>Ga0073928_10012044_pt1 | contig 9991 bp, 6 predicted proteins | sample PaiPotPPA55metaG_FD_76969 | JGI IMG/M metagenome (GOLD analysis project Ga0073928, IMG submission 76969) | Iron sulfur acid spring bacterial and archeal communities from Banff, Canada, to study Microbial Dark Matter (Phase II) - Paint Pots PPA... ... | reverse complement strand
TTCAGAGTGAACGGCTGGGAACTAGCGTTGGCAAGGTACTACGCATTTACGGTCAAACGCTTCGCCGCCGCCGCAAGCAGATCGCCGAGAAAAAGGCGGCCCTCGCGCCTCTAAAAATGACCATCCCTATGGCGTTCCTGATCCTGCCGGCTCTGTTCATCGTCATCTTGGGCCCGGCCGTCCTGCAGTTCATCGCGCTGTTCAGTCACACCGGTAACTTCGCTCGCGGGGCGGTACTACCATAGTGTCCGGCTGGAAGGAGGACGGCATGCGGTCATGTCGGGAGCGGTCACGTCGGGATCGGCGAGGCACGACCATGGTGATGGTAGTGCTCTTGATGGTCGTGATCATGGCGTTTGCGGCATTCGCCATCGATCTGAGTCGAATGTTCGCGTACAAGAGTGAGCTCGAGCGGGCCGCTGATGCGGCCGCGCACGCAGGCGCGATTGAGCTGACGAAGGCAGCGTACAATACCGCCGATGTCGTTGCCGCGACGTTCGCAAACTCCAATCCCGTCGAGGGTCAAGGCCCGACGGTCGATACGGTCCAATACGGCACTTGGAATCCGCCGAACGGACCATTTACGTCGCTATGTACCGCACCATGCTCGGCCACGACAAGTGCAGGCGCGAATGCCATCCGCGTGCGGCTGAGCCAAGGGCAGAGTACGCCGATCTTCGCACAGTTCGTTGGTCAGTTTGGGTTCACGATGATCGCATCCGCAGTGGCCTGGGTCGCGCCAACGGTTCCGGAGCACGACTGCAACAAACCGTTTGCCGTCAAGTACGACTCCCTCGTCCAGATGCTGAATACCGCGGAGGGTCGCACAGGGCTGAATCGAGACCTTGATTCCACGGACCTCTCGTGGATCAGGAATGATGGAGCGACCATGACGATGTGCCTTATAGTCACGGCCGGGGACAACTGCGGGGCTCCTGCGCCGACGTACAACGGATTGTATCAGCCGGTGCAGCTTTACCCGCCGGCGACCGAAGGTGCAGACCCATACCTCACGGAGATCGAGGAGCCCTGTGACACCGCGAGCGGCTACATCGGGCCCACGGACGCGCTCGACACCAACACCGTCGTCAAGGCCGGCGATACGCAAACGGGAGACGACGGATGGTGCGCACTGTATAACCCGAACCCATGCCTCATGAAACTGCCCGTTTGGGACACGCTCGCAGTAGGCTCTCCGACAGCGTCGGACGGTAATGTCTGTGCCGCGAACTCCTGCCTGCGAGTTCGAGCCATCGTTTCGTTCATCGTCACGGGTGTAAATGAAGCCACGCCAAGTGGCAACCCCGCAATCGCCGTGTACCCGACTATATCGGTCGATGGAGACTCGGTCGGCACCAATCCGGCTGGGACAATCCAACGAGTCGTCCTCGTCCAATGAGGGGGGATGACAGCGCGGGTGTACGACCGGTAACGCTTGCTTGCACGCGCCTATCGTGCTACGAATCCTTCATCCCCGCGCTGTCTTTGCCATAGGCTGGTGCGCGGCCGTGGTCACCGCTCGTCCGACCGCGGCGCAATACCCCGACGTTCCGCCACCCGTGCCTTGTCGTGCGCCGGGCGATCTGGCCAACGAACCTGTGATCCTCGAGACTGGTGCTGCCGATTCTCGCACTCGGCCCCTTGCAATCATGCCGTTCCAAAGCAGCCTCGGGGACCCCGCGGACAGTCGGCTCGCGGCGATCTTTTCTGGGCGTCTCATGCAACGCCTGCGAGGCCTCCGCCCTTTCGCCGTATGGCCCGCGGAACGCACCGCGCCGGACCCGCCGGCACCAGCAGCCATCACCGCCCTAGGCCAAGCCGCACACGCGCAATACATCCTGTACGGGCGAATGGAGGCAGCCTCCAGCGGCACTAGCCTCACCGTCATGCTGTTCGAGGCGAAACGCGGCGCGGCAATCTGGGCGCACACCTACACAGGCCCGCTCACGGACCTGCTGCACGTCGAGGGTGAAATCGCCCAGGCGGTGGCGGCGCAGGCTCGCCACGCGACTCCCCAGCCCGACCTCCACGTCGTCGCGCCCGCCCCATCAGCCAGCCCGGACGCATATTTGCGCTCGCTAAGAGCGAAGGCGTATCTCGAGAGCCCCGACCAGGGATCGGCCAGGCGCGCGATGAGCGAAATGCTGCCCGCGACCGCCGAAGATTCGGCATCAGTCCTCACGTGGTCCTCCCTCACCGAGAGCGCCGTCGCGCGCCTTGGGCGAGACGGAGAGGCGTCACCATCAGCAGACAGCGCAATACTCGCCGTCGCCAGCTATGCGGCACGCAACGCGCTGCGGCTCGACGCACAATCGGCGGACGCGTGGATGGCCGAAGGTGCCGTGCGAAGCCTAGAGCATCCGCGCGACTATAGGGACGCGCTTCGGGCCTACGACCGGGCTGTCGAGCTCGAACCCTGGCGCGCGGAAACCCGCCGCAGATACGCGAGCGCCCTCCTTGAAAGCGGCGCGGTGCAGGAGGGCATCGCACAACTCCACACCGCGTTGCAAATCGAGCCAGGCAACCCCGCGACCCTCGTCGAGTTCGCGACTGCTGCCTCTCACGCTCGACGATATCGCGACGCCTGCCACGCGCTGAACGCGGCAGTCGCGAGCGACGCGCGCAACGCGGATGCGTACGTTCAACGCGCCTTTGTGCGGCTACACTTGAATGATGTACGCAATGCGTGGGCAGATGCCGAGACGGGCGTTCGACTAGGAGCATGGCTGACTGGCGAAACCGCTGCGGCGATTGCGGACGCCCGCTCCCACGACACGGCGACGGCTCGCCAGCGCGCTACCGGGCTGGCCGTCAGACTTCGCCCGAGTCTCGACCGTCCCACGGTGTGGGAGAGCCATTATCTCGCGGCATCCTACTGCGCGGTCGACCAGGACGACCGCGCGGTGCAACTGCTGGCGCATGCCCAGCCCCGTGGCGCCGCACTATGGTGGGCGCTCGGCGATCCCGCATTCGATCGCTTGCGTAATGTCCCCGCGTTCGTGCAGCTCGTTAACGACACCCGGCCGCTGCCGGCGGCGTATCCCTGAGCAACGCTACCGTTCGTAGCGCATCCAGTGCCACAACTCCCGCACCGTCGGGCGCTTGCCGTACATCAGGAGGCCGACCCGGTAAATTCGGGCCGCGACGAAAACCACGATGTAGCACCCTGCGACTAGGCACAAGAGTGAGAGAACCGTTTCGAGCCGAGTCGGCGGCACCAGACTAAGTCTGAGCGGCATCACGATCGGCGCAGAGAACGGGAGCGCCGAAAACACTCGCGCGAATGCGCCATCGGGCGTCGACAGAATCGGCTCAACGAACACCATTGTGGTGACCAGCATGAGCACTATCGGGAGCTGCGCCTGCTGAGCCTCCATCTCACTGTTCACGAGCGCTCCGACGGTCGCAAACAACGCCGCATAAAAGGTGTAACCAAGCACGAAGAACGCGAGCAGCAAGGCTGCCATAGAGATCGATATCGTGGGGAGCTCAAGAGCCAGGTGCGGCGCGCCGATCCACGACAGCACACGGTCGCGAACGTGAATCATCGCGAACGATGCCGTCGCCCAGATGAAAAGCTGAGTGAGGCCAACCGCCCCAACTCCGAGGACCTTTCCGCTGAGGAGCTGCTCCGCGCTCACGCTCGATATAACCACTTCGGCGACGTGCGTTTGCTTTTCCTCCAAAACGCCGCGAAGCACATTCTGTCCGTACATCAGGATCGACACGTAGAGCAGGGTTGCGATCCCGAAGGCGAAAAGAATGTTGATTTTGCCCGGGACAGCTCGGCCCGACTCAGTGATTCGTTCCGTCTGTAACTTGAGGCCGGCGCGCGTAATCGCGGTCGCGTCAGACGGTCGAACTCCAAGTTGCCGCAGGCGCTCGACCACTACCGCCTCCCGCACGACACGCTGCAGCTGCTGCATGTCGAGCACGGCGGACGCGTTGGATCCTTCGTAGCGGGCGGACGCACCGGCGAGGGTGGCGCGGTCGAGAACGAGATAGCCGCGGCTAGTCCGTCGGACGACTGCCCTCGTGGCAGCCGACTCCGCGTCGGTCAGAGCGTCCGGCGTAACACTCTCGACAATCGTGGCTGAGGTGTCACCGGTCAAGCCGCCGCCCAGCGCGAACGCGATGTGCTGGCCCAAATGCGTGCCCGTGGCATCTAGGATAATGATTCGAGATACGTCCGACGAAGCATGCTCACGCTTCGCCAGCCAGGGCGGTAGGAATAGGATGGCGCCGAAGAATATGGGTCCAAAGACAGTCGAGATGGTGAACCAGCGCGCCCTGACGCGCTCGGTATACTCCCGGCCGAAGACAACCCAGACCTTACCTGGCTTTAGACTCATGCGCCCTTTGTGCCCCTCCGCTGGAGGAAATACGCCGCCGTGGTGTCGAAGAGCGCTGCGGCCCGGGCTAGGACGGCAGCGACATTGGGAGCTGCGGCGGTCTGTCCACTCGCCGTGGGCGCCACATTCTGCGCGCCGTCGCTACACGGGTCGGGTGGCCCAGGTGACACATGCACGTCGCCGCTGAAGCGATTTAGCACGTAGAAAGCGCCGGCACGATAAAACCCGTCGATGGGGCGCAAGGTGTTGTTCATCATGAAAGTCGTTCTACCGCACGGGCCACCGTCCAGCATGTCACTGCCGTGCAAAAGACCGCCATCATGGATGCCCACGAGCGCGAGTAACGTCGGCGCGATATCAACATGTGAGGTCACGTAGGGGACGCGCACTTGTTCGGTGAGCACACCAGGTGCGTACAGGAGCAGGGGCACGTTGAATTCCGAATCGCCAAATTGCAGGTTCTCCCCCACAGAAGCGAATTCCGACCGCGTGCGGAACCCGTGGTCCCCGGTTACGACAACGACAACGTCGTCGGCAAGCCCATGGCTCTGCAGGGCCCGTAGGAACTCGCCCACGCAGCTATCCAGGTCGCGCGCCATTAGCGCGAGCTTTTTCCCGTTCGGCTGACCCTCGGCTCCTGTGGGCGTGCGCCATGGATAATGGCCAAGAATGGTCGCCACGAAAACCATAGCCTTGGTCCCGTGAGCCTCGGCCGCCAGGATGCTCTGCATGGCACCAACGAGCGACGCGCGCTCCTGGGCGACGGCCGCCTCGTATGACGGTTCCGCGGACTCGCTGCGCGGGTCAGAAGGCGAAGGCCCCACGAGGTTCGCAAACCCGAGACCGCGCAGCATCCGACTGTTGTAGCGCCCTTCGTTCGCCGCGTTCCAGTCGATGCGGTAGGAATCGATGTAGGTCGTCTCGTACCCGTGTCGGCCCAGCACGGCGGCGAGGCCGTCCGTAGCAAAGTCTCCGTAGTCTACCGGCGACCGGCCCAATCGCGGATATGTCCCCGACACGATGCTATAGATGGCCCACGTGGTGGCGGGCATCGTCGTGTAGTGATGGTCGCTAACCAATGCGTGCTTGCCCATCTCGAAAAAGGTCGGATAAGCGCGATTGTCAACGATGTCGTAGTACTTCCGGGGCGCGGTCTCGAGACTCACGATGACGATGTGCGCGGGCCGCTCTCGGCCCGCTGCGATCGGAACGACCGGTGCCCGGTGGATGGACTCGGCATTGGGAAATACGAGCCGTTGGTACTCCGAGTCGATTCGGCCAACCGTGGGCAGTCGGGTCTCGAATGGCTGCCATGAGTCCGAGCCGACGAGCGATGCCGCTGTCGCACCCCAATACCCTCGAAAGCTCTCAGGCTGGGCCTTGTTGGTCGGAGCGAATATCAGCGCCGCTGCCGCCGCGCCGATCAGGACGACGGCGACGGTCGGAATGACGCTGCGGACGATGCCGGGAGCGCTCTGCTTGGTGCACCCATAACGGGCGAGCAGGAAAAATGCGACCGACCAGAGCGTGGCTATGACTACGAGCAGACCCGCCGCCACGGCGACGAGGACGTCAGTTCTCTGCGCGGTTACGATCGCCGGATTCTCGCGAATCCATGCGACGGCAAACAGCACGTTGTCCCAGGTCGCCAGCGTCCCGACGGTTTGGAAGGAAATCCAATTCGCTGTGCTGACAAGGAGCGCGGCGAGGAGCGTTGCGGCCACGACCCACGCCGCCTGGATTCGCAAGAGTCCGCAACCAACAATGAATGCTATCGCGACGATGACGAGCACTTGCCACAGGTCGCTCTCCACAAGAAGCAGATACTGAATGGCCACCGGGAGCTTACCGAGCGAGCCGGTTGCCAGTGTCGACGCGAGCCCGTCGCTTGTTTGTGAGCGAAGGTAAGCGATCTTGAAGAACAGCGTGGGAATGATGAGCGCGACGTACCACAGCGCTAGGCGAGCGGCCGCGGGCGACTCGATCTCGGCGATCCAGCGCCTTCCGCTACCTCGCATCAGCGGCCAATATAGCGGTCAGCGCAGGTGCCGGCCCACGATACTTCGAGCCCATTCGATCTCGGTCGAGGTGCATGTTTAGCGACACGTCGCTGTCACGGGCCGAGCGTATCGGAATCGCGATCCTTGTGGGCATCGGCGCCGCGGCGTTGTCCTACATCACATTGACGATGTACCCGCAGTTCGCGGCACGCGACTACACGTACCAGTGGCGAGCCGCGCATGCGTTGCTGGCCGGCCAAAACCCATACTACGTAATTCGGCCGGCGGGCCCGTATCCGTTCGAGGAGTATTACTTCTACCCGCTTCCCGCGGCGCTGATAACGCTGCCGTTTTCGTGGCTTCGCCCAGTGCCGAGCAGCGCCGTGTTCGTGGGGATGACGTCGGGAATTCTCGCGTACGCGGTGACCCGCGATGGTTTTCGCGGCCTCCTCATTCTTGCGGGCGTCCCGTACCTCTCGGCCGTCGTGTTGGGTCAGCTGACGCCGCTCATTCTCGCGGCGGCTTTTCTGCCCGCTTTTCAATGGGCGTACGCGGCCAAGCCCACGATTGCGGCGGCGCTATTTGCGGCGCGACCGTCGCTACGCGGTGCGGCGCTCGCGGTAATGTTGATCGTGGTGAGTCTTGTAGTTCTTCCGCATTGGCCACTCGATTGGCTGCACGTGCTTCGAAACACCCCGCATCACCGCGCGCCTGTCATGCGCCCGTTCGGCTTCATTATTCTCTTGGCGCTGTTGCGCTGGCGAACGCCGGAAGGGCGGTTGCTCGCAGTCATGGCCGTCGCGCCACAAGTGTTCTACTTCTATGATCAGCTACCCCTGGCTTTAGTCGCGAGGACTGGCCGGCAGCTGTTGCTGCTAGCCGCGGCCAGCTGGGTCGCCTGGGCCATTACCTGGATGTCGTGCACACATAAGCCAGCGTGCGTCGAGTTCGGGGAGCCTTGGATTGTGCCACTGCTCTACCTCCCAGCGCTCGTTTTGGTGTTGAGCCGCCCAAATACGGGGTCAACGCCCCAATGGGTCGAGCGGATGGCCGGACGAGTGTCCGCGACCGTACGACGGCGCACTGACCGTCCGGCCCCCGGTGGCGCGGCTTCGTCCCCGCTCGTCTGATGGGCACCCGTGCCACACCAAACCCCATTCGCGGCGCCCACGGCCGCTGCCAGTGTAGGTCCCGACTTGACCGCGCTGCTAATCGACCTGTCGGTAGCGGTGCAGCGGCGCGCGATGTACCCTGGCGGGCACCCGTCGCTCGCCTCGACGGAGCAGCGACTGCTAGAGCGCCTCACGACTCTGCTCGCAGAACGACAGCTTCTCGCGATAGGCGTGGCTCGCGACCAGCTAGTGATAGATGGGATCGCAACCGAAGGTCGGCACCAGCTGCTCCGCGCATTGGCCGAGAGGCTGCACGCGCACCAGATAGCTGGGATCAAGTTTCTAGGCGGGGTCACCAAGAGCGAGATCGAGGAACTGCTGGTTCGCGTCGGGCGGGATCCGCGCGGAGCCGAAGACCGTAGGGAGCCTCTCTCCGGGGTGTCATCGCCACCTGGCCATCACGTACAACTGTACCGACAGGCATACGAGCGGCTCGCATTAGCCGAGGACGACGGCTCGATGCCGATCGCGGCGCCTGCTGTCGCCCGTGGCACGCAGCTCTGGCTCGAGCTCGCGCTGGCAGCGATGAGTGCCCAGGACGCGAATGTCTCCGCGGACATCGACCCGACGATCATGGCTCGCGCGATCGAAGCGCGGGCGATTGAGGCACACGCCGATGGGGACGCGCCAGCTGCTGCCGGAGGCGCAGACGCGGCAGTGTACAACCAAGTTGTCGCGGGCCATCTGATGCAGATCGCCGGCGAGCTGCGCTCGACGCAGGGAGCCGACACGGCCACGCTGCGCGATCGGGTCTCCACGCTCGTCACCGCGCTCAGTCCGCGCGCGATCGAGGGACTCATCACTATGGGCGGCAACCTGACGCAGCGGCGGGCGTTCCTATCCGATGCGACGGCGGGGATGGGTGTGGACGCTGTGCTCGCGCTCACGGCCGCCACGGCGAGTGTCGCTAAGCGGCCCATTTCGCAGCCGCTCGTCCGCGTGCTCACGAAGCTGGCCGGCCACGCACAGCGTGGGACGGCACACATTCGCCCCGCCGCCGATCTCGCGTTCCGCGACCACGTGCGCGAATTGGTCGACGGGTGGACGGCTCCCGACCTCACTGCCGCGGGCTACGGGGATGTGCTTGATACCCTGACCCGCCCTCCATCCCCGGACGACGCCGGACCGATTACTTCGGGAGTCACCCAGTTCTGCGAGCCCGAGCGACTGCTCGAGATGTGCATCGACTTGCGCAACGCATCGACGCCGCTGTGGGACGCGGTCGGTGCGCTCATCGCGCGCGGCAACATTGTCGCGCTGCTCGATACTCTTGATAAGACGCCGGCTGACAACCCGCTGCTTGGGGTGATCCGCACCCGAATCGCCACACAAGAGAACTTGCGGCGGCTTCTCGACAGTCCCGCGGTCGATGGCCAGCGGATCGAGGACTTCGCCCGGCGAGTCGGGGCTGCCGCGACCGATGTGCTCCTCGATGCCTTGGCATCGGCCAAGACGCGCACCGCGCGCCGGCGGCTTCTCGACGTGTTGAGCCGACTCGGCGACAGTATAGGACCCGCTCTCGTCAGGCGACTGGCAACGGCGCCGTGGTACGTTCAGCGAAACCTGCTCGTGATCGTCGGCGCGTTGCCCACATGGCCTGACGGTTTCTCGCCGCTGCCCTACGTGTCGCATACCGATGCACGCGTGCGACGGGAGGCCCTGCGGGTCATGTTCAAGCGTGCCGAGACGCGCGTGGCCGGCATCACGGCGGCGATCGGCGACAGCGATCCCCAACTCGCCCGGCTAGGCCTAGACACCGCCCTCAAGGAGTGCCCGCCCGCGGTGGTCCCCCGCCTACTCCAGCGCATTGGTGAGGATTCGTTCCCCCAAGAACTCGTCGCGCTCGCTGTCCAAGTGCTGGCAGCTTCGCGGGCAGCGAGCGCCATGCCATGTCTGTGTGGGCTTGCGACGCGGCGCGGTCGCTTCCTCAAGCGCGAGTCTGTGGCGCCGCGGTCTCCAGTCGTGCTCGCGGCGCTCACCGGACTTGCCGCGAACTGGCCGGAGCACCCGAGAGTGGCGAAGCTCGTAGCAAGCGCGCGGCGCTCGTCCGATGCCGCGATTCGAACCGCCGCGGCTCCGCGCCAGCCTTCGAGTACCCCCAAACAGAATCAGAGAGTCTCAACACCGCTTGAAGCAGCCGAGGCGGCGTCGTGAGCGCGGCTGTCGCGTTTTTGCAGGCGCTCGCGCAGGCGATGTCGGCGAGCTTGCTCTACGCGCCGACGCACCCGGCACGCCGCCGGGCCGTCCACACCGCCTATGAACGACTGCGGGTGCTCCAGGCGGTCGACGGGCAGCCCTATTTCAGCTTTCTAGGCCGCGACGTCATCTACCGCGACGAGGCGCTCCGCGAACTTCGCGACTGGGAGTGGGCCGACAAGTGTGCGGCTGCCGGCGTCCAGCGGATCGAGGTGCTGGCCGACCCGAGCGCTGAGGAATTCGAGGCGTTTGTCGACGAAGTGCATGCGCG
>Ga0073928_10012043_pt1 | contig 9991 bp, 8 predicted proteins | sample PaiPotPPA55metaG_FD_76969 | JGI IMG/M metagenome (GOLD analysis project Ga0073928, IMG submission 76969) | Iron sulfur acid spring bacterial and archeal communities from Banff, Canada, to study Microbial Dark Matter (Phase II) - Paint Pots PPA... ... | reverse complement strand
GATCGTCGACGATCTGGAGCAGATCGAGATCGCCGGTCACAACGAGTGAGCGTTGACCTACATCGGCAACCTTGCGCGCGAGCGTTGCGATCACATCATCGGCTTCTTGACCCGTCATCTCGATCACGGGTATGCGATACGTCTCGAGGATCTGACGCACCAACGCAAATTGGCTGCGCAAGTCGTCGGGCGATTCCGTGCGGTTTGCTTTGTAATCTGCGAAGAGGTCTACCCGTGCTTGCGGCATCCCCTTGTCGAAGGCGGCAATGATGTGCGTAGGACGCTCGTCAGCGATCAGCTTGTTCAGCATCATCGTGAAGCCATAAGCAGCGTTGATCGGCACGCCCTTCGTCGTCGTCAGCATTGGAAGGGCAAAATAGGCGCGATAAACGAGCCCATAGGTATCGAGCAGCATCAGCGTTGCGCTGTCGGGCGGCAGCCCGGTTCGCCGCGGCGCTGTCGTCGTTTCGGGAGAAGCTGAAGGCACCATGAAAAACTGCTACGCGAGTTCGGGCAGCGCGCCGCGGCCGCCTATATAAGATGATGGCCGCCTTGCGCAACACGGCTCTTGGTCGAGGCCAGGGCTGTAGGACAGGCTCCGGCATAGGCGGGAGCGGCCTCTTTCTGGAAGCGCTCGAAAGTGGACGAACAGCTTCCGCAATGGAACTCGACTTCGACGCGGTGCCGTTATTGCGGCAGAGATGAAGATCGGCCGCCCGAGAGGTCGGCCCGCAACCAGCCCGCTGTTTTTCAGGTCGTCGTAGCGTGCGCGTCATGCGGTCGCGCGTTCGCCGCAATCTCCCGCAACTAAAGGAATTCATGCGCAATCGTCTTTGGCTCACGACGAGCATCCTCGTCTTCTTGTTCGCGGCGCCCGCGCTGCCGGTCGCAGCACAGACGGCTTCACCCCATCCCTTCACTCTGCCGACGCCTCACTTGCCGACGGACCGATTACATACGGAATTCGTCGTGGAAGTGAATCGCCTGGGGCAGATCGTACGCGTTAAATCCGGCAAATCGTGCAAGAACCTCACGTTCAATGCCCAGACGTACGGCAACGTCCTACAGATGTGGATTCGCAAGCCCAACGGCAGCGCGATTGTCGGTCTGTATCGCGTGACCTACGATTACGATCCACGCACCCAAAAGGTGCATCGCGGCGTTGCGTTGCTCGCCCGCGGCGGGAACTGGGGAAACAAGAAAGGCGCCGTGACCGATATGATGCAGATCGATGCGCGCAATCGGGCGGAGCACCGTCCCTTGCCGGGCCTCAACCAAATCCTCCGCCCAACACCCACTCCGAAACCGAAGCGGTGAATGGACTGGTGGCTGCGGCATCGCGGTGAGATCGATGCTTCGGTCGATCGCGACATCGAGCGAAGCTGTCGATCGAAGGATGCCTACGAGTCCGAAGATGCAGCGCGCGCCGTCGCTGCGATGAACGGCATGGCAAACGTGCTTCACGCCTACCACTGCGTCTACTGTGATAGCTGGCATCTGACTCGTCAAAAACGTTAGTTGCGCCTGCTGACCTTCTACGATTCCGGCACGACCGGCGAAGTAGTGCGGCAACCCGCCGTTGTGCAGAATGACCGCATCTTTCGGCTCGACGCCGCCTCGCTTGGGGAGTGCGCGGCTCTCTCGATGGAACGGCTCGCGCAACTTCAATCACAGGCGCTTCAGAACGATCCGCTCCCGCTGGATCGCGTACGCTTATCCGCACCCGTGCGCCCGTGCAAGAACGTCTTCTGCGTCGGCCGCAACTATCTCGATCATGCGCTCGAAGGCGCCCGCGTCTTCGGCAAAGAGATCAGACTTCCCGAGGTTCCGACTTTCTTTACGAAGGCCGCGACCGCGATCGCCGACCCGGGCGCAACGCTGAGTTTTTCATCTGCACTCTCGCAGCAATACGATTGGGAAGGCGAACTGTGCATCGTGATCGGCAAGAGCGGCCGCGACATCCCTGAACACAGCGCTCTGGATCATGTCTTCGGTTACACCGCTTTGAACGATGTGACCGCGCGCGACCTCCAGCGCGCGCATGGGCAGTGGTTCAAAGGCAAGAGTCTGGATCAAAGTTGCCCGCTCGGCCCATGGATCGTCACGGCGGATGAAATCACGAACCCGCAGGAACTTCACCTCGAAGTCCGCGTCAACGGGGTGACGAAGCAGATCACCTCAACGAGCATGATGATCTTCTCAGTGGCACGTGTCATTGCGGAGCTATCGCGCGGCATGACGCTCGACTCGAGCGATCTGATTGCGACGGGAACGCCGGCCGGCGTCGGCTTTGCGCGCACGCCTCCTGAGTTCTTGCGCAACGGGGACACGGTGGAGGTCGAGATCGAGCGGATAGGCATCTTGCGCAACACAATTGCGATTGCGTGATACGAGCGACGCGCAAGCGGTAGGGATGGGCCGGTAGGCACGCCAACCGAGCGCGGGTGAACGTCGCCGTTCTTAAGGAAGGCGCGGCCGAATCACGAGTCGCCCTCGTTCCGGAAACCGTCGCTCGCATCGCGAAAGCAGGAGCCGCCGTCATCGTGGAGCACGATGCGGGCCGCCGCGCGGGATTCGACGACGCTGCCTATCGCGAATCCGGTGCGCAGGTCGTGCAGACTGCCGAAGAGATCGTGCCGGGCGCCGACGTTACCGTTAAAGTCGTACGGCCGACGGAGGACGAGCTGCGTCTCTTGCGCGCGGGAAGCGTGCTGATTGCCCTGCTCGCACCGCTCGGTGATCCCGCATACGTTCGTCGGCTGGCCGATCAGAAAATAACCGCATTTTCGATGGACGCGATTCCACGCATCACGCGCGCCCAGAGCATGGATGTGCTTTCTTCGCAAAGCAACATCGCGGGTTATAAGGCGGTGCTGCTCGCCGCCGCTACGCTTCCGAAATTCTTTCCGATGCTCACGACCGCCGCCGGAACGATTCGGCCGGCAAAGGTGCTCGTGCTCGGAGCCGGCGTCGCGGGGCTGCAAGCCATCGCAACGGCGCGCCGCTTAGGAGCCGTCGTCAGCGCGTATGACACGCGCGCCGTCGTCAAAGAACAGGTGCAGAGTTTAGGCGCCACGTTCTTGGAGATCGAGTTGGGCGCCGACGCGCAAGGTGCCGGTGGGTACGCGAAAGAGCTCACCGCCGAGCAGATCGAAACGCAGCGCCGTTTCATGCTGCAGCATATCGGCGCATCGGACGTGGTCATCACGACGGCCCTCGTGCCGGGCGTGCGGGCTCCGCTGTTGATCACGGAAGAGGCCGTCGCGGCGATGCAGCCCGGTTCGGTGATCGTTGACCTCGCTGCGGAAGCCGGTGGAAACTGCGCGCTGACCGTACCGGGCCAAACGATCGTCGCGCATGGCGTCACGATCATCGGCCAAGAGAACCTTGCGGGCACCCTGCCAAATCACGCGAGCCAACTGTACTCACGCAACATGTTTGCGTTCCTGCAGCTGATGATCAAAGACGGCGAACTCAACGTAGACTTGAATGATGAAATCATTAAAGGCGCGATGCTGACGCACGCCGGCGAGATCGTGCACCAGCCGACGCTCGCGGCGCTCCAAAAGACCGGTGTATCTTCCTAGTGCAGCATCTGCTGGCTGAGCTGACGGTCTTCGTCCTTGCGCTCTTCGTCGGGTTTGAAGTGATCTCCAAAGTGCCGACGACGCTGCACACGCCGCTGATGTCCGCGACAAACGCCATTCACGGCATCGTCTTAGTCGGTGCGCTGCTGGTGGCCGGCGCCGCTTTTCCGCCGCTTGGCGCTGTCTTCTCGATCGTTGCCGTCACGCTGGCGACGATCAATGTTGTGGGCGGCTTCGCGGTGACCGAACGTATGCTGCAGATGTTTAAACCGCGGAGCACGGTGAAGAAGTGACCGGAACGGTCGGCTCCGTGTGGCTGGATCTGGCGTACTTGATCACCGGCGTCCTCTTCATCTTGGGTCTTCGTTTCTTGAGCTCGCCTGCAACCGCGCGGCTCGGCAATCGAATCGCCGCCGCCGGGATGTTGATCGGCCTGCTTTCGACGCTTGTTGGAACGGGGATCGTCTCATGGTGGATCGTCGTCGTCGGCATCGTGCTGGGAACAGTGATCGGTCTGATTTCCGCACTGCGCGTCAAGATGACCGCGATGCCGCAGATGGTCGCACTCTTCAACGGCGCAGGCGGGGGCGCTGCGGCTCTCGTCTCGACTGCGGAATTTCTCTTCCGCCTGCAGGGCGCGACGTTCTCACGCGGCGTCGTCTTGCCGTACGATCAGGGACTGACGATCGTTTTGAGCGCGATCATCGGCTCGATCAGCTTCGCGGGCAGCATCATCGCATTCTTGAAACTGCAGGAAGTCATGACGGGCCGCCCGGTGACGTACGCAGGGCAGCAAATCATCAATGGCTTGATCGCGCTGACGACCGTCGCGCTCGCCGCTTTCATCGTCGCGCTGCGCGGCGCGCCCGAACCGTTGTGGCCGTTTTTCGCGCTGCTGGCGGGCGCGCTCGTGCTTGGCGTGCTCTTCGTCCTCCCAATCGGCGGCGCCGACATGCCGGTCATCATCTCGCTACTGAACTCGTTCACCGGCTTAGCGGTCGCATTGACGGGATTAGCGCTCGGAAACAACGTGCTGATCATCAGCGGCGCCCTCGTCGGCGCCTCCGGAACGCTCTTGACGATTCTGATGAGCCGCGCGATGAACCGTTCGCTGTTCAATGTTCTCTTCGGTGCTTTTGGTGCAGTGAGTAGCGAGGGGGCCGCGGCCGCCGGAGCCGCTCAAAACATTCGCACGGCGACGGTGGACGACGTCGCAACGATGCTCGCCTACGCGCACCAAGTCGTCGTTGTGCCCGGGTACGGCATGGCCGTTGCGCAGGCGCAGCACAGCGTCAAGAAGCTCGCGGACGAACTCGAGAAACGCGGCGTCAGCGTCAAATACGCGATCCATCCCGTTGCGGGACGCATGCCGGGACACATGAACGTGCTGCTCGCTGAAGCGAATGTGCCCTACCCCGCCCTCTACGATATGGACGACATCAATCCGGAGTTTCCGCAAACCGACGTCGCGCTCGTCATCGGTGCGAACGATGTCACGAACCCTGCCGCGCGCAGCGTCGCGTCATCACCGATTTACGGAATGCCGATCCTCGATGTCGATAAGGCAGGCAACGTCGTCGTCCTCAAACGCAGCATGCGCTCGGGCTTTGCTGGCATAGACAACCCGCTCTATGAGATGCCGAACACGATGATGCTCTTCGGTGACGCAAAGGCGTCCGTGGATGACCTCGTCACGGCCGTCAAGGCAGCGTAGGGCTATGATCATCAACACGCACAGCTGGCGCCGCACCGCGTGTGCAGTCGCCGCGGCTTCGCTTGTCGTCCTGCTCGGCGCGCGTGCGCCTGCACCGAGTGCGCCGCAGACAGCATCGCCTCCGCCGATTGCATCGCTTTCCGCCGTCGACATCTCACGCGTCGATGCGACGATCCGCCACGCGATGGACACGTACCGCATTCCAGGCGCTCAGATCGCGATCGTCTCCGACGGCCGGATCGTGTACCGCCGCGGATACGGCGTCAAGAACATCCGCTCTCAGCGCCCCGTCACGCCGAACACCCGTTTCGAGATCGGCTCGATCACCAAACAGTTTACCGCGGCGGCCATCCTCCAACTGGCCGACGACGGCAAGCTGAACCTCGACGATCGGCTCGCGAAGTACATCGGCATCTATCCCCCGGCATCGGACGTAACGATTCGTCAATTGCTGTGGCAAACGACCGGAATTCCGAACTTCACGGCGGCGAAGAACTTCGTTGCGATGGCGGAGCATCGTCCCGGCACATTCGCTGCGATCATCAATACGATCGCGAATAAACCACTGCGCTTCGCGCCCGGCACCCGCTGGGAGTACAGTAATTCAAACTACATTTTGCTCGGACGTATCGTCGAGCTCGCCAGCGGACAGACCTACACCGATTATCTCTTTTCACACGTGATCAATCCCGCGGGAATGCATAAAACGGCAACCATCGCGAACGAAGCGCACCTCTCGGATTTTGCAACCGGTTATGGACCCGGGAAGCGCGGAAGCGGCCTGAGCCCGGCGCCCCGTTTTGGCTCGGGATGGGCGTGGGCGGCCGGATATCTCGTCAGCAACGTGACGGATCTGAGCGCCTGGGATAACGCATTTTTCGGAGGAACAGTCGTCACCCCGAAGGATGTGACGCTCGCGACATCGCCCGGGAAGCTGTCGGACGGCAAACCGACCACGTACGCCTTCGGTTGGGTTGTTGACTCGCAATACGGCCATCGCCGCATCTGGCACAATGGCGGGACGTTCGGCTTCAGCGCCAGCAACATGACGTATCCCGATGACCATTTGGCAATCATCGGCCTCTTTAACAACGCTGAAGCTCCCGGCGAATCGATCACTGCGAAGATCTTTGACGCTTTGCATCCGGACCTCGTGCCGGCACACCCGACGCCGGCGCCGAATGAAGACTTGGCGATCACGGCGCGTGCAAACGAGTGGATTGGCCGCGTCCAACGCGGCGCGATCGATCGCGCACAACTCAGTGCGGAGATGTCCAAGGCGTTGACGCCCGAGCTTGTCGCCGGTGCAAAGGCACAATTCAGCAGACTTGGCGCGCCGCGGACGCTGACGTACCTGGGAAAGACGCCGCAAGGCACGTCGACCGTCTATCTCTATCGCGTAGACTTCGCGCGGGACTCCGTGAACCTCATATTATCGATTGATGCCGCTGGAAAGGTCGACGGGCTGCTCTTCCGTCCGATTTAAGGGTCGTTCATTTAAGAGACCATGCGGAAGCATTCCACGTCGGTAAGAAGGCGTTCGGGTAAAACCCGGCGAGCGACCTACGATATGCGTAGATGTAGCGCGCGTTAAACAGGTAGATGATCGGAACGTCTCGCGCAACTTGCCGTGCGATCTGAGAATACAACCGCTTACGTTCCATTTGATCGTTGCTCTCAAGCGCTCGCCGTTCTAGACGATCAACCAAAGGATTACAATAGCGCATATAGTTCTGCGTGCCGCGGCAGCGCAGCAGCGCGCTATCATCCGGATCTCCACCGAACGTCCACGGAACGTACGCTAAATCAAACGCACCGCTCGCGAGCGTGCCGCCGCGGGCGGAGGGCAAGAAGAGTTGCGCATTGCTGATCGATTTGATCTGGACGTCCACGCCGCGCTGCCGCAGCTCGCTCTGAATCATCGTCGCGGCGCGCACGCCGGTCGCAGTCTCCGGAAACTGCACGTAGGTGAATTCAAGCGGCTTGCCGCCCTGAAAGCGCATACCACCTGCGGCTCGGCGCCAACCCGCCGCATCGAAAAGCGCGTCCGCTTTGGCGGTGTTGTATCCGGGCAATCGCACCGACGAATCGTACGCCCATGAAAATTGCGGCTGCGCGCTGTCGGTCACCGGATACTTTCCGAGCGTGATCTTCCGGCTGATCGCATCGCGATCGATCGACATCGCTAAGGCGCGACGAATGCGCACGTCATCGAGCGGAGGGTGCGCAGTATTGATCGCCACCCCCGCAACCGTTGCCGTCGGAACGTAGCGAAAAGCGATCTGACGATGCGTAGCGAGCGTCGCTTGCTGCAGCGGAGCGATCAGGTTCCAATCGAGCTCGTCTGCTCCCAGCAACGTCAAGTTCGTCGATGGGTCGGGGATGACGCGCACGTCTAGCGCCGAGGTTTTCGGTTTCCCGCGCCAATACAACGGGTTTGCTTCGTAGCGGAGCTTCTCCCCGCGCCGCCAGTCCACAAACTTGTACGGTCCATCACCCACCGTGGGCGATGCGTTGAAGGGCGCATTGACAAGCGGCTCCTGCGCGCGCAACACATGTTCGGGCAAGACGAACTGTGCGCTTGCGCCGTAGGAGAAGAGCGTCAAAGCAGCGGGCGCCCAGCGCCGCTGCAAGTGGATCCGCACGACGTGTGGTCCAAGCACCTCTGCGCGGTCGATCAATTCGTACCCCTCGAGCGAGCGCACCGGATTGCGCCGATCCAAAATTGCGTGGAGCGTAAAGAGCACGTCAGCGGAAGTGACGGGCCGACCATCCTGCCACTTGACCGTGGGCCGCAAGCGATAGACGATCGTTCGGCCATCGGACGAGATGCCGCCGTTTTCACGGGTTGGAATCACGCTGAGGAGGGCGGGTCGAGGTTGGCCGTGTTCGTCCAGGTCGACGAACGGCTCAAAAGCGAGGCGCGCAACTTGCAGTTCGACCGACGCGGCATCTTGATGCGCAAAGAGCGGGTTCAGGTTCGCCGGATCGGCCGCTAGGTCGAAACGAACGCTGTTTGGGGCGCGAGGTGCGCTGCTTTGACCGGGCGCGCAGGCCGTGAGAATGAACAGGGCAGCCAGCGCATCACGCCTCACCGACGTTCGCTTCTTGCGGCGGTTCCCTGAGCCCCTTGCGCCGAACGGAGCGCCCATGTTATTGTAAATGCCCCGAATAAACCAAGCTCTACGACGGCCGATTAACCACAATAATTATGCAGAACGGTGAACTTGACGAACTAGACCTCCAGTTGCTCGATGCATTGCAACGCAATGCGCGATCGACCTTCGCCGAGCTTGGCTCGACGGTCGGTCTCAAAGCGCCGGCCGTTCACGAGCGCGTCAAGCGCCTCGAAGGACGCGGCTATGTCCGCGGCTACGGCGCGCGCCTCGACAGCCGCCGCCTCGGGCTCGAACTGGTGGCTTTTGTCAGCTGTTTTACAACGCCGGACTGCGACTACGAGAATTTTACGCGGACGCTCGCGGACTTCGACGAGGTCAGCGAAGTGCATAGCGTCGCGGGTGAGGAGTCATTCATCCTTAAAGTGATGACGCGCTCGACTGCGCACCTCGACGATCTGCTCTCGCGCCTGAAAGGCGTCAACGGGATGGCGCGCACCAAGACGACGATGGTGCTCTCGACGCCGTTCGAACGTTCCGGAGTGTCCGTTCGATGACCGCCGCACTCGAGCGATCGCTCGATGCCCTGGGAAGCCATCGTGTTATCGAGCCACCGGGCGCACTACCGCAAAATGCATGGAAGCTCGACAATACCCCGGTCGCGCAGACCAACGAGATCCTTTGTGACGTTGAGGCGCTGTGCATCGACTCCGCCTCGTTCAAGCAGATGAGCGACGATTGCGAAGGCCACGGCCCACGTATCGCGGCGCGCATCACGCAAACCGTCTTAGAACGCGGCAAGCAACATAACGCCGTCACGGGGAGCGGCGGAATGTTCATCGGCCGCGTTCTTGGCATCGGCGATCGCCTCGCTGCGCAGGTCGATCTCAAACCCGGCGATCGCATCGCTTCGCTCGTGTCACTGACGCTGACGCCGCTGTGGATCGACGAGATCACCGACGTGCAAATGCATACCGGCCGCGTCGGCATGCGCGGAAAAGCGATTCTCTTCGAGCGCGGGCTTTGGGCAAAGCTTCCCGCCGACATCGAGACGGACGTAGCGCTAGCTGCGCTCGACGTCGCCGGCGCGCCCGCACAAGTTCGCCGCATGTCGAAGCTCGGTTCGTCGGTCATTGTCATCGGTGCCGACGGAAAATCCGGCGTGCTCGCATGCGCGCAAGCCAAAGCGCAAACCGGCCCGCAGGGACGCGTCATCGGGATCGTGCCGGACGCGAACACGGAATCGGCGCGTCTGCTCGTGCAGGAACGACTCGTCGACGGCATCATCGAGGCCGATGCGCGAGACGTCTGCACCCTGATCTCACTCGTTTGCGACGCCCTGCCTGAACTTGCGGATTTGACGGTCAACTGCGTCAACGTGCCGGGGACGGAGCTCAGCTCGATTCTTTGCACGAAAGATCATGGCACCGTCTATTTCTTTTCCATGTGCACGTCGTTCAGCGCCGCTGCGCTCGGCGCTGAAGGCGTCGGGAAAGACGTCACGATGATCGTCGGCAACGGGTACGCACGAGACCATGCCGACATCGCGCTGCAGACGCTGCGCGATCACCCGG
>Ga0073928_10012042_pt1 | contig 9992 bp, 9 predicted proteins | sample PaiPotPPA55metaG_FD_76969 | JGI IMG/M metagenome (GOLD analysis project Ga0073928, IMG submission 76969) | Iron sulfur acid spring bacterial and archeal communities from Banff, Canada, to study Microbial Dark Matter (Phase II) - Paint Pots PPA... ... | reverse complement strand
GATGACGAGAAGGAACTCCACAAGGGCGAGCTCGTCTATCCGAACTTTATGCTGAGCCTTTCTGCGGATCACGTGGCGGCGTTTTCGCTCTGGCCGCGCGGCCCCGCGCAGACGATCGTCGTGTGCGACGTGCTGTTTCATCCCGACGAGATGGGCAAAGCGAATTTCGATCCTTCCGACGCAGCCGAGTTCTGGGACCTGGTCAACGGGCAGGACTGGAGGGTTTGCGAAGGCGTGCAGGCCGGAATGCGATCGCGTTGCTTCGAGTTCGGTTACTACGCGCCGATGGAAGACGCGAGCCTGGACATCCGCCGCTACATCAGGTCCCTCGTGGAAGCATGAAGGAATACGACGTCATCGTACTAGGTCTGGGCGGCATCGGTAGCGGTGCGGCCTATTGGCTCGCGAAGCGCGGCGCGAGCGTGCTGGGACTCGAACAGTTCGAGCTCGGCCACGCGCGGGGCGAGTCGCACGATCACTCGCGGATTATCCGTTACTCGTATTTCTCGCCGTCGTACGTGCGGCTCGCGAAGGAGGCGTATGCCGCATGGGATGCGCTGGAGCGCGATGCCGGAGAGCGCGTCGTGTTCAAGACCGGCGGCCTCGACATCCGTCCGCGCGACGGGGCCATTCCGCTCGAGCCGTACGCGGAGTCGATGCGGCTCTGCGGCGTGCCCTTCGAGCGACTCGACGCCGCCGAGATTCGCCGGCGCTGGGCGGCCTGGCGCATCGACGACGACATCCACGGGCTTTTTCAGCCCGACGGCGGGTTGGTCGCGGCGATGCGCGCGACGGCGGCACATCAACGGTCGGCGCTCGCGTACGGGGCGACGCTGCTCGAGCACACGGCGGTGACGAAGCTGCACGCTGCACACGGCGAGATCACGGTCGAAGCCGGCGGCCGGCGCTGCAGCGCGGGGCGGCTCGTGATCGCGGCGGGTCCCTGGACGGACAGGGCGCTCGCGCAGCTTGGGATGCGCATTCCGCTCGAGGTGACGAAGGAACAAGTAATGTACTTCGAGTCGCGCGATCTCGAGAGTTTCGCGTTCGGCGAGTTTCCGATTTGGATTTGGATGGACGATCCCGCGTACTACGGGTTTCCGGTCTTCGGCGAGCCCGATGCGGTGAAGATCACGCAGGATGCGGGCGGCAAACCGGTCGATGCCGACACGCGCGCGTTCGACGAGGATCCGGAGATCACGGCGCGCGTCACCGGCTTTCTCGATCGCTACCTCCCCGGCGCGCTCGGGCCAATACGGCTCGTCAAAACGTGCCTCTACACGCTTCCGCCGGACCGCGACTTCATCATCGACACGCTACCCGAGCATCCGAACGTCAGCGTCGCGGTGGGTGCCGGCCACGCGTTCAAATTCGCGAGCGTCATCGGCCGCATCCTCAGCGAATTGGCACTCGACCATGGCAGCGCCACGCTGAGCCTCGCCGGCCCGCAGCCCGGCGAAGGGTCGTTCGAAGTCGACCGGCCGATTCTGCAGATGGAATCGCCGCCAAAGACCTACATGGTGTAGCGGAATAGTGTCACAGATCCCGAGCTCGCGCGTTTCCCAAGAAGCGCCATTTTTAAGGAGGCTTTGATGAAGGCACGGTTGATCGCGGCCCTCGCGGTGGCTCTATGCGCGTCCGCGGGAATCGCACGTGCGGACGAGCAAGCGACCTTTTACGGTCCACTCTCGCCCGCGGAAAAACAGTTCGTGGCATCCGTTACGAAGGATCTGACGGCGCGTTATCCGCACGTCGCGGACGCGGAAAAGGCCGGATACGTGCGCTACACGAGCCCCGACGATACCGGAGCGACCAGCTACGCCGACCAGCAATGGAACGCGGACCCAACGCATCCGAGCCAGCTCTGGTATGACAAAGACGGCAACCTGATGGGCGCGGACTTTTCCGTGCCTCGTCCTAACGGCGAGACCCGCCCGCAGCTGTGGGGCATTAATCCCGGCCGCTGGTATGAGTTCAACGGTCACGTGCACTACGTGATCAAGGACCCGAGCACCGCTAAGATGGTGTACGACCAGTGGATTTGGAATAAAGACTTCCAAGACGCCGGAGGAAGCCTCACGAAGCCATCAGCCGATACCGTCGTGAAGCTCGGCCGCGTCCCCAGCGCCAACTACGTCTCGACGATCTTCGAGTTTCCGACGCAGTGGGACCTCATCGTGTGGGTGACGCCGCACGGAGACGACCCATTCCACTGGTAACGGCGGCGCAGTAACGCCGGATTTTACAGTTCGAGCGCCGCGGCGATGGCCGTGTCTTCGTCCCACTGCGCGCCCAGCGCCATGATGGCCGCAAGCCGCTCGCCGAACTGCTCGTTCAAGGCCGCGACGATTCGCTCGTACTCTTGTCTTTCGGTGTATTCGCGCGCGGCCTCCAGGACGGTCATCCGCGCGTCAACGAAGCCGAGAAGCATCGCAGCGGTTTCTCGCGTCTGCGGCCGCGGACCCGAGGCGGGCCGCAATATTCCCACCGCCGCGAAGTGCTGCAGAATCAGCGCGGTGAGAACCGTAGCCTTCACGTCGCGCGCATTCGCGAGCGCGCGCGAGGCGTGGATCTTCGCGTCATCAAAACAGTCGAGCGCCACGAGATACGCTGCCATGTTGCACAGGTCGTTCGCGGCCGATCGCCAGTTGTGCGTGGCTTCGTGCCCCACGCGCGCCTCTTCGGCGCGCTGCAGCGCGGCCGCGGCGTCTCCTGCGGCGAACTCGACTTCGGCCAGATGTCCCGCGATCGAGGCGGCGGGGCGCTCGAGGCCGAGCGGCATGTAGTGGGCGAGCGCCTCGGCATAGAACGAGCGGGCTCCCTCGATGTCGCCGCGTCTGCTGCGCGCGGTTCCCAGATCGCCGAGCAGTAATGCCTCGAGGCCGCGATTGCCGAGGCGCCGTGCCGTCGAGAGCGCGTCGCTCAGCAGCACCTCTCCCTCGTCGCCGCGACCGAGCGCGGTGAGCGCGCTTCCGGCGGCCTCGCGCGCACGCGCTGCCTGCAACTGATCGAGCGAGCCGTCCGCTTTCAGCGCACGCTCGGCGCAGGCGAGAGACGCCTTGTACTCGCCCAGTGCGCCGCACAGGCGCGCCTCCGCAATATGCAGTTCGGCGGTCACCGCGGGCGGCGTCGAGCCGTCGCCTCGCTGCAGCGCGGAGCGCACCCACCGCCGGCCCTCGACTGGCGACAGCGAGTACCAGACGCGCGCGAGCGCTGCGGCGAGCCGTTGTCCCATCTGCAAGTCGTTTCGCTCCGCCAGCGACCACGCGAGTGCGGCCCGGAAGTTGTCGAGCTCCGCAACCGCGTCGTCGAACCAACTGCGCTCGTGGGCGGCGTACCACTCGCGATCGAGCCGCTCCGCGACGGAGAGACAAGTCTCTGCGTGCCGCCGAGAGAGCGTCTCGTGCTCGCCGCGTTCGACGGCACGCTCGAGCGCGAACTGCCGCGTTACCTCGAGCAGATGGTACCGCGCGTTTCCCAGCGAGAAGTCGGCTGCGACGAGCGACTGCGCGATCAACGCGCCCAGCAACTCGAGAATATCGTTTTCGTCCAGGCGTTCGTCGGCACAGACCCCGATCGCCGTCTCGAGGGTGAACCCGCTCGCAAACACGGAGAGTCGATCGAACAACAGACGCGCCTGCGACGAGAGCAGCGCGTAGCTCCAATTGATCACCGCGCGCATCGTGTGATGCCGTGGAATCGTACTGTCTGCGGTGCCGGTCAGCACGTCGAACACCCGATCGAGGCGTTCGGCGATCTGCCACGGAGACAAGACGGTTGCGCGTGCGGCCGCGAGCTCGAGCGCGAGCGGCAGACCGTCCAACCTGCGGCAGATTTCGACGACGGGCACAACGTTCTGTTCGGTCACGGTGAACTGAGCATTGGCCGCCGCAACCCGATCTGCAAACAGCGCCACGGCACCGTAGGAGACCGCTTCATGCGGCGAAACGTCATGGCGGGGAACCGCCAACGGCGGCAGGCGGTAGACGCGCTCCCCTGAGATCGTCAGCGGCTGACGGCTCGTGACGATCAGGCTGATGGCGGGGCAGTCGCGGAGCAACGATCCGACGGTGCGGCGCGCCTGCGCGATGACGTGCTCGCAGTTGTCGAAAATGATGAGGAGCTGCTTTTCCGCGAGATAATTGAGCAGCGTCGCGAGAAGCGGACGCTGCGACGACTCCTGCACGCGCAGCGCCGCGGCAAGCGCGTGCACGACCAGTGACTCGTCGTTCAGCGGCGCAAGCTCGACGAAGCAGACGCCGTCGGCGTATTGATCCAGGACCTTCGTCGCCACCGCGATGGCGGTGCGCGTCTTTCCTGCGCCGCCGGTTCCGACGAGGCTGACGAGCGGCGCGGCGGCGACCAGCTGCGCGAGCTCTTCCACGACCTCGTCGCGCCCCACGAACGAGGTGAGCTGCCGGGGAAGATTGTGGGGCGGCGATCCGTATTCGAGGGAGCGCGAGCCGCGAACTCGCCGCGCGGACAGCTCCAGCGCCGCGCGAGCGTCGTCGGAAAGAGCCAGCGCGTCCGCGAGCCGCTCGAGCGTCTTCCGATATGGAACCTTGCGATATCCGCGCTCGAGCGCGCTTATCGCTTGAACGCTAATGAGCGCGCGGTCCGCGAGCATTTGCTGCGAAAGGCCCGCGCGCAGCCGGAACTGTTTGAGGAGTGCGGCGAACTCGAGCGTCGGCTTTGCGGCCTAACCGCCGGGTGCGGGCGCTATTCCGAACGGCGGATTCGTGGGGCCGCCGATCTGCTCAGAGAATACCCGCTTGCCGTTTTGCGGATCGATCGCATCGACGTAGCCGGCCGCGTCGGCGACCCACAACAGCTTGTCTTTGTGGTCGAAGTTCAGGGCGACGGGGTCCGCGAAACCGGTCGAGAAGAGCGTGCAGTTCGAAGTCTTTCTGCACTTGTAGATGCCCGCGGACCGGTCGATGTAGTACAGGTTGCCGCTCTGATCGAAGACGATGCCCTCCACGTTGGCGATCGACGGAACGACGATCGTTCCACCCCCCTGGCAGTTCTCGAATTTCACGATCGAACCGTTGTTGGTGTTCGGGTCGTTGAAGGCCCAGTAACAGTTGCCCTGACGATCGATCGCCACGCCGGCGCCCTGAAGCGGATCGCTGCCGTACGTCAGCGTTCGAGCCGGATCTCGTTCGCGATCGACATAAACGCTTACGCTGCCGGCCGCGCCGGTGTTCGAGGAGCCGTTCGAAACCGCCGCGAGCTGCCGGCTCGGCGTCACGTCGACGCTGACAGCGAACTGCCCGGGATCGTTCAGCGGCTTGTCCCGCTGCGGACCCTTCGACGTCGACTTGTAGAGAAGCACGTTGACACCGTTTGCTACGTACCACCATCCGTTGGGTGTCACAACACTGCCCTGCGGCGATGAGACGCCTCGCTTGAGGGTCCCGGCAAATTTGAGCGTCAGGCCGACGCGCTTGTAGATGATCAGATCTTCGCCGTAAAACTGCGCGAGATACATCCACTTGCCGAACATGCGGACGTCGGGTTGCGGACTCGATAAGCTGCTCAGATCAACCGAACCCGCCGGCATCGTCGGCGGCGAGCCGCCGGAGCAACTCGCGAGCAGCGAAACGGAGAGAACGGCGCCGGCAAAGAGCCGGCCAAAAGAGCTAAACACGACCTAGGGTCCTTCCAAAGGCGTCACGGTTGTCCCTGGGAGAAAGGGCGCCCGCCCCGCAAGGCTTGCAAATTGCGGGACGGGCGCGCGGTGTCGAAGCTCCAGAAATTTACAGATCGTTGGTAATGCTGAGGTCCGCGTACGCCAGCGTCTTACCACGCTTGCTGACATAGATGAAGCTCGCGGTGCAGGAACCGGCCGTCGGACCCGCGGTGACGGTCCACTGCGTTCCGGTGCCGCGCGCGAGGGTTGCGACGCCGGACGCGCCGCCGCAGTTATCGGACTCCTCGAGCGTTGCTTTCTTGTCGAGAGGAGTGCGCACGGTCACCGTGTCAGGGCCGGCATTCGATGCGTTGAACGTGATGGTGCACGGATTGACGCGAGCGCCGCTATGCGCGGGGCAGTGCCCCTTAACGGCGGGGCTCTGCTGCATCGCCGAGCCGGCCGGGGTCATCGGCGACGACGCTCCGCTGCAGCCGGCAATCAGCGCTACGGCGGCGGCGGCGGCGAACGAACTCAACAGGTAGCGGATAGAAAGTGAAGAGTTTGCCACAGATCGTTCTCCAAGGAATAGGGTTGAAAGAAGCTGCGCGCGTTACCGGCGGAAGGATTAACGCGCGAGGGCAATCATACCACCCGGCGGGCCCCGCGTAATCATGCACTTGCGACTGTGTCAGGAAGTGTGAGACAAAGTGTGAGAGCGCCGCTCGGCGGCTTTTCGCCGGCCGGCGAGATAGATGGCGACCCCGCTCAACAGTACCGCCACGGTGAGGCCGACGACCTTCGCTACGGCGAGGACCTTGTTGGGATCGTCGTCCGCCGGGAATCCCGCGAAGACGATGGCGATCAGCGTGGTCGCCATTCCGACGAGCGCGGCAATCAGGACGGTCCATTTCCCGCCCCATATCCGTATCGTGCGCGGCGTGTCTGGTTCGGCGTGCATCTTGAGCGCGGAGCCGAACAAAAACACGAAGGGAATGAGCGTGGTGATGACCGTGGAGCTGACCAGCACCGTGTACGCCCCTTTGACGCTCGTTCCGCTCTGACCGAGAAAGATGAGGATCGCCGAGATGATGGCCGCCGTCGCCAATGCGGCGACCGGAGAGCCCCAGCGCGGGTGCATACGCCCGAACACGGGTGGAAGATAATCGTCGATGCCGGCCACGAACGGGATGCGTGCGATTGCCCCGCACCACGCGCTGGCACTTCCGATGCAGCTCAAACCGACGAGCAGCGCCGCGACCGGCGTCAGTGCGTTCCAGCCGAACCGAGACGCGATCCGACCGATGGCCTGCATGACGCCGGAGGCCGGGTCGACGTGCGCTGGAGGCACCGCCGTCAGCACGCTGACCGTTCCCGCAATATAAATGAGGGCGATGGCCGGCGCCGCGAGCGCGAGACCGAGCGGAATCGTCCGCCGAGGATTGCCAATCTCGCCGCCCATGAAGGAGACGGCCTCGGGCCCGGTCCATGCAAACGCGATTACCGACCAAAAGATCAGGTCTTTGAGCGCAAGCCCGGGGCGCATGGTCGCGAGCGTGAACGGCGTCGCCGATCCGAAACGCCATAGGGCGGCGACCCCGAGTGTGACGAGCAGCAGCGTTATGGTCCAGCGCGCGATCCCGCCTGAGTTGTTCAGCCACTTCCCGATCGTGAGGCCGTAAACGTTCACGATCGTGGCCAGCGCCAGGCCGGCTAACGCGAAGGCGATGAAGTACGCCGGGGACCGCGTCAGTTCGGCCGCGTGCGAGCCCGCTACGAACGCGGTGTTTCCCGCGGCGAAGTAGAGTAGCGCGGGGAAGTAGGGCAGCGTGCTGGCCCAATAGGTCCATCCCGTGAGAAACCCGGCGAACGGCCCGAAGGCGCGCTTGCTCCAGACATACAGGCCTCCTTCATCGGGATGGTGCGATGAGAGGAAGATGACGGCGATCGAGAGCGGCGCGAACATCGCGAACGCGCCGATGATCCACACCGCGACCGCGCTCGGGCCGCTCGCCGCTGCGGCAGCGACCCACTGCAAATTGGAACAGGCAACGACGAAAAACAGCGCGACGTCGAACAGACCCAGCGTCCGCCGAAGCTCCATGATTCAGCGACGTTCAACGCGAGAACACGACTCGCCCACCGGCGCGCGTTTCGTGCCAGTGGGCGAGCGTTAGGAGCGCGTCAGGTTACTAGTAGCGATGGCTCCAGTGACCGGGTCGCCAGTACCAGCCTTGCGGCCCCTGGACCCAGTGTCCCGGACGCCATACGGCTCCGGAGTAGGGCATCACGGCGTAGTGGCCGCGAACCCATACATAGCGATAGCCGTTCCAGTTCCAGTAGCCCGGTTGCCAGTAATAGTTCGAGCCCGGCGATGCGGGCGCGGATTCATAGACGGGCGCCGGAGGACCGGTTTGAACGTAGCCGCCGTAGACCTGCGCTGCAGCCGGCACCGCTGCGCCGAACGCCGCCGCGCCGAGTGCACAAGCAAGGAAGAAGTTTCTTAAGTTCGTCATGCCTTTTCCTTACCACGCATGCGGCCGCGTCATTCGATAGGGGCGATTAAAGAGCGATTCAAATTTCATGAGAGGGTTCGCCTCCGGTGGGTTGCTTCCATAATGCGGCCGCACGGTCGACGCAGCGTTCGCGCTCTTCCTGTAGCCGGCGCTGCGTATTGCCCATCGTCGGCGGAAGGATCGTGAGCAGCACGTCACGGTCGTGCGTCTCTCCGAGCGCATCCTGCAGCGCGCTAAAACGCTCGGCAGAACGTTCAAATGAAGGGTCGAAGCTCGCGAAACGCTCGAGCGCGTAACGCAGGCGCTTGCAAGCGATGCGGAAGTCGTGAAGCCCCTGCCTGTCGCGACGCTCGAGGCCGGCGGCGAGGGCATTTACCTCTCCCAGTCGAGTCTGCACCACACGCCGGACGATTTCGTCGAGATTATCCGCCTGACGCAGATCGACCCGTTCCGGCTTCATAGCGGACGCTAGCGAAGGAAGCTCGTTGCCCGCAGCTGTTTGCGGGCGAGCCGCGTCGCGAGACGCTCCCGTTGTGCGAGTTCGTGGATGAGGGGGCGCGCGATCTCCAATTCCGTCGGATCAGCGCTGGTTTCGAGCAGCCGCCGTATGATCGCCGCATCCCGCGCGGCATCGGTCGCAGACGCGGCTCGCTTGACGCGGCGCAAGAGACGCGGATGCGACGCGGCTTCGCCAATATCCTCGAGCAGCGACCGAAACCGCCGTCCCGTGGTTCGCACCTCGTGCAGATGCTTTTCGGTCGGCTCGTCGACGAAGCGCCGGCGCGCCCTTTCCAACGCGCGCCGCTCTTGCGCAATGGTCTTCGACAGCCATTTCACTTCTGCGGCGCGTTCGACGAGGGTATTTCTGCCGACCTTCGCGAATTTGACGGTTCAGACGTGAGATCGCCGCGCCTGCCCGTCCTCATCGTGCTTCTGGCAATCGTTGCCGCGGGCACCTGGTACTTCCTCTCTCATCGCGCGACGAGAAACGGCGAAACGATCGCCGTTTACTACACGAAGGAGGATGGTACGACGCTGGGAGCGGTTCGCGTCTCGATGCGGCCGCGTCAACCCGGCGAAAGCGCCGCGGAGCACGTGCACAACACGGCGCTGTACGCGGCAGTCGAAGCCGTCGCCGGACCGCCGAACGGCGTGCAGGCGATCCGATTTCCGCCGGGCACGCGGGTGCTCGGGGTCACGGTCGACGGTTCTACGGCGATGGTCGATCTTTCAAAGGACGTGGAACGCCAAGCCGGCGGGACGTTCGGCGAGAACGGCGAGTTCAAAGGGTTGGTCTACACCCTAACGGGTGTCCCGGGCATCGACGCAGTCGCCGTTACCGTCGACGGCTCCCGCCTGGAAACGCTTCCCGGAGGACACTTGGAAATTGATCAACCGCTTCATCGCTCGGACTGGTAACGGCAGCGCGATCGCGCTCGTTCCGCTGCTCGTCTTTGCGCTCGCGGCTCCCGCGATCGCCGACAATTCGATCAACGCGGTCTATCAGCGCCAAACGATTCGCTTCACGCACCTGTCGTCCTCATACGGCGCGCCGGCGATCGGCGTCGACGATCCGGGATTTGCGGCGCTCTTGAAGGCCACCGGCGCGCTGCTGACTTGGAAGCCCGGCGAACGCTACGTTTTGATCACGACGTCTGCGCCGCTCGTCGTCAGCTTTGCTCTCGGCGATCGCCGTTACGACGTCGGTCCGATCACGCTTGCGGCGGCGTTCTCGCCGTTTCTTCGCGGAGACGAGGCGTATCTTCCGCTCGACGACGTATTGCGTTCGCTCGATCTCGCGTTGCGCCGCGACGGCCCGGTCGCGGTGCTGCAGCCGCAGTTCG
>Ga0073928_10012041_pt1 | contig 9992 bp, 8 predicted proteins | sample PaiPotPPA55metaG_FD_76969 | JGI IMG/M metagenome (GOLD analysis project Ga0073928, IMG submission 76969) | Iron sulfur acid spring bacterial and archeal communities from Banff, Canada, to study Microbial Dark Matter (Phase II) - Paint Pots PPA... ... | reverse complement strand
GAACGGGAAGCGGCAATCGCCCGCTGACGAATCCTGCGACAAGGAGAATGAAGCCGCCCATGGCCGCTGCCTCAACGGCATAAAAATATCCAGTGGTGACGCCGCCGAGCAGGATCAAAATCGCCGCCACCGTCACCGCGGCCAGCACTGCCTGCTGCACCGTCGGCCGCGGCGAGGCTGTCAAAGCCGCTGCTTGGTCCGGCTTGACCCGGCGATTGAACCACCAACCGATCGCGATGCAGGCGGCGAGATAGAGGGCGGCAGGCGCCAGCGCGCCGTGAAATACATCCTGCGTGTTGATCACGCGGTCTTCGCGGCCGGTTGCGGTGACCGCAATCGTATGGGCGTTGAGCATGGCGTCGCCCAGAAGGATCAAGACCAGCGAGGGCGGCACGACGACGCCAAGGGTGCTCGCCACAGTGATGATTGCGGCGCGGCGTGGTAGCGCAATCCCGGAAGCGGCAAGCCGCGGTTCGGCCACGCGCGATAAAGCCAACACGCTCGCACCCACCGAACCGTTCATGGGCCCGAGCAGGGCGCCGAGCACTAATCCCGAAACCACCGGGCCCGCCGGTCCGCGCAGGATGGCGATGGAGCAACGATAGAGCGCGTCAGCGAGCGGCAGGCGGTTAATGAGCGCGCCCATCAGCACATAGAGCGGAATGGCTTGGAGCAGGTCGTTTTCGAGCAGATTGATCAAGCGTTCGGGCAAGACGCCGAGGAGCTGTACTGGCGCAGCGCCGCTTATTGCTCCTACCGCAGCGCCAAAACAGGCCGCCGCCAGCAATACGACCGCGGCCGGGATGCCGGTGAAAACGACGCCAAGACCGACGAAGATCAACAAGCTCAGGCCGAGCCAGGGCATCATAGCGGTCATTGCGACGTCGGCCGGCGGACCGGCCGGACTAGCTCGATCACGCCCTCGATCAGGACCAACAGCGCCAGGACCAACAGCGCCAGCTTGATGATGAAATAACCGGGATTGCCCGTGTCGGGAAAATGCTCCTGCAGCAATGTCGAATTGCGCACGATATTCCAGCTCGTCATCAAGACGATGATCGACCAGGGAATGAGGCCGAACAGCGCGCCGGCCCGCGCCAGCCATTGCCGCGTATTATCCGAATAATTTCGCGATATCGTGTCCGCTGCGAGGTGCGTTTTGGCGCGCGTCGCGGCGGCAATGCTGGCCGCGACATAGAGCGCGAATAGCCATTGGCCGAGATCATTGGCTTCGCGCGAATAAGAGCCGACAATCGTGCGCAGCGGCCATTGCAGGAACAGTAACGTCACGACCGGCAGCGCCAGCCATTTGGCGGCAGCCAATACAAAGCCAACGATCTGATCGAGGAATCGCAATTTGCCGCTCGTGCCGATCTTCCCGGGATTCGTCAGACGAGAGATCGGCGCGAATATTCGCGTCTTTCGACCAGCCCTACAAGTCTGCGGACCGGTGACATGCCGGTCTTTCGAAACGCACGGCTAACACGTGTGCAATTGGGCCAAGCGCGATCCGCAATCGAGGCCGGAAGTTTTCGCTCGCGGTCTATGTGAGCACAGCGGGCGCGGCTATTTGAAGTTGGGCGGCTGCGTAAGGTCGATCGGCGGCAAATCGATCTGTGGAATATTGATCTGCACCTTGTTGGGATCGATCTGCGACAGCCCGGCTTTGTAGTGCATGACCATGCCGGGGAACATGATCACCGTGATCACCATGATGAGCTGAATCACAACGAACGGCGCGGCGCCCCAATAAATCTGGCCCGTCGTCACGCCCGGCGTCAGCTTGCCGCTGATACGGTCGAGGAAAGATTCGCGCGGCGCCACCGAGCGCAGATAGAACAATGCGAAGCCGAACGGCGGATGCAGGAATGAAGTCTGCATGTTGACGCCGAGAATGACGCCGAACCAGATCAGATCGATGCCGAGATGTTCCGCGGCGGGGCCGAGCAGCGGAATGACGATGAAGGCCAATTCGAAATAGTCGAGGAAGAACGCCAGTACAAAGACGAAGGCGTTGACGAAAATCAAGAAGCCGATCTGACCGCCCGGCAGCGACGTGAGCAGGCTTTCGACCCAGATATGGCCGCTGACGCCATAGAAAGTCAGCGAGAACACCCGCGCGCCAATCAGGATGAAGATGACGAACGCCGACAATTTCGCGGTGGATTCGATCGCTTGGCGAACCAGATCCCAGGTCAAGCGCCGTTTGAGAGCGCCGAGAATGAGCGCCCCGCTGGCGCCCATGGCGCCGCCCTCGGTGGGCGTAGCAACGCCGATAAAGATGGTGCCGAGCACGAGGAAAATCAGGAACAGCGGCGGCACCATAACGAAAGTGGTCTGCTGCGCCATCCGTGACAGGAAACGGAATCCGGTGAGGCGCTCGATGACCCAGTTCACGACGGCTACGCCGAAGGCGAAGAGAATACCGAAGAACATGGAGAGCACGACGAAGTCGGCGCCATGCGTTTCTGAATTGCGCATCATGAACCAGCCGAACACCGCGCTGGCAATGGTGAGAACAAGCAGCGACCAAAGCCCGCGGCTGCCGTCGTCCTCGCGAAAGCCTACGACCTCCATCGGCAGACCGGGCGTCGCCTTCGGGAATAGTGCCGAAACGATGAAAGCGTAGACCGCATACATTCCGGCGAGAGTAATGCCGGGAATGAAGGCGCCCTCGTACATGTCGCCGACCGATCTGCCGAGCTGATCGGCCATCACGATAAGAACCAGCGACGGCGGTATGATCTGTGCCAGCGTACCCGACGCCGCGATAACGCCCGAGGCGAAGCGGCGGTCATAGCCGTAGCGCAGCATGATCGGCAGCGAGATCAATCCCATCGAGATGACCGACGCGGCGACCACGCCGGTCGTGGCGGCCAGTAGCGCGCCGACGAAGATCACCGCATAGGCCAAGCCGCCGCGAACGGTCCCGAACAGCTGACCGATCGTGTCGAGCAGATCTTCCGCCATGCCGGAGCGTTCGAGCACCAGTCCCATGAAAGTGAAGAACGGGATTGCGAGCAGCGTGTCATTACTCATGACCCCGTAGATGCGATCGGGCAGCGCCTGCAAGAAATCTGGCTGGAATTGACCAAGCCCAATGCCAACAAGCGCGTAAAACAAGCCGACAAAGGCCAGCGAAAACGCCGCCGGATAGCCGAGCAGAAGCACGACCACCAACGAGGCGAACATAATCGGCGCCAGGTTTTGTGCGATAAAGGCTTCCATCCTCAACCCCGCCGCCGCGGCCGGCACCTAATCTTTGCGCATGATCTCGACAATATGCTCGACTTCGGCTTCAAGCGCGTGGACCTGCGTCGCATGCGGATCCGGAATGAGGCCTTGGATAATGGCGATACGCTTGATCAGCTCGGAAATGCACTGCGCAAGCAACATCGCAAATCCAATCATGATCAGAGATTTCGCCGGCCATTGCGGCAGTCCGCCGGCATTGGAGGACTGCTCGTTGATGGAGAAGGACTCAGTGAAGAAGGGAATGCCGGTGGCTAAAATAACGATCGTGAGCGGCAGGAGAAAAAACGTGTGACCGATAAGCTCGATCGTATTGCGCAGCCCGCGCGGCAAATGATTGTTCACGATGTCAATGCGGATGTGTTCGTTGTCGCGCAGCGTCCATGACGCACACAGAAGAAACACGGCGCTGAACAGCACCCACTGCAATTCGAGCCAGGAGTTCGACGATAGGTCGAACACCTTGCGCACCGTCGCATTGACGGCCGAGACCGCAACGGCGGCGAGGATGGCCCACGCGACCCACTTGCCGATTTGGGTGTTAATGGCGTCGATAACGCCGCTCAGCCTAAGAAGCGCGCGCACTCTATTCCCGTTCCCCTCAGCGCCCGGCGTCAGCGAACATGATCAATGAACATGGCGCCACCCCATCGGCGCCGCTTCCCCGGCGGTCGCTATAGGCGCCACTTTAGCAATGATAATGGGCATAAGGTCAAGTCGCCGCGGGCCAAAACCAGCGAACTTTCCTCAAGAACTGGAGCGGGCGAAGGGAATCGAACCCTCGACATACAGCTTGGGAAGCTGTCGTTCTACCACTGAACTACGCCCGCCAAATAGGCATTTACTATAGTTCTTGTCCTGAACTTGTCGGACAATGGTTTCGATCCGGTCCGCCGGACAAAAATCCTGAAAGCACGATAGCACAGCATTAACTCGCACGCCGCTTTTGACTTATGCGCACTTTTTCAGCGAGCCGCTGAGCTTCCCGTATTCGATAAACAATTTCCGTAGATCACTATTGATCGCCGGTAAATGGCCCAAAATTTGGTTTGCCGCGACACAAGCGCCAATCATGGCGTTGTTTTTTAAAAAGAGAAAACCGGAAAAATCCGAAAACCTGATTGTCTGCTTTACCCCCGAAAGCAGACATGGTTCAGCACGACGGCAATGTCCGCTTTGTGCCACTTCCGGACCAAGTGCATTGCAGCAAAAAAATACCTATTCGATCACCTCGTCAGCCGTCATTTGCATGATCAGCGGCACGGTAAGACCCAGCCTCTTGGCGGTGTTGAGGTTGATCACGAACTCGAATTTGGTGGACTGTATGACCGGCAGATCGCCCGGCTTCTCGCCCTTGAGAATGCGCCCCGCGTACACACCGACTTGGCGATAGGCATCTGTAATGCTGGCTGAGTAGCTTATTAGACCCCCCGCCGTGGCATTCTCGCGCACTCCATAGCTCGCCGGCAGTTTATACTGTGCCGCCAGCGCGACGATCTCATTCCGGTTGGAGAACGTGAACGCGTTGCTCGCGATAATCAGCGCACCAACTCCTCGCTGGACAAAGGTTGCAAACGCCGCTTGGATTTCGCTAGCGTTCGAGGCACTGAGAACAATGAGCCGCTGCCCGATTGCTCGCGCCGCAACCTCCACGTCTCCTCTGTCCTCGTGGTCGTCCGGCCCGTCGAGCACGCCAATAGTCGTTGCCGAAGGCACAAGCTAGCGCAACTGCTCCAGTCGTTTCGCCCCTACCGCGGCAGCGAAAAAGCTTACGCCCGTAATGTTCTCGCCCGGCCGATTGAGATTTGTGACCAGGCCGTCCTTGACCGGGTCGGTACCGGTCGCGAAAACAATCGGCACTGTCGTGCTTGCGGCCTTGGCTGCGAGCGCCGCGACGAGATTTCCGACGATCACTGCGACCGGCCGATGAATAAAATCTTTCACAAGAGCCGTTAGTTTATCGCGATCATTTTCCGCAAAGCGATATTCGGTCGCGACATTCTGGCCTTCAACGTAACCGATTTCCTGCAGACCCTGACGGAACGCGGTCACGAGGTTCGTCGCGTCGGCAAGGGTCGAACTCCGGAGAAACCCGATCACTGGCATCGGCGGTTGCTGCGCGAGTGCCATCAGCGGCCAAGTCGTCACGCTGCTCAGCAGCGTAATGAACTCGCGGCGCCTCATTCGATCACCTCGTCGGCGATCGCGAGCAGAGACTGCGGGATAATGAGGTTAAGTGACTTCGCAGTCTTGAGGTTGATGATCAGCTCAAACTTTGTTGGGCCCTGCACGGGAAGATCAGCAGGCTTGGCTCCTTTGAGGATACGATCCACGTAAGAAGCCGAACGCCGGAAATTGTCGAAGGGATCAGGTCCATACGACATCAAGCCACCTCGCGCGACGCTTATCCGGTAGGAGTAGACGGCCGGCACTCGGTGCTGCTGTGCCAAGCTCACTAACAATTGGTCATGGACAATGGTGAACGCGTCCGGCGGAACGATCAGGCCGCCACCCGGCTCGCGTCCAAGTTTGACGATGGCCTCTTCGGCTTCGGCTGCGTCGCGAACAGGAGCCGCCGTCACTTCAACTGCGATTGACCGTGGCACGGCCTCGAACGAACGCAGATAGACATAATAATGGGGGGATGTGTCGGGGTTGAACATAAGTAGGGCACGAGAAACGCCAGGGGCGGCCTCTTTAAGTATCTCTAGCCACTTCCCCACAATCTCGAAATCGATGAACGTGAAGCCGGTGATGTTTCCGCCCGGATGCGCCAAGCTCGAAACGAAGCCCTGATCGACGGGATCGTTGACCGCCGCCATGATGATCGGAATGGAGCTTGTCGCCTGCCTCAACGCCCGGATGACCGGCGTCGTTTGGCCGACGATTACGTCAGGCGCGAGCGCCACTAGTTCTGCTGCGTCGGCTCGTATGCGGTCGGTGTCGGCCCCACCAAAGCGTGTCTCGATTTGGATGTTGCGGCCGTCTGTCCATCCTAATTCTTGAAGTCTCTGCTTAAACGCTGTTACTCGGGCCTGTCCTTCCCGATCGTCGGCCGTTCCCATTAGCAGCCCGATCCGCCGCATGCGCTCAGCCTGCTGCGCCCGCGCCGCGAGCGGCCATGTTGCCGCTCCGCTGCCAAGCAACGTGATGAAATCCCGTCGCCTCATAAGGCGTTTCCAAGTCGGAGGACGACACTCTATCACATTCGAACGAGTGCCGTTGTGCGTCACAGCAAATTGCGCGAGCAGATGTCGCAGTTGGGTCATAAACGGACATGACGGGGCGAATTTGGAATGTCCGCTTTACCCCCGAAAGCAGACATCAGCAAGCACGGCAACCGGATTGACCCGCACTAGGCCACGAGGCTCAGCTTGCTCGGCCTCTCGCCTTTAAGCGCCGCCATCATCGCCTTTGAGATTTTGCTCTGCGCCTCGATGACCTCCTGTCCCGAACTCATGGCCCACCGCATGATGTAATGCTGACTGACACCATGCGGGATGTGACCGAGGAGAAACTCGGAAATCTCGAACGGTATCTTGCACTCAGAGACGGCGAAGGTCTTCCACGTCCGGCGCAGCGCCGCGCCTTGCGTCGGCAACTCGCCCCGGAGCTTACCGCCGGAGATGTTACCGCAACCCGGAAACACCTTTTCGGTCGGCTTGCGGCGCTCACCACCAATTGCAATCGCGGCCTTTATCTCAGGCGTCAACGGCACCTCGATTACATGGCCGGTTTTTGAATTGCCGATTATGAGCTTGTCGTCGGTGATGTCGGCCCACGTGATACGCGCAAGCTCGCCGGGCCGGAGTCCAGTCAATAAGCACGTGAGATGATACGCGCGACGCACCGGGTCGCCGATCTTTTTCCAAGCCTCGTACCACGCGGCAAAATCTTTCCGCGCCATGCCCTTCTGGACGCGCTTCTCTTTACGGATGTCCACGGCTTGCGTCGGCAGTGTCGCGGAGAGTTTCGGATTGCGTTTGATCGCCCGCTTATAGATCGCCCGCACGACCCGATAGCAATGGTTCGCGGTGGCAGCGGATTTGATGCCAGCGACCCAATCCGCGAACGCGTCGGGCCGTTCGCTCATCTCCGCCAGCGACCACGCGCCCCACTTGGGGAGCAGATAGGCGTTGCCGAGAGACTTCACGTTTTTCGCCCAACGTGGCGGCTTGCCAGCGACGGCGGGTCTTCGCGCTATTCGGCGGCAATCGCGTGAGCCGGCGCGCTTGCCAGGCTGCCGAGACACTTCGCCAGAGCTTCGCCTTCCGGATCGACCAGCGCCGCCGTGCGCGCGCTGGCAACGGCATCGACGGCCGCTCGCGCGGGCATGACGCCGGCCAAGGCCGGCGCGATCACCTGCGCGGCGATCACGTTGTAGTTGGCGCTGCCGCGGCGATGCGTGTCGCCATAGCCTTTGATCAGCCCGGCACATTCAGCGATCTCGACGGCGAACTCGGCGGAAAGCGATGCCGCCTGCACGGTTAGCCGCAACCAAGCCTCGATCGCCTCTTGCTCCTGGCGAAAGCGGAATGTCTTGCGCCGCAACGGACGCAGCTTGGCAAGGATAGCAAAGCGCAAGTAACCGGAAATCGACCGGCTATTGACTGCCATGGCGTAATGGGCGCGACCGAGCGCGGGATAACGGCGTGCGAGGCGCAGCATGGCGCCGGCTAGCGAAGTCGGCAGGATTGAACAGAACTCATCGATGCCGGGCTTTAAGAATTCGCTCACGCTGAACGTCTGTTGCGGCTTAACGCCAAGCTCGCGCGTGATACGCGCGATCCGCGCCGGGTCGATCTTGGCCTGGGCTACGCGGATAACGTCCTCGTAGGACATCCGCAGCGCCAGTTGACGGGCCGTTGCAGCCAGCAACCGGCCACCGCTCGCGGCTTTGATATCGGCATCGCAAATCGGCTCGAGCCGATCCAGGTAAAGCCGCGCATAACCGTATGGGCCACCAGTGGCATGCCGGCGATCTCGGCTTCCAGATCGGCAACAGTAGGTGACGCGGCATGCTGGCGCTTGGCTGATTGTTGAGGTAGGCGCGACCCGGCGGCGGCGGCAGCAAATCCAGCGCGGAAGCCGCGCAGGTTGGCGTCCACGGCCTTGCCGTCGGCCCGGATCGCCGCCTCAAAAGCGTCGGCTGGAATCGGCAATGCCCGCGCGCCGGCGATCGCACCCAACATGACTGCATTGATCATGGCGCCTGCTTCGCGGGCGATTGCTTCGAGATCGAGCAATAGCGCCTGACGCGAATTCTTCTCCACCGCCGAGATCAGCCGCTGCGGATCGTAGCGGCCGTCGCTCATCGCCATCTTTTCGACCACGAGGTACGAGCGGCTGGTCGATGCGATGGTGGTGGTGCGATCGGCGGTGATGTAGCCGCTGGCGACGGCGCGGCCGGCTTCCAAGAGTTCGCTGGCAATAAGAAGATCGACGTCGCCGATGCCCGGCGCCAGCGCCAGGATTGGCCTCCGGTTCGATACGACATCGCCGGAGGACATTGGCGCCGGCACCATCTCGATATGATAGGTGGTCGCGCCGGTCCGCTGCGCGACGCCCGGAATGGACGTGGATTGGACTGGGAATCCTTGGCTCGCCGCCGCGGCGACGATCCAGTCGGTAAGCACGCCGCCGCCTTCGCCGCCCAGTGCGGCGATCAGGATCGAGATCGGTTTGGCGATCGGCCGCCCTGAAGAGCCCTGATCGCCCTTGGCGAACTGAACCTCTCCCCGCCGTTGCGAAGGAGAGTCTTCGCCAACCGACGTGCCCTGCAGCGAGGCTAATGTGCTGCCGCGGCTCAGCCAGGCAATCACTCGATTTCGAATTGCGGCGAGCGTCCGATCCCACCAATTCGGATTGGTGATGATGTCGGCGCGATAGAACGACGGGCACAGCACTGCGGCATGGGCGACCTCGCCGCACAAGCCGCAGCCGACGCAGCTTTCGATCACGGTAGCGACCGGATCGCTGCGTAGCGGATCGGGATTAGGCTTCACCGTTAATGATGGGCAGCCGGATAGCCGGATGCAGGAATGGTCGCCGGTGCACAGCTCATCGTCGACGCCATAGCGCGTCTTCACGACACGCGCGCCGCGCTTAAGTTGCTCGGCCTGCGCGACGCGGATGCGGCGCTGGCGCACCAGCATGCATTCGCCGTCGGCAATGATAACTTTGAGCCCGCGTTCGGCGCTCTGAATTGCCTGTTTCAGCGTCGCCGCCATCTTGGCGACGCTATAGCTGTGCACCGTGCGCAGCCATTTGACGCCGAGCGCGCGCAGCGTTTTTTCGATGCTGATCCCGGTCGGCGCGCCGGCGCGATGCGCGTTGCTCGACGGCAGATATTGCTGGCCGGTCGCAGAGGCGTAGCCGTTTTGCATGATCACAAGCACGCCGTCGCCTTTGTTGAACATGTTCGAGGCGACGCCGGTAATCAGCCCGTTATGCCAGAAGCCGCCGTCGCCCATCACTGCGATCGGGCGCTTCGCCATATTCGGAGCGACAGCCGCTGCGCTGGCGAGCGACATGCCGTAGCCCAGAATGGAGTTGCCGAGCGAAAACGGCGCGAAAGTCGCGAATGAATGGCAACCGATATCGGCGCTGATATGGACCGGTCCGACTTCGCGTTGCGCGAGCTTGATGGCAGCAAAGACCGGCCGCTCCGGACAGCCGGTGCAAAAGTTCGGCGGACGCGCCGGAATGTCGCCGACCGCGGCAAGTACGCCAGAGCGATG
>Ga0073928_10012039_pt1 | contig 9995 bp, 8 predicted proteins | sample PaiPotPPA55metaG_FD_76969 | JGI IMG/M metagenome (GOLD analysis project Ga0073928, IMG submission 76969) | Iron sulfur acid spring bacterial and archeal communities from Banff, Canada, to study Microbial Dark Matter (Phase II) - Paint Pots PPA... ... | reverse complement strand
CGGAGGCCGACCGTCAGCGTTATTTCGTCACCGAAAGCGGCATCACGGTGGTCACCCGCGACTATTCGTTGTTTGAAAATCCGGTCACGGTGGATTACTTCACCAGTGAGTAGGTAGAGCGGCGGGGCCAGCATGGTGCTGCAAAATGTCAAGATTGCAATTCGAGTACTGATCAAGAACCCGTTGTTTACCTTGACGGCTGCGGCCACGATGGCATTGGGACTAGGTGCGACCACCGCGATTTTCAGTGTCACCCACGGCGTGCTGTTGCAGCCCCTTCCTTACAAGGCCCCCGATCGTGTTGTGGTCGCCGGAATGGATCTGCGCCAGCGGCATGTTCGTGACCTTCCATTCTCCAACGCCGACTTTATCGATTTGAACGACGGCACGAAAACTGTCTTCGAGGATTTGGCCGGTGTGTTTACTTTCCGTAATGTCACTCCTCTCGAAGACGGTACTCCGGAGCAGACTCATGTGGCAATCGTCACCACCAACTTTTTCCGCTTGTTAGGTGGACGAATTATCCTCGGCCGCGACTTCAACGAGGAGGATGGGATTCCACAACCTGCGGCGCCCGGAGCCGGTCAGCAGCAGCCACCGTCGCGGCTGCCGTTCATGGCGATTCTGAGCTATGAATATTTTCAGCGACGCTTTGGCGGCAACACGGCTGTGCTTGGTCATCCGATGCCCGCACGCGGCCAGCCCAGCCCGGTCATTATCGGCGTACTGGCTCCGCGCTTTCGCTTGTACTTTCCGCCCGAAGCGAATCAGGAATCCGCACCGGATTTCTGGATCGCCAATCGCCTGGGCTACGACGCCGCCAACCGCAACGCATTTTCGATTCATGCCGTCGGCAGACTGAAACCTGGCGTATCGGTCGAGCGAGCGCAAGCGGCGGCCGATATCGTGGCTGCCGAAGCCCGCAAGAACTTTCTGATTGAGAGAACTGCGGGATATTACATTCATGTCGAGCCCATGCGACAGCATCTGGTTTCGGAAGTTCGTCCCGCAATCCTCGCGCTCATGGGCTCGACGATTTTCCTGCTGCTGATCGCTTGCGCGAACGTTGCCAATCTTATGCTGGTGAGAACTTCCGTGCGCGAACGGGAACTGGCGGTGCGCGCGGCCCTCGGCGCGAATCGATGGCGATTGATTACTTCTCTGCTCACCGAAGCATTCCTGCTCACCGCCCTAAGCACGCTGGTGGGTCTGGCCCTGGCGTGGATCGGAATTCAGGAACTGCGGATCCTGGCACCGGCCAATCTGCCTCGCCTCGAAACCGTCCGGCTCGATTCGGTTGTACTCGGGTTCACAGCTCTTGCATGCCTGGCCTCCACCGCGATTTTCGGCATGCTGCCGGCTTGGCGGGCTTCGAAGCCCGGAGTCACAACTCTGTTGCGCGGCAGCGGCCGAAATGCCGGACTTTTAGGCGGGAGTACTTTGCGCAATGCGGTGGTCATGGTCGAAGTTGCTCTGTCCTTCGTACTGCTGGCCGGAGCGGGCCTGATGTTCCGCAGTTTCCTCGAACTACAGCGCGTGGATCCGGGCTTCGACCCTCACCGGTTGTTGACGTTTCAAGTTGCAGGCAATGGTGGTGGGGACTCACCGGAAAAGCGCGCTGTTTTCATCCGCCAACTTCAGGAGCGTTTGAGGGCCATCCCGGGAGTTGAGGGCGTGACGGCCTCCGATCCCTTTCCGCTTGCGGGTGGTTTCTTCCCAATACGATGGGGTACCGAAGAAGCTCTTGCGGACGCCGGAAAATTTCAAGCGACAGATAACGAAATTGTTCTTCCCGGCTACTTTGAGACCATGCGCATGCGTCTGTTGGCGGGGCGCTTTTTTTCGGACTCCGACAACTTGCCTGGGCGCAATGTCGTGGTGATCGACGACGTCCTGGCGAATAAGGCCTTCCACGGTCAATCCGGCGTGGGCAAGCGCATTCTGATCCGCATCCGCACGCCGGAGGCGGAATGGGTCGAAGTAATTGGCGTGGTCGCGCACCAGCGCGCCGTCTCGCTTTCAGAACCGGGACGCGAGCAGGTTTACTTTACCGACGCATTCGTAGGATCTGGCGGCGTCGATTGGTGGGCGATTCGGACCGGCAATGATCCGACAAATTACGGGAATGCCGTCCGCGCCGCGGTAAAAGAAATAGACTCGCATCTTCTTGTCTCAGAGATGCAGCCGGTGGAAGCCTTGGTCTCGCAGGCGCAAGCCAGCACCCGCTTCTCCCTGATTCTGATAAGCGTCTTTGCCATCATCGCCGGCGTGCTCGCCGGGGTGGGGCTGTACGGCGTGCTTTCGACTGCGGTGCGGCAGCGCACTGCCGAGATCGGCGTGCGGATGGCGGTGGGAGCGGCGCCCACCCAGATTTTCCAACTCGTGGTTGGGCAAGGACTCCGCCTCAGTGCAATCGGTATTGCCGCAGGTGTGATTGGCGCATTTGTGCTCACGCGGCTCTTGCGCGCCATGTTGGTGGGCGTTCATCCGACCGATCCGGCGACGTTCGGCGTGGTTGCCATCCTGTTCTTGTTCGTTGCCGCCATGGCATCTTGGCTGCCGGCTCGCCGCGCCGCGGCGTTGGATCCTGCTCGTGCTTTGCGTGAGGAATGAAAATCTGGCGGGCTTGCGCGAGCAGTTATCTTGGTCTAACATTTTTGATCGTCCGCTGGAGTGTGAGTCATGTCCGTCCGCCCCCCGGGCGTCGCGCTGGTCATTCTTCTTCTCGTAGTCTCCGCCTTCTCGCAGTCCGCACTCAAAGTCGCGCCGCTGCCTTGCGATCCGCTGGAACTCGCGACTGGCCCCACTCTGGTCCCTGACACTCCGGAAAAGCGCGCCCTGCTTCTGAACCTGCTGGAACGCGCCCGGCAGAATAGCGCCATGCACACGCCCGGCATGCCGCCCTTCACCTTGAAAGTTTCATTCAACTCCGTGGGGGGCGATTCGCACAGCCAGGGATACGGAGAAGTTGAAGAAACCTGGCTCAACGGGCAAACCTGGCGCTGGTGGGCTCGTCTCGGCGATTATTCCCAACTCAGAATTTTCTACCAGGGCGCGGCCTACGACGACAAACCACGCGGGCACATTCCGCTGCGCATTCAGATGGTTCGCAACTCCGTCTTCTGGCCCATGTTCGGCAACTTCGCGCCTGCGCTGCTTCGTATGGCCACCGCCAAGTGGGAAGGCACTCCGATCGCCTGCATTCTGACCTCGCGCGGCGGCAACGACTCCGCCGCCACTCCCGGACGCCGCTGGGAAGAAAGCGAGTTCTGCATCGATCCCAAGACCGGCCTGCTTCGCATTCACTCCGAAGCGCCCGGCATTTATTCCGTCTATGACTACAATGGGGCGATAGAGTTCCGCGGACGTGTCCTGCCTCCGCAAACCACCATCGTCGAGGGAGGTACCAGCGTGCTGCAGATTCGTCTCGAAGATATTCAGGACGCCAACAACGATTCCAAGCAGTTCGTGCCCACCAAGAAAATGCTCTCTCACGGGCCGGGAGCGATCATGGTCGGCCCATTCCATTTTCCTGCCTTCGTTCGCACACCCCCAGGCTACAGTGGCGTGATTCAGCCCGTCATCGTGCACGCCATTCTTGACGACAAAGGCAAAGTCCTGGACGCCGAAGTGGTTCAAACCTCCGATCCCGCGCTGGCGGCGGTCGCGCTGGGCGTCGTATGGCATTCTTCCTACCGGCCTCCTGAGCCGCAGACTCGTCCCTTGCAACGAGAGGCCTTCATCAACGTACAGTTCACGCCCACGTCGTAGCGGAGCCCCCCAAAACAACATGTGGGGACGGCCGCCTTCGGGTCCCGCCAAAGCGAAGCGAGGCGAACCGCCACCGCTGACCGAGCTTTTTCACTATTGGTTCACTGGCTCGCTCTCCCAAACGCCTGCATCAACCTCGCTGCTACAATTCCCTGTTTCACGCCCAACGTGGCACCCGCGCGAACTTCAACGCCCACAATCACGTACTGTCCTGTGGGGAATGGTCACGGGGGAAACAGCAGGTTCCTCCACTGCGCTTCGCCTTCCTTAAGCAGAAGGCGAAGCTACGATCGGAATGACAGAGTTTTTCTCAGGGATCGACGTTTGTCTCAGTCTTAAGCAGGTTTCCGGGGAGTACAAGTGGAAGACGTCCAGGTCGTTGCGATGCTGGTCCGGCGCTGTATTGCCGGGGATGCCGCCGCCTGGGAGGAAATCGTGCAGACCTATAACCGCCGTATCTACAACATCTGCTATCGCTTCGCTGGATCGGCCGACGACGCCCAAGATTTGACCCAAGACGTTTTCATCAAGATGTATCGCACTCTTTCGAGTTATGACCACGCCAAGGGGGCATTCGTCACCTGGGTGACGACCATCACCCGCAACCTGCTGGTCGACCACTTCCGCAAGACAAAACAGGATCGCATGACCGACTCTATGGACACGGCTGGCTCGGAACACGAGGAGGCCCAACCCCTCAGCGAGCAAATTCCTGACCATTCTCCCACGCCCGACGCCCGGGCGCGCAGCCGGGAAGTCGGCGAGACCGTCCACGCGGCCTTGGCCAAGCTTTCCCCAGAACTTAGGGAGGCAGTGATTCTAAGGGACTTACAGGATATGGACTACCGTGAAATTGCCACCGTTTTGAAGGTTCCGGAGGGTACCGTGAAATCACGAATAAATAGAGGGCGAGCGGAACTTGCGCGCCTGCTACAACGTACCTATAGGCAGGTGATGTGATGCCAGGCCAAACCAGTAACGGAATGCAGTGTAACGAGTTCGACCTCCTGCTCGCGGACGCCCTCGACGGCGTCCTGAGCGGGACCGGACTCGACCGCTTCCAGACCCACGCCCGCACTTGCAAGGCGTGTGGTCCGCTGCTCGCTGAAGCTGAGGCGGGCCGCCACTGGCTGAAAGGTCTCGCGGAGGTGGAGCCTCCAGCCAGCTTGGTGAACAACATTCTGGCATCCACAACCGGCGTTGACACCCAACGCCTGCGGGTCAGCGCGCGAGTTCCCCAACGCGTTTCCTGGTGGGAGCAGGTGCAGGCCTCATTGTTCGGATCAGTGCTTGAGCCGATCTGGGCGACGGTCCGCCAGCCGCGCTTTACCATGTCTTTTGGTATGGCTTTCTTCGCGCTGTCGGTGGGCCTGACCGTAGCCGGCGTGAAACCTGCCGACCTGCGCCAGATCAGCCTGCGGCCATCTGCGATCCGGCACACGTATTACGCCACTCAAGCCCGGGTGGTGCACTACTACGAGAATGTCCGGATCGTCTACGAAGTCGAGTCGCGGGTGCGCGAGATCAAACGCACGGTCGCGCCGGCAGAGCCCGGTCCCAGGCAGTCTCGACCGGCCAAACAGAAAGACGACAAGAACGACACAACCCAACAGCCCGAGCAGAAGCAGGAGCGCAACTACAGCCAGACGGATAATCATCTGATTCTGGCAAGCACTCCTGTGGGTCCCTCGCCATCTCTCCCTCTACGCGATCTGCCTGTAGTGTCGGTGACCACTGACAGGAGGTTCGTATGAACTGCGCCAACCACAACGATACCGCTGCGGTGGCCTTCTGCCGCACTTGCGGCAAGCCACTCTGTAACCAATGCACCCGCGATGTTCGCGGCGTGATCTATTGCGAGGCGTGTCTTGCCGCGCGCATGGAAGGCACAGCCCCCGCTGCGGGATTTGTTCCGCCGGCTCAAACCGTGTATCCGCTGTCAGCGTCGTTCCCGGCCGGACCCCGGCCTGTGATCAGCTCAGGACCGAATCCCGGCATTGCCGGAATTCTCGCGGGAGTCTTCCCCATCGGCGTTGGAGCGGTATATACCGGCCAGTATGCCAAGGGATTGGCGCACTTGGTCATCATGGTGCTGTTGATCCTGGGCGTGAGTTCCGATTTGCCCTGGTACGTAATTACTGTTCTCGGCATCCTGATTGGTTTCTTTTACGTCTACCAGATCATCGACGCGGTTCGAAGCGCCAAGGCGATACAGATGGGCGAACCCGCTCCTGACCCATTTGGCTTGGCGCAAACCTTCGGCGCCGGCGAAAAATTCGAAGGCACCAAGGTTCCCGCCGGAGCCGCAGTTCTCATTGGACTGGGCGTGCTCTTTCTCTTGCACACCGCCGGGCTGTTTGAATTCGGCCTGGATCGTTTCTGGCCGCTCATCCTGATCTTTCTGGGCGTGTGGCTCTTTGCCAAGCAGTGGGGTCTGATCGGTGGAACTCGCGTTGGATGTCAATGCGATCATTGCCGCACCCGCAGGCTCATGGGGCCGGCCATGCTCGTCACTTTGGGCGTGCTCTTTCTGCTCGACAGCGTTTCCCGCGTGGGCTTTGGCAGGACCTGGCCTGCCATCCTGCTGGTGATTGGAGTGGTGAAGCTGATGCAAGGCAATGCTTCCAGCAACGGACACATCGGCCCGCTGCCCCCGGGATCGTCGGGCTTTCCACCCAACACCCCGCCGCCTCCGGCAGTGCAAACTACAGTGCAGAGTACGGAGCCACCTTCTTCTGGCGAGGTGAAAAATGTCTAACCCGGTCATGACTCCCGGAGTTCCGCCGATGGTTCCACCGCCGCCGCGACGCCGTTCCCTTGCCGGACCGTTCGTCCTGATCGTTCTGGGGACGATCTTTCTGATGGCCACCATGCGGGTCCTCTCGATCGGCCGCCTAGCGCATTTGTTCGCCAACTATTGGCCCGCGCTGCTGATTGTGTGGGGGGTGATCAAGCTGATCGAGCATCAGCGCGCGCAACGCGAAGGCTATCGTGCCTCGGGAATTGGCGGAGGAGGAGTTGTCCTGGTCGTCATGATCGTAGTCTTCGGCCTGATCGCGACCCAGATCGAGCACGTGAACTGGTCCGGCCTGCACGACCAGTTCAACTTCGATGACAGCGACTTCAACAATATCTTCGGACAATCCTACAACTTCAACGATCATCTCGATCAGGACTTCCCGGCGGGAGCGAGCCTCAAGATCATCGACACCCACGGCGCGGTCAGCGTTCATGCCTCCGACGACAACAAGATCACCGTCGTCGTTCGCAAGCGCGTCGGCGCCGACAATCAGAATGACGCCGACAAGTACGACCGTGAAACCAAGCCCACCATCACCACGATCGGCGGATTGGTTACGGTTGACGCCAAGGCCGAAGCCGCGGGAGATCACCCCATCGAAACCGATCTCGACATTTCCCTGCCGCGTAAAGCGCAGGTTTCCATTACTTCGCGCCGCGGCGATGTAAACGTCTCCGGCCGCGATAACGGCGTCGATATCTCCGCTCAACATTCCGACACGACGCTCGACGACGTGAACGGCAACGTCAAGGTGAGTCAGGAAAAGGGCTCGGTGAAGATCGAACAGATCACCGGCGACGTGCATGTTCAGGGCCGAGTCAACGAAGTCTCGGTAGCCGACGTAAAAGGCGCGGTACAACTCGACGGCGAATTACAGGAAAGCATCAAACTTGCGCGCATCTCAAAAACTGTGATCTTCAAATCGTCACGCACCGACATGGAGTTCTCGCGCATTGAGGGAGAACTCAATTTGGATGCCGACGAACTTCATGCCGAGCAGATTACGGGACCGCTGCACCTGACCACACGATCGAAAAACATCCGCCTCGAACAGGTGTCGGGCGATGTCCGCCTGCAGGATGACAATGGCGCAGTTGAGGTAGGAATGCGCACGCTGGGCAACGTTCAGATCGACAACCGAAACGGCGATATCCAGTTGAGTCTGCCCGATAAGGCAGGATTCCGCCTTGATGCCCGCACCCGCGACGGCGAGATTCAATCCGATTTCTCCGAATTGAAAGTAAACAACGACGAGCACGAAGCCAAGGCCAGCGGGAGCGTGGGGAATGCCTCATCCCACATCGTGCTCAACAACGAACACGACGGCATCGAGATCCGCAAAGCCAGTTCGACGCCGCCCAAGCCCCCGGAGCCGCCAAAGGCAGGCAAAGCTTTGCCCGCGCCCAAAGAAAACGTCGAGCCGACCGAAAACTGAAGGCCGCAGGTTTCAAAGTTTCAAGGTTTCACGTTTCCATGTGACGGGTTAACCGTGAGACTTTGAAACTCTGAAACCTTGAAACCTGGGTTATCACCGTGTCTTTGCCACCAAACCTTCCACTCGCTCCAACACTTCATCCTCGCTCAACGCAGAAGAATTGATCACCACCGCATCCTTAGCCGCCACCAGCGGAGATGCGGCCCGCGTGCGATCGCGGCGATCGCGCTCGCGCAAATCCGCGGCCACATTCGCCGCCACGTCCCCCTTGATTTTCTGCTGCGCCATGCGCCGCTGCTCGCGCACTACGGGGTCGGCATCTAAAAAAATTTTCAAGTCCGCGCCTGGGAACACTTCAGTTCCAATGTCGCGCCCCTCCATGACCACGCCGCCGCCCGCGCCCATTTCCCGCTGCCGAGCCACCATCAACTCCCGAACCTTGGGATGGACGGACACGCGCGAAGCTCCCTCGGACACATCGCGCTCCCGGATGCGCGCCGATACATCGCGCCCGTCGAGCAGCGTGCGGTTCCCGCCCAGCGTTGGCTCCAGCTGAATGCGGGCATTCTGAGCCAGCGTTACCAAAGCTGCCTCATCGTCGAACGAAACATCTTTGTCGATGGCTTTGAGAGCCAGCGCGCGATACATTGCCCCGCTCTCCAGATTTACATACCCCAACTTCCGCGCCAGCCGCGAAGCGATGGTGCTCTTGCCCGCCCCCGCAGGACCGTCAATGGCGATGGTCAGTTTGCGAGAGCTCTGTTGGTCGGTCGTTTTGTCAGTCATGCGAAGCTACAGATTGTACACGTCCATCTCATGTAGCTACAGCCGCCTCGGGTGGGCCGCGACCCTTCGAGCGGAATCCTACGATGCCACCGCACGGGCCGAGCCTTGCTCGTGTGAGACCGGGTCTCAGACCCTGTCATGCGGAACGAAGCTCCGCCGCGGTTTGAGCCGCCAGCTAATAAAATTTTTGCCGCACTCTGTCCCCGGGTCGCAGGTCTGCCGCCGTCCACCCCAACTCCCTCAGCTTCCGAATGCTCAACGCATCATGCCGCTTCGCCAACCGCACCCCATTCGAATCCCGAACCAAGTCGCAATGAAAATAATCCGGCGCCTCCCACCCCAACGCCCGAAACAAAAGAATCTGCCGCGCCGTCGACTTCAACAGATCCGCTCCCCGCACTACTTCGGTGATCCCCATGGCCGCATCGTCGACCACCACAGCTAACTGATAAGCCGGCACATCGTCACGTCGCCACACAATGAAATCCCCGAAATCCTGACCGGCAATCATGCGTTGCGGCCCCAGATGCAGATCCGTGTAGCAAATGTCCTCGCCATCCGGCACCCGAAACCGCCAATTCACTCCCGCAGGCCGGTCGTCCTGCGCGGCACATGTGGCTACACCGGCCTCGGCGGTAGCGCGATGGCGAAGCCGAGCGGCCCCCGCCACAATACTGGCTGGCCGGCACGTCCCGGGATACACCGGCTCGTCGTCCAACTCATTCGGCGCCCCCGCCGCCTGCGCCACATCCTTCCGCGAACAAGTACACGGATAAATCATCCCCAAGTCCCGCAGCTTCCTCCACGCTTCCAGATAAAACCCCCGCCGCTCACTCTGCGTATAAGGTCCCACCGGACCTCCGCAATCCGGACCCTCGGTCCACTCAATCTCCAGCCAGCGCAAATCTTCCATCATTGCCTGCACAAACTCCGGCCGACAGCGCTGCGAATCCAAATCTTCATTGCGGAAAATTAACTGCCCGCCCCGCTCCTCCGCGCGCCGTGCCGCCGTCCAAAACGTGCGCGCATGCCCCAAATGCAGCAGCCCCGTCGGCGAAGGCGCAAGCCGCCCGCGATAGGATTTGAAATTGGGCTCGGTGAACATGATGATGAGGATTAGGGTTCCATGTGCCGCCGGCTGCGAGGGCGAGACGCCTGAGGGCCAGCCGGCAAGATGCCGGCGCTACCAGCGAACAAGAAACT
>Ga0073928_10012037_pt1 | contig 9995 bp, 9 predicted proteins | sample PaiPotPPA55metaG_FD_76969 | JGI IMG/M metagenome (GOLD analysis project Ga0073928, IMG submission 76969) | Iron sulfur acid spring bacterial and archeal communities from Banff, Canada, to study Microbial Dark Matter (Phase II) - Paint Pots PPA... ... | reverse complement strand
CCGGCACGCGTAGAACTGAGGCAGGTTTGTTGCTGCAGCACTGCTGAAAGCTGTCAGGGTATCCAAGTTGGTAGATATACAAACGTGTGTAAAAAGGCTCTACAGAGACAACGAAGTCCAGGTATTGAAGTCCGCGCGGTATCTTGCCGCTCAGGTCGATGAGGCGATCACCGGGCTGGCATGCAAGCGCTGCGACAATTAACAGTTTATCCATCGACACCTCCCGACTTCGGACCGCTGAGTTGCGCTGCACAACATCTTTTGCTTGTCGAAAAATCGATTTAGCGCAGAATTTGCCGAGTACGAATCACGTTAGTGGATAAGCCGGGGAGATTTCGGTGACAACCATCGAGGCCGTGGTATTCGGAATGATGCTTTCCTGGACGCCATGCGTTTTGTTGATGGCATATCTATTGTGGCCCGGGCCCCTTGAGCCCGACTAGATGAGCTGCAGCCCGCACCAGCGATGAGCCAAAGCCATCCAATCTTAGCTACTCTTATCGCTGCAAGATAAATGCCGTGCACGAATCCTATACTTCCCCTCGGGTACCATGTCAGTGCAGACGTCGTCAGGTACTTTAAATCGAAAAGCTATCGGACACGTGAGCTCTCCTATTGCTTCCGCGGCGGTGCCTAAACAAAAAGGCCGCCCGGCGGTGGTGCCGACTTCGACTTCCGCGATAGGCTATGAGATGGAAGCTCGCGAACCGCCATCTTTCGCATCAGCATGTCCAGCGCCTGGGCAGTGGCCGCTGGATGGCCTCGGCAAGTCAGCGGAGAATCGTTAACAAATTTGTGGGAATAATCTCTATTCTCAGAAGGAGTCTTTCGATGTCGAAGTTTGCCGAGAGGCCCAATAATGCAGCCGACAACCATCAGACCGGCACGGCCATCGCCGTGTTTCCAACGGTTGACGGCAACTTCAAATACGTTGTTGACACGGAAGGGTACGGCGCGCTCCAGTCCGCCGAGGAAGAACTTGTCGCCCTCCCCGCTAATCTGATGTGAATGCACACGCTGCCCGCCGCCAGCACGGCCCAGTGGTGCCCCCGAATGCGGTAACGACACTCCCGCATGTGACACAAAGAGCCGCCAACTAATTGGTCGAGGGTCGAATGATGTTCGCGCGATCGCTTTTGATTGCATTCGTTGTCATTTTCCTAAGTTCAAGTGCATACAGCGGAGACGGAACGGGGAATACCTACAAATTTGGGTGTCGCTTACTTGCCTCTGATAACCGCGTGCCGATCGGCAAAATCGAAGCGGTTAAAGCGGGCGAATGCGCCGGTGCCATTGATGCCATCTTTATGTTGAGGCGCGCATTAGATCAGAGCATTCGCTTTTGTCCGCCGCCAAGAGTGGCTCTCGGGCAGAATGTAAAAATCGTCGTGAAATACTTGGACGATCATCCGGAGCAGATGAACGACGATTTTACATTGCTGGTAGTAAGGGCCTTCGATCAAGTATGGCCTTGTCCAAATGCGAATTAGGCCGGGCGCAGCCACTAGCCCACAGCTCTCCGACAGCGTTGCCGTTGGCACCCTCCGCCGTCACGTCACTGGTCAGCTTGGTCGCCGCGCTCAACCCCAGCCACCAAGGCCCAGCGCATAGAGACTCTGCAGGCCGTTATCGCCGGTTACATCAACTACGGCCCGACATGGCGCGCAACTACCTAGTTGCGAGGTCGGTTGCGGTTAGGCGAAAGATGCCCTCACAGTATCTGGTTGGATTGAAAAGGAAAAATTAACCATAACCGGGCTAGCTATTTGATCAATCCGCACGGATCGTGATGAGCAAGTCTCGGCCATGAACAGACGATTGATACTTGTGATCGCGGCCGGTTTGGCTCTTTCCGGCTGCTGCCTTGGAAGTGGGAGCTACATTCAACCTCAGAGCAGGGCACTGACGCGCTGGGATGGGCTCGGTCCCCTTCCGGTACGTAATAAAGTGAAACCCGCAAGAGTTCGAAAGAAGAGCGAGACGGTAGTATCTGACGACGAGTCTTCGAAGGAGGCTGAGTTAGCTGCGCTAAAGCCATATTCGGAGGAATGGTGGTCTGTTCGCTATGCTATTGACCGTGCCGCCGAAGTTAAACTGTCGAAAAGCCTGATCATCTGCCGGGATTGTATGCCGTCGACGCCCGATGACCAGACGGGCTCAATTACACCCAGATAAGCGCTCGGTTTCCCCGAAGGAGGGCCGTCAGCCGTCTGCCCTTAATCCGCTTCGATACGACGACGCTTTAAAACACAGATCGAGCTTGGCGACGCCCGGTTTTGACCGCATTGCGGACCGAAGTCAGGTATCCAGCCAACAGACGTAGTCGCCGACGTCATTTGATCGCCATGTCCGCTAGTCGCCGTCAGCAGGTTGGCCTGCAGATGCGACACCTTCGCGCCTGGCGGCGGGCTCTGTCATTTTTTTGCCAGAAGCAGCATCTGATCGGCCAGTAACTGCTTCAGCGTGGCGTTCTCTTCCTCAAGTTGCCGCAGACGCTTGGGTTCGGGAACGTCCACGCGGCCATATTTGGCCTTCCAATTATACAGCGTCGCTTTTGTAACGCCGTGCTTGCGTGCGAGCTCGACTGCCTTCGCGCCCGCTTCATGCTCCCGCAGCACGCCAATAATTTGCTCTTCCGTAAGCCTGGTTCGCTTCATCTGTCCGTCCTTGTCAAGCCGGACTTTACTACCCCATGTGGCAGAAATATGCGGTGACGGGTCAGGTCCAAGTTGACAGGTCATCGACAGGATCGCGTCCAATGTGCTTCGTGCTACGAAATTTCAATCACGAGGTTGCGCGAGACGGAGAGCGCTTTCCTTACGAAACATGGACTCGCTCCAAAAAATTTAGTCAATTTTCATAAGATTTACCAGTTCTGGCCCATAACATCAACGAAGATGACTCTGATTCTTCCTAATTTGATAGCCTAATTTGATAGCCGATTGCAGCAACTGACGCCCGCTGCCCTGCATCCACCGCGGTGACCAGAGGGGGAGCGGGAAAGGCACTCGCGGCGCCTAGAGTTGTGGGGGCGGCTTTGGCGGTCACTCCCGCGTAGAAGATAGAGGATGTGGCCACCTTCAGGTTGCGACGCACAAAGGCTATCGCTGGTCAATTGAGCAAATCCGGGCAAACTTCCGATATCGTCTTGAGGCGGGGACGCCCATGGGCACGCTTGCAACGGTGATCTTTTGGATAGCGCTGGTTTTGGGTGCCCGGCCTTGTGCGGATGACCTATCTGTTACTGCCCCTGCGACATCATTAGTCGACTAGACAAGCTGCATTGCGATCCACGCGATGAGCCACAGCCAGCCGATAGTCGCTACGCCGATCGCCGCAAGGTAGACGGCGCGCACGAGGCTGTAACTCCGCGCCGATGGAGCCGCGTCTTCGGCTGACGGAAAGGGCCTGTTTTGGCCGGTCACTTTGGACTCAGAAAACATCTCGCTCAACTTTCACCGGGATATGTACCGTTCCTGCGTTCAACGCGAAAAACAAAGTCGCCAAGCGGAATATGATCGTCTGACGGCTTGGGACGGATCCGGACTTGGGGAAATCGTCCGGCCCGGGTAGTGATAGCGAACCGGGATGACGCCGCAACGAAACTCGCTCGTTAAGCTTGATGTTCGCGCCCCGGGTTAATTCCGGAACCAGGCGGTGTGCCGCCGATGCAATACCCGGTTGATTGGCGCATTCCGCCACATCAGCGCAGCGTTTTTTAAATGCCGGTTCGCTGGTCGATCTTGCCAGTTCATCGAACTCGGCGGCCTTCTCCAAATATTCGGCCACGCTGCACATGTCCTTGTCCCCAGCGCCAAGCAACGCACATGATAAATTGGGCGGGATGCGCAATGAGAGGAATTAAGGGGTAACCCGGTAGATCGCTCCTTTTCGGACATCGGCAATCCAGCAGTGTCCGAGCTTCGCTTTTTGTCGGCGACCGAACAGACAAAAAAAGGCGGAAATTACCATGGCTCTGTCACCGCTCATGGGGGCAGCCATGGATCAACCCAAAGACATAGCGACTTCGCAGTTAAGAAAACATGCCGCCGACGCTCTACGACGAGCGCGCAAGTTGCCGGTCGGCCAACCGCACCGCATCTGCCACCAAAATTGTTCCAGAAACGTTTTGTTTCCGTACTCTCGTTTTGGCGTCTATCCGTCGTCGCCATTATTTCGGAGAACACAGCCGCCGGTCTGATTCTCGCTCACGCTGCTCGATCCCGTCGGCAAGCGCCGAAAGTCGCAGGGATATTTCGCGGTCGAATGTCTCGGCAGCCATGCGGCGCAACTTGATGACCTGGTGTTGAACAAGCGCCAGACGCTCGATGTCGCCAGTCATGAAGGCAGCCTCTCAGCCAACCCTGAGATTTTCCGCCGATGTTTTGCCGCGGTTTTCCATGGCTGGAGATCCAGTGCGCACGGTGCAAGACGCCCAGCGACGTCGACCTCGCGGCGATGAAGCATCCGCCACCCCTATGTCACCGACTTCATCCGCGACCTCAAGGCCGGCGGCTGCGCGGTGGGGACAACCTCGGCTTTCGCCTGGTCGTCGAGCGCGACAAATGGCTCGGCGTGCAGGACCCCGTCGGCCAAGCGGCATCCAGGTTCAAGTCCTTCCTTTAATCCTCATAGAACATGGCGCTCACGGACCATTGGACCCGCTCCGACATCCGTCACTATCTTTGGATGAATTCGGGCAACGCTTTCCGCTCGATCTCCCGCGATCACCGGCGGCTGCCGAGAAGGGCCTGGTGGGACTTCCTCACCAGCCACATTCCGCTGGGTCGACTCTGCAAAGGCCCGCCCCCGGCGGCCCTTTTTCTTTTGTCCTCCGAACCACTTGACGGCGCGAACCGACTTTGGCATTTCACCAAGCGCGTATCCGCCATCTCCCAAACTGGGTGAACACGTCGTTCGCCCAAAGGGACGGGTATGTCCAATTCTGAATTTCTCCTCCGCAACGGTGGCGCCCGATGACAAGCGCCCGCGAGAATCCCTACACGAAACGCGCGATCAAACGCCGTATCGAGGCCGCGCTTGCCGCCGGGTTGAGGGTCGTGGCGCTGCAGCCTAACGGCACCATCCTGACGGAAGATCGGGAAAACACCGCCGGCGACCCGGTATCGCGCTTGACAGGCCGGCCCAAACTTCGGGACGCTCGGGAGAAGCTGGGGTGACTATTAAACCCGCCCTCACCTCCTGCGCGGATAATTCCTTGGGCCAGGACAAGGTCAGGTATTTCCTCTATCTCCAAGGCCGTTGGCGCTGGCGCCCGACCAGGGCCATGAAGGCGCACGGCTTCGGCCTGGTGACCATGGGGCGCGGGGGCCCTGGCACCGATGCCGATGGCAACCCCGAACCCAGCCTTGACGACAAGAAGCGCGCCATCGAACTCAACCGCGCATGGGACCAGGTCCGCGCCGGGCACGTCTCGGCTCCCGCCAGAACGACGCTGGTGACCTATCCAGAAGGCAGCGTTGGTCATGCCTATCAGCGCGCCATGGAGCTGCGCAAGGCGGCCAGAGTGGCCAGCGGCATCATCTGGACCAAAGAGCAGGAAAAGCGCGACAGCTGGCCGCGAGCATGGAAATGGCTTGAGAGGTTCGGCGATTGCGACCCTCGCACAATCGAGCCCGAACACTTCCTGCGGATCGATGCCGTGACCGGCGAGCCGATGGGACTGGTACCCGAGGTTGAGGCCAAGGTCTCGATCACCGAGCGCCACATGGTCATCAAGGTCTGGCGCGCGCTCTGGAAGAAGATGGCCGGCATGAAGTATTGCGAGCTGGGCGCCGACCCGTCAAAGACCTTCGCGAACACGCCACCCAAGCCGCGCGATCAAGTCTGGTATCGACGCGAGGTCTACAAGCTCGTGCAGGTGGCTTGGCGTAACGAGTATTACGGCCTCGCAGCGCTGATGGCTGTGGCTTGGGACAGCCAGCTATCGCCGATCGACAACCGCAGTCTAACGCTCGCCCAAGTCCGCATCGACAACGTCGGCATCTATTTCGCGGTCGACCGTGCCAAGACCGGCAAGGCGGCGGCGGCCACACTCAGCCAATGGTCACAAGCCGTTCTCGTCGCCTACCTGACGGGCTTCGGGGCCGCCCTAATCGACACGGCCCCGCTGTTCTGGACGCGCGGTGGCCGTCCCGTGAGCCGTGACGGGGCCACCGGACAATGGGGCGGCGATCACGGCGGTGGCCGGCATATCCCTGCCCGGCCCTATACCAAGAGTTCCCTGAACCAGGATTTTCGCAAGGTGCGAGAACTGGCGTTTGGCAAGGATGAGAAACGACAGCTTCAGGACACGCGCAGGTCGGGTGCGGTCGAGGGCGATGCCGGCGGCGGATCCGTAGAGGATCAATCGAACAAGATGGCCAACACGGTCGACCGCAATAGGCAGCTCCGGAAGGCCTATAACCCGGTCAACCTGGCGAGCGTCCGGCGGTACGATGGGGCCAGGGTGATCGGAGCCAAGATTCTGGAACGAAGGGCGGCCAAAAGTGTCACAGCGCCGCCCCTTGTGACACTTCTCGAACAGAGGAGGAACGCTAAGTCATTGAAATGATGGCGCGAGAGACGGGACTCGAACCCGCGGCCTCCGCCGTGACAGGGCGGCGCTCTAACCAACTGAGCTACTCCCGCGGATGTCGCAATCAGAGACTGATCCGCACAGGAATGAGGACTTAAAGGGGCGACCTAGCCAAGTCAAGGTTGTTGCGAATCCTCCTGCCAGTCAGGCCCTTTTGAGATGTCGATGCAAAAAATAGGCTATTTACGGGCAAAACAGCGTAGGCATGTTGCCACCGAATCATTTAAGGCCTGATACGTCTTAGGTTCCTAAGCCACCAACAACGAGGAGGGCCAAATATGGCGAAGAAGGCAGCGACTCCGACTACCGTCACGCTCAAGCATCTCGCAGCGGCAATCGCCGAAGACCAGGAATTGTCCAAGAAGAAGGCTGAAGAGATTCTGAACGATCTGGTCGGCCGGATCACCAAGCATCTGAAGAAGGGCGAGCGCATCCGCATCGTCGGCCTCGGCATCCTGCAGGTGCGCAAGCGCGCCGCCCGCATGGGCCGCAACCCGGCCACCGGCGAAGCGATCCACATCAAGGCCAGCAAGAAGGTCGCCTTCCGCGCGGCCAAGGAACTGAAGGAAGCCGTCTGACAAGGCGCGTTCCCGATCTTGATTTGGCGCCATTCCGGCGCGGCATACGCGGCCCCCCGGAATGGCGCTTCCTCCCGGGAAGCGTTTTCTGCTACTCGCAGTTATGACTGTGAGTTCACCCCTCAGGTTCACGCATACCGTGACCGAGCGCTTTTTGCGCTATGTGGCGATCGACACCCAATCGGACCCGGCCTCCCCGACCTGCCCCTCTACCGAAAAGCAAAGGGGTCTGGGCCGTCTGCTCGCGCGCGAGCTGCGGGCGATGGGGCTCGCGGACGCCGATCTCGACGAACATGGCTATGTCTACGCGACGATCCCGGCGAACACCGGCAAACAGGTTCCTGTCGTTTGCTTTTGCTCGCATATGGACACCTCGCCCGACTGCACGGGCAAGAACGTCAAGCCTCAGATCGTGAGGAATTACCGCGGCGGCGACATCGTGCTGCCGGCCGACCCCTCGCAGATTATCCGCGTCGCGGACCATCCTGCGCTGGCCGATCAGATTGGCAACGACATCATCACCACTGACGGCACCACGCTGCTCGGCGCCGACAACAAGGCGGGTGTCGCCGAAATCATGGACGCGGCACAGTTCCTGATTCAGAACCCGCAGATCAAACATGGCGTGATCAAGGTCCTGTTTACCCCCGACGAAGAGATTGGCCGCGGCGTTGACAACGTGGACCTGAAGAAGCTCGGCGCCGAATTTGCCTACACGATCGACGGCGAAACCGCCGGGAACATCGAGGACGAAACCTTCTCCGCCGATGGCGTCACCATCACCATCGAAGGCGTCAGCACCCATCCCGGCTTTGCCAAGGGCAAGATGGAGCACGCCATCAAGATCGCCGCTGCCATCGTCGATCGCCTGCCTAAAGATACCTGCTCGCCTGAAACCACCGAGGGCAGGCAAGGCTTTCTGCATCCAATCGGCATATCCGGGACGCTGGAAAAGACCACGCTCGGTTTCATCGTGCGCGATTTCACCGATGCGGGATTGCAGGAGAAGGAAGCGCTGCTGGAGACCATTGTCAAAGAGGTGATGCGGGACTTTCCGCGCTCGCGCTATCGGCTGGAGATCCAGCGGCAATACCGCAACATGAAGCAGGTGATCGATCGTCATCCCGAGATCATCGACAACGCGATGGAGGCGATCCGCCGCGCCGGCCTTAACCCGGTGAAGACCTCGATCCGCGGCGGCACCGACGGCTCGCGGCTGTCGTTCATGGGGCTGCCTTGCCCCAACATCTTCGCCGGCGAGCACGCGTTCCATTCACGGCTGGAATGGGTGAGCGTGCAGGACATGGAGAAAGCCGTCCAAACCATCGTCCAGCTTGCGACGATCTGGGAAGAACGGGCCTAACGTTTGGTCAAGATGTTGCGGTCACAATCCAGATCGCGGCGGCAAGCGGGACCGACTGTCCCCTGACAAGCGGCGTCAGCGCCTCGCGGATCGAATGGGTGGCGGCGGCGATCACATCCGGCGGCTGCTCGGCCAGCGCGCGGGCGGCCGGTCCGATGGACAGCGCGCTTTCGATCGCCGCATCGAGGCCGTGTCCGATCGCGATGTCGAGCGCGAGATCGCACGGCTCCATCGCGATCCCCCTAAATCCGGCCTCGCCCAGGATGCGACGCACGCGCGCTTCGGAGGCAAACGAGAACGGGCCGGGGTCTTCCGGTCCAGGCTGCGCCTGTTTTGGCGCGTGTTTGTAGACCGCCTGCAGCGGTACCATGAAGAACGGATTTTCGCGCGGCTCGCGCCAGCAGGCGAAAGCCAGCCGGCCCGACGGCTTCAGCGCTTGCCGCAGATTGGCGAAGGAAAGCGTGGGATCAGCAAAGAACATCACGCCGAAGCGGGAGACCAGAAGATCGAAACTTGCGGGGACGAACGGATATACGGTCGCATCCGCCAGCACGAAATCGACCGGCAGACCCGCCGCCGCGGTTTGGCGGGCGCGGGCCAGCATCGGTCCCGAAATGTCGATGCCCATCACGTGTCCACTCGAGCCGACCTCTTGCGCGAGCGCGACTGAGATGGCGCCGCTGCCGCAGCCGACATCGACGATGCGCTCGCCAGCTGCGGGCCTCGCGCGGCCGATCAGGAGGTCGGCGATCGGCGCCAAGAGGACGTCCTGCGACCGCTGGCGGTCGGCCCAGCGTTGGCCGCCCGGCCCGTTCCAGTAGGCAATCTGATCGGCGTTTTGGTCGTGGCCTATTGGTGCGTCCATGGGTAGAAACTTTCAGTCGGCCCGCCTTCGTTGCCGTGGCAACCCGGGCGCGACCGCGCTTAGTGGCTTGCCGAGCCAAAGCCACGCAGAGGCGAAGACTGGTAGGCGACGAGAGATTCGAACTATACCGATAACACCGTGAAGATATAAAGTTTTCTTTGCTCGATTGGGTGGGAGGGACAGTTCGAGGGACAAGTCGCCGCTCCTGCCACATATAAAGTCATGCCCGCCCCCGCGGCCAAAAGATCACCCTGCGAGAAATGCGCGCCGCTGGCGTTCGCGGTGAACACCTTGCCCCCCGCCTGTCCCATACCAAGCTGCTGAATATTTCTCACTGGTTCCGGTCGGGGACCGAACCGACGAAGTTTCGACTCAGCGCTACTGTCACCCGGCGGTGCTTCCGCCGCGCACGTGGTGCATGTCTTGGGGTAAGAAAGTCTTGGGGCAAGAAAGCCCGCCCCTTGGTCTCCCTTCACGGGCGGGCTTTCTCGCGTGAATATCTCAACGCCGCGGGCACGGCCCCGCCCTGGTGGGGGGCGTCCTTGGGGGGAAGGGCGGTTGCCGTACGGAAATGGCCGACATGACCGACTT
>Ga0073928_10012036_pt1 | contig 9995 bp, 9 predicted proteins | sample PaiPotPPA55metaG_FD_76969 | JGI IMG/M metagenome (GOLD analysis project Ga0073928, IMG submission 76969) | Iron sulfur acid spring bacterial and archeal communities from Banff, Canada, to study Microbial Dark Matter (Phase II) - Paint Pots PPA... ... | reverse complement strand
GCGTTCATGATCGGGCTGCTCGTGCTGCGCAGCTCCGGCGTCTATTTCATCATGGCGACGCTCGCCTTCACGCAGATGTTCTTCTACTACGTCACAGGCTCGAAGGCGCTGGGCGGGTCGGACGGCGCCTATATCTACGTCAAGCCCGATGCCGCCCTCTTCGGTGTGACGCCCTTCCGCCTCGCCGATCCCATCCAGTTCTATTACGTCGTGCTCGTGCTGATGGCGGCGGCCTATCTCGGGCTGCGTGTCCTGCTGCGCTCGCCCTTCGGTCACGCCATCCAAGGCATCCGCGTCAACGAGCACCGCATGCGCTCTTTGGGATTCGCGACCTTCCGCTACAAGCTCATGAGCTTCGTCATCGCCGGCGCGCTGGCCGGGCTCGCCGGTTATTTCGACGCGGCGCAATTCGGCTTCGTCAATCCCGACCTGTTCGGCTGGCGCCAGTCCGGCATCGCGCTGATGATGGTCATCCTCGGCGGCATGGGCACGCTCTATGGCCCGATCCTCGGCGCCTTCGCGCTGGTGCTGGTGCAGGAGGTGCTCACCGACCTGACCAGGCATTGGCTGCTGCCCATGGGCCTCTTCATCATCCTCGCGGTGCTGCTGCTGCCGGACGGGATCGCCGGGCTGCGGCACCAGCTCGATGCGATGCGGCGGCTGATGGCGGCGCGCCGTGCCTGAGCCGGTGCTCAGGATCGAGCGGCTGTCGAAGCAGTTCGGCGGCCTCGCCGCGGTGAGCGACGTCTCGCTCGACCTTCATGGCGGCGGCGTTCACGCGCTGATCGGCCCGAACGGAGCGGGCAAGACGACCTTGATCAACCTGCTCTCGGGCGATCTGAGGCCGAGCGGCGGCAGCGTGCGTTACCAGGGGCGCGACATCGCCGGGCTGGCGCCCGACCGCATCGCCCGGCTCGGCATCGCCCGCAGCTATCAGAAGACCAATATCTTCGGCGAATTTCCCGTATTCGAGAATTGCCGGCTCGCGGCGCAGGCGCGGCTCGGCCACGCCATGAGCCTCGTTCGCCCGGCCTATACCTATCGCGCCATCAATGCCGCGGCGGAGCGGGCGCTGGCGCTGGCCGGGCTCGAAGCGCGCGCTGGCGCCGTCGCGCTCACCCTGTCGCATGGCGAGCAGCGCCAACTCGAGGTCGCCATGACGCTGGCGACGTCGCCCTCGGTGCTGCTGCTCGACGAGCCGCTGGCGGGCATGGGCAGCGAGGAGAGCCAGCGCATGGTCGCGCTCATCGCCCGCCTCGCGCTGGAGCATGCCATCCTCCTGGTCGAGCACGACATGGACGCGGTGTTCAGCGTCGCCGCCATGCTCACCGTGATGGTCAACGGCCGCGTGCTCGCCAGCGGCGCCCCGGAGACGATCCGGCGCAACCGGGCGGTGCAGGAGGCTTATCTCGGCACGGCGGAAGGCGCCACATGAGCGATGTGCCGCTGGTCGAGGCCACCGGGCTCCATACCTTCTACGGCCCCAGCCATATCCTGCACGGCGTCGATTTCGCCGTGCGTCCCGGCGAGACCGTCGGGCTCATGGGCCGCAACGGTATGGGCAAGACGACGCTGCTGCGCTCGCTGCTCGGCTTGACGCCGCCGCGCGCCGGCGCGGTGCGCATCCACGGCGCGCCGATGACCGGGGCGAAGCCGCATCTGGTCGCGCGCCAGGGCATCGCCCTGGTGCCGGAGGGGCGCGGCATCTTCGCGACATTGAGCGTGCGCGAGCACCTCGTCATGGCGGCGCGGCCGGGTCGCGCTGGGCGGCGCGACTGGAGCCTGGCGCGCGTGCTCGACACCTTCCCGCGCCTCGCCGAGCGGCTCGACCAGGGCGGCGCGCAGCTCTCGGGCGGCGAGCAGCAGATGCTCACCATCGCCCGCGCGCTGATGACCAATCCCGACCTCCTCATGCTCGACGAGGCGACCGAGGGCCTGGCGCCGCTGGTCGCCAAGGAAGTGTGGTCGATCATCACGCGCATCCGCGCCACCGGCATCGCCGCAATCATCATCGACAAGAATTTCGCCGCCGTCGCCGCCATCGCCGACCGCGTCGTGGTGCTGGTGAAAGGCCGCGTCGCCTTCACCGGCAGCGCCGCCGCGCTCCAGGCGGCGCCGGAGATTCTCCACCGACATCTTGGAGTTTAGCTTTGGAAGTCTCGTGCGTGGCTTCTACCCCCACCCCAACCCTCCCCCTCAAGGGGGAAGGGTTTTCATCGACGCCTTGGGATTTCCCCCTCCCCCTTGAGGGGGAGGGTTGGGGTGGGGGGTCAGTTGCTCGTTGCCAGCCAGGGATAGCCGCATGCCCTTCCTGACCGCCGGCGGACATCGCCTCGACTACGAGCGCATCGACGGCGACGGCGGCGCGCCGACGCTGATCCTGCTGCATGAGGGGCTGGGCTCGGTGGCGCTGTGGCGCGACTTCCCGGCGAAGCTGGCGGCCGCGACGGGATGCCCGGCCGTGGTCTATTCGCGCTATGGCTACGGCCGCTCCGATCCGCTCGGCGCGCCGCGCGGCGTCGACTATATGCATCTCGAGGCACTCGAGACGCTGCCGGAGCTGCGCGCCGCGCTCGCCCTCGATGATGCGATCCTGGTCGGCCACAGCGACGGCGCATCGATCGCGTTGATCCACGCCGGCAGCGGGCGCTGGCCGGTGCGCGCGATCGTGCTCGAGGCGCCGCATGTCTTCGTCGAGGATGCGTCGATCGCCAGCATCGCCGCGGCGCGCACCGCCTACGAGACGACCGACCTGCGCCAGCGCCTCGCGCGCTACCACGCCGATGTCGACAGCGCCTTCCGCGGCTGGAACGACATCTGGCTCGATCCGGTGTTCCGCAGCTGGAACATCGCGAGCGTCCTGCCCGGCATGCGCTGCCCGGTGCTGGCGATCCAGGGCGCCGACGACGAATACGGCACGCTGGCGCAGATCGACGCCATCGAACGCGGTCTGACCGGACGCTTCGAGCGCCTGGTGCTGGCGAATTGCCAGCATTCGCCGCATCGCGACCAGGAGCAGGCGACGCTCGACGCCATGGCGCGGTTCATCGCGCAGGCTTAGTTTCCGCCGCGCTCGCGCGGATAGTGGCTCTCGAGAACCGCCGCGCAGGCCTCGATCGCGGCGATGAATCCGTCGGCGAGGCGCCCGACTTTCACCGCAGCGATGAAATCGGCGACGATGCGGTCCCAGGTGCCCTGAGGCACGCGCGCGTGGATGTCGCGATCGGCGATGATCTCGACATAGCGCTCGCCGAGCGAGACGAAGAACAGCACGCCGCTGCGGTGTTGCGCCGCGGCGAGGATGCGCGCGGCGAATTCGCGATGCGCGAGCTGGCGCGCATGCGTGTGCTTGGCGCGCCGCGGCACCAGGCGCAGGCGCAGCGGCAGCCAATCGAGGATGAGGGACAGCGCGACGAAGAGCGCGGCGTTGACGAGGAATCCCATGCCGATGCCGAGCTCGGGATAAAGCAGCGCCAGCACGCCGGTCGCCGTGAGCGCGAGGACCGCGCCCCAGACCAGCGGGAACAGCAGGTAGCGCTCGCTCACCGGCACGATCGCCAGGGCAAAGGCGGCGCTGGTCCGCGACTCGACGGCGGCGGTCGCGGCGTGAATGCGCTCGCGCTCCGCGGCCGTCAAGGGTGTCTTCGCCGTTACCATCCGCCCGACGCGCCGCCGCCGCCAAACGAGCCGCCGCCGCCCGAGAACCCGCCGCCACCGCCGGAAAATCCGCCGCCGCCGGAGAACCCGCCGCCAGCGCCCCAAGGGCCGGCGCCGCGCGTGGCGAGCAGCAGCGGCCAGCTCCCATAGATGCGCCAGGCAAAGAAGCCGAAAAACAGGATCAGAAACACGAAGGACATCCACGGCGGCGCATTGGGGCCGCCGCGCGCGCGTGGCGCGGCACCGTCGAGCGGCGTCCCGCCGAGCACGCGCAGCATCGCCGCCGTGCCGTCGATCACGCCGGCATTGAAGTCGCCGCGGCGGAATTGCGGCGATATCACCTGCTCGATGATGATGCGGCTCTGCGCGTCGGTCAGGCGATCCTCGAGGCCGTAGCCGACCTCGATGCGCACCTTGCGCTCGTTGGGCGCGACGATGAGCAGCGCGCCATTGTCGCGCCCCTTCTGGCCGATGCCCCAGCGCCGGCCCAGCTGGTAGCCGAAATCCTCGATCGGATAGCCTTGCAGCGATTTGAGCGTGACCACCACGACCTGCTGCCCGGTGGTCCGCTCCTGTTCGGCCAGTTTTGCATCGAGACGGCTGCGCGTGTCCGGCGAGAGGATGCCGGCCTCGTCGACGATGCGGCCGGTGAGCGGCGGGAAGACGGGTTCCGCCGCCAGCGCCGCCACCGCGAGCAGCAGCGCGACGGCGCCCAAGAGCGCGTGCGCCACGATCGGCGCACGGAAAGGGCGCATCAGAACTTGACCTGCGGCACCTGCTGCGCCTGCTCGGAGATGGTGAAGGTCTCCCTCACCTTGGCGTCCGGATAAAGCCACGCCGCCACCCACCGGCTCGGGATGGTGCGCAGCGTCGTGTTGTAGGTCTGTACCGCGGCGATGTAGTCGCGCCGGGCGACGGCGATGCGGTTCTCGGTGCCTTCGAGCTGCGACTGCAGCGCCAGGAAATTCTGGTCCGATTTGAGCTCGGGATAGCGCTCGCTCACCGCCAGCAGGCGACCCAGCGCGCCGCTGAGCGCGGATTGATTCTGCTCGAACTGGCGGAACGCGTCGGGGTTGCTGAGGATGTTCGGCGGCAGCTGCATCTGCGTCGCCTTGGCGCGCGCCTCGGTGACGGCGGTGAGCACCTGCTGCTCCTGGCGGGCATAGCCCTTCACCGTCTCGACCAGATTGGGGATGAGGTCGGTGCGGCGCTGGTACTGGTTCAGCACCTGGCTCCACGCCGCCTTGACCGCCTCGTCCTGGCGCGGCACGGCGTTGACGTCGCAAGCGGCGAGGCCGAGCAGGAGCAGAAACAAGGCGCCCAAGCGCGGTGCACGGCGAAGGTGCTGCGGGATCATGATCGGCGATACTCCCCAGTGTTCGCTGCCGGAATGGGCGGACCTTACCGCAATCGGATCACTTCCGCATCCGGCGGGTCGGCGTAGAGGCGCTCGACCAGCGCGGCGCGGTTGGCGAGCACGGCGCGCTGGTTGAGGTAGCCCTTGTCGGTGATCTCGCCCTGGTCGATCGAGGCCGGCTTATCGATCACGAGAGCGCGGGCGATGCGCTGCGAGCTGCCGCCGGCCTGGGCGTTGTGGCGCGCGAGCCCGGCGGCCAGCGCCTCGCGCACCGCGCTCTCGGCGATGAGCGCCGTGAGCGGCGCGTCCGCCGGAATATGCGAGCACAGGCCGCGGCAGCCGGCGAGGCTGGGGAAGACCAGCAGCGTGATCTCGTCGCGGTCGTGGCCGGCGATGACGGCGTCCTCGATGACCGGCGCGCCGGCGGCGATGACGGCGATGCGCAGCGCGCCGGTGCTGACCCAGGTGCCGGAGCCGAGCTTGAAATTCTCGCCGATGCGGCCGTCGAAGACGATGCCGCGCGCCGGGTCGTCGGGATCGGCGAGCCGCGCCGCGTCTCCCGGGCGGTAGAAGCCGTCGGCATCATAGGCCTCGGCGGTGAGATCGGGACGCTTCCAATAGCCCGGCGAGACGTTGGGGCCGCGCACGCGGATCTCGAGCCTGTCGTCATGCGGCACCAGCTTGATCTCGCAGCCCGCGGCCGGCAGGCCGATATTGCCGGCGCGCGCGATCGGATAGTGCACGATGGTCGCCATCGGCGCCGTCTCGGTGGTGCCCCAGGCCGACACCATCGTCAGCGTGCGGCCGATGGTCTTCTGCGACAGCGCCTCGATACGCTGCCACAGGCTCTGCGGCAGCGCCGCGCCAGCGTAGAAGACGAGGTCGAGCTCGCGGAAGAAATTGCGCGCGAGCGCGTCGTCGCGCTCGAGATAGTCGAGCACCAGCGCGAAGCCGCGGGGAACGTTGAGATAGAGCGTGGGGGAGACGTCGCGCAAATTGGCGACGCTGCGCTCGATGAGGCCGGGCGCCGGGCGCCCCTCGTCGATGAACAGCGTGCCGCCGTTGCGCAGGATGAGGTTGAAATCGGAATTGCCGCCGAAGGTGTGGTTCCACGGCAGCCAGTCGAGGATCACCGGCGGCCGGTCTTCGAGGAAGGGCCAGGCCTGCGCATAGCTCTGCTGGTTGGAGCACAGCATGCGCTGCGTGTTGACGACGCCCTTGGGCTGGCCGGTCGAGCCCGAGGTGAACAGGATCTTCGCCACCGTGTCCGGCCCGAGCGCGGCATAGGCCGCGTCAACCGCCGCGCCGGGGCGCGTGTCGAGCAGCGCGCGGAAATCGGTCGCGGGCACGCCGCGCGGCGGATTGCGGCTGACGACGAGCTCGGCATCGGCCAAGCCCAGCGCGGCGATGGCGGCGCCGTAGCGTTGGCCATCATCGGCGAAGATCAGCCCGGGCGCGACCAGCGAGCGCACATAGCGCAGCCTGGCGAAATCCTGCGACAGGCGCGAATAGGCGGTCGAGACCGGCGCCACCGGCACGCCCGCCTGCATCGCGCCCAGCGCCAGCAGCGCATGGTCGATGCCGTTGTCGGAGAGGATCATCACCGGGCGCTGCGGCCCGAGGCCGCGATCGAGCAGCGCCTGGCCTATGGCACGCGCCGCTTCCTGGGCCTCGCCATAGCTCAGCCTGCGCCAGCCGCCGGTACCGTCGCGCTCGGCCAGGAACGTGCGGCCCGGGGCGTGGCGGCGCCAGCGCTCGAGCCATTCGCCGACGCAGCGCGCGTAGGGCTGCAGCGGCTGCGGCGAGCGCAGGATCATACTGCCGCCCGGCAGTCTTTCGGTATGCACCGCGGCTGCCGCGAAGCGCGGCGTGCGGCCCGCGCCGGACGCCGGTTCTTCCCGGGTCATCGCCGTATCCGCTCCATGGCGGGAGAGCTTACCGGCGCGGCGAAGCGCGGTGAAGTCCGATGTTCCGCCGGCCGGCGCGGCAGCCTATGATCCGCGCACGCTGCGTGCTGAAGCGGCGAGCCGGGAGGCATTGGAATGCTCGAGACGACGATCGCCGGAAGCCTGCCGAAGCCGTTCTGGCTGGCCAAGCCCAGGACGCTCTGGGCGCCCTGGGCGCAGCAGGGCGAGGCGCTGGACGAGGCCAAGCGCGACGCCACGCTGCTCATCCTCAAGGAGCAGGAGGATGCCGGCATCGACATCGTCACCGACGGCGAGCAGTCGCGCCAGCATTTCGTGCACGGCTTCCTCGAGCGCATCGACGGCATCGACTTCACGCGGCGCGTGTCCATGGGCATCCGCAAGAACCGCTACACCGCGGAAGTGCCGACCGTGGTCGCCGCCTTGAGGCGCAAGGGCCCCGTCCACCGCACCGAGGCGACGCTGGCGCGCGCGCACACCAGGCACCGGCTCAAATTCACCCTGCCCGGGCCGATGACCATCATCGACACCATCGCCGACGAGCATTACGGCGACCGCGTCAAGATGGCGATGCGCTTCGCCGAGCTGCTGAACGAGGAGGCGCGCGAGCTCGAGGCGCTCGGCGTCGATGTCATCCAGTTCGACGAGCCCGCCTTCAACGTCTACATGGACGAGGTCAAGGAGTGGGGCATCGAGGCGCTGCACCGAGCGCGCGCTGGGCTCGCCTGCAAGACCGCCGTCCACATCTGCTACGGCTACGGCATCAAGGCGAACATCGACTGGAAGCAGAGCCTGGGCCGCGAGTGGCGGCAATACGAGGAGATCTTTCCCGCGCTGGCGCAGAGCCGCATCGACCAGATCTCGCTCGAATGCGCCAATTCGCGGGTGCCGCTGAGCCTGCTCGCGCTGCTCAAGGGCAAGGACGTGCTGCTCGGCGTCATCGACGTCGCCAGCGACAAGGTCGAGACGCCGCAAGAGGTCGCCGCCACCATCCGCCGCGCCATGGAGTTCGTGCCGGTAGAGCGCATCCAGCCCTGCACCAACTGCGGCATGGCCCCCTTGGACCGCCACATCGCCAACGGCAAGCTCCAGGCGCTCGGCGCCGGGGCCGCACTGCTGCGCCAGGAGCTCGGGCACCGGTAGGAAGTTTGCATCTGCACTGCGCGTCCTTCGACGGGCTCAGGATGAGGACATTTCTTTTTGGCATGACTGATGGATGCCGTTCTCGCTCCTCCTCATCCTGAGCCTGTCGAAGGACGCTCGGGCGGGATCGCAGCGCCTGCGGCGGCAAACGCGGCCGCATCCACCGCGCGCAGGTGGCAGGCGACGGAATGGCCGGGGCGCACTTCGCGCATCGCCGGCTCCTCGACGCGGCAGCGCGCCTCGGCGTAGGGGCAGCGGGTGTGGAAGCGGCATCCCGCGGGCGGGTTGATCGGGCTCGGCACGTCGCCGGCGAGGATGATGCGCTTGCGCTGCGCGTCCGGGTCGGGCAGCGGCACCGCCGAGAGCAGCGCCTCGGTATAGGGATGGAGCGGCGCCCGGAACAGCGAATCCTTGTCGGTGATCTCGACGATCTTGCCGAGATACATGACGGCGATGCGGTGGCTGATGTGCTCGACAACGGCCAAATCATGCGCGACGAAGAGATAGGACAGGCGGAATTCGCGCTGCAGATCCTTGAGCAGGTTCACCACCTGCGCCTGCACCGAGACGTCGAGCGCCGAGACCGGCTCGTCGCAGACGATGAGGCTCGGGTTGACCGCGAGCGCGCGGGCGATGCCGATGCGCTGGCGCTGCCCGCCCGAGAATTCGTGCGGGTAGCGCCGCATCGCCTCTGCGCGCAAGCCGACCTTGGCGAGGATGGCGGCGACGCGCTCCTTCAGCACGGCACCGCGCGCAACGTCGTAATTGACCAGCGGCTCGGCGACGATGTCGCCGACGGAGAGGCGCGGGTTGAGCGACGAGTACGGGTCCTGGAACACGACCTGCATCTCGCGCCGGTAGGGGCGCATCTGGTGCGGCCGCAGATGATCGATGCGCTCGCCGCGCAGCTTGATCGTGCCGGCGGTCGGCTCGATCAGCTTGAGGATCGTTTTCCCTGCGGTCGACTTGCCGCAGCCGGACTCGCCGACGAGGCCGAGCGTCTCGCCCGCGGCGATGTGGAAGCTGATGCCGTCAACGGCGTAGACCTGGCCGACGGTGCGCGAGAGCAGTCCCTTGCGCACCGGGAAATGCTTCTTGAGGCCGTCGACCTCGAGCAGCGGCGGCAACGTCCTCATGGCGGCGGCAGCCGGTCGGATTCGAAGCAGGCGGCGAAATGCTCCGGCGACTTCGCCTCGAGCGGCGGCGCCTCGGCGCGGCAGCGCGCGACGGCCCACGCGCAGCGCGGCGCGAAGGCGCAGCCGGTGATCGGCTCGCGCAGCGACGGCACGGTGCCGGGGATCTCGGCGAGCCGCGGCGGATCGGCACGGCCGAGCGTAGCGCCGAGCCGCGGCACCGAGGCGAGCAGGCCCAGCGTGTAGGGGTGGCGCGGGCGGCGGAAGAGGTCGCGCACCGGCGCCTCCTCGACCTTGCGCCCGGCATACATGACGACGACGCGCGCGGCCATCTCGGCGACGACGCCGAGATCGTGCGTGATGAGGATGATGGCGGCGCCGATCCGGGTCTTGAGATCGCGCATGAGGTCGAGGATCTGCGCCTGGATGGTGACGTCGAGCGCGGTCGTCGGCTCGTCGGCGATGAGCAGCTTGGGATGGCAGGCGAGCGCCATGGCGATCATCACGCGCTGCCGCATGCCGCCGGAGAGCTCGTGCGGGTATTGCCGCGCGCGCCGCTCCGGCTCGGAGATGCGCACCAGGCGCAGCATCTCGACGGCGCGCTGCTCCGCCGCGTGCGCATCGAGGCCCTGATGCAGCCTCAGGGTCTCGCCGATCTGCCGCGCCACGGTGAGCACCGGATTGAGCGAGGTCATCGGCTCCTGGAAGATCATGGAGATGGCATTGCCGCGGATGCGCCGCATCTCCGCCTCGCTCAAACTCAGCAGGTCGGTGCCGTCG
>Ga0073928_10012035_pt1 | contig 9996 bp, 7 predicted proteins | sample PaiPotPPA55metaG_FD_76969 | JGI IMG/M metagenome (GOLD analysis project Ga0073928, IMG submission 76969) | Iron sulfur acid spring bacterial and archeal communities from Banff, Canada, to study Microbial Dark Matter (Phase II) - Paint Pots PPA... ... | reverse complement strand
TGCGAATGTGGGAACGAGCAACAGGCGGTAGGAACGAAGCAACGCCAGGGCGGCCATCAGAATGTATCCGGCGATGCCGATGGCTGCCACGGGAATTCCGGCGAGCATGGCGTAGGGGCTGTGATTGACCACGCCGCAGTCCCAGCGCTCGTTGATGCTGCAGGGAGCATCGCCGTACACGCGGTAGTGCTCGCGTAGCGCGAGCGAGGAAACGATCACACCTAGAACGGCGAGAATCAGCAGCAGATATTTCATGGATATCTCCTAAACAAAAAACTAACACGACCACGAGTCACGAACGATGCCGGGCTCGGCGCCTTCAAATTCTTTCTGGCTCAACAGGAAACCGCAGAGGTCGCAAAGTTAGGGCGAAGGTCGCTGAGAACTTTTCTCCTGCGACGCTAGCTTTTACTGGCTAGTGCGTCGGTTGCGTCCTTTATTAGATCGGAAGGCTGCCAATCGCTGCCGTGATACCACTTTATGATCTTGCCGTCGGGACCAATGACCGCCGTGCTGAGATTGTGCGTTATCATTCCGCCCTCGGGGGTGACCGTGAGCGCGAAAAAATGGGCAATGCGGGGCAAGTCCGCGGGGTGAGGCGCGGCGAACTCCCAGCGGCCGAAGAGCGCCGGTTCGCGAGTGTGGGCCACGGAAAAGCCGTAATCGCGCAGAACCTTCGCCGTGTCATGCGCAGGATCGAAGCTGACGCTCAAAAGATGAGTGCCGGCAAGGGCGGGATTTATGTTCATTTGCTGATGAATTTCCAGGAAGTTTCGGCTCACGCGCGGGCAGTAATCGGGAAATGGGCAGCGCGTATAAATAAAAGTCACGAACAGAACTTTCCCACGATATTGCTTCAACGAAATCTGCTTGCCGTCCTGATTGGTGAAGGAAAAATTGGGAACATCTTCTCCGGGCTCGGGGATGTGGAAGTTTTTGGCGGCAGCATGGGATGGCGACGCATGACCGGCAATCTTGATGTTTTCGAGCCACGAGTCGGGCGCGGCGTTGTCCTCATTGCCCTGGTGTTGGATGACAACCAGTTCGGCGGAAATGGAGTCACCGGGAGAAAGCTGGCTCAACATGGTGGACGGCTTGACCCGATAAGTCATTGCCATGGCATCCATAAAGCCGGGGATGGTGTCGCCATCGATGACCGCGGTCTGATTCTGTAAGTCTACCGACAAGACGCGGCCGGTGAACGGATAACGTTTCGCAGTTCCAGCTTTAGAGGGATGGCATGAAGCAAAAAAGAATGCGGCGGACACGAGGAGAACGATGGAGAGAAGCCGGCGAGTAGAGTTGTTCACGTTGTACTTACTTTAACCCGGAGGCGGAGTGCGCGCCATAGCAGCGGCGGGTTTGCGGTCATGTTTTTGTAAATTTGTTTTTTGTAAAATCGTCCCCTCTACAAGATCGCGTTCTGTAAAATCGGACGCGATCCGGACTCTACACTTTCGCTGGCGAGGGACTCGATGGCATGTGACCCTGAGGTATTGAAACATGTTCCGCTTTTCTCATTGCTTGATGACGAAGAAACAGCGGTGCTGGCCGGTCAGGTACAGGTGAAAACGTTCGCACCACGGCAGCGGATCTATAAGATCGGCGATATCGGCCGACAGGCTTATGTGGTGGTGTCGGGGCGGGTACGAGTTTCGACCGTGGACCACGAACATCAGGAAGTCGTGGTCGATGAACCCTCCCACGGGGAGTTCTTCGGCTTCGCTTCGATGCTGGAGCAGACTCCGCACCAGACGGAGGCGGTCGCAATCGACGAAGCGGTGTGCATCGAAGTCGATCAGGAAGACATTGCCGTGTTGTTACAGCGCAAGCCGCTGGCTGGCATGGATATGCTCCGCGTGCTGGGCCGCCAATTTCATAGCTCTCAGCAACTGGTGCGGTTGCGGGCGAATCGGCATCCCAATGAAATGATTGAGAAGGATGCGACCTTCGGAGAGCGGATCGCCGATCGGGTGGCGGGCTTCGGAGGATCGTGGACGTTCATCCTGTCATTCGGTTTCGCGCTCGTCATCTATATGACCGTAGACTCTATGCTGGGCAAGAAGGCGTGGGATCCGTATCCGTTTATTCTGCTCAATCTGTTTCTTTCTATGCTGGCGGCCGTGCAGGCTCCGGTCATCATGATGAGCCAGAATCGGCAGGATACGAAGGATCGTCTGCGCGGCGAACTGGATTACGATGTCAACCGGAGAGCGGAGGCTGAAATTCAAGGGCTGGCGCGCAAGCTGAATCTGCTGGGCGAAAAAATTGGCGACGTGGAAGACATGGTGAGAGATAAGCTGGGACGGGGGTGATTCGGGGGCTCGCGGTTGCTGAAACATCGATACGCGCGGCCGCTTTGCGCTGGCGGTCGCTACCTGGCTCTTCTTAGTAATGGAAGCGGTAGCGAAGTTCTACGTAGACTTCACGGGGACTGTTCCAGTGGAAGCCGCCGAAGGTTACGCTATTGTCCAGTTCAACGCGGCGGTTGGCGACGTTCATGGCGATTACCGAGGCGGAGAAGCGCTCCCCGAAATCTTTGCCTAGAGTCAGATCGAACGTGGTGTGCTGCGGCAAATTGTTTCCGGGATAGGGCTGGCCTGGAAATGCGTTGGTGAAACCGGAGCCGTAATAGACATTCGTGGAGGCGTAGGCCCGCCCGGGCAGAGTGAGGTCGCCCCCGACATTGAGCGTGTTGCGCTGATCGTGATCGAGGGGACCCCAGGGCAGATAAGAAAAGTTGGTCAGACCGCCGTTGATGAATCCCCCTGCCCACGCAACCTGGTTGGAATAAGCGAGATGAATCTGGCCGCGGTGGGTGATGCGAGGCGAGCGCAACGTAAGCTCCCAGCCGCGGACAAGGGCGTTTTGAATGGTCAAAGGGAAAAACAAATTGGACTCGCCGATATTGTTGTGGTCGAAAAAATTCGACGCGTTGGTGCGAAACATGCCGGCGTCGAGAGCCCAGCCGCGCCACGGAATGTTGACTCCGAACTCTTCCTCCTCATCGCGCTCGCCGTGGAGCGCGATGAATGCCAGATTGTTGCGGTTCGCGAACTGCAGCAGTGGGCCTGAGGCAGTGACCAGCGGAGGCGCCTGATAGTAATGGCCATACGAAGCCCGGAAGGTCCAGTTGAGACGCGGCACATTGAGGGCGATGCCGAACCGCGGGCTGATGGAATTTTCGGTGACACCGCCGGAAAAGTAGGTTGGGCGAAGGCCGGCGGAGAGCGTCAACCAAGAGGTGGGTTTAAGCTTGTCATCGACGAAAAGCGCGGCCAGGCTGCCGGCGGGATGCTGCGAGTCGGCGAATGACGGGTTGCCGCTGCCATTGTTGAAAAGCGCTCCCAGGGTTTCGTCGTTCCGCTGGTAGAAACCGTAGAGACCCACCTGCAGATCGTTCTTGTTTTCATGGGCGCTGAAACTCACCTGGCCGCCGCCATAGGTGGACGCGCGATGCTGCGTGGCGACAATTGGGTCGGCGAGACCGGAATCGTAGTTCGCGCGGTTGTAGTGATAGAACGGCGAAACCGTTAACAGCATTCGCGAATTGAACGTGTGTACCCAGGAAAAATTTACCAGCGCATCGGTCTCGTGTTCGTGATCGCGAAGGTTGAGGCTGGGATACTCACCCGTTAGCTGGCCATTCACGAGCCCATTCCCGATGTCGTTGGGAACGGGATCGTAGGGGATCTGGTAGTAGTCGCGGCGGGCGGAGGTTACGAGGCGAAGCTGGTTCGAAGGATCGAGGTTGAAAATGAGCGTGCTAAAGCCGCCGTAGCCGTTTGCAGCATCGTGCACGACTTGCGGCACAGGCGTCTGGATGCCGAGATTGCTGCGGTTGCCGTTTACGCTGGCGTAGTAGGCGAAGCGCTCGGTGTGGCTGCCCAGGCTGAACTGGTCGTTGGTCTGGTAGAAATTACCGGTGCTCAAAACCAGTTCGGCTTCACGGTTGCGCTCGAATCCAGAACGCGGCACCACGTTGAACACTCCGTAAGTGCGGTCACCAAATTCGGCGCCGTATCCGCCGCGGCTGACTTCGAGATAGTCGATGTCCTTTGGATCGAACTGCGGTCCGAGATTGGACGCGATGTTGGTGTTGGGCACGGGGACGCCGTCGACCAGCCAACTGGTTTGATGTCCGCCGCGCATGTGAAGCTGGTCGTGGGTGATGTAGGTTCCGGGCACGAAGTCGGTGATCATGGCCAGGCTGTTGGTGCGATCGGCGCCTGGGGTACGGGCGATCTCGAGGCGATCGACGACCGTGGTCGGCGTTGAGGAATCCGTGGGAGCCGCCTCGGGCGCGCCGGAGACGCTGATCGTCTCTTTGGTTGCTCCTACATTGAGCGCGAAATGCAGCACGGGCCGCGCGCTGGATAGGACAGCAACACCCTGCTGCGCCTGCTCAAAACCGACGGCTGCGACCGTGACTACATATTCTCCGAGGGGAACGGCGTTGAAGGCGAACTCGCCATTGTTGTCGGAATTTATCGTGGCCGACCAGTCGGAAGATTTCGCCTTGATCATGACCATGGCGTTCTGGACGGGGCGGTGCTGCGGGTCGTGAATGACGCCACGCACCGAACCGACGGTTGCGGCGAATCCGGTGAATGCCCAGAGAAGCAATGACAGCACGAGCGGAATACGGACGAGGCGCATAAAATCTCCCAGGACTGTTGGCTTACTGCTGCAGAGAGCGAGCCGGGCGTTGCCCGGCCGGACAGCCCTTTCGGCTCCGCTCAGGGCAAGCTTGGATGGCTGTCCTCACGTAATTTCTGATCGCGTCGCGAGATATGTCAGGCGAGGGAAACTTGCGGGGGAGCGCGGGGCGACTGAGAAGAGAGAGATTTTACCGCTGAAGCATCGGAGCGCGACTCGACAATGCCGACTTCAACATTTTGCGCGAACGCCGATGCTAACCCAGGTTCCAGATGCGCTGCCCGAGATGTGTTCACGGCGCGCGAGCTGTTGTGATTGCAGCAGGATGTGCTCTGGATTGCGCGCTGATCAGATTCTGTGAACGATCCGTGACACTGATGGGCTGCCTTACGAATACAACAGGCGTGAGGTGGGGCAGCGGTGGCCGCTAACACCAGCGGAACGAGGGTTCCGACGAGCGCGAACAACAGCAGAAATCTGGCGGTCAGGCGCTGCATGTCTTTCGTGAAGCAGTGAACTGACTTGGAGCATAGGACAGAATCGTAAGTACTTGCAACCAAGGATAGAGATCTCTGGTCTCCGGGATTCTCATTTCTCGCAAAAGAGGCGAGAAATGGGGCACTCCACCGTCACACTCGCACTCCATCGGAGGAAAGCGGGAAACGTTCACGCTTTGCCGTTGACCTTTGCCCACCACCAGCGGACTCCGACGAACAGGAAGCGCCAGTCGCTGAGGAATTCGGGTGGCTTGCCTTCGAAGGCATGGCCGATGAACTGGAGGATCCAGCCAATTACAAACAGCCCCAGAGCGTAGAGCCACAGGCGATGGAAGAACAAGCCGGCGACGAAGACTGCAACTGACACCAGAATCGTGGGAATTCCGAACGTGTGGCAGAGGCGATTGATCGGATGCTGGTGACTGCCCGAGTATTGGGCAATCCACTCATCGCTGGTGCGTCCGCCTAGCATCGTGGAGATCATACACCCATAGTCAGCCTGTCGCCTCGGGAACGGCGACTGTCGGAGCGCAAACCGCCCCATAGCCTTGTTGAGGCCGCCGGTTCCCGCGTGGTAGCATCCATAGTTTTGGCAGGGGATGGTGGGTTGGCCCGAAGTTCCTGTCCTTATCTTCTTCATGGGCCGTTTCCTGCTTCCTTCACACACCTGCCGAAGGAGCCCAACTTGAAAGTCTATTCGGGAGCAAACATTCGGAATGTCGCGATGGTGGGGCATGGGCATGCGGGCAAAACCTCGCTGGTGTCGGCCATGTTGTATACGGCGGGGGCGACTCTGCGCCTAGGGAGGGTGGATGACGGCTCGGCTACCACCGATCACGATGAGGAAGAAATCGCGCGCAAAATGTCGATCTCAACCGGCCTTGCTGTGGTGGAGTGGGGGACGAGCAAGATCAATATCCTCGACACTCCCGGCTTCAGCATGTTTGTCCATGAGGCCAAGATGGCGCTGCCGGTGGTGGATGCCGCGATCGTGGTCGTGGATGGCGTGGCCGGCGTGGAAGTGGTGACCCAGCGCGTGTGGAATTATTGTGAAGAGTACAAGACGCCGCGGCTGATCGTGGTGAACCGCATGGATCGCGACCGCGCCAATGCCGAGCGCGTGCTGGAATCTTTGACCAATGCGTTTGGCCGTGACGTGGTTCCGATCGAGTTGCCGATCGGCAGCGAGAAGAGCTTGAGCGGCGTGGTCGATCTGGTGCGGATGAAGGCCTACACCTACGAGTTGGGCGGAAACGGCAAGGGCAAAGAAACAGAGATTCCCGCCGGCATGCGAGGGCAAGTGCAGGAAGCGCACGAGATGCTGGTGGAGCTGGTGGCCGAGGGCGACGACAAGTTGATGGAGAAATTCTTCGAGGCCGGAACCCTGGGCGAAGAGGATCTGATCCCGGCGCTGCACAATGCAATCCGAGAAGACAAGATTTTTCCTGTGATCTTCAGTTCCGGCTTGGGCAACATTGGCGCGGACCGGATCATGGATTTCATTATTGACTACACGCCGGCGCCTTCCGAGCATGAGTGGGTGCAAGGAGAGGCTGCGGGCAACGGCGATGCTCCGAAGCGGCATGAGTCCGACGAAGAGCCGGTGTCGTTGTATGTTTTCCGCACGGTGTCGGACGCGTTTGCGGGGCGGATATCGTACTTCAAAGTTTTTTCTGGTGTGTTGAAGAATGACGCGACGCTGCAGAACTTCAGCCGAGGCGGGCAGGAAAGATTCGCGCACATCCAGACCATGCAGGGGAAGACGGCTATCCCGGTGCCGGAACTGCATGCCGGCGATATTGGAGCGGTCGCGAAGCTAAAGGACACTCTGACCGGCGACAGTCTGGGCGACAAGTCGGCGCCCATTCAGTATCCGCGCGTGAAACTGCCGGAGCCGGCGATTACGTTTGCCATCGAGCCCAAGAGCCGCGCCGATGAAGATAAGCTGGGACCGGGCATTCACAAGCTGATGGAGGAAGACGGCATGTTGCGCTTCTTTCGCGATCCGCAGACCAAGGAATTTCTCATCGCGGGCACGGGGCAGCAGCACATTGAAGTCATCGTTTCTAAGCTGAAGAAGCGGTATCACACGGAAGTCGTTTTGAAAGCGCCCAAGGTGCCCTACCGGGAGACGATTCGCGGCAAGGCCGACGTGCAGGGACGCCACAAGAAACAGACTGGCGGACACGGGCAATACGGCGATTGCAAGATCAGGATGGAACCGCTGCCGCGCGGCGGCGAGTTCGAGTTCGTCAACGATATTTTCGGCGGCGCGATTCCGAAGAACTATATTCCGCCCGTGGAAAAGGGAATCCGAGATGCGGCCGCGCGCGGATATCTCGCGGGATTTCCGGTAGTGGATTTCCGCGTCGTGCTTTATGACGGGTCGTATCACGACGTGGACTCAAACGATCTGTCGTTCCAGATGGCGGGCCGCATCGCGTTCAAGAAGGCGATGGAAGTGGCGAAGCCCACGCTGCTGGAGCCCATCATGGCAGTCGAAATCACGGTGCCCGACGACTTTGCTGGATCGATCATGGGGGATCTGAACAGCCGCCGGGGCCGCATCCAGGGCATGGACAACAAGGGCGGGAACACGGTCGTGAAAGCAGAAGTGCCGATGTCGGAAATGCTCACCTACGGTGTGGAGCTGACGTCGATGACCCAAGGTCGCGGGAGCTTCAACATGGAAATGCATCACTACGATGTGGTGCCGGGGCAGTTGCAGGAGAAGATCATCGAGAAGGCGAAGGCGGCACGGGGCGAGGTGAAGGAAGAGGAAGAATAAGCTCAACTACGGGTTGCCCGTGTCCCGTAGGTCGGCCGGCGCTCATAGGGGCCCTTCGACTGCGCATGACCGTCTTTCAGACGATCATGCTTCGCTCAGGGTGACAACGTAAGTTTTGAACTCCAGGAGATTGATTTATGAAAGCGATCTTGAGTGTTTTGTTGTTTGTCGAATCCCTTTTTGTCTTGGCGCCGCTTGGACTGGCGGCCGGTGAACCGCAAGTCTTTTCGACTTCGGCGGGTCCGGTAAAGGTTACTCCGCTGTATCACGCCAGCACGCTGATTGAGGCGGGAGGGAAAGTGATCTATGTTGATCCCGCCAAGCCGGCAAAACTCGACGGTCTTCCTAAAGCAGACCTCATTCTGATTAGCCACATCCACGGGGACCACATGGATCCCGATTCAATCAAGCAAATCAGCAAGGCGGACACTGAGATTCTGGCGCCGTCGGCGGTCGTCCAGACCGTTACGACTGCCAAGACCATAGCTAACGGAGAGACGAAAAACTGGCAGGGCTGGACTATCGAGGCGGTACCGGCGTACAACCTGAAGCGCGGCCCTGCTGCCGGACAACTTTTTCATCCCAAGGGACGCGACAACGGTTACATCCTTACCTATGGCGGCAAGCGTTTCTACTTCTCGGCAGATACCGAAGGCACTCCCGAAATGCGCGCGCTGAAGAACATCGATGTGGCGTTCGTGTGCATGAATTTGCCGTACACCATGCCGCCGGAAGAAGCCGCCGACGCGGTGAAAGCCTTTCACCCTAAAATTGTGATTCCTTATCACTACCGGGGCTCGGACCTGACGGTCTTTCAAAAGGCGTTGGAAGGAACTGGAATTGAGGTGCGGTTGCTTGACTGGTATCCGAAGTAGGAGAGCATCGATTTTCGAGAAATGATCACCGTCAAGCTTCGCTCGACTGGACAGCCGAGGCGGCTGTCTCTACGCAGGCTCTTCCCCGCAGGGTTCGTGGTAACATCCGGCGAGTGGCTACCGCGAAAAACAATCTTAACCTCGACAACAACCGGGGGCGCCTGGTGTCGGCGGCGCCGGTAGAGGACGATTCCTCGTTTGAGCTAAAGCTGCGGCCGCAGCGGCTGGCGGAGTTCATCGGGCAGAAAAAAGTGAAAGAGAATCTGGCGGTCGCGATCGAAGCCGCGCGTTCGCGGGGCGAGGCCATGGACCATGTGCTGCTCTACGGGCCTCCGGGGCTGGGGAAGACGACGCTGGCCAACATTATTGCCAACGAACTGGGAGTGCATTTTCAACCGACGGCGGCGCCCTTGCTGCAGATCAAAGGTGATCTGACGGCGATCATCACTAATATGCAGGACAAGCAGGTGCTATTCATCGATGAAATCCATCGCCTGCAGCCGGTGCTGGAAGAACTGCTCTATTCGGCGCTGGAGGATTACAAACTCGACATCATCATTGGGCAAGGACCGTCGGCGCGGACGCACACGCTGGAAGTGAAACCGTTTACTTTCGTGGGCGCGACCACGCGGGCAGGATTGATTTCGGCGCCCCTGCGAGCTCGCTTTGGCATCGTGCTGCGGCTTGAGTTTTATACGCCTACGGATTTGCAGGTCATTGTGGAACGCTCGGCCGAGATTCTCGGGGTTGAGATAGACGATGCGGGCGCCAAAGAAATTGCCGGCCGGTCACGCGGTACGCCCAGAATTGCGAACCGGCTGTTGCGACGGGTACGCGACTATGCGCAAGTACGCGGTGCGGGCAAGATCGACGAGTCCACCGCGAAGGCCGCGCTTGAGATGTTGGAAGTCGATCAGTACGGATTCGATGAAGTGGACCGGCGGCTGCTTCTGACGATTATCGAGAAATATCAAGGGGGGCCGGTGGGTGTTAATACCCTTGCCGCCGTGCTGGCTGAAGAGCCGGACGCTATTGAAGAGATATATGAGCCCTTCCTGATGCAGATTGGATTCCTGAACCGCACTCCGCGCGGGCGTGTGGCCACGCAGTTGGCGTATGAGTATTTCAAGATTACGCCGACGCGGCGGCAGAGTTCGTTGTTTTAGTTGTACAGCGC
>Ga0073928_10012030_pt1 | contig 9998 bp, 8 predicted proteins | sample PaiPotPPA55metaG_FD_76969 | JGI IMG/M metagenome (GOLD analysis project Ga0073928, IMG submission 76969) | Iron sulfur acid spring bacterial and archeal communities from Banff, Canada, to study Microbial Dark Matter (Phase II) - Paint Pots PPA... ... | reverse complement strand
GCTCTGTGGCCTGCCTGTGACCTCCTCGCGGGGATAGCCCGTCAGGGCTTCAAACGCAGGGTTCACGTATTCGATAATGCCCTCGCTATTGGTGATAAAGATAGTGTCAGCCGATTGCTCGACCGCGCAAGAGAGTTTGCGCAAAGATTGTTCCGCCGTCTGCCGCTGCTGCTGAGTCGCGTGCAGGCTGAGCGCGCAACGGATTGTGCGCACCAGATTTACCCCGTTCAGCGGCGATCGTTCCACGCAGTCGTAAGCGCCCGCCTGGATTATTTCAGCGACCGATCTCTCATCGGCATGCTCGGTGAGCAGGATAAAGGGCATGGCGCCCGCCGTGTGCAGAAACTCGGAGAGCAGTTTTGTGGCTACCGCATCCCCCGTCTCATGTTCAAAAAGGACGAGCCCATAGTCATTGTTCGCGAGCACTGTCTTAGCTTCTTCTAGCGAGCCCGCATGATCGAGTTCGGCCGGCAAAGCGCTCTGGTTCTGGTCGAGAATGTCCCGGATGAGAAAGAAATCCTGCTCCTGGCTTCCTACAAGTAGGACGCGCAAGAAAGAGGGTGCGAGTTGGGTCGCGGTTGACAGGGGAATCCTTCGCCTACTCTTTTCACATCGGAGCGTTTCCGGCGTGCCGTCGCCTTCAGAGAACGCCAACAGTCATTGACTCGAGAAGAAATCCCAAATCGGAGATTGGTGTCAGTTTGGGACCGGTGCGGGCGACTTTTCGTCCGAAGCGTTGATCCCCACAATCCAGTCGGGCCGTAGTAGAACTGTCCAAAGAATCAGCAAAGGCAATAAGACTTCGCCCGGATAATCTCGTGGCGAAGTTCTGCCTATAGACAAGAAGTGCCCGCCCCTTCCTCTGCTTCCCCGGGAGAATGCACCGAGAAGGGCACCAACCGCAAGCCACCGGAGCACATCTAAACTCCGTGCCAGAACCGTCCAAACCAGTCGATCCGCTCCCGGTAACCTCCTCTATACCTGAGGACGTCCCAAAGGAGCAGGCTGCTCTGTTTCGCGAGGTGCTCATCGCGCTCGAGGAGAAGCACGTGCCCTTCGCGGTTTCGGGGGCATTTGCTCTGCGTCAGCATACCGGAATTTGCCGGTTCACTAAAGACTTGGATCTATTCATGACCTCACTCACCGCCCGGCAGGTTCTGCCTTATCTGCAGGAGCGCGGTTTCGACTGCGAAGTTCGTGACCCCGTCTGGCTGGCTAAGGCTCACCAGGGCGAATTCTTCGTCGATCTCATCACGGGCATGAGCAACGGTGTCTTGGCGGTCGAGGACTCCTGGATTACGCGGGCCAGTCCCGCAGTAGTGGAGGGAGTGGAGACCCGCGTGCTGGCCCCGGAGGAATTGGTGGCTTCAAAGATTTTCATAGCGAGGCGGGAACGTTTTGATGGCGCGGACATTGCTCATGTGATTTACGCGACTTACCCATCATTCGATTGGAAGCGGGAACTGCACCTCATCGGCGAACATTGGGAAATGTTTTTGTGGTCGCTGTTGCTGTTCCGGTATGTCTATCCGGCACAAACGCACTATGTGCCGGCTGCGGTCTGGCGCGAACTGCTGCAGCGACTGGAGCGTGAAATCGCAAGGCCCGACCCGCATGCTAAGTTTCGTGGCAGCCTGGTGGATGACAAGATGTTCGCCATCGATGTGAATGAGTGGCGTTTGGCAAACCTTCTGGAAGAAAAAAGAAGGAGCCGCCTGGAAGAAATAGAGCGGTCAGTGAATGCGGGCGTAAAGCGCGCTTGATTGAGCGACGATGCGTCGCTCTGATCGTCAGCAGGTATGAGGATCGCAGCCACAGCCGACTTGCATTTCAATCCGCAGAGCTATGCCACCCTGCAGGCTCAGTTTGAGCGCGTGCGGGACGACGCGGATGTTCTTGTTCTGGCGGGCGATCTGACTAACTATGGACTGCCCAATGAAATGGAGCCACTCATCAATGCGTTGCTGCGGCTGAGGATTCCGATCATTGTCGTCTTGGGCAACCACGATTATGAAAGCGCGAAAGAAGAAGAGCTATGCCGAATGATGGTTGCGTCCGGCATCAAAGTGCTGGATGGTACAGCCTATGAACGAGACGGTGTTGGCTTCGCCGGGACAAAAGGTTTTGTCGGTGGATTTGGACGCGGAATGCTGACCGCTTTTGGAGAACGCGAGATCAAGCAATTTGTCCAGGTCTCCATTGACGAAGCGCTCAAACTCGAGCGTGCCATGTCGCAATTGCGCACCCAGAAACGAGTGGTGGTTCTCCACTATTCGCCGATTCTAGATACTGTGCAGGGCGAGGCGCCCGAGATCTTTCCATTTATGGGTACATCGCGGCTCGCTGAAGTTGTGGACCGGCACGGCGCCGATTTGGTCTTGCACGGCCATGCTCACCACGGCAGAATCGAGGGGCGCACACCTACGGGAGTTGCGGTGCATAATGTCGCCATTTCCTTATTGCAGGCCCAGAAGCCATCCTCGGTGTATCGCGTCTTCGATCTGTAGAATGAGTCCGCATGTCGCTAGCGCGGGTTTCGGCGGTGAAGGCCAAGGCGCCCCGGCGAACCGTTCTTCGACCACTCGAGAGATTTCATTTGTGCATTCATGGCGGATTCGTCGAACTGCTTCGCCGACCTTATGCCGGGCTGTGAGCGGTATTTGCGCTGACGTACATGATCGTGGCCAAAACCGCTTGCTTAATAGTGAATCGCGGCCGCCAACCCAGCGCGCGAATCCGTGAGCAGTTCAGCAGAATAAACGGGCTATCTCCGACCCAGCCGCGTTCGCTGCCCGAATAAGTAAGCTTGGGTCGCAGCCCGAGGTGCTCGCAAATCCAGCCAATAGAATCGTTGACCTCGCAGTATTCGTCGGTCCCAAGGTTGAAGATGTTCACTTTGTCGTTCGCCCGCTCGATGGCCGTAAGAATTGCGTCGATACAATCCTGCACGTACAAATAGGACTTCTTCTGATGCCCATCGCCCAGCACATGAAGATGTTCCGGATGCAGCGAAAGCTGCTGGTAGAAGTCGAATACATGCCCGTGCGAGTAGCGCTCTCCGAGGATCGAAACAAAACGAAAAATGTAACCCTGAAATCCGAAACCTTCGCAGTAGGCTTGAATCAAGCCTTCCGCCGCCAGTTTGGAGGCCCCGTAAAGCGAGGTCTGGATGGGGAAGGGACACGTCTCGGGCGTGGGAAAAATCTCCGGCTCCCCGTAAACCGACCCCGTCGAGGAGAACACAATGCGTTTGCAGCCTAACTCACGCATCGCCTCCAGCACGTTCCAGGTGGCGATCGTGTTCTGATCCAGATCTTTGCGCGGATGTTCGGTACCGAAGCGCACGTCAGCATTGGCGGCGAAATGAATCACCAGCCCCGCGCCCTCCATCGCCTGCACCAGAGCCGCCCGGTCGAGCAAGTCTGCCTCATGAAAAGCGAACTGCGGATGCGCCAGAGCGGATTCCAGAAATCGCTGCTGTCCGGTCGACATGTTATCGAACCCAACCACGCTGTGGCCGGCGGCGAGCAATCGGTCAACCATGTGACTGCCGATAAAACCCGCAGCGCCGGTAACGAAAACGCGCAAAATAGCCTCCGTTAAGAAATTAAAAGTTGGATCAAACCGATTTCAGCGCCCTTCTCTGCGACCTTAGCCGCTGTTCCTAGCGACCTTTGCGGTCAAAAAGCTCTTGACCTTGACTATCGATGATCCGAAGAAGTCTGCCGCAAAGCGATGCGCGTTCCCTTCAATTCAAACCTGCTGTCGCGCCAAACGTATCGCAGGTTCAAGTAGCTGGCGAACCACACCAGAAAGCCAATCAAGTCGCGCAACGGATAAAGCCACGGCGCCTGCCGTACCTGCGGATCACGAACCACCATCCAACCCACCAGCCAAGCTTCCGCCAACCGGTTCAGCACGGCAGCACCCAGCAAAAGGAATCCAATTCCCCAATGTCCTAACAATCCAGCCGCGAGAAATCCCAATATCCCGTAGGGCATGGAAAAGATAAGTCCGCTGCCAAAGTGGCCTTTGGGACGCGAATAGCGCGTGGTTTGTGCCCAACGCAACTGATTCTGCCACATCCGGCGGAACGACGCCTGATTCACTACATGATCGATAATGTGTCCGGAAAGCACCACGCGGTACCCCGCTTTCGCGATCAGGTTGCCGATGGCAAAGTCGTAAGCTATGTAATCTCGCAGCGCGCTGTACCCACCAATACTCGCCAGCGAATCCTTGCGCACCACCGTGGTCGGCCCCAGCCCGAACTTCATTCCTTCGAGCAGATTCGCCACCAGCACTCCCGCCGTCATCTCCACCGACATGCCAATGGCAGTGAGGCCGGAAAAAAATCCCGCCGCATTCTTGCCCCGATACACGCACGTCACCATCCCAACCTGCGGATCCAGCAAGGGCGGCACAATTTCCCGCAGATAGCGCGGGCCAACTTCTACATCGCTGTCCGTGGTGACCAGAATGTCGTACCCGGCGGCCTCTGCCAGGCAATGAAACGAGTGCACAACAGGGTTAGGCCACGGAGTGCCGGTTACCAGCACCCGGCTTCGGACGTGCGGATAGCGCGCGCACACTTCCCGCACCACCTCGAGTGCCGCGTCGTTCGCCTCGTCCGCGGCAAACAAAATTTCGTAGTCGGGATAGTCCTGGCGGAAGAAACTCTCAATGTTCTCTTTAAGCCGAGCTTCCAGACCGTGCACCGGCTTAAGCACCGAAACTGGAGGCAGGCGCGCATCGTCCGGAATGGAACGAAATTGCTTGCGCGCGTCCGAGCGAAACCGGATTACTCCCAGCAGCGCCAGGCCAAGGAACACGGCCGAAGATAATGTGCCAACCAGCGCCACGCCCACAACGAAATATAGAATCAGCTCGATCAATTTGTATCGCCCGCACGGACGGACTGCCGCCTTCTCACCCACGACAGCAATTCACACTATACAGTTTCCGCCGTGTTCGGAAGTAAGCTGGGAGGCAAGCCCGCAGGGCGCAGTCTGCGCAAGCGCGGGTGTGGGGACAGCCGCCCTCGGCTGCCTGTTCTAAGTCTCGAAGGGTCCGTCGAGCGAAGCTCGACGTTTCTTCGCTTCCAGGCAAGCCGAACTCGCCTCACTTCGAGTCTTGGTGCGCGGTCTCCGGGCCACGCAGCGGAACAGCCTTCGTAATTCTGTAGTCTTTGTACTCGATGGAAAGGATGGCCCGCCCTCCCAGCCGTATCACGCTTTCAGTATGGTTCTCGGCCGGAAGCCAGAAGTCATTCACCTTGACATATCGGTGCGTAACTTCCGTCTTCTTGATCCAGAAAGACGGATTCTTGGCCGGCTCTCCTTCAATCCGCCTGACCGCGAAATCTTTCGCGTCCACCCAGATTTTTCCGCGATAGAGATACTTGTTCTTGGTCTTGGGCAACAGGTTCAGCACATATTGCGCGCCATCCGGTGTATTTTCATACCCCGCGGATGTGAAATCGTAATTCTCGATGCTGAGCGCGGTATTCGGTCGGTTCTCTTCATTGACCGCTTCTTGCTCGCCCTCCAGCAGTTTCTTGAACACACGATCGATAATGAGCTTCGAACCACTCTGCGACACCACGCTGAACTTCTTCGAATCAGGAGCGCGGTAAACCATGGTAACCACCATCTCAGCGTCACGATCGGTCGGGAAGCCGCGATACTGTATGCGGTACACGCGGGTTCCTTCGAACTCACTTAGCGCCGCAGCCCGCTGAGCATTCCTTTCCTGAAGCTTCCTGGCCACCTGCTCGGCCGTCAGGTGAACATTCTGCGCCGAAGACAACGAATTCCCCGCATCCGGTGCCTGGGGAAAGGGCTGGCAGACCGCCGCCACATTCCAAAGCAGCAACAGAACAAACACAGCCCGATTTCTGACTTCTGCACTTCGCATTTCTACCCTTGGATGCCACATCGGCTCTTCCAGTCTAACCGAGCCGGATGCCATCGAACCGCCAGCCTGCTGCATTTCTATCTTCTTTCCCGGCTCGGGATTGGCACATTATCCCGACCCTCCCGCCAACTCTCCGGCTGGTTACCTTTGTGCCTCCCTCGTCGGAGCTATTCCGCACTGCGGCGATTTATCGCAAAATGTTTCCGGGCCACAAATGCAAGCAACAGATGTCAAAACAAACCGGCGCCGGCAGGATCGTATTCAAGCTGTACTGCCCGTGCGAGTTCGAGGAACCGACGCTTTTGGCGCGTCGTTTGAAGGGCTGGCGCACACTCTCGACCTCACGTCCACTGGAGTGCGTTTGGGGGCGATTCGCCACCATCTCAAAGTACTCGACACCTTGACCATCTTTTATCGTCAGCGCCGAATGGAATTTACCGTGGTATGGACCAAGCTGCTTGATGGCAAGGCCGAATATCAGGTTGGCCTCCAGGCTTTTTCGCAGGAAAAAGAACCCTGGGGAATGAGTCTTTTCAATTCCAGCGCCCAGCCGCTAACCGGAGCCTCCGCCAAATCTGGGGCAGCCTGAATCGAGACCAATTCATGAACAGCCTGAACAACTCGTGGTCAAAAACGCTGTGGTCGAATGAAGAAGGACAAGATGTGGCCGAGTATGCCGTGATGCTGGCCGTCATGCTGGTCATTGTCATAAGCACGGTGCGACTGATTGGGTTGAACGCGGGCAACGTGTTTTCGCTGGTCGGCAGCGCAATCCAGTAATCAGAATCAATTCTGGTTCTTGTAGATCACGCCGCCCTTCATCACAAACGAAACATTCTTTAGCGCACCGATGTCTTGCAGTGGATCGCCCGAAACCGCAATCACGTCGGCCAAATACTCCGCGTCCAACGCTCCAATCTGCCCCTCCCAACCCAGCAGCTTTGCTCCATGGATCAGATCCGCTTGCAGCACAGCCAGCGGCGACATGCCGTGTTTCACCATCAACACGAATTCCTCTGCCTGCGTGCCGTGAGGAAATGGTCCCACGTCAGAGCCCACCGCCATCGGAACTCCCGCCGCGACCTGCTTGCGGAAATCCTGAACTTTCAAATCGAGCATCCTGTGCTCATACTCTGCCCGCGACGGCGTAGCTGCGTGGTCGGCAAAATACTCAAAGATAGTAAAGGTGGGAACCGCGAAGATCTGTTTCTCGCGCATCAGCCGCATGGTTTCATCGCCGAGCTGATTGGCGTGATCGATCGAAGCCACGCCCGCCCGGGCGGCAAACACCGTGCCAGGTTCGCCGGTGGCATGCACCGCCACGCGCTTGCCCAGACGCGCCGCCTCCTCGACCGCTGCCTTGAGTTCGGACTCGGTGTATTGATAAACCGTGGAAAACTGGCCGTTGCGCAAGGTGTCCGCGCCAGTCTCATAAATCTTGATGAAGTCCGCGCCTTCCTTGAACTGCTGCCGCATCGCTGCCACCAGCTCGGCGGCGTTGTTGGCATAATCGGCGTTCGGCAGCACGTGCTGAGCCGGATTGAAGCCGAGCGCGTCCTCGTGTCCGCCCAGGATGTTGATCGCATTCCCGCTGATGCGCAACCGCGGCCCCGGCACAAGCCCCTCGTCAATCGCATTACGAACTGCTGTATCTGCGGACCCCGCACCTTCGGTTCCCATGTCGCGTTCCGCGGTGAAGCCGGCCATCAAATCATCCCGCGCCGCGAGCACCGCCATGATCGTGCGCTGCGCCACCGATTCCTGTACGGTCTGCAAGTCCTCCGCTCCCGGATGCAGAAACAAATGCACGTGCGCGTCGATCAATCCCGGCAACAGCGTGCGGTCCCCAAGGTCGATCACCTCCGCCCCCGCCGGACGCTTTACCGCCGAGCCTACTTCCACGATCCGCTCGCCCTGCACCAGCACCTCGCCCGGCTTCACCAGGCGTCCGCCCTTAATGTCCAGCAATCGAGCAGCATGCAGCACAATCGCATGCGGCGCCGCCGCAGAGGAAACCTGCCCCGCACAGAACTCGTGGACCAATAGAAGTAATAAGGAGGAAAAGAGGAACAACCGTAGCTTGATCATGGCGTTACCACGGAATGGTACCACCTTGGTGCTCGTGCGGAGCAGGGGCTCGTGTGGAGCGGGCACTGCTGTCCGATGTTTTTGACTTTGCCCTTGTTCTTGCTTTTGATCTCACTGGAAGGCTCTCGATGTCCAAGTCCTTCCGCTCATCCCCCCACTTCCAAACACTTCAACTCATCCCCCAAAGCCTTCTCCACCTTCTTCTGATGCTCCACCGTCAGCTTCTTCCCCTTCGAAGTCAAATAAAACGCATCGATCGCCATTTGCCCCTCGGTATCAATCAAAGCAATCTCAATATTGCATTTCTGCTGGGACAAGCACGAGCTGATCCGGTGCAACAACCGCGGGCGGTCCTGCGCAATCACCTGCAGCAGCGTACTAGTCGACGAGCACTCATCGTCAAAGTCCACCCGCGTCTCCACCACGACTTTGACCCGGAGGCTTTTCTCCCCCCGCTGACGGTCGTGCAGCATCTTGTCCAGATCCGCCTCTCCCGCCAAAACCGCAACAATGCTTCGCTTGAACCGGTCCCACTCTGACAAATTCAACTCCAGCGTGCGAAAACGGTCGGTGAAATAGAGCGTGTCCACGACGGTTCCCGCCTGGTTCGAAAAGGCGTGTGCTTTGACGATGTTCATTCCCCAGGCCGCCAGCACTCCCGTCAAAGTCGCAAACAACGATGGCCGGTCTTTGGTGACCAGCGTCAGCTCATACCAGTGCCGGCCCCGCTTCAGGTCCACCTGCACCGGATCATGCCCAAACTCCTCCGCCATTTCCATGTGCCGCATCACGTCTTCGGCGGAGTGTACCCGTAAATATCTCTGCGGAAATCCCTCGACAAAATCCTTGAACTTCGCGCTGATCACCGGAGCCAGACTGCGCAGCCGCGCCAGCTTTTCTCCGTTCGCATCGTGCACGCGCTGGTCCGCACTGCGGCTCAAGTAGTTCGCGGCGCCGATGTAGAGCTGCCAAACGTTCTCCGCCTTCCACGGCGTGAGCGCTTCTGGATTCACCGCCTTGATGTCCGCATACGTCAGCAGGCACAACATCTTCAGCCGTTCCGGCGTGCCTACTTTTTCTGCGAAAGCCGCTACCGTCTCCGGATTAAAAATATCCCGCCGCAGTTGCGCCGACATTTCCAGGTGGCTCCCAATTAGAAATAGCACCACCGCGCGCTCTCCCGCCTCCACATCCAGCCGGTCCAGACATCGGCTCGCGATCTCGAGGCTCGCTTCCACGTGATTCCCGCCCGGCACTCCCTTCCCCGTGTCGTGCAACAACAACGCCAAATAGAGCAACTCCGGATCTTCCAGCTCCCCCAGCAACTCCGCATACCGCATGTCCCATTCGGATTTTGATTCGTTCAGCCGGTGAAGGCTCTCAATCGCCAGAATCGAGTGCTCGTCCACCGTGAAGCGATGATAAAAATCCCGCACCACCAGCGAATCAATCGGCTTCAATTCCGGCAGCAGCAAGGTGAGCAGGCGCAGCGAATGCATCGTCCGCAGGGCCTCCGCGGCATGCGGCTGCAGCAGCGTTTCCTGCAGATAGAGCCACAATTCAGCCCCGCGCGGCGGAGTCACCGCCAGCGCTGGCAGCTCCTGCTCGATGCGGTGCTCAGTAGTCGCACTCAACTTCAACCCGTGATGCGCCATAAAGTGAAACAGCCGCAGCAGCATCTCAGGGTCGCGCAGCGAAGAAGACTGCTGCAGAAAAATCATCCCATCCACCACGGAAAAGTCCTGACTCGACGGCCGCGACCGCCAGCCCTGAAACTGCCGGCGCAGCGATGACCAAGCCTCCGGAATCTCCTCCTGTAATTGCATCACCGTTCGTTGCACAGCGCGCGCATGTCCGAAGTAAATCCGCATCCAATCCGCAGCCGTCACCTCGTCCGCATCCGAGGCTCCAATCTTCCGCGCCGCCGCTTCGTCCTGCGCCTCCCAGCTCAACGCATTGTCGTCGCGCCCGTGGCGGAAATGCAGAAAGCACCG
>Ga0073928_10012029_pt1 | contig 9998 bp, 4 predicted proteins | sample PaiPotPPA55metaG_FD_76969 | JGI IMG/M metagenome (GOLD analysis project Ga0073928, IMG submission 76969) | Iron sulfur acid spring bacterial and archeal communities from Banff, Canada, to study Microbial Dark Matter (Phase II) - Paint Pots PPA... ... | reverse complement strand
TCCACAATCTTCTTGGCATTGTCCCAGGCGCCCCCGGCGTTGGCCATGAAGATCGCCTGGTACAGTCCAAAGATGGCAATCGACATGAGATAGCCAATGAACAGGAATGGCTCGGCGAAGGCAAAAGCAAGCGTCGCGAAGAAGACCACCAGGAAGATGTTGAACATGCCCTTCTGCGCGTATTGGGTGCAGATCTCGACGACTCTCTTGCTGTCGGCTGTGGACGCCTTGGCTGCGCCATCCAGCTTCATATTCTCCTTGATGAACTCGACAGCGCGATAGGCTCCCGTCGTAACCGCCTGGATCGAAGCTCCGGTGAACCAATAGATGATCGCGCCGCCGCTGATCAATCCGAGCAAGAACGGCGGGTGGAGAATGGACAGCTTCGACAGGTTCGTCGTAAGTCCGTTCGTCAAGGCCACGATGATCGAGAAAATCATGGTCGTTGCCCCAATCACCGCCGTTCCGATCAAGACCGGCTTGGTCGTCGCTTTGAAGGTGTTGCCAGCGCCGTCGTTCTTTTCGAGGTTATCCTTCCCTCGTTCAAAGTCCGGAGTGAATCCGAATTTTGATTTGATTTCCTGGCTGATTCCAGGCACCTCTTCGATCAAGGAAAGCTCGTAGACCGACTGGGCGTTATCCGCGACGGGACCATAGGAATCGACCGCAATCGTGACCGGTCCCATTCCGAGGAAGCCGAATGCCACCAGGCCAAACGCAAACACCGCCGGCGCAACCATCAGCCCTGCAAGTCCGTACGTGCTCAACGTGTAGGCCGCTCCCATCAAGCCCATCATCGCCAGTCCAAGCCACAAGGCGCTGAAATTTCCGGCTACCAGTCCGGAAAGAATGTTGAGAGCCGGTCCTCCTTCGCGGGATGAACTCACGATCTCGCGGACATGAGCTGACGAAGTGGATGTGAAGACCTTCACCAGCTCCGGGATGACTGCACCCGCCAGCGTGCCACAGGTAATCACGCCCGAGAGCTTCCACCACAGGCTGGTATCTCCCCCAAGATTCGGAATCATCAGGTAGGAAACAACGAATGTCAGACCGATGGAGATGAGCGACGTCAGCCATACCAGCGAGGTAAGCGGGGACTCGAAATCGAAATCCATCTTGGTCCCGTAGTGCGCCTTGGCCCAAGCTTCGTTGATGAAGTAGGAGAGCGCCGAGGAAACCACCATCATGATGCGCATCACGAAGATCCATACCAGCAACTGAACCTGAATCACGGGGGTTGGAACCGCCAGCAGGATGAACGAGATCAGCGCCACGCCCGTAACGCCATACGTCTCAAAACCGTCAGCGCTCGGCCCAACCGAATCGCCCGCGTTGTCGCCCGTGCAGTCGGCGATCACACCGGGGTTACGGGCATCGTCCTCTTTGACTCCGAAGACGATCTTCATCAGGTCAGAGCCAATGTCGGCAATCTTGGTGAAGATGCCGCCGGCAACCCGCAGAACCGAGGCTCCAAGCGACTCACCGATGGCAAATCCGATGAAACATGAGCCAGCGTAATCTCCCGGGATAAAGAGCAGAATCGAAAGCATGATCAAGAGCTCAATGCTGATCAACACCATGCCGATGCTCATGCCTGCCCGCAGAGGAATGGCATAACAGGGAAACGGATTGCCGCGCAGACTGGCAAATGCCGTTCGCGAATTTGCGAAGGTATTCACGCGTATGCCGTACCACGCCACCGCATAACTACCCGCAATGCCTAAAAGGCTGAACAGCAGAATGACCACGACCTTGACGAGTTCCATGTGCTCGAGAGCGCCGAAGTACACGGCGATGATGGAGCCGATGAAAATCTCCAGCACCAGCAGAAATTTTCCCTGCGTGAACAAGTATGTTTTGCAGGTTTCCCAGATAAGATCCGAGACGTCGCCCATCGACTTATGGACGGGGAGCCTTTTGAGCTGCGTGTAACTGATCAGCCCAAACAGAAGTCCGAGCGCGCAGATACCCAAGCCCGACTCCAGCAAGGTTCTGCCATTGATTCCGAAGAAAGTTGCCTGGCTAAGATCTGGCAGAATCAGGTGTGCCTCGCCGCCGCTCGCTTGCTGTGTAGCCTGCGCCAGACTGAGAGCAGGAAAACTGAGCAGGAGCGTCACCGCGAGCGTAGCGCCAAGTTGAATGCGGGACGGTCGGACTATGTTGGCAAGGAATTTCAGGATGTTTCGAATTCGCATGTATGTTCTCCGGTTGTCTACGGAACGTGTTTGCCAGTCTGGTCTTGCGAAGAACAAACGAGCTTGAAGGGACTCAATGTCCTGCGGTGCGCCAGCTTCAAAAGCGACTCATCAATAGCTGTCGCGTGTATTCCAAGTTCCCGTTTGTTCGCGACCACTTATTTTCGACGAGTTTGCAAGCACTCGCCGTGTCCGACATCACAATACGCTACGGAGTGTCCCTCTGGTAACGCGAAACTCCAAAAGAATGGGCATACCAGGGTGCCGAGGGCACACGGGGAACTGCCACCGGCTTTGGAGTTTGAGGGGAAGAGATTTCTTGCGCAGCACCTGTCTTAACTCTCCCGTGAATCGCATGCTGGGGATCTTCTCGACAGCCATTCTGCGTGCTTTACAAAAACGAAGGATGCTTCCATAAGGAAACATCCTTCGCTACCACTCCGGATCGAACGATTACTTCGATCTGCCTACTTCGATCCGCCCGACGGCTCCGTACCTGCAAGTTGCTCTTCCAGTGCGGCTTGCGCTGCCGCAAGTCGCGCCGTAAGCAATCGGAACGGCGAGCAGGACACGTAGTCCAGGTGAATCCGGTGACAGAACTTCACCGACTCCGGCTCGCCACCATGTTCGCCGCAGATACCTACCTTGATATCCGCCCGGGTGCTGTGTCCGCGCTCAGAAGCAATCTTCATCAGTTGCCCCACGCCTTCCTGATCCAGCACTTCAAACGGATACTGCTTGTAGATGCCCTGCTTGAGATACACCGGCATGAACTGGATGCCGTCATCCCGCGAGATGCCAAACACCGTCTGCGTCAGATCATTCGTGCCAAAGCTGAAGAACTCGGCTTCCTTGGCAATCTGATCTGCCAGCAGGGCGGCCCGTGGAGTCTCAATCATCGTCCCAACCAGGTATTCAACACTCTCGCCTTCGCGTGCGAAGACTTCGGCGGCAACATGACGAACCAGTTGTGCCTGGTTCCTCATCTCTTCGATGCCGGTGATCAACGGGATCATGATTTCGAGGTGCGGCTGCTTGCCCCTCTTCTTCACAATGACCGCGGCTTCAAAGATGGCACGAGCTTGCATCTCGGTGATTTCCGGGAACACAATGCCCAGCCTGCAGCCACGCATGCCCAGCATGGGATTGATCTCATGCAATTGTTCTACCCGTTCCAGCGTATGCCGCAAAGACTTGATCTCCATCGACTGAGGATCCGTGATTTCAAGCCGTGCAATCTGCACCAGCAGCTCTTCCCGCTTGGGCAGGAATTCATGCAGCGGCGGGTCCAGCAGCCGAATGTTCACAGGCAAACTTCCCATTGCCTGGAACAGCCCGGTAAAGTCTTCGCGCTGCATCGGCAGTAAACGATCGAGAGCCGCACGACGATCGGTCTCGTCCTCGGCCATGATCATGGCTTGCATATGCAGTAGGCGATCTTCCGCGAAGAACATATGCTCGGTGCGGCAGAGGCCAATGCCTTGCGCACCAAATCGCACGGCCTGCAGCGCATCGCGCGGAATATCCGCATTGGCGCGCACTTCGAGCGTTCGGCGCTCATCGACCCAGCTCATGAACTCGACCAGGTCGGGATCGTCGGGGGTGGCCGGAATCACAGCCAACCGCTCGCCGATGACGCGACCGGTGGTGCCATCGAGAGAGATCCAGTCACCTTCGCGGAAAACCCTGCCGCCAATGCGCATTTCGCCTTTCTCCTCATCGACGAGGATGCCGCCAGCGCCGGCGACGCAGCACTTGCCCATGCCCCGGGTCACCACCGCCGCATGCGATGTCATGCCGCCCCGCGAGGTGAGAATGCCGGTGGCCACTTCCATGCCGCAGATATCCTCCGGGGTCGTCTCGCGACGCACCAGGATGATCGACTTCATGATGCCCTTTTCGCGGAAGCGGACCGCATCTTCCGCAGAGAAGGCAATCTGCCCAATCGCCGCGCCCGGTGAAGCAGGCAGCCCGGTGGCCAGCACTTCCACCTTGCCCGAGCTCTCATCCAAGCGAGGCGTCAGGAAGTCATAGATCTGGTTCGGCTCAACCCGGAAAATGGCTTCATCCCGCGTGATCAGGCCTTCGTGCACCATGTCCAGCGCGATGCGTACCGCTGCCAGCCCGGTCCGCTTTCCATTGCGGGTCTGCAGCATGTACAGCTTGCCTTCCTGCACCGTAAATTCGAAGTCCTGCAGATCGCGATAGTGGTTCTCCATCTTGGTGGTGAGCGTACTCAGCTGCTCATAGACCTCGGGCATCAGGTCGCGCAGCTTGTTGATCGGCGAGGGCGTGCGAACGCCAGAGACCACATCTTCGCCTTGCGCGTTCAGCAGGAATTCGCCGAAGAACTCGCGTCGTCCCGTTGCCGGGTTGCGCGTAAAACCAACACCTGTGCCGCTCTTGTCGCTGACATTGCCGAACACCATTGCCTGCACGGTTACTGCAGTTCCTAGCCAGTCGTCAATCTTGTTGATCCGCCGATAGGCCTTGGCGCGATCATTTTCCCAGGAATGAAAAACCGCGTCGCGCGCCATGCTCAGCTGCACATACGGATCCTGCGGGAATCGCGAACCGGTCCGGTCTATCGTCAGCGCGTTGTATTTCTCAATGACGCCTTTCAATGCGTTGACATCCAGCTCGGTATCCAGGTGAGCCCGCGCGCGCCGCTTGGCATCGTCAAAAATCGCTTCAAAATCATGCTTGGGAATACCCAGCACAACATCGCCAAACATCTGGATAAGACGCCGGTAGGAATCGTATGCAAAACGGGGGTTCTTGGTCCTGTTGGCCAGGGTAACAACAGATTCGTCATTCAATCCCAGGTCAAGAATCGTGTCCATCATGCCCGGCATGGAGAACTTCGCCCCCGACCGAACCGAAACCAGCAGTGGATTTTCGCCCGAACCGAACAGCTGTCCCTGTAGCCTCTCCAGCCTATGGAGCGCTTCGATCATCTGGTCGTGGATTTCCGGCGAGATTTCGCCGCGCATGAATTCGCGACAGGCTTCTGTCTGAATAGTGAACCCTGGAGGGACTGGCAGTCCCGCATTCGTCATTTCGGCAAGTCCAGCTCCCTTGCCTCCCAGCATGTCCTTCATTCGGCCATTGCCTTCCGCAACGCCATCGCCAAAGAAATAGACATACTTTGTAAGAGTTACCGAGGCCGCTTCGGCCACACTATCGGGATACCCGACAACAGCGCTTTGCATGATATTCCTCCACTTGCGCAGCAGAGAATCTATCCTCCCAAGTTCGGGGCCTGGAGCCAGAAGGCATGCTCATCATGAAAAAGCCTGGTGGAACAACTGGCGACTCGCTTGCAGCAGGACGTACTTCCGCTGCTATTGCTTTCGTCCCGCATTATGAGTTGGCCGACCGGTCACAGGATGTGTCCAGCGTCACAGCGCAGAAACCACCCCACCTACTCACGCTTCCAAAAGAGCAATTGAGACCAGATTGACCAAGTACGTAAGGCGCAGACTCGCAACGACGATGACAAAGCTTCAGAGGCGCTGCGTAACAGGTTTGGAAACTCTTCCCTTCCCCATGCAGACCCTGTGTATCCGTACAAAGTCGGCCGGCGCAAGAACCGCCCGCACGTCGGCGAACGCTCCTCTTTCAAGGAATCACGCCCTGGAAACACCTTCTTTTGTTCCTTGAATTGTCCTTTTCCAGAAATTGGGTGATGTCAATCACAGGACAATTCCTTCGGCATAGGTACTCTGCATTCAGCATTTAAGGAGACAGTCTGCCTCACGCGAACGTGTCATCGATGCTACCCAGGACACCAGCGCTGATCGGGTACTGTTTGAGGTTATCTTCCATGCGGCATTTGTCTCTAGGTTTTGCCATTCAGGCTGTCGCACTTTGGCCGGGCATATTCAACGGAACGTATGCGGGCGCGCAGGCTGCCAGGTCATCCGGCGCTGCTGCCAAGCCCGCACCGGCAAATCCCGTGAATTTCAAAGGCTCAGAAAAATGCGCGACATGTCACGGCGAGGTCCTCAAGAAGTTCTCCGGCAATCCGCATGCGAAACCGGGTCTGCAACACAGCGGCAAGGGCGTTACCTGCGCGAGCTGCCATGGCGCCGGCCAGGCTCATGTCGAGTCTGGCGGAGAGAAAGCCAAGATTCTTGATCTAGCTTCCGCCAGCCCCGAACAGGTGGATGAAACCTGCCTCACCTGCCACGCCGGAGCCCATCCCAATTTCCTCCGCTCACCCCACGCCAAGGCCGAGGTGAGTTGTCTTGGTTGCCACACCGTGCATCAAGCAGCGCCCGAGACGGCTTTGCTCAAAGCCGGTCAACCGGCCCTCTGCTATCAATGCCATATCGACGTAAAGCCGGCCTTCGCAGCTCCATTCCACCACAAGGTGGACGAAGGTCTAATCAAGTGCAGCGACTGTCATGACGCGCACGGCACGTTTGGAGACAGTCAAGTCAAATCCACCGCCGATCAGAATGCTGCCTGCACCAAGTGCCACGCGGAGACCCGTGGGCCCTTCGTGTATGAGCACGCGGTGGTCAAAGCGGAGGGATGCGTGAGTTGCCATACGCCGCATGGTTCTCAGAATGCGCGTCTGCTCAAGATGCCGCAGATCAACACGTTGTGCCGCCAATGCCATAGCCCTGCTGTCGGCACGGTTCACGGGCACGACCCAGGATCAACATCCGCCGCGCCATGCATCAGCTGCCACACCAAGATTCATGGTTCAAACGTCAGCCAGGCATTCATCCAGTGATGGACGAGTCCTGAGTGCGGATTGATCCGTGATCCGCTGTTTCACGAGCGGATGCCCCCTTTTCGGGCATCTGTACAACCCGATGGCCAGTGCCGCTCGATTCGCCTTGGCCGTTTCTTTGGAGAGGTCTCATGAAGTCAATCATCATTCGTTCCCAAGTAGTGCTGGCTCTCGTCTTCTCTCTCGCCGGCACTGTGAGCTTCGCACAAGCCACCGGCGAAGCGACGTACAAAGCCAAATGTCAGATGTGTCATGGCGCCGACGGCATGGCCGCAACACCGGCCGGCAAAGCCTTGAAGACGCTTCCCTTCACCGATCCGCAAATCATGAAGGCGTCCGATGCCGACCTGATTGCTGCGACCAAGAACGGCAAAGGCAAGATGCCGGCGTATTCCGCCAAACTCTCTGACGACGAAATCAAGGCAGTTGTCGCCTTCGTCCACACTCTGCAGAAAAAATAAGGCATTTGCGGGAAAGGTGTAGACCGAACTCCATGGACCGCGTGGCTGTTCTATCAAGGAACAGCCACTCTGAACCAGATTTCATGGACCACAGTATTCCCGAAAATGCTCTAGAACCTCGGAATAGGCTGACATGACACTGCTTAACAAGCTGGACAAAAGCTGGCTCCGTCCGATCCTGTTTTTCGGGAACAACCCGATCAGCCTGATCGGCGGAGCAATCACGACGGCCTCCGCCATGACCCTGGTCGGCTTCTGGGTCGTCGCTATCCTTGGCCATGGCGGTTCGAACAACCCCTACCTGGGCATCTTGTTCGACCTCATTCTGCCTGGCATCTTCGTCCTCGGCCTGGCGCTCATTCCGCTGGGAATGTGGCTACGCCGGCGCACGCTTGCCGCAACCGGCAGCCTGCCATCCATCTATCCCCACATCGACCTCGCCGACCCCCTCTTTCGTCACGGCATCGACTTCGTCATCGTGGCGACTTTCATCAACTTCATCATCCTCGGAACAGCCAGTTATCGCGGCGTGGCCTACATGGATTCACCGTCATTCTGCGGCCAGACCTGTCACGTCATGCATCCGGAATTCGCCGCCTACACCGTCGCCGCGCATTCCCATGTCGAGTGCACTGCTTGCCACGTGGGCTCCGGAGCCGCTTCCTACGTCCGCGCCAAGGTCAATGGCACAAAACAGTTGATCGAAGTCAGCCTGCACAACTACCCCACGCCGATCCCCGCGCCCGTTCGTACCCTGCGCCCCGCACGCGAAATCTGCGAAGGCTGCCACACACCTGCAAAGTTCATCGGCGAAAAGCTTCTGGTCAAGTCGAGCTTTGCCGACGACGAAAAGAACTCCAAGACCATGACCATGGTCCTCCTCCACTTAGGTGGACGCGATTCCCTGTCGCACCTTACCGGCATCCACGGCGTTCATCTCGGGCATATCGAATACGTTAGCGCGGATCCAACGCGAACCGACATCCCCTGGGTGCAAAAAACCAACGCGGACGGATCCACGACCACCTTTGCCACCACTCCCGGAGGAGCCCAGCCCAAAGGCGAACGGCGCGTGATGGATTGCATCGACTGCCATAATCGCGCCGCCCACACCTTCCAGACCGCCGAAGATGCTCTGAACCGCGCCATGGCCGAAGGCGCCGTCAGCCCGGAACTGCCCTGGATCCACAAAGAGGGGCTCGCGCTCCTGAAAAAGGACTACTCCAGTGAAGCCGATGCGCGCACCAGGATCCCCGAACAGCTCAGCGCTTTCTATCGCAGCAGCAACCCTGCCGTTCTCAACACCAAGGCCGCGCTGATCAAGTCCTCGGCAGACTACCTGGTCACCATCTACAGTCAGAACGTTTTCCCGGCCATGAAGATGACTTTCGGCACCCACCCCAACAACATCGGTCATACTGACTATCCCGGCTGCTTCCGATGCCACGATGGCAGTCACAACGCGAAGGACGGCAAGAGCATCACCCAGGACTGCTCGACCTGCCACAACCTGCTGGCTGTCGACGAGCCCAATCCCAAGCTGATGACCGAAATCGGCATGCAATAGGCCCTCGCGAAAGGCATTTTCGATTCCCGGGCGCGATGAGACAATAATCGTGCCCGGGAATCTCCGTTGAGTCATCTCGTTGTCCGTGGCAATCTTCCCATCCCAAAGAGAGCCACATGCCTCATACCGCTTCGTTTCGCTTCGCCCTGGCCATCACCGCCCTTGCTTGTTGGGCCTCTCCGTATACCCAGGCGCAGATGCAGATGCCGGCCTGCCACGCCATGCCCGGACCCACCGAAATGGTCGCCCCCGAGAAGCTGCCTCCGCCGCAGAAGCTGGCGGGCATCGGCAACCTGCACTTCGCCATCAGTTCGCATAATCCTGAGACCCAGACCTGGTTCGACCAGGGCATGAACCTGGTCTTCGACTTCTGGGACTACGAAGGCAATCGCGCCTTCGAGCAAGCCATCCGCACCGATCCCAACTGCGCCATCTGCCACTGGGGCCTGGCCCAATCCCTGGGCATTCACAACCAGGAAGTGCAAGGCTACGCCCACGACGAGCTGCAGAAGGCAATCGCGCTGCGATCGCACGCCGACAAGCGCGAACAGATGTACATCGACGCCGCCCAGGCCGAAGAAGCCGACAAGCCGTCCAAGGAAAAGGGCGATGACGATGATCGGAGCACCATCCTTCTGCGCAAGATCGTGCACAAATATGCCAACGATCTCACCGCACGCCTTATGCTCTCCGAGGCCATTCGAGATGGCTACGAGGAAGGCAAGCCGCGCAAAGGCACCACCGAATCAATCGCGATCCTGCAAGCCATTCTCAAAGAGAAGCCGGACGACTCCGCTGCCAATCACCTCTGGATCCACGCCGTCGAAGCCAGCCCTCATCCCGAACAGGCTCTTCACAGCGCTGCGGTGCTCAGCGACCTCGCTCCCGCTTCCGGCCACATGACCCACATGCCCGGCCACATCTTCTACCGCACCGGCGATTATCAACGCGCCCAGCAATCCTTTGACCTGTCCACATCCGTCGATGAGGCATACATGCAGGCGCAGCACGTCTCTCCCGACAACGAT
>Ga0073928_10012026_pt1 | contig 10001 bp, 9 predicted proteins | sample PaiPotPPA55metaG_FD_76969 | JGI IMG/M metagenome (GOLD analysis project Ga0073928, IMG submission 76969) | Iron sulfur acid spring bacterial and archeal communities from Banff, Canada, to study Microbial Dark Matter (Phase II) - Paint Pots PPA... ... | reverse complement strand
GGGTGCAGGCGGTGGCGCGGGCGTGGGTGCAGGCGGTGGCGCGGGCGTGGGTGCAGGCGGTGGCGCGGGCGTGGGTGCAGGCGGTGGCGCGGGCGTGGGCACCGGCGGCACCGGCGGTGCGACGGTCTGCTGCTGTCGCCGGAGTGGTTGGTTGGTAAAGACTTCGGGCCTCTCGGGCGTGCACTGCTGCAGTGCCGGCGGTCCGAGTTGTCCGGCGTCTCCGCCAGCTCTATGGCGTGGTCGACCTCGCCAAAATCCGCGCGTCGCCGACCGGCGTGGGCGGCGCCCGTGCGCGCTTCTATTTCTCGGAATTGGATCCGGCATGCTCGGCTCCGGCTAGCTCAGTGACGCTCTTGCGAAAGCAGGCCGTGCCGTCGGCGCAACCTGAAAGGCGGCTTGTAAAGGTGCTAAATCAGCGAGACCGGTAACCCCGTGAGTGCCGCAGGTTGCGCACTCAGGCGAGTAGCTGACAGCTGCTGGGAACGCCCGCCGAGCGTTCGCGTCGTAAATGACCAGCTTCGGTGTGACGTCCTTCGATGCTGACGTGGCGGTGAAAGTCCGCGCGGTTTCCGCAACCTGCATTGATGCCACGACACCATTCAAGAACATAACCGAAGGCCTGGCCTCCTCGGTGCCGTAACCGTGGTCTCGTTCATACTCCTGCATCTCTGGCGGCGCTAAATCGTATGCTGCCCGTTGCGGGTGAATGAAGCCCCGGCACTCAAGGCAGCCGACTCCGGGTGCGACGACCTGGACTTGCCCCCCGAGTTTGGCATCGAGACCGTCGGTCCCGAGTCTGGCACCGGTGCCGGCATCGATGAGCGGTATGAGGTAGCGAATAGATAAATGGTTCAACGAGAGGCGAGCGCCGTGCGTGTCGACGCAGCCAAGGAGCACGTCTGCTGCTTTGGCGTGGTGGAGTGCCTCGTTGTCCAGGAGCGGTGCTGCCACAGCTGTTACCGCGACGCCCGGCGCCAGACGCTCGATGAGATCCCGGAAGACGTCCACCTTGTACCGTCCGACGTCGTCTGGTCCAGCGCCGATGAGGCGGTTGAGATTGCTCAGCTCGATACGGTCAGGATCTATGAGAATCAGGTGGCCGACGCCGAGGTAGGCGAGTTCTAAGGCAACGAACGAACCAAGACCGCCAAGGCCGACGACAGCCACCCGTGCTTTTGAGAGGGCCTCCTGAGTTGCCACGCCGAGCAGTGGCAGTTGGCGGCTATGACGTGCGTCTTGCGTGAGCACCGACGCAGCTGCGGAACTGGATGCTGGAAAGTGGTGTAAGACCGGTGAATCGTCGGAGAAACCACCCACGATGGTCACCTGCTTCACCGGCCGAATCGCCGAGGCGGCGCGCTGATAGTAGTGGGCGTCAAGACTGTTCTGCCCGACGACCATCGTGGCGTGGTAGAAAGGCTCGGGTAGCATTGACGCGAGCCGGGGCATCTTCATCCGGTCGTTGGACCAGTCAATGCCGCTAAACGTTGTGTGCGAAGCCGAGTCAAAGGGGTGTGAGTGGACCTCGATGAGACTCCAGCCTTCTCGTCGACACCGCGTCAGGGCGGTCGCGACGAACTGGCCGTTGGGGCTTATCGCTGAAGGCGATTGATGATCTAGATCCGGCGGGTGCGCCCGGAGCAGCTCATGACCTACCAGTCGTATCCTGCTTGCTGACACATTTGGCGCGGCGAGTATGAAGGCCATCTGCTCATTGCCACCCGGGTGTCCGGCCTTAGTATTAGCAGACAGAAGGTGACTACGGAGCTCCGACCACAGGGTAGAACTGAGTACGATATCATCCACCTCGCGTGCCATTATCGTGCTCCGCTCAGAGTGCGCTGATCGCGAAAGATCGCCGCGATCAGGTCGAGGTACGTTATCAGGCTGTGCCCACGAAGCAAGTCGGCGCCGCCGGCTGGTCGCCACCCGATAAGGTGCACGCAGAAATGTCCCCAACCGTGGTCGAGGTGTTCTCTATCAGTACTCGGTCCGCGTGTGAAGAAGTGGTTGAGTGACTGTCCTTCATTCGTCCGGAGATCGTGGTCCGTCCAAAACCATTCTGGCGGTACCGACGGATAGCCGGGGGTGCCATACGGGATATCGATGAGAACTTCGATATGGGCCTTGTTCCAGCCGGAAGCGATCGGAAAACGTTCGATATAGAACCAGGTGCCGCTCTCCGTGTCGAAGCGGGCGTCACCGAATCGACGCGAGAGTAATAGCGCCTCAGTCTTGAGCCGGCTGAGCCTGCGCCGCGTTTCGAGATCGTTCGTTATCGACGGCATCGTCCCCGACCTCGCTATCATCCATAAGTGAACGGCGTTACCACTGAGTAGTCGACTGCATTGGCCGGTAGCGGTTTGTGATCTTCAAGCTTGACGATCTGACCATTGGGCATACTTGCCATGACCCAATCTGACAGCACGCTGTTGGCCTGGCGCTTGAGGTCGGCTGCAGTAGGTCGCTCCCCGCGCACGTCGATAACCTCACCGTTGACTATGTAGTTACCCATCTCCGCCTCCGTCTTGTTGTTCGGCCCGCCCGGGGTCATCGACTGTTCAATAATGGTATGACTGAGTGACCGGACAGACACTGATCGTCACTGCACCCGGGACCGGTGTTGTCTGGTAGGTTTCCGCCGCGGTTCGACAGGGCAGCGAGCCCGTTTCTTGCGTTCATGGTCCCACCTCGTGGCGCGGTCCTTGTTTAGGTTCATCGCGTTCCATCAAGGCCGCGTTACGCATCTCGTTATAGAGAGCTGTGAGTTATGATACGTACGCGTAGCGGATTCAATCCGGCGTTTTTTGCACCGTTTGTACGGTTCGATAGTTGTCGCCCGGGTGGAGGTCAGGCTTGCGAGGTCAGGAGTGCAGGGCGGACATCGCCAGCCAGCTGTCCCACGGCACGGTCCAGTCGTAGATGTCACCGTCCGCCCCGCTCAGCGGGGTCGGGCTGTTGGCGACCTCGACCGGATCTCCGAAGATCGCGGTGCCGAAGTACTCCTGAGCATTCGCGGTGGACAGGTTGACGCAGCCGTGGGTGACGTTGGAGGAACCTTGTACGCCGGTGGTCTCCGGGTTGGCGTGGATGAACTCCCCGTTATTGGAAATCCGCACCGCCCAGTGCTCGGGTATGTTGACGTACCCGTAGGCCCGGTTGGACATCAGTACGGTCTGGGCCTTGTCCATCACCACGTGGATGCCGCTGGTGGTGTTGCGATTCGGGTCGGCGCTCAGCCCGTAGCTGGCTGGGAAGTTCATCACCTCCTGGCCGTCTCGGATCACCACCATGCGGTGGCTGTTGACATCGGCCTTCACGATCTGGGATCGACCGATCATGAACCTCGTGCTGATGTCTTCTTTGCCGTAGGATCCGTCGCCCAGCGCGACTCCGTAGAGCTTGGCGGTGACGCTGACCTTGGTTTCGGGCTGCCAGTAGTCCTCGGGTCGGTAGTGCGCCCGGGAGCCGCCGTTGTCGTCGGGCAGCCAAGCCCACGATCCCTCGGTGGGCACCGAAGCCTGCACCTGCAGTGCTCGCTCCGCGGCGGCCTTGTCCGACACGTGGTGGTCGAACTGAAGGATGATCGGGGCACCGATGCCGACGGTGTCGCCGTCGCCGATGTTCAACGTGGCGTGGAGTTGCCGTTGCGGCTTGACGGTGGTGAACGAGCCGGCCACGGGCACGGAGAGCCGGTCAGCACCGGCCGCGCTGCCACTCCACGTGTAGGTCCTTCCGTAGCCGAGCGCCTCTGAGCTGATCCAGCTGTGCCGGTCTGCGCTCAGCGTGCCGGCGATCGCTCTGCCATCCGGGTTGGTCAGCGCCACCTGATTCAGCACGCCGTCGATGACTCGCACCGAGACGGGCAGCGTCGGGCTGACGTTCGAGGCCTTGTCTCCCGGTAGGGTGCTGACCTGTGCCTGCGGACGTGGCGCAACGCCACCGCCGGACAGTCCGGGGGAGCTCCCTGAGCATGCGGCAAGCAAAAACGTCACGACAAGCAACATCAACATACGCCGCATGGTTCCCCGCCGAATCTCCCGACCGCTGCCCGCGGACAGGGTATCGCGGGGCAGTGATCGACTCGCGCCGAACTGCCGGTGTTACCCCGGTTAGCGCAGGATAGTGCTGATTCGCTCGGCGGTGCAGCGATCCGTCAGCGCGGCGGGGTCGGCACCGGTGCACTGCACCAGGGAAGCGTCGGCGGCGAGCACCGCCAGGAGCACCTCACCCGGCACCGTCAGGTCCCAGCTCGTGGTGCACAGCACGCGGTCACCAGCGGCCAAGCCCAGTACCGCGGCTCGGGACCGGGCTGCGGCGATGAGCGTCTCGGTATCAGGTCCGGGTGCTCCGGCTGAGAACGTGTCGCCATGCACCCGGACCTCGCTGGCGTAGTCCCGGACCCCGGGGGGCAGCTCCGCGATTCCCGCGCCCAGTGCATCCAGTCCGACCGCTGCCAGTTCGTCGGCTCCGGTGGCGTCGCCGATTCGATCAAGACCGCATAGCGTTACCTGCGTCTTACCGGGCGACGTGGTGACCGTCGCGCCGCACCACCATGCGCCGAGCAGCACACCGGCGGTCTGCCAGTGCGGCGGCAATAACACCGCGACGGTGTCGCCGGGTTGGACGTCGAGCTCGTCGCGTAACCAGTTCGCGGTTTTGGCCGCCCAGTTGGTCAGCGTGGCGCCGGACAGTTCGATCCGGCTGCCGGCTGCGTCGTCGTAGTGGGTGATCCGGGGTCTGGCCGGGTCCGCGCGCAGCAGCGGGCCGAGCACCTGGTCGGTGATGGTCATCAGTCGGTAGCTTAACTTCGGGTCCACCGCGTGCCGGGCCGCGGCTCAGGACACGCATGGCACCTTGCCGCCCACCATCGTCGGTCGCGGTGGCGGCACTGGAGCGGGCGGCGTTGATGTCGGCGATGTTGCGACCGTCGTGTTGTCGGTGCCTGCGGTATCGGCGATCGACCGGGTGACCTCGCTCGCGGCCGGGGCCTGCACCCACTGCGGCAACGCCCCGCCGACGCGCGGTTTGCCCAGCCTGGCGTAGTCCCTGCCGAGGTAGATCTGCACGGTGCCGGCTACCAGCTCGGAGTCCTCCTCGACCGGCACGCCGCCCAACGCGGCGGCCACCATGCGGGCGGAGTCCTGCCCACCGGTCGGGTATCGCACGACAGTGGCGGGTCGGGTAGGGCTGTCGCCGATCGTCCCCGGCATGAGTCCCTGCTCGGTCAGCTGATCAGAGACCGATTTGGCAAGCCCACGCACGCCGGAGGCGTTGAATACGTCGACCATAAGCATCGGCTTGGCCGGGGGCTCGGGCTTGGGGTCAGGCGTGGAAGAGGCGTCGATCGCCTGCCCGACGAACGCGCGCACGGCCTCCGGATCGACGTCGAGCACCGCGCCGTCGGACTCGCTGGTGCCGTCGCCCAATACTGGAACGGTCTCGAAAACGACGTTGCCGGCGGCGAGGCCCTGAATCCGGGCAGCGAAGTCGAGCACATCGAAGCCTTCATCGAGCACCAGCGACTGCTCCGTGGCATTGATCAGCTGATTGATCCGGCTGGGGTTGGTCAGCGTCCCCGCGGTCAGAACCTTATGGGCCAGCGAGGCCATATACGCCTGCTGGCGCACGATGCGGTCAAGGTCACCGCGGGGCAGTCCGTGCCGTTGCCGGACGAACGCCAACGCGTCCGGCCCCGAGATCAGCTGCGGACCGGCCGGGAAGTTCGCGCCGGAGAACCTGTCGTGAACCGGTGCCTTCAGGCATACCTGAACTCCCCCGACGGCATCGGTGAGCAGCGAGAAGCCGAGCAGGTTGATCTCCGCGTAGTGGTCGATCCCGACGCCGGTCAGGTCTTTGACAGCTTGCAGCAGAAGAGTTCGACCCGCGGCGACAGACTCGGTTCGCACCGTCGCCGGGTCGACGCCTTGCGCGACGAGCCGCTCCGCGGTGGCATTGCGCGCGCGGGCGAACGCGGAGTTGAGCTTGTGCTTGCCGTACCCGTCGGGCAGCTCCACGTACAGGTCCCGGGGCAATGAGATCGCCACCGCGTGCTGACCGTCATTCGGGATCCGCACCAGGATCATGGTGTCGGTGAGCTCACCCTCGTTGTCGCCAGCGCGCAGCCGGGCCAACACATCCCGGGCCAGCGGGTTGTCGTGGGCGTCAGTCCTGCTGTCCAGACCGACCAGCAGGATGTCGGTGGCTTTGTCCGGAACTGGCCGACCGATCACGTTCGTGGTGCTCAAGCCCTTGTGGAGGGTCTGGAATGTTGCCCACCCGTATCCGGTGAGGCAGAGCACCAGCACCGAGACCATCGCCAGCGCAAACTTGGCGAGCTGCACGCCATAGTTGCGGCGTCGCCGGGGCGGTCGACCGCCGCCTGCCCTGCGTCGCCGACCCGATCGGGGGGAGCGCCCCGACCGAGCTGGCCTGTCGTCCACGGATGCCCCCCTGCGTCCTGCGACTGGTGTGGCGGCAGTACTGAGTAGTCCAGACGTGTGAGCCCCTGGTCAGGTTGCCGTGGCACACTCGACCGCCGTTGGTCGCCTACTGCCGACCAGACCGGGTCCGACCAGACTGGGTCGACCAGAGTGGAGTGCGGATGCGGTTGCTGGTCACCGGCGGCGCCGGGTTCATCGGGTCGACGTTCGTGCGTCGGGTGCTGCAAGGTGTGGAGCCAACACTGTCCGGCGCTGAGGTGGTGGTGCTGGACAAGCTGACCTACGCCGGCAATGAGGCGAACCTCGCGCCGGTCGCGACCGATCCGGCGCTGCACTTCGTCAAGGGCGACATTACCGAAGGGCCGCTGGTCGCCGATCTGATGGTCGGCGTCGACGCGGTCGTGCACTTCGCCGCGGAGTCACACGTGGATCGCTCGATCGTCGGTGCCGACCCGTTCGTGGTGACCAATGTGGTCGGCACCCAGGTGCTGCTGCAGGCGGCGCTGGCGGCCGGCGTGTCGCGGTTCGTGCACATTTCCACTGACGAGGTCTATGGGTCCATTGAGTCGGGCTCGTGGTCGGAGGATCACCCGCTGGAACCGAATTCGCCCTATTCGGCGTCCAAGGCGAGTGGCGATCTGCTCGCCCGGGCCTACGCCCGCACCCACGGTATGGACGTGCGGATCACCCGCTGTTCGAACAACTACGGGCCTTACCAGTATCCGGAGAAGGTCATCCCGCTGTTCGTCACCAACCTGCTCGATGGGCTGCCGGTGCCGCTGTACGGCGATGGGCTCAACGTGCGGGACTGGCTGCACGTCGAGGACCATTGCCGGGGCATCGCGCTGGTGCTGGACGGCGGTCGAGCGGGGGAGATCTACAACATCGGCGGTGGCACCGAGCTGACCAACACCGAGCTCACCCGCCTGCTACTGGATGCCCTGGACGTGGACTGGACGCAGGTCCAGCCGGTGGCTGATCGCGAGGCCCACGATCGCCGGTACTCGGTGGACTGGACGAAGATCCGCACCCAGCTCGGCTACGCCCCGGAGGTCGACTTCACCCGCGGGCTGGCCGAGACGGTGCGCTGGTACGCCGAGAATCGGGACTGGTGGGAGCCGTTGAAGACATGACTTTGTCGCTGCTGGTGACCGGTGCTCGTGGTCAGCTCGGTCGGGATGTGGCAGCGGCAGCTGCCCGTGCCGGGATCACCCGGATCCACGCCCCGAGCTCGGCCGAGCTCGACATCACCGATCCCGCGGCGGTGTCCAGCGCGATGTCCTCCGCTGGGCGCGGCGAGAGGCTGGTGGTGATCAACGCGGCGGGGTACACGGCGGTGGACGCCGCGCAGCGCGAGGGTGCCGCGCGGGCCTACGCGGTCAATGCGCACGGCCCCGCGAACCTGGCCCGGGCCTGCGCCGCCCATCAGGTGCATCTGGTGCACGTCTCGACGGACTACGTCTTCGCCGGCGACAGCGAGGGGCCCAACCAGGTGGACGGCCCTACGGTGCCGCGGACTGTGTACGGCCGAACCAAGCTCGCGGGGGAGCGGGCGGTGCTGTGCTCTGACGCATCCGCACATGTGGTGCGGACCGCGTGGCTCTACGGCGCCCACGGCGCCAACTTCGTCCGAACCATGGCGCGGCTGGCCCACCAGGATGCCCCCGTCCGGGTGGTCGACGACCAGCACGGCAACCCGACCTGGAGCGCCGACCTCGCCGATGGTCTGATCGCGCTCGCGCTGGCCGCGGAGCGGGTGCCGGCTGGTGCGCTGCACTGTGTCAACACCGGCACCACGACCTGGTTCGGGCTGGCCAGGGCGGTGTTCGCGGAGGTCGGTGCCGATCCGGGCCGGGTGCGGCCGTGCACCACCGCCGAGTTCCCGCGCCCCGCCCCGCGCCCCGCGAACTCCGCCCTGGACACCACCAGCTGGACCACCGCCGGCCTCCCCGCGCCACGCCCCTGGCGAGCCGCGCTACACGCCGCCGTCGCTGCCGGGGTGCTCGGCAGCTAGGTTTGCTGAGTTCACGGCTCATACCCACATGGCGCGCGCGCCGGGTGACGGGGGTTATTTCTGTGCGCTGCGGACGGCGCCGTCGGGCAGTTTGGCGTGCATCATCATGACGTTGTAGCTGTCGTACTGGGTCATCGTGAAGTACAGGTCCGTGCCCTTGGAGTCCGGGTCGAGAAATCCGCCGTAGAGGTTCGGGTACTCGCGCGACGAGGCGACTGGAATCTCCGAGCTCCACGGTCCCGCCGGCTGCGGCGCCAGCCGGACCACGATCTCCTTGCGCGACTCGTCGAGGTACATCATCTCCCAGCTCTTGAGCGTCTGGTCGTAGCGGACCGACAGTTCGCCCACCGGCCCATCCACGATCGGTGTGGCGATCTCACTATCGCCCCGCTGCCAGCCCTTGTCGGTCCAGTACTCGTAGGCGGACTGGTCGAGCAGATGCTGCTCGGGAACTCGGGCGACGTGGGCGTCACCGAAGCGGCCGTTGGGTGTGCCGAAGGCGTAGACGAAACCGTCCCGCTGGGCGAAGGCGATCATCTGAAATTGATCGTCGAAGCCTGCGGTGTTCGGCCGGCGCGCGCTGGGGGCATCCTTCCAGTTCTGCCCGCCGTCGTCGGAGTAGGCGATGCCACTGTGGTTGGTGAGCCAATGCCCGGGCTGGGTGAAGCTGCGAATAGACATGTAAGCCAGATAGTTGCGGCCGTCGACGTTGATGCCGCCGGTCGGGATCTTGGTCATCTCGACGCCGTCCTTCTTCAGCGACGGCAGCAGCTCCTTGGCGTGGCCGGGACGGTCGGTAACGTAGTTGCTGAACGACATGCCGTTGGACGGATTCCGGTCAGTACTCCGGGCCAGCGTGTTCGAGCGCCAATCAATCGCGGTGGGGTTGGCGAATCCGCTGCTGATGCCCGCCCATCCGGGTCCGAAGGTGTCGCCGAAGGCGGCCAGGATCTGCCCTCGATCGTCGGTCCACATGATCCCGAGGTCGGTGCCCTTGACCCGGTACCGGGTCTCGGTCGCGTTGATGGACTGGGCACCGGTTAGCGTGGCGACCGGGCTCGCCCCACCCAGCGGCGCCGTCTGCGCCGCCCCAGGCGCTGCCGCGGTGACCGTGACTGCTATGGTTGCCGCGCTCAGAACCGCTAGCACGGTCCCGAGCTGAGTTCGGCGAGTGAGCATGATCCTCCCCCTCCTTTATGAACGCGCGCGCCATCGCGCGGGCGCAGTCGTGCGCCAGCGTTTGACGTAGCTGTATGCGATGGCCCCCGACACTCGGATGGGGGTGAACGGCCTTCCCTTGGTGCCTTCCCGTAGCTGTGTGCGACCCTACGGCCAATCATAACGGCTTGGTAACGCTTCTCTGCTACTCCCCGTGGGTGAAACAAATCTGGGTGTGTCCATCACGGGTGGGCCGCTGTGTTTGTCAGCGGTATGCCGTGGGTTTTTCACCGGACCCGGGTCAGTCGCGGGCTTTCCGGTACGCGCGGACCGTCGCCTGTGCACAGGATTTCCAGCTGTAGGACGCTGCGTGTGCGCGCCGGGCG
>Ga0073928_10012025_pt1 | contig 10001 bp, 7 predicted proteins | sample PaiPotPPA55metaG_FD_76969 | JGI IMG/M metagenome (GOLD analysis project Ga0073928, IMG submission 76969) | Iron sulfur acid spring bacterial and archeal communities from Banff, Canada, to study Microbial Dark Matter (Phase II) - Paint Pots PPA... ... | reverse complement strand
CCGTTCGGGCCGATGATGCCGAGCGCTTCGCCGCGCGCCAGCGATAGATCGATGTCGCTTGCGACAACGATCATGCCGAACGCTTTGGAGACCGATTTCAGCTCGAGCATCACCGAACCCTGCCTGTTCCCCCGATCAGCTCAACAGCTGCATTTTCCCGCCAACAGGAATTTGCGGCGCCTGGCCGTTCTCGGTGACGACAATTTTGTATTTATCGCCCTCCAGCCGCCATTGGCCGCCGACCAGCGGCGTCTTGGCGATGTTCTTCGCCGCGAACGGCGGCACCTTGTCGGAGCCGAAAGCAATCGGGCCGACCACGGTATCGAGTTTGGTGGCGCCAATCGCCTTGGCCAACGCGGCGCCGTCCGACGGATCCTGGGCGCGCTTCAGTGAATCGACGGCGACCTCGAACAGCGAATGCACGAAGCCGATCGGCTGGGTCCATTGCTTGCCGGATGCCTGTTCGTAGCCTTTGGCAAGGTCGGCGGCGCTGATGCCGGTCAGGCTCGACTTGTAGGGATGGCTTGGGGTCCACCACACCTCGGTGGAAATGTTGTGTCCGCTCTTGCCGAGCGCCTGCACCGTTGTCGGAAACAACAGCGCCTTCGCGACCGATACTACTTTGGGCTTGTATCCCTTTTGCTGCGACTGATTCCAGAACGTCGTGAAATCCGGCGGGATCACCACGCCGGTCACGATTTCCGCATTGGCGCCGCGAAACGCCGAAATCTGCGCGCTGAAGTCATCGGTCAGATTCTGGAAACGTCCGGGGTCGGTCAGGGTGAATCCCTGCTTGGCGAGAACGGGCGGAAATCCAACCACCTTGTCGCCCCAGGCATTGCCGTCGCCGTCATTCGGAAACAACGCGCCCACCGATTTGTTGGTCGCGACCTGATTCCACATGCCGGTGAAAACCCCGATCACGTCTTCCAGTCCCCAGAAGTAGTGGAACGTGTAGTCGAACGGCTTCCAGCTTTTGGGATCACCGGGATTGGCCTGGCGCGCGATGAAATTGGTCTGCCAGGGTGCCACCGACGAAATGCAGGGAATTTGCTCAAGCTCGCACTGGGTTGACACCGGATTGTTGGTCTCGGGCGTGGCGCCGACGAGAACCAGCCCGACATTGTCGCGCGTGATCAGTTCCTTGGTCACTTCGGCGGCACGATTGGGATTGGACTGGCTGTCCTTGGTGATGATCTCGACCTGATAGACCTGAGATCCCAGTTTCAGTCCGTCCTTGACCGCTTTGCGGAACTCGCCGAGCACAAAATCATCGGCCTCGGCGAACGCCGCCAGCGGACCGCTCTTTGGCGAAACGTAACCGATCTTGATGGTCTTGGCGGCGTGAACGGCGGGCCCGAACAAGGTCATCCCGCCGGCGGCGGCAACGCCCCCGGCCATGCCCTGGAGAATCCTGCGGCGGTCGTAGCCTGTCTTGATGCGTGTCATGTTTCCCTCCCGTTGTTTTGGACCGGTTTGCGACCGGTCGCGCTTGTTCGTCAAAAAGAAATCTTGCGTGATCCAAACAACGCTATTCGGCGGCGACCGACGCCGAACCACGGCCGGTGCTGCTATCGATACGGCCGAGCAGCTTGCCGAACACGTCGACCAGAATGCTCGACGCGTTTGATGCGGCCTGCCTGGCGCGCCAGGCGACATACATGTCGGGGCGGACGACGACGCAGCCGTCTTCATCGACCTCGCTTTGCCGGTACCAGTCCGCGTAAATATCCAGCGCGTCGCAGCCGGCTGGACCGATGGTGACGACATCGATCGGCAAGCCGTAACTCGCCGTGACGGCGGTCGCGGCTTGCTTCCAGTCGTCGCCACCGATTCCCGTCAAAATCGTGAAACGGCCTTTACCGACCAGATCCAGCACCGACTTGCGCGTCCCGTGGTGCTCGACCCAGACATGGGGCAGATGCGCGCCCGGCCATGTCGTCGCTTGATAATAGAGCTCGCGATCGCGTTGGTACTCCGGCTCCGGCGTGCCGTCGGAGACGACCGCGCCGGATGCATAGCGCTGGTTCAACTCGACGCCATGGCAATTGAATTCGTAACTCTTGTGCGCAATGGCGTCATTGAGTTTCTTGCGCCGCGCCTTGCCTTCCGCGGTCGGCGCCTTGCGCGCCTCAATATTCTTTCTGGCTTCGACCGGATCGGTCGATGACAGCAGGCCAACCGCCTCGAAGATCGGCGGGAAATCACCGATGCTTTTGTTGGCGCGGGTCACGATCTGCTTGCCGACCGGCTGCCGCTCCGCCGAATAGCTGTCGAGCAGGGCGGGCGCGGCCTTGTTCTCAAGAACGAGCTTCAACTTCCAGCACAGGTTGTAAGCGTCCTGCATTGAGGTATTGGAGCCGAGCCCGTTGGTCGGCGGATGACGGTGCACGGCATCTCCCATGCAGAACACCCGGCCCGACGTATAGTGGCCGGCATACATTTCATTGACTGTCCAGGTCGACGTCGAGCGGATGGTGACGTCGAGGGTCTCGTCGCCGACCAGGTTGCGGACGATCGATATCGCCTCGTCGTTGGTCAGGGTGCGTTCGCCCTGTTCGATGTCATATCCCCAGATGAACAGCCACTCGTTCCACGGCCGCACCATGCGCACCAGACCGGCGCCGATGCCGCCGATCTGTGCGCCCGGCTGCAGTACCCAGTAGAGAACGCTCGGACGATGGGCGACGTATTTGGTCAGATCGACATGGGCCACGATGTTCATGCTGCCGGCGCGGCCCATCTGGCCCTCCATCGGCAAGCCGATGACCTCGGCGACGCGGCTCCGCCCACCGTCCGCGCCGATCAGATATTTGGCGCGTATCTGGGAGGTCGCACCCGAGAGGCGGTCCTTCACGGTTGCCGTCACACCATCTGCATCCTGAACGAGGTCGATGAATTCGGTATTGAAGCGGATCGATGTTCCGCGCTGGCCCGCGGCTTCGAGCAGGATCGGCTCGAGAAAGTTCTGCGGCAGATCGCAGATGCTGACCGGGCTGGCCAGATCATAATCGGCCTTTCGTGAGGGGTGATTGCCCCATGAATAGAGCCGGCCGAATTCTTCGCCGGCCAGACTTTCGCAGAACACGTTGTTGGCCATCAGATGTTGCGGCGCTGCCTGGGCGACCGCCTTGTCTTCGAGGCCAAGGTCGCGCAGGATTTCCATGGCGCGCTGGTTGGTGATGTGGGCGCGCGGCGTATCCGCCAGCCATCCGTATTTGGTGACCAGAACATGCTTCACGCCGTACATCGCCAGCAAGGCGGCGGACGCGGCACCGGCGGGACCGCTCCCCACCACCAGAACATCGGTTTCGATCGTATGGACCATCGCTGTCTCCAAAACTATTTGGTTATGCGTTGCAGTGTCGGTTGCGCCGTCCTGTCATTCCGCGGCCGACATCAGCGGCTGCGGCACGGCTCCCGTTCCCGGCTTCATCTGGAATTCGTAGGACATCACGTGCCACGGTCCCGACGCCGGCTTGCCGTCCGGCATCACCCGGTCGTCGTGATGTTCGATCTTCGAAATCAGATCATCCTTGACGCCGAACACCGCATCCGAATCCAGATACTCGTCGCCTTCGATAAAGACATGCGTGATCAACGGTTCGTAACCTTGTGCGTTGACCAGGAAATGCACATGCGCGGGCCGCATCGGATGACGTTTCGCCGCTTCGATCAACTCGCCGACCGGCCCGTCGGTCGGGATAGGGTAGCTGCACGGCAAGATGGTCCGGAACGAAAAGCGGCCATCGTGATCGGTGATGAAGCGGGCACGCAGCGACGGCCCCCGCGTTTCGTAGGACGGCTTTTGCGAATCGTAGAACCCGTCATCGTCGGCATGCCAGACATCGACTTCGACGTTCGCGAGCGGTTTGCCCTCGAGATTGGTGACGCGGCTGCGGACGAACATCGGCTCCCCGCTAATGCCGGCCGAGATATCGGTGCCATGCGGCATCGGTTTGTGCTCGCCGACATAAAATGGACCAAGCACCGTGGTCTGGGTCGCGCCTTCGCGTTCGCGGTGATTCACGGCATCGACCAGCATCGAGACGCCGAGCACGTCTGACAGCAGGATGAACTCCTGCCGCGTCGACGTGCTGGTCTGGCCGGTGCGCGTGAGAAAATCGATGGCGTAATTCCATTCCTCGAAGCTGAGATCGGTATTGCGGACAAATCCGTGCAGGGATTTGACCAACTCGGTCAGAATCAGCTTGAGCCTCGGGTTCGGGGTCGCCGCGAAACTGCGAATGACTTCCGCGGTCAATTCCTGATCGTCATACTGGGGCATGTGGTGTCGTCCTTCGGGGTGTCGGAGATGTCGCGGCCTTCATTGCAGCAGCGGCGGATGGCCATCCCAGGCGCGGCCGATCAGGCCGTGCAGGGCCGCACGATCAACCGGCCGGGGATTGGCGTACGGATTTCGGGTTGCAAGGTCGGCAGCCTCAGCGATGCCGGCATGCGGCATGCCGATGTCGGCGAGGCGCTTCGGAATGTTCAGGCGTCGTGCCAGATCGTAAAGACCAAGCGCTGCATCTGGCTGGCCCAAGGCCCGGGCAATGCGCTGCATCGCCTCTGGCGCGGCCGCGCTGTTGTAAGCGGCGACATGCGGCAGCACGATCGCATGGGTCAGCGCGTGGGGCAGATCGAAGGAGCCGCCAAGCACATGACAAAGCTTGTGGTGCAGCGACATTCCGACAGCGCCGAGGCAGGTGCCGCACAGCCACGCGCCGTACAGCGCATCGCGTCTGCCGGCCCTGTCGGACGGTGCGTCAAGGATTCTTGGCAACGCCCGCGCCAGCGCCGCGATGCCTTCTTCGGCCATCAAAGAAGTCACTGGATTCGCATCGAAGGCATAAAGCGCTTCGACCGCATGCGCGATCGCGTTCATTCCGCTCGATGCCGAGAGGTCGGGCGGCAGCCCCAGGGTCAGATCGACATCGTAGATCACCGTATCCGGAACCAGATCGCGCGACCACCGGGTGGTCTTGATGCCGCCCCGGGTTTCGCCGAGGATCGGCGTCATCTCGGATCCGGCATAGGTCGTCGGCACCGCGATTTGAGGCAGTCCGGTCCGCGCCGAAAGCGCCTTGCTCAGTCCGACGGTCGAGCCGCCGCCGACCGCGATCAGGCCGTCAATGTCATTGGTTTCCACCACTTGAACCGCCGCCTCGGTGACCTCGACGGGCGTGTGCATGGCCGCGTTGGCAAACGTTGCCGCGAACCGGCTTCCAAGCTGGCCGCCGATCCGTTCGCCCTCGCTGCGTTGATGGTGTGTGGTCAAAATCAGCGCGTGCCTGATCCCAAGCCGGTCGGCTTCGTCGCCGAGCCGAGCCAGCGTGCCGGAGCCGAACACGACCCGGTATTGCGGGGCGTCATAGGCAAATGCGCCAGGGAGCGCGGCATCGTCCGCGACCTCTGGCGTATCCGCGCTGGCGCGGCTCATGGCGTTCTCCCGGTAACGCGTCGCAGCTATTAGCGACGCCTGCTATCAAGGGAGAAGCTAACGGGGGGTCGGCGGGACGGCCTGCATGAAACCAGGGCGTTTCTGCACAAAACCGGACAATAATGCGCGGCGGCGGATTCTAGGACGGCCTCAATCGCGCCCGCGCCGGTAGAGGCCCGGGGTCACGCCGGTGAAGCGGCGGAACATTCGCGTCATGTGCTCCTGATGCGAAAAGCCGCATTGCAGCGCAATGTCTGCGAGGCTTTGCTTGTTTTCGCCGAGTAGAATCTTGGCACGTTCGACCCGGCGGTTCAGCACATACTGGTAGGGCGAGACCTGCAACGTCGCCTTGAACAGGCGCACGAAATATTCAGTAGAGAGACCGCAGATATCCGCCATCGCGTTCAGCCTGATATCAGTCTCCAGTTTCGCCTCCACAAAATCACGGACGCTCCGGAGTTGCCTGCCGGTCAACTGGCTTGGACGCCGGGCGCGATCCGCAGGCTGATCGTGGTAATTGAGAACAATAAAGCGATTGGCGATGGCCTTCGCAATCGGATCCACGAACAGCGAGGATCCCTGGATATTCTCCCCGATGACATCGCCAATCGCTTGACCGAGATGTTCCAGCACCGGATCGCGATCCCCGAAAATCGGCGCCAGCGAGCCCGCGCGGCCGAAGGGTGCGTTGTCCTGCTCAGCGAACAAATCGGCCCGAAGGTAGATATGAATGGTGTCGAGCGCGGAATGCAGGGACACATCGCAATCGTGACCGGCTGGCAGGAAAAAGATGCCGCCTTTGGGGATGTGCTGATCGACCGTCTTGCCGCCCATTCTGAACGTCACGTCGACCGGGCCGCCGCGATGCAGCACCATCAGGCAATCCGAGATCGCCTCGAAGCGTCCCTCAAAGGGTCTTTCGCGCTGCATCGAGGCGAACGTGCTGGACCATCCCAGGCCCTCACTCGAAGCGCCGATATTGGCCTCGAATCGTTGAAGGACACGATGGGTGTCGTCGACGCTGAAGACGGGTTTGGTTTCCATCGGAAGCCCGGGCAATCGACAAAGGGAGCCTTCGCGGTTGTCTTAGACAAACCCAAATTGACGCCGAACACAACGGCGACTTGTGTTGCTTGTTGCGGTGCTACAGGGGTTGATAATCCCGATCGGTTCCTTAGACCAGCACCGCGCTGCGAACGCGACCGGCGTTGCCGAATACGCGCAGATAGCGCTCAACCTCGGATGCGCTGCCGGTGGCTTTTTCCGGATTGTCCGAGAGCTTGACGGCCGGTCGTCCATCCACCGAGGTCACCTTGCAAACGATCGAGATAGGATCGAGATCCGCAGAGCCGTCCGGCGCGCATCCGATAAAATCATTGGTCAGGTTGGTGCCCCAGCCAAAACTTACCCTGACGCGGCCCGCAAAATGCCGGTAGGTCTCCTCGATCGATCCGACGTCCATGCCGTCCGAAAAGACAAGAAGCTTCTCCTTGGGATCGCGGCCCATTTGCTTCCACCATTTGATGATTTCTTCGCCTGCCGCGATCGGTGGGGCACTGTCCGGTCGAAAGCCGGTCCAATCCGCCACCCATTCGGGCGCATCTCTCAGGAACGCCTTGGTGCCAAAAGCGTCAGGTAACGCGATCAGGAGATTGCCCGCATAGGTGTGGCGCCATTGATCCAGGATACGATATGGCGCCCAGCGAAGCTCGGTGTCGTCGTTCGCCAGGGCGGCGGCCACCATGGGCAACTCATGAGCGTTGGTTCCGATCGCTTCCAGATCGTTGTCCATCGCCAGCAGGACGTTGGAGGTGCCCGTGAAGGATGGTCCGAGGCCCTCCTTGACCGCCTCAACGCACCAGCGCTGCCACAGGAAACCATGGCGTCGCCGCGTGCCGAAATCGGAAAGGCGCAAGCCGTCCAGTTGGCGCAGCCGTTCGACCTTGGTCCAGAGCTTGGCCTTGGCACGGGCATAGAGAACATCGAGGGCAAACCGCCCTTGCCCCTTGGTGACCTGGCGCGAGCGCAACTCGTTGAGAATGGCAAGCGCCGGGATCTCCCACATGGTGGTGTGGGTCCACGGGCCGTGGAAATGCAATTCGTATTGGCCGTCCACCTTGTGCAGCTCATACTCGGGAAGGCGAAACCTGGCGAGCCAGTTGATGAAATCCGGCGAGAACATCTGGGTCTTGCCATAGAACGTATTGCCGGCGAGCCAGATCAGTTCTTTCTTGCTGAACCGGATAGTGCGGGCGTGATCGAGCTGGGCGCGAAGTTCTCCCTCGTCGATCACTTCGGCAAGGCGCACATGCCGGCTGCGATTGATGACCGAAAAGGTCGTATGCTGGTCGGGGTAAAATGCCCTGATCATCTGCAGCATTAGCAGTTTGTAGAAATCCGTATCGAGCAGGCTGCGCACGATAGGGTCGAGCCGCCAGCCATGATTATAGGTCCGGGTCGCGATGTCTGTGACTGCCATTTTGGTACTGTATCGTGCCCGAAAGCCTGCAGCCAGTGGCCGGAGCCCCGAATTGGCCGGGAAATTGCCCAACTTTATCAATCCCGCCTTCCGGCGGCGACCGACGATCGACGGTCGATTTTGGCGCGATTCCTTCGTGGTCGCTATGGAAGGGCGTCTTCGCTCATCGCCGCGAGGCAGCTACGAAGGTGGCCTTCGCCGATAGGCTTCCGAAATTTCAACCCTCGTCGGAGGGCGTCGAAGGAGTTGCGGTCTTTTTGCCCGGTGTGGCGAGGCGGGCCAGGGTGGCCTGTTGCCGCATCCATTGTCTGCTCGTGGTCGCCGGATAGCCGCCCCAGGTTTCCCCCGGCGGGACGTCGTGCATGAGGCCGGAGCGCGCGGCCACCCGGCCGCCCTTGCCGATCGTGACGTGTGGCGCAAGGCCAACGGCGCCGCCAAGCATGGCAAAATCCTCCAGCGTCACGCTGCCGCTCAATCCGCACTGCGCGACCACAACGCAATGGCGGCCAATGACGACGTTGTGGCCGATCTGACAAAGGTTGTCGATCTTCGTTGCCTCTCCGATCGTCGTGTCCCTGATGCTGCCGCGATCGATCGTCGTCGCTGCGCCGATCTCAACATCGTTCTGAATGATCACGCGGCCGGTTTGCGGAATCTTTTTCTGTTTGGCGCCAGCGGTGTAACCGAAACCGTCCTGCCCGATCCGGCAGCCTGGATGGATCACCACGCGATCGCCGATCAGTGCATGCATGATTGAGCACCCCGCGCCGATCACGCAATCGCGCCCGATCAGGACATCCGCTCCGATCACGGCCGTGGCACCGATGATGCTGCCTGCTCCGATCTCGGCACGGGGGCCGATCACGGCTCCCGGATCGACCGTTACGGCGTTCTCGATCCGGGCGGTGGGATGGATGGTTGCGTTCGGTGCGATGTCGTTTGCTTCGAACAGCGAGGTAGGGCGCAGGGATTGCGGGTAAAGTTCACTGTGGACCGTGACGAAAGCCTGGAAAGCTTCCGGCGTACGCAGCACGATAAGGCCCTTTGGTGCCCGGCTCTCAAAACGCGCCGGCATCAGGCACGCTCCGGCATGGGTAGTCGCCAGGGCGTCAACGTATTTGTTGCTTTCGATGAATGTCAGATCGGTTGGCCCGGCGTGGTCGATGGGGGCGACGTCCCTGATCAGGTGCGACAGCCGCGTCGCATCGCTGGATTCGGCTCCCGTCAGTGCAATGATATCGGCAATGGTGAAGCCTGACGGGCGGTCAAAGAACCTTCGTTTCGTCATGTTCCAATCCTGCATTGGGCGATAGGTGTTGTTAAATAGTATTCTCGCAGATTTGGCGATAGCGGCGAGTTCTTTTCGTTGAGCGCGGCGTTGAGCAAGTGCGCGTATAAATCCGAAAAATCGGCTGAACCATCGTGCTCAAAATGTTGGGCCATTCGCGATCCGGGCGCAGGACGTGGAGCTTGACGGCGGCCGTCAGATAAGTCTACTTATGCAAGTCACGATGTGACCGAGATTGCGAAGTTTCGGTGCACCGCTAAAACGGTGTCCAGGGCTTTGCGGGTGAGGGCTTTGCGGGTCAAGGCTTTCCGGCTCAAGGCTTGTGGCCGACAGCCGGGCAATAACCGAACAAGAGATTCAGGTCAGGAAATGCCAGATATTCTCGTCGCCGCACGGGATAAGGTGCGGGTTGTCAGCCTCAACCGGCCTGAGATGCGCAATGCCGTAACCTTAAGCATGTGGCGCGAACTTGCGAATGTATTTTCGACCCTGGGGCAGGACGGTGACATCCGCGCGATCGTGCTGACAGGCTCGGGTTCGGATTTCTGTGTCGGCGCGGACGTGTCGGAGTTCGACACCTTAAGAGAAAACAAGGGTCAAAGCGCGGAATATGAAATTGCGGTCGACAACTGCTCGGCCGCGATCGCCAATGTAAGCAAACCGGTGATCGCTGCCCTCTCGGGCTATTGCCTCGGCGGCGGCTGTCATCTGGCGCTGGCTTGTGATTTTCGCCTTGCAGATCATTCGGCCAAACTCGGTATCCCTTCCGCCAAACTCTCGATTGTGTATGG
>Ga0073928_10012024_pt1 | contig 10001 bp, 8 predicted proteins | sample PaiPotPPA55metaG_FD_76969 | JGI IMG/M metagenome (GOLD analysis project Ga0073928, IMG submission 76969) | Iron sulfur acid spring bacterial and archeal communities from Banff, Canada, to study Microbial Dark Matter (Phase II) - Paint Pots PPA... ... | reverse complement strand
TCGGCTGCGCTGATCGGAGTCGCGTGCTCATCGCGGCCGGCAGCCTGCAGGATGGCTCCAGCAAAGCCGTGCCAAGTGGTCTCGCCTGTGTTGGTGAGGTGGTACGTCCCCGGAATGCCACGCTCCGCCACGCGGAGCAACGCCGGCGCCAGGTGGCCCGTCCACGTCGGCGTGCCCGTCTGGTCAGCCACGACGCGCAGCTCTTTCCCCTGTTCGGCCCGGCGCAGGATCGTCAGCACGAAGTTGGGACCGTCGCGACCGTAGAGCCATGAGCTCCGAATCACCTGGTGCCGCCTGGCAACTGCACGCACCTCCTCTTCGCCGGCGAGCTTGCTCGCGCCGTACACGGACAGCGGCGCGGTGAGTGTCCACTCATCCAGAGGCGACGAGCCGGACCCGTTGAACACGTAGTCGGTGCTGATGTGCACGAGAAGGATGTCTCGGCTGGCGCACGCGGCTGCAAGGATGCGCGGCGCGATCGCGTTGAGCGCGAACGCGCCGTCGCTGTTGTTCTCGGCGCCCTCGACATCGGTCCAGGCCGCGCAGTTGATGACGACGGCAGGGCTGTGCGAGTCGAGCACGCGGCCGACGCCGGCCGGGTCGAGAACATCGCACTCTGAGCGGGTTGTGGGGACCACATCATGTCCCCGTTCGCTTCCGGCGGCTGCCACCTCTCCGCCCAGCTGGCCACCGGCCCCGGTGACCAGGATGCGTAGCGATGTCACTCGGTGGCGCTGACCAGCGGCTTGTAGTTCCGCTGGTAGAACTCCCAGAATTCCCCGGACTTCAGGGGCCGCCACCACTCCTGGTTGTCGCGATACCAGTCAACCGTTCTGCGGATGCCCGACGCGAAGTCGATGGCAGGCGCCCAACCAAGCGAACGGAGCTTTGAGCAGTCCAGCGAGTAGCGCGAATCGTGTCCCAGGCGGTCTCGCACGGGCTGCTTCAACGACGAGGGTTTGCCGAGAGCCTGCAGCACCGCGTCGGCGACCTCGTGACCGTCCGTCTGACCGCCGTGGCCGATGTTGTAGTCCTCGCCGGATGCGCCCCGGCGCAGGATTGCATCGATGCCGCGAGCGTGATCCTCGACGTGCAGGTAGTCGCGCACCGCGCGGCCGTCTCCATAGATGGGAAGGGGCATGTCGTCGATCGCGTTGGTGATGAACAGCGGGATGATCTTCTCCGGGAACTGGTAGTGCCCATACGTGTTGGAGCCGCGCGTGATGATCGCCGGAAGCCCGTACGACGCGCGATATGCCGACACCATCATCTCGCCCCCGGCCTTGCTGGCCGAATACGGGCTGCGTGGGCGCAGCGGATCACCCTCGGTGCTGCTCCCCGTGGGAACGTCGCCGTAGACCTCGTCGGTGGAGACCTGCACGAAACGGTCATGGCCTGCACGGCGCGCCGCCTCGAGGAGTACGAATGTGCCGTACACATCGGTCTGGATGAACTGTCCGGGTGCCTCGAGTGAGCGATCGACGTGGGTCTCGGCGGCGAAGTTGACGATGACATCGCAATCGGAGGCGAGCGCATTGACGATGCGGGCGTCGCAGACGTCCCCCTTGACGAAGTGGCATCGCGCCTCATGCACAACCGGCGCAAGGTTGGCCAGGTTGCCCGAATACGTGAGTTTGTCGAGCACCGTCACGATGTCGTCGGGATGCTCCCGTATCGTGGTGCGCACGAACTCGCTGCCGATGAACCCTGCGCCTCCGGTCACGAGCAGCCGCATCAGGCGTTCTCGATGCGCCAGTCGAAACCGATCACAGGGTCGTCCCACGCAATCCTGCCCTCGTCTGGGTTTGTCGCGTCGTACGGCTCGGTCACGTAGTACACGAGGTGTACGTCCTGCATGCCCAGACACTGGTAGCCGTGGGCCACCAGGGGCGGTATCGCCACCATTCGAGCCGCGTTCTCGCCCAGCACCAACGTCTGGATGATCCCCGCGGTCGGCGACTACTCACGCAGATCCACGAGTACGACGCGGGCGTTGCCGATCACCACATCCCAATAATCCCACTGCCGCTTGTGCCAGTGAAAAGCCTTGATGAGCTCGGGCGGATTGCCCCCGCGCGCGTACACCAGGCTGCGGGACATCTGCGCAAAGGCTTGCGGCGGGATGAAGGGCCTGCCTTCGTCATCGAGGTCGCCGCGCTTGAGCTGCTCGATGAAATAGCCGCGGACATCGGCGCGCTTCACCAGCGTCTTGACCTGCACGTCGTGGATGCGGCCGGTTCGCTCCGCCTGCGGTATCGACGCCATACGCTGCAGAACGCGTGACATCGAGTCTGTCGGCTCCATCCAGGGCACGTGCACTACTCCGCTGTGGTCACTGGGTTGATCCGCTGACCTTCCACACATCGACGCCGTCGAACTCGAGTGGTGGCCTGCCGAGCAGGTTCGTGAAGAATGCCACCGCGGCCGCCTGTTGTGGATTCGGTCCGACGATGATCGCGCCCACGTTGTTCGACTGGAGTTCAGAGACGAACTCGGCCCTCTGCGTCCCGCCCGCCTCAGCCGGTGGCGACGGTCCCGAGAATGACTCGGCGATCCCGCGCAGGGCGTTCTGGTTCGGCGACGCCGGACCGATGAAATAGCCGCCCAGCAGTCGGAAACGCATATTCGAGGCAGCCTGCCAGTTCATCCCGTCCATCGCGCTCACTGACGGCCACGGAACAGCGAGGACGGGAGTGCCGGACGGAAGCTGTTTCATGCTGGCGGCCGAGGTGAAGAACGCCGGAACCGCGACAGTCGCCAGCCCGGTCAGCGGCAACGCCGGGAACAGCGGGGCGAGGACGACGCCGGCCATTCCCGCGGTGAGGCCCAGGTTGTGCCTGGCCAGCCAGAGGCGATGCAGCGCGTACGCGAGAACGAGCGCGCACGCGAGATACGTGAAGTACATCAACCGCGCCGGAATAATGCTCCGGAGCAGCGGAACGTGACCCGGAATCCACCAGGGCAGCGGCACCGGCAGCTGGTGGCCGCCGATGTGGAGGTTGGGGCCGAGTGAAAGCACCGTCACGGCCGCGGCCGCGAACGTGGCGACACGCACCAGAGCAACGTGGCGAAAGCGCGCGAACATGACGATCATCAGCACCAGCAGCGGAATGCCGAGATAACCGTTCGCCTCCGAGCCGTTGCCGGAGAAGTTGATGCTGATCGCAGTCGCGGCTGCCGGCGCGAGCGCCTGCACCCCGGTGGGCACGAATGGATTGAGCAGGTCGGTGGAGAAACCGTTGGGATCGTGCACCGATCCATGGACCCGGCCTGGTCCCGCGAGCAGGAGATAGAGCGGGTACGCGAGTACCACAAGAGCAACCAGGACGGCAACGCCCACCGCGCGCATCGTGTAGGGCAGTCGTTGACGGACCTGGCTGCGGAACACCAGCGCAAGGAGACAGCCGACCACGATCGCGACGATGACCTCTGTCGCGAAGAACTCGGTGAAGATGAAGAACTGGAAGACGCCGAGGGCGGCGATCAGGACACCGAGCAGCCACGCTCGCATGCGCTGCCGGATCAACAGCTCGTCGAGAAGGATGAAAGCAAGCGGAATCGTGATAGCCGATGCGACGACGTTCGCGTGTGCCGAATCCTGCGCGATCATGCCCGGCGAGAAGCCGAACACCAGGCCGCCGATGGCGGCGGCGACGTCTCCGTGCACGTAGCGGCGGATGGCGAGAAACGCGAAGAACGCCGACACCGCCATGGCGGCGGTGGTCACCACGTTGTACGTGAGCACGGCATTCCACACGGTGGTGAACGGCCAGAGCAGTACCCCGAGAGCCGGCATCGCCGTGTTCCAGAGCAGGTTCACGCCATTCGGGTAGTTGAGGTAGGTGGTGATCAGGGGGTTGTGGTGCTGACCGATGGCAAACGGCGTCCACGTAAGGAACCAGATCGTCTGCTCGGCATCCTGCGAACCCTGGATCTGGTGAAGCGGCGAGCTCCACACTTGCAGCTTCACCAGCACGGCAAGTGCCAGGAAGAAGACCAATGCGAGCGGGACGGTGAGGACGCCGCGCCGCCGCACGACGGTCAACGCGACGGCGGGCGCTTGGACGCGCCGGCGTCCTCACCATGGTCGCCCGACGCGAGCCGCTCGACGATGTCGACCATGGCCTGCTGCAGATTGTTGACCTGCTGAACGATCGGTTCCAATTCCCACGCGGTGAGCCGGCGGACGGCTCGCTTGACGGGTGTCACCCCCGAGCGCGATGACGCCGCAGGAGGCAACGCGAGCCGTGGAATGCGCCGCAACGGTGCGCTCGGGCGGCTGTTCGCACTCCTCCAGTGCACCGCGCGCTGATCTGATCGCGAATCGGATGGTGCGACGACGCCACCACCGCGCTCACGCTCGGCTCGAGTGCGGATAGCCTCCATGACCGCGTCACGGTCGACGTCATCACCATCCGGCCAGGGTTCCACGTCGTGCTCCCGCGGCGCGAACCGCCCGCCGTGCTCATTCACCACACTCCGCATCGCATCAGCGAGCTCGGCGTCGTCCGCCACCAGCGTGATGCCCGGCTGCACCTGGTCGGGCAGCCCGCCGACACGGGTCGCGATGACGCGCCGCCCGTAGAGCGCCGCACGTTCAAGGACTCCGGAGGACCAGATGTGACGGTACGGAAGAACGATCACGTCGGCGGCGACGATCCAGCGATCGAATGCCTCGTCGCTGACGAAGCCCGTGCGGAGGTGCGCGCCCCGCGTGGTCTCGACGAGACGCTCCAGCTCGTCGCCGTAGGCCAGCTGCGCCGGATCCTCGACACGCACCGACCCCACGATGTCGAGCCGCACGCCTCCGTCGCGAACATCGCCCAATGACGCGAATGCCGTGACCGCGCGGTCGAACCCCTTGTGGCGCTGGATGAATCCCAACGACAGGAACATCAGGTCATGGGGGTGAATCCCAAGGCTGGCGCGTGCCTGGTCGCGGGTCACATATGTGCGCGGCATGAAGTCCTTCCCATGCTCCGCGACGTGGATTCTGCTGAGCGGAACGCCGAACGCCTCATGAAAGCGCGCGCGCTCGCGCTCGGTGTGCACGGTGATCGTGGCTACCGAGCGCCACATGCTCCGGACGCTGCGTGCGGCCACACCCGGACCACGGCCCCACCTATAGTCGATCTCGTGGACCCGCACCTCGAGCTGCGGCGCAGCGCGCCATGCGAGCGCGAGCCCTGCGGCGATCCGCGCGCGCTGCGTGGGAGTGCACGGCTCCCGAAAGAACATGTCGGGATGAAATTGCACGATGACGCGATCGTAGCCGCGCATCATGCGGGCGAGCGCAAGTGCGCCGCGCCAACCGCGCATGTCGAGGTGGTGATGCGCCGCGGACGGCGACGGCGAGAGCACCTCGACGTCATTGCCCTCCGCGCGCAGACGAGCGACAGACTGCACGGCGTACGCAGCGAGACCGTCCCGCTCCGGAGGGTACGGCGCGATCATGAGGATCCTCATGTCGCAGCTTGCTCCACGGGAAGCCACGACTCGATGGTCGCCTCAGCACGATCAAGCACACCGTCCGGGTCGTACTGCTCGATCACGTAGGGGCGACCTCGCGCGGCAAGGGTTCGGGCAGCGCCGGGTGCGCTTGCCAGAAAACGAAGGCACTGGGCCAGCTCGATGTCATCGTCGTATGTGAGGCCGGCGCCGGACCGCTCGCAGTGCCAGGCCACGACCTCACTCGCAGCATTGCCGATTACCAGCGTCCCCGCCAGCCAGGCTTCCATGATGGTTCGCGAAAAGCTCTCGTATTGAGACGGCTGCAGGTAGGCGTCGGCGGCAGCAAACGCATTGTCGCGTTCTTCCGCGGTCACGAATCCCAGGTCGATGACGCGGTCCGCGATCGCAGCAGGCGGTCGCACCTCACCCACACCTATGGTCACCAGCGAGAACGGCAGGTCGTATCGCTGTATGGCGGATGCAAAACCTGTCAGGAGTTGCTCCCAGCCCTTGGCGCCTTCCCGACGCCCCGCGTAGAGGACGAACCGGCCGCCGATGCCGTGGCGGCGGCGAAAGCCCTCGGCGTCATACGCCGCCGGCGGGTGCACGCCAGAACCCACAACCTCGTGACTCGAGGGCAGCTCGAAGATGCGATGCGCCACTGCGTGTTCGGGCTCGGAGAGAAACCACAGTCCGCGCGCGCCGGCGAACACAGGCTGGAACAGCTCGAGATGCGCGTACGGTTCATCGTGGAGACACGGCATGAGGATGGTTCGCTCCGGTGCCACCTGCGCGCACGCGAACGTGGTCCAGAACATGTATGGAGCGAAGACCAGAGCGCGGTAGTCTTGCGCGTGGTCGAGCAACCAGTGGAAGAGCTCCGGGACGCGCATGTCGTCGTTGATCCATCGCTGTTGTTCGGCGATGGTGAGCGAGCCTCCGCTGAGGATCATCCGTTCATACTCAGCTCGCTCCCCGCGGGAGGTCGACACGACGGAGGGAAAGCGCCGCAGCGTGAGCTGCTGTTCGCGAAACATTCCGGCCGGATACTCGTTGGCCCAGGTGAAATGATCACGTGCGCATGTGGTGAGAATCTCGACGTCCCAACCACGGCCGGCGAGTCCGTGTGCAAGCTCGCTCAGCACTGCTTCCGCGCCGCCGATCACGTCGGCTCCATATCGCGGCGTCACCAGCCCTATGCGGCCGGTCCTCGACATGCGAGGCGGAACGCCGCCCGACGTCGCATGGGTCGTGCTTCCGCTGGGGCGACGACGTGCGCTTGCTGGTGGTTTGCGCACCGCCCCCGCGCGCTCGGACGCGGCGTTCAGCGTGTGGCCGGTAATCGGCTCTGCGGGTTGGGATTTCGGCACGTGCTAATCCACACCCTATCATGCTCAATGAACAGGTGAGCCCATCGATGAAGATCGCCGTGTGCGGCGCCCACAAGCCCTTCATGCATGGCGGCGCTGAGATGCTGATGAGCAACCTCGTCGTCGCGCTCGAGGACGCTGGGCATCAAGCGGAAGTCATTCGCTTGCCGGTCGCATGGGACCAAACACGACTCTTCGACGCAGCGCTCGCATGGCGGCTGGTGCCGGTCGACGCTGACGCGGTGATCGCCACGAATTTCCCCTCCTACTTTGTCAGACACCGGAACAAGGTCGTATGGCTCCTGCATCAACATCGCGCCGCCTACGACGCCGCCGACGCCGCATGGTCAGACATTGGTTACGACGAAGCATCGCGCGAGACGCAGCGAATGCTCGCCGAATGGGACACGCGCGCCCTCGAGGAAGCGCGCGCGCTGTTCGCCGTCTCCGAGGTGGTGGCGCAGCGGCTGAAGCGTTTCAACGGACTCAGCTCCCGCGTCCTGTATCACCCGCCGCCACTGCAGAGGCAACTCCACCCAGGTGCATTCGGGGATTACGTGTTTGCTCCCATGCGCCTCGAACAAAACAAGCGCCCGGAGCTGGCGGTTGACGCACTCGCACTCTGGGAGCCCCGCGTCGGCCTCGTCCTCACAGGCCCAGGCAGCCTCGAGGCGGAGCTGCGGGCGAGTGCGGAGCGTCGTGGTGTCGCCGGGCGTTTGCGGATCAGCGGCTTTCTGAACGACCCGGCGATGGTCGAGACGTTTGCCGGCGCGCTAGCCGTGGTGTACGCGCCCTTCGACGAGGACTACGGCTACGTCACGCTCCAAGCGTTCCTGGCCGGCAAACCCGTCATCACCAGCCGCGACTCCGGTGGCGTGCTGGAGTGGGTTGAGGATGGCGTCAACGGCTTCGTCACGGACGGGACGGCGGCGGCAATCGCCGGCGCGGTGAACCGTCTCGCTACCGAGCCGGGTCTTGCGGAGCGCATGGGCGAGGCCGGCCGGGCACGTGTCGCCGCGCTGGATTGGGCAGACGTGGTCGGCGCGCTCGAAGGAGCCGTCGGATGAGTGGCGCGGAGCGTCCGGTCCTCGGCGTGCTGGTCGCCGGCGAGCCCCATCCGAACGCCCGCAGCCTGCTCATCGAACTGCGCCGATGGTGCACCCCCCGCGCTGCCGATCCGGCTTCGGTCGCCACGCGGGCGTGGCTGGCGCTTTCATCGCGAGCTCCCGGCGTTGACGTGGCCTCGCGGAGCGGCGCGCCGCTCGCTGTCTGGGTGGACAGCTCTGTCCAGGCTGAGGAGGCGGCGCGGCTGGAGCCGGCTGTCCTGCTGACCGGGAGCCCGGCGCTTGCGCAGCGGCTGGGGGCGGCCGCTCTCCTTATCCCCGCGCCGGCGGACCTCGACGTCGCGGCGATCCCGGTGATGCCACCCTTCGTCCGCAAGCGGGTGCGCCGCCGCTTCGGGTTGCCCGAGCACATGGTCATAGACCTCCGGGACGGGGCGCCGCACGCTGTGGCCGGCGACACGGCCCTCGCGGTGACCGCCGCCGCGATCGTCCCCGCCCGCCGTCTGGCCGGGGCGCTGGCGTGGGGAACGCCCGTCGTCACCGATGCGGAGTCGGCGGCCGGGCTGGGGGCGCGCGACGGTGCCGAGCTGCGGGTGGGCACTCCCGACGACCTCGTTCGGATTGCTGGCGACCTCGCCGCTGACGAGACGCAGGCGGCGGTGCTGAGCCGGGCGGGTCGCCGCCTGGTCGAGAAGGGTCGCGAACCCGACCGGCCGGCCCTCGAGGTGGCCCGGCGCCTGGGTTTGTGGGTGCCCGCAGCGCCGGCGTGGCGGGGTCGGGTCGATGCGGAGCTCGCGGACCTGCGCACCCCGGCGCGCGCCCGCATCCGGCAACGCCTCGAGACGATCATGGCCGGGGTTGCGGACGATGCCCCGCATGGCTCGTCTCGCGTGACCGACGCCCCGTCGCGTCACCTCGAGGACTCTGCGCTCATGGGCTTGCGGGCTGAGCTGGCCAGAACCAATTCCTCGTTGCCCGAACCATATGCGCCGTCAGCACCGAGCCTCGGGATGCGACAGCGCGTGCGCCGGATCGCCGGCCGGGTGAGACGACGGGTGCGCCGAGCTACGCGGTTGTAGACCGCGTGCTCATGCAGATGAAGTTCAGCGTTGGAGCGGCCACGCAATACACTCGCCTCATGTTTGCCCTGCCTAGCGTGAGTGCGTGCCTGAGGACACCAGCCACCAGATGACGACCGCAGTCGCCGGCAAGATGAATCGCACGGCCAGCGCGCCGGCATCCGCGCTCCGCCGCAACTTCAATCTGACACGCGAGCTGGCGTGGACCCAGTTCAAGCTCAAATACACCGGCTCCGTACTGGGCTATCTGTGGTCGCTGGTGAAGCCGGCAATGCTCTTCACCATCATGTACGCGATCTTCGTGGTGTTCTTCCACCAGCGCGCGCACGAGTTCCCGCTGCAGCTGCTCGTGGCCATCGTCGTGTTCACCTTCTTCACCGAATGCGTCGGCGCTGGTCTGGTGTCGATAGCCACGAGCGGGCATCTGATTCGCAAGGCGTTCTTCCCGCGGGTGATCCTCGTGCTCGCATCGTCGATGAGCGCCGCGATGACATTCGTCATCAACTTCGCGCTCATCGTCGCGGTCGCCACGCCTCTCGGTCATCTGCACCCCGGGCTCCGGTCGCTGCTCGTGATCCCGCTGATTGCGGAGCTGTACATGCTTGCGCTCGGCTTGGCTCTTCTGCTCGCGGCGTTGTACGTCTTCTATCGCGACCTCAGCCATATTTGGGAGATCGTGAGCCAGGTTCTGTTCTACGGTTCCGCCATCGTGTACCCGGTCACGACGGTGCCGGCGCGCTTCCTCGGCCTCTTCTTCATCAGTCCGCTGGCGCAGATCATCGAAGACGTGCGCAACGCGATAGTCGTGCCGGACGTTGGCTGGACGGCGTCGTATGTCGGGCCGCGCGTGCTCATCCCCATCGCGATCAGCTTCGCCTTCCTGGGCATCGGCTGGTTGGTCTTCCACCGGCTTTCACCCGTGTTCGCCGAGAACCTGTGACCGCGGCCATCTCCGTCCGGGACGTCACCAAGCGCTTTCGGATTCCGCTCGACCGGAGCTCCACTCTGAAATATCGCGTGACGCACTTGCGCAGCGC
>Ga0073928_10012023_pt1 | contig 10002 bp, 7 predicted proteins | sample PaiPotPPA55metaG_FD_76969 | JGI IMG/M metagenome (GOLD analysis project Ga0073928, IMG submission 76969) | Iron sulfur acid spring bacterial and archeal communities from Banff, Canada, to study Microbial Dark Matter (Phase II) - Paint Pots PPA... ... | reverse complement strand
TCCGGGGCAACGACACGAAGGGCAACACGTGGATCTACGGCTACCTCGTCCACGGCAAGGTCGTATCGGTGAAGCCGGCGGAGATCGTCGCGTCAAAGCCGGTGCTCGACAGGCACTACGATTACCCCAACGCGCGTCACGGCACGATCGGCCGCGTCTTTGTCGGATTCGAAAACACGAACAAGACGCCGCTCGGAATATTCTGGGTTGCGCCCTACTTCGAAAGCGGCGGAACGCACAACTACGGCTATAACTTGGGACGCGGCGTGATGGAAGAAGACCACGGCCCGCACTATAAGTACGACTGCCTGATCGACAAGTTCGTGCTGCGCTAACGCAGGGGCTCCAGAAACAGGCGGCCGCGCGGGTAGTCGAAGACGACCGTGAAGTGCCGCAAGAAGTCCAGTCCCACGAGAATTCGGCGGCCGGTGATCAGATCGGTGTCCAGCTTGCACGCCACCTCGCCGTAGTAGGTGATGGGGCCGATCTGGAGCGTGTCGATGTTGCCGCACTCGACGCTGCCCAGCCCCGCACGGACGCCGATGTTGCGCGCCATCCGCAGATGGTACTTGTACAGCAAGTCCGGGCCAAAGACGATGGCCCCGGGGTCTCCCGTGTCGAGCATCGCATTGACGGCGATGCTGCGATTGAGCGTCATCGGGATTGAGGGTATCCAACGAGACGTATCCGTCAGGATGTCTATGCCGCCCGGGTCCGCTTGTTGTGCCGCGGGATCGGCGATCCTCATCGTCTGTGCCTGGAAGTCGATGCTGACGCGCGCGCCGGCGAACACGTCGTAGCCCAAGAGCCCGTCGTAGTTCTGACGATCGAGCCCGCGATAGTCGCCCGAGGTGAAGTCCGACGCCTCGACCACCACGTCCGACAGCACGTTTCCGCCGATCTCGATCGTATCGGCTCGACGCGTGTCCGACGGCTCGGCGCCGTAGAGGCCGAGTGCCGTGCCGCTCACGTTGAGCTTCGTCACCTTGGCCCGGTCGGCGAACGCGCGGTTGAGGAAGATGGCGTTCGCGCCGGTGTCGAGGATGAAGCGTCCCTTCACGCCGTTGATCTTCGCGTCGACCAGGACGCGCTGGGCCGTGACCTCGATCGGGAACGCTTTGGGATTCGCGAACGCCCAACTCGCGCGCGGCGGCGGAGGGTGGAGGTCGCTATCCGCAATCGCGGCGTTCGGCGCGACCTTCGTGTACGCGTACGTGCCGGGCGTGCCGTCGATCCGAAACGAGCCGATCGTCTTCTTTTCGCCGGCGACCGACATGTACGAGAGGATGCGAATCGTCGTCTCCTCGTCGCCGCCGGGATCGACGACCGCTCGAAGATACGCCCCGCTCGACGGATCGACGTCGACCTCGACCGGATCGGCATGCGGAACCTCGAGGCGTACGCTCTGCGCCGGCTCCCCGTCGACGTTGACCGAAGGGCCGGCCGCGCCTTGGAGCGTGGTCGTTCCCTCGTTCATGAGGAGCGCATAGCTCAGCCGGAATTTCGCGAGTTCGCCGTAGACCGGCGTCGTGAATCCGTTGTCGTTGGTGCTCCAGAAGACGTTGCCGGTAAAGCCGCTGTCTTCGACCGTGCTAGCGCGCCGGGGAAAGACGGAGTGGTTGCGGTAGACGATGCCGGTACGGTACTCCGTCGCGCGCTCGAGGATGGCGCCCTTTTCGCCGGAGCGCTCGCGCACGAGGCGCATCGTTCGGAAGGAACCGTCGCCGAGCTGCCATCCGACGAACGCGCGATGCTTGGCGAGCAGAGCCGCGGCCTCCGTGTCGGGCGCTGCGGGCGCGCAGAGCAGCGCGCTCGACAACCCTACGGCGAGCGGAACGACACGGAAAAACCCGCGCTGCGACATGGTGCTGCGGTGCGTCTTCCCCGTGCCGGCGCCGCCACCATTGCAGCGCTTGTGGCTGGCCGCGGGTCCTGATATACTGCGGTGTCGAAACCGCTTAGAGTTAGCCGCGGCTCGGTAGCTCAGTGGTAGAGCAGGGGACTCATAAGCCCTTGGTCGTAGGTTCAAGTCCTACCCGAGCCAAAACGCAAAGGGTTAAGGTGTCATTTCATGTCGACGATTCCGTGCGATTTCTGCCCCCACCCCGTCGATCGGGGACAAATGGAGGAGATCGAGATCTCGCACTACGTGCCGGATAGTTCCGGCGAAGATCTCGCGTACGCGAGAACCTATTTCTTCGGGCATCCGGACTGCGTGCGCAAATTCTACCGGACGCTCGTGGATCACAAGCTGGATCTCTTCAAGCACATCCCGAGTGCCGGGTCGCCGCCCGACGCTTCTCGTTGACCGCCATCGCCTGCGCCCGTAGCGTAGCTGGATAACGCACAGCCCTCCGAAGGCTGGGATCGGGGGTTCGAATCCCTCCGGGCGCGATTTTTCCCCATCGTCGCACGTCGAGCTTCGGGAGAGACCATATGCCAGAAGAGAAACCCGTATCTTTTGCCGCCGACATCCGTCCCTTGTTTCGTGACATAGACGTCGAGCATATGGGCGACTTCGGCGTCTTGCTGGACGATTACGCGTACATGTCGCAACGCTCGAATGCGGATAAAGTCTTGGCCTCCCTGAAGGGCGACGGGCAGACGCAAATGCCGCCGCACGGGCCGTATTGGTCGGTCGAACAGCTCGCCTTGTTCTCGCGGTGGATCGACGCGGGCTGTCCGCCGTAGAGGCCGACGAGGCTCACCTTCGGCGCGCGCTCGGGCTTGCCGAAGAAGCGGCGGCTGCGGGCGACGTGCCGATCGGCGCGGTGCTGATCTGTGACGACCTGATCCTCGAAGCGAAGAACGAAAAGGAGAGCCGCCGCGATCCCACCGCGCACGCCGAGATGCTAATCCTGCGCGAGGCGGCGCAAAGGCTCGACGCGTGGCGCCTTTCGCGCGCCACGCTGTACGTCACGAAGGAACCCTGCGTCATGTGTGCCGGCGCGATCATCGCCGCGCGCGTCGACCGCCTCGTTTACGGCGCGCGCGATCCCAAGGGAGGCGCGGACGGCGGCGCGTTCGACATCCTGCGCTCGCCGCGCACCAATCACCGCCTCGCGGTCACGCCCGGCGTGCTCGCCGACGAGGCGGCCGCACAGCTGCAGCGCTTCTTTCGCTCTCGCCGCACGGGCGCTCCGGAAAAAGATATCCCGCCCGAGTCCTGAAGCATACCGGCGGAGAGGTGGTCGAGTGGTTGAAGGCACCCGCCTCGAAAGCGGGCGAACGTTAATAGCGTTCCGTGAGTTCGAATCTCACCCTCTCCGAAGCCCACTGTCATCCTGAGCGAAGGCGCGAAGCGCTCCAGCGCTTTTCATCCGGAGCGAAGTCGAAGGGCGCGCTAGCCAATGTCATCCTGAGCGTAGCGAGCGCAGCGAGCGAAGTCGAAGGACGCGCTTGCCAATGTCATCCTGAGCCTGTCGAAGGATGACGCAGCGATCACGCACTGCACGCGAGAAGCGCATGGGCCCGCGACTCGGACGCTCGTCGCCGACATCCGTGTCGGCTCCTGCTCGCGCGCTTTTCCGCAACGCCAAAGGAATACAACATCGTGTCTTTTGCGGAAAAGTCGCACGCCTCGCTGCGGGCCTATGCCCTTCTCGCGCTCCGAGGCGTCATGTCGCGCGTGCGGCGCCTTCTACGCCGCGCGGGGCAGGTGCACCGTGAAGCGCGAACCGCTCGGGCTCGTATCGAGCGATATGGTTCCGTTCGCGCGCTCGACCGCGCGCTTGACGATCGCGAGGCCGAGTCCCGAGCCGGAAACGTCGCGCTGCGTTCCGCGATAGAAGCGATCGAAGACGCGAGCCGCGTCGGTCGAGGGTATTCCCGGACCCTGATCCGCGACCTCGATGACCGCTTGCGAATCTTCTCCGCGAACACGCACAGCGATTTCCCCCACGCCATACTTCACGGCGTTGTCCGCGAGATTGGTCACGACGTAACCGAGCTCGGTGGGATCGATAACGGCGAGAATGCCCGACTGCGTCGAGATGACGAAGCGTCGATTTGGATGCGCATCCGCAATCGGCGTGACTAGGTCGGCGACGAGCGTACCGACGTCGATCGGCAGCGCCTGCACCGTGGCCTCGGGGCTCTCCCAGCGCTCGAGCAGAATCAGCTTGTCGATGAGCGAGCCCATGATCCGGCTTTGATCGTTCATGGTATCCAGGATGCGGTCGCGATCCGACTCGCTGTCCATGCCGCCGCGGCGCAGGATCGCGATGAAGCCCTGCACGACCGTCAGCGGAGTGCGCAGCTGGTGTCCGGCGTCGGCGATGAACTGGCGCATCGAGGCGTTCGCGCGGTCGCGCGCCGCGAACGCGCGCTGCAGCTGATCGATGGCGCCGTTGTACGCGTCTGCGAGCTCGGCAAGCTCGTGCCCTTCGTTCGACGCGATCGTGTGCGGCGTCAAATCGCCCGACGCGAACCGCTGCAACGATGCCGTGACGTCGTCGAGCGGGCGCAAAGCCTGGCGCGTCAAAACGCGCGCGATGAGAAAGCCGCACGTCACGGCGACGGCGAGCGCAATCAGCAGAGGGATGAGAAACGAGCTGACCGTCGACACGAGCACGCCATCATTGCTGCGGACGATCACGTAGAGGTTACCGGCGCGCGCGAACAGCGGCTGAAGCCCGAAGGCCGTTGCCATGCCGAGAATGACGCGGGCCAGCGGCCCGTTGGGACGAGGATCCCCCGAGAGGTCGCCGCGGCTGCGAATCGTAACCGTGGGCTGCGCGTCGCTCCGATGCCGGCGATACACGGTGATGCGCGTGTTGGCGTCGAGGAACACGATCTCGCTTCCGGAGCCGAGCAGCAGCGACGCGGCGAACGCCCCGCCCGCTCGGGCGCTCGGAAACGACGTACGCGACAGCGCAACCTGAAGCTGCGTGAGCGTCCCGGTCAACTCGTTCTGGATCGTTCGTATGTACGCGCCGAAACCGAGCAACGCGCCGAGGACGATGATGGCGGCGAGCACGAGCGAAATCTCGACCGCCGCGAGCGACTGCAGGCGTCGCGCCAGGCGCGTCTTCACGACGGCGTCGCCCGCAGGGAATATCCCGCGCCGCGCAGCGTCTGAATGAGCTTGACGGGCTCCCCGCTATCGAGCTTGGCACGCAGAAACGATACGTACGTCTCGACGGTGTTCGGCACGACGTCGCGGTCCACGCCCCAAACGAGGTCGAGGAGTTCCGAGCGCGTGAGAACTTGCTCGGCATGCTCGGCGAAGACGCGCAGCAGATCGAACTCGCGGGCCGATAGCTCGATCCGGCGATTCCCGCGATGCACGGTGCGGCTCGGCGTGTCGATGCTGAGATCGGCGTATTCGAGCGTCTCGCGGCCCTCGATACTGGGGCGTCGAAGTAACGTGCGCAGCCGCGCGACCAGCTCTTCGAAATCGAACGGCTTGCCGACGTAATCGTCGGCGCCGGCAGAAAGTCCCGCCACCTTTTCGGCAACCTCCGTGCGCGCGGTGAGCATCACCACCGGGGCCGTCGTGAGCCGCCGGATCTCCGGGAGCAGCGTGAAGCCGTCGGGGCCCGGAAGCATCACGTCCAGCACGAGCACGTCCGGAGGCCACGTTTCGAGCAGCGGCAATGCCGCCAGGCCCTCGCTGACGCTTCGGACCTCAAAGCCGGCCTTCTCGAGTCCGTACTCGAGAAGATCTCGTAAACCACGCTCGTCGTCGATGACGAGTACGCGGGGGCGATCGCCCGCCAAGCTCATTCTCAGACTCACTCCAGGATTCAATGCCGTCGCTTTCGGTACAATCGTGCTAACCTATGAAACGAACCGACGGCCCCTTGCGATTGTTCGGCGTGGCTTTCGCAATCCTAGCCGTTGCCGGTTGCGGGAACCGCCAAAGTACCAAGCCGGCCACCGCGCCATTCGTCCGGACGAGCATCGCAAGCTACGGTGCGATCCAGCCGGCGCAGCACCTCGCTGGGATCATCGCACCGTATCAAAACGTGGCCATCCAAAGCACGCTCGCCGAGCCGGCCGACGCGGTCTACGTGCGCGAGGGCGACCCGGTGCGTGCCGGGCAGGTGCTGGCGCAGCTTGACACGTCCGACCTTCAGGCGCAGATGCAATCGGATCTCGCGACCGCCAACAGCAATCACGCGAATACGACTCACACGGTCTTCCAGGGTTCGCTTTCGATCGCGCAGGGTCAGGATACCGTTCGGAACGACGAGGCCGCGGTACGGCAGGCCCAGCAGACGCTCACAAACGACCAAACGAATCTATCCCGCGATCAAAATCTGCTCGCCCAGGGCTACGTCTCGCAACAGTCAGTCGACGCGCAGTCGACGCTGGTTCGCAACGATCAGCAGGCGCTCAATTCCGCCAACGCCAACCTCGCGTCGGCGCGCTCCACCGTGCAGGCCAACGGCACCCTATCGGGCCAGGGACTCCAGGCGGCTGCGGTGCAACAATCGCAGGCGCAAGAAGAAGTCGCGCTCGCGCAGGCGCAGCAGGTTCGCGTACAGATCGGGAAAGCGACGATCGTCTCCCCGATCGACGGCGTGGTGGTCAACCGCAATCTCAATCCCGGCGAGTATCCCGGCAACCGCGAGCTCTTCACCTTACAGCAGGTCAACCCGATCTACGCCGTTCTCCATGCCTCGAGCGAGCAGATCTCCGGCATCGCGGCCGGCGCTCCCGCGAACCTCACCGTCGCCCAGGCGAATGGTTCCGGGCGTTTTGTCGGCCGAGTGGTCGGCGTGCTGAACGAAATCAACCCCGGCTCGACGGATTTCCAAGTGAAAGTCCAGTTGGCCAACGCGCAGCAGCGCCTGCGGCCCGGAATGGTCGTCCAAGGACAGATCGCCACGACTCCCGTGCGGGGCGTGCGCGTGCCCACAACCGCGTTCACGGACGACAACCACGACGCCCTCATGACCGTTCAATCCGGGGACAGCATCAAGACCGTCAAGGTCGCCGAGCTCGGCAGCGACGGCACGACGTCCGTCGTCAACGGCATCACGGGAGGGACGCGCGTGGTCAGCGACGGTCAGACGAGCGTCGGCGACGGCGAAAAGGTCTCGTTCCAGCAGTGAACTTCAGCCTCACACGGCTCTTCATCGATCGGCCTACCCTCGTCTTCGTCATCGTCGCACTGATGACGTTTGCCGGCGTTCTAGCGACCGCCACGATCGCCAAGCAGCTCTACCCGAACGTAAGCCAGCCGACCGTGACGATCTCGGTAGCGTACAGCGGCGCTTCCGTGGCCGAGATGCGCGACAACATCGTTCAGCCAATCGAGCAGAACCTCGCGGGAACCCCCGACCTGCAGACGATGAACTCGGTCGTGCAACAAGGCTCGGCGACGGTAACGGCGATCTTCGACATCAGCTCGGATACCGCGACCGACCTCGCGCTGACGAACAAGGCAATTCAGGAAGCGGAAAAATACCTCCCGACCAATATCATTCCTCCGACGGTCAACCTCCGCGATCCGTCCCAATCCATCGTCGTCACGCTGGCACTGTACTCTAATAAACTCTCTCTGGCGCGTCTTGCGATGTACGCCACCAACGTGATCGCTCCCCAGATGGAACAAGTGCCCGATATCTCGTTCGTCAACGTCGGCGGCATCGTCACGCCGGCCTACGAGGTGGTGGTCGACCCGAATCGCCTCACGGCCGCGGGCTTAACGATCAACGATGTCGTGAACACGCTGGCGCTCGACAACCAGCGCGTCCCGGGCGGCTACGCCTACGAGCCGAACCGGCAAACCACCATCGACATCCGCGGCGACATCCAAGATCTCGACAGCGTCCGCAACTTGGCCATAGCCCCGGCCGGGGGCGGAGGCGGCGCGGCGGCCTCGGCGATCGCAAACAGTACCGGCGGCCAGGTGGAGAATTATGTCGGCGGCGTCGGGGCGCTGCCCGGCATCGTCAATCCCTGGACGGCGTCGAACGCCGTGGTGCGCATCGGCGACGTCGCAACGGTCTCAGAAGGCTACGAGCCGCGCCTGCAATACGCCCACATCAGCGGCAAGCCCGGGCTCTTCATGCAGGTTCAGAAGGCCTCGTCCGGCAGCGAAGTCGACGCCTCGAACAATATCCTCAAGGCCCTGCCCCAAATCGAGCGACAGTTTCCCGAGATCAGCTTCCGTGTCATCAACGTCCAGTCGAAGTTCACCGGGCAGCAGATCTCCATCGTGACTCGCACGCTGATGGAGGCGATCCTCCTCACGGGCATCGCGATGGTCTTCTTCCTGCGCTCGTGGCGTAGCGCGATCGTCGTCTGCGTCTCGATCCCGACCTCACTCGCGATCGCGATCACGGTCATGAAGCTCCTGAACCTGACGATCGACACGATCTCGCTGCTGGGCATGTCCCTCGTGATCGGCATCCTCGTGGACGACTCAACGGTCGTGCTCGAGAACATCGAGCGGCACTTCACGGAGCTCAAGGAGTCCCCTAAAGACGCGGCGGTTCACGGCCGAGAGGAGATCGGCGCCGCCGCCGTCGTGATCACGCTGGTCGACGTCGTCGTGTTCTTCCCGATCGCGTTCATCCAAGGCCAGGTCGGCCGGCAGATCGCCGAGTTCGCCATCGTCGTCGTAATCTCGACGCTGACGTCGCTTTTCGTCTCGTTTACGATCACGCCCACGCTAGCCGGGCTCTGGGCGCTTCGCTCCCACTGGAAGCCCTGGCGAGTCGTCGAATGGTTTGGGGACAGATTCGATCGGACGCGCAGTTGGTACACCGACCGCGTGTTGCCCTGGAGTCTCGATCACGGTCGCCTCGTTGCACTCTTCTGTGCGGGCACGTTCGCATTGGCGCTGGCCTTGGTCGGCCTCGGAATCGTCGGCGAGGAGTTCATTCCGCCGGTCGACCGCGGCGAGATCTTCGTCCAGCTCTACTATCCGATCGGCACCCCGATCCAGACGGTCAAGAACGGCACGTTTGCGCTCGAGCAAAAGCTGCTCAGCACGTCCGATGCGTTCGCCAACACCGCGGTGGCCGGAGCGTACGCCGCGTCGTTCGGCGGCTTCGTCTCGCAGAGCAACGTGGGTCAAGTGCACTTTTGGCTGAAGGACGCTCGTAAGCACCCCACCGACTATTGGGTCACGCAGTTCCGTAAGATCGCGCGGCAGAGCTTGCCGTCCGGCGTCCAGGCAGTCGTCGTCCCCGCCACTTCGACGGCGGGCGGCAACGCGCAACCCATCGACTTCCTCGTAACCGACGTGACCGGGGGCGACCCGACGCCCTACGCGCAAAAAGTCGAGGCGCTGCTGCAGAAAGTCCCCGGAGCGACGAGCGTGAACAGCACTGGAACGCAGCTCGCGCCGGAGATCTCGATCCAGTTCGACCGCAATAAGGCGCAGGCGCTCGGCGTGGATCTCGGGCAGGCGGCGGAAGCCGCGGGCGCCGCGTTCGGCGGCAACCAGGCGACGCAGTTCGAGACGACCGCCGGCCTCGAGCAGGTCCAGGTGATCTATCCCAGCTCCTACCAAACGACCCTCGACGAACTCAAGTCAGTGGCGATTCGGTCTTCGAGCGGCAACATCGTGTATCTCAGCGACATCGCGCGCTTCGTGTCGACTCCGACGCCGCCGCTGGTTACGCGTACCGACCGCAACAACGTCATCCACGTCGACGCGAACTACGCGGCCAAGTCGTCGCTCTCGGCCGTCGAAAACGCCTTGCTCAAGCGACTTCCGTCGCTGCACCTGCCGCCAAACATCGTCGTTCGCCCGGCGCCGCTCGGTCAGCAGGACTTCATGCATCAGACGCTCGTGGGTATGGGGCTGTCGATGATCGTGTCGATCATACTCGTCTATCTGCTGATGGTCGCCCTCTACAACAGCTATGTCTCGCCATTCATCATCATCTTTTCCGTGCCGGTGGCGGCCATCGGCGCCATCGGCGCTCTCCTGTTGACGCATCGCACACTGAACCTGTTCTCGCTAATCGGCACGATCTTACTGGTCGGCATCGCGACCAAGAACGGAATTCTGCTCGTCGACTATGCAAACACCCTGCG
>Ga0073928_10012021_pt1 | contig 10002 bp, 5 predicted proteins | sample PaiPotPPA55metaG_FD_76969 | JGI IMG/M metagenome (GOLD analysis project Ga0073928, IMG submission 76969) | Iron sulfur acid spring bacterial and archeal communities from Banff, Canada, to study Microbial Dark Matter (Phase II) - Paint Pots PPA... ... | reverse complement strand
GTATAGATGTCGACCGACTTTTCCGTCTGGAGGTATTGGTAATAGGCCTGGCGGATATTACGGACGAGGTCCCGGCGGTAGATATCGATATCTGCCTGGCGGGAATGGATGATTTCGCTATTGACGGCCTTATTGTACATAAGATCCGTGTTGAGGATAGGCAGTGTAATCTCCATTTTGGTATCCTGGAAATTATTGGGTAGAAACTGGACCGATTGGTTGGCTACCTGGGGAAATTTGTTCGTGCCCGTGAGCTGGTTAAGGGTGGAATAGACCCCATTCAGCAAATCGCCGACGGGGATGCTTTGGGTGCGGCCGCCATCGGCCAGGGTATATTGGCTGCTGACGCCTGCCTGGGGATAGAATTGGGCCCGGGCCCTTTTGAGATCCAGGAGTGACCGTTGGAGGTCGAAATTGCGTTGATGCAGGGCCAGGTTGCTATCCAGGCCGATGCGGAGATAATTGTCCAGGATGGAAGAGGCTGGGATGGCCGGAGCGGGTTGAGCAGAAGCGGGAGATTGCTTCAGAGCGGGGGATTGTGCGGGAAGGCGCTGAAGGAAGAGCAGACCGATCAGCAGGGCCAGTAGAGAATGTTTTGGCATAACGTTCTGTTTGTGTTTGCAGTAAATTATATTAACAACGTTCATTTAAATCGTTAAAAAAAGGCCCTTTCGGGCTTGGCGGCTGGGGCCATGGGATGGTGTCGGCCTGGCATCAGGCTGAGTACGGGCTGACGATGGGCGAGTCTACTGGTTCTTAGCGGTATTCTCGATCGTATTGATGAACCAGTTCAGTGATTGCCGCATCATCGGCACCAACATTTCCTTTTCCGGTACAAATTTTTCCATTCTTTCCCGGATGGCCAGGGACACGAGACCGTGGACAAAGCTCCATACGGAGAGGCTGACCAGGTGAGGGTCTGTTCCGATAAGATAGTTTTTTTCCATGCATTCGGTCACGGTGGCTTTCAGCACCTTGATAGCGTTGTCACCTGGTTTCCATTCGCACCCTGTCTCTTCAATCACTTTCATTGGCTCGTCCATGATAAACATGAGTTCGTAAAATTCAGGGTTTTCCATCCCGAAGTTGATATAATTCTCGCCCATTTTATGCAGCCGCAGCAGGGGATTGTTGATAGAAGCCAGATCGGAGTTATATTCCTGCATCTTTTGAAATCCCACATCATGCAAGGCTGTCAATATTTCGTCCTTGTCTTTGAAATAAAGGTATACGGTCGTCGGGCTGTATTCGATGAGGTCGGCAATCTTACGGATGGTGACGTTGCCAAAGCCTTCCTCTATAAACAATTTGATGGAGGCATCCAGGACCAACTTCCGGACCTCTAGTTTCTGTTTCTCTTTTCGTTCCTGTATTCCCATGTTATTAACAATGCAAATTTACTTAACAATGTAAATATTCCAAATTTTTGGTGATATTTTTTTTAAAGATAGGAAATCATGAGGGTCCGGTCATTGCCTGCTCTGGTATTTGCTGTAGGTTTGCGACAGGAGCTACTTCAATGGATAAATTTATCGTTTCGGCACGAAAATACAGGCCCCAGGATTTTTCGACGGTAGTGGGGCAGTCGCATATTACAACTACCCTGAAAAACGCCATCAAAAGCGGTCAGCTGGCGCATGCCTTTTTATTCTGTGGGCCGCGCGGGGTGGGCAAGACGACCTGTGCGCGGATCCTGGCGAAAACTATCAATTGCGAGAATGTGAGCCCGGAAGGCGAGGCGTGTAACCGTTGCCATTCCTGTGTCAGCTTTAATGAAGGGACATCCCTGAACATTCATGAGCTGGATGCCGCCAGCAATAACTCTGTAGACGATATCCGGACCCTGGTGGAGCAGGTTCGTTTTGCCCCGCAGGCCGGGAAATACAAGGTATATATCATCGATGAAGTGCATATGTTGAGCACATCTGCTTTCAATGCTTTTCTGAAGACATTGGAAGAGCCCCCACCCTATGCTATTTTCATCCTGGCGACGACGGAAAAGCATAAGATCCTGCCGACGATCCTTTCGCGGTGCCAGATATTCGACTTCAAGCGGATCACTTCGGCGGACACAGTGGCCCATTTGGAGGACATTTGCGGGAAGGAAGGGATTAAGGCGGAGAAAGCGGCTTTACAAATTATCGCGCAAAAGAGTGAAGGGGCCATGCGGGATGCGCTGAGTATCCTCGATAAGATCGTCAGCTTTACCAGTGGCGAGCTCACGTATAAAAATACGCTGGAGCACCTCAACATCCTGGATGCCGACTATTATTTCCAATTGCTGGAGGCCATGCAGCAGCAGAACCTGGCCGATGCGTTGCTGATCTATGATGATATCAACCGGAAGGGTTTCGAGGGAGACCTGGTGCTCAATGGCCTGGCTGAATTCATCCGCAATCTTTTGGTCTGCAAGGATGAAAAGGTAGCTTCTTTGCTGGAAGCGGTAGAAAGTTTCAAGGACAGGTATATCAGCGTGGGGAAAAAAGTCGACGCGGTCTATCTCGTTAGTGCGCTGAATGTCATCAATGAGTCAGAGATCAACTATAAATCTGCCCGCAATAAAAGGCTGCATGTGGAGCTTGCGCTGATCAAGCTGAGTTATTTGGCACAAGCTATGCAGGTAGTAGCCGGGGAGGCCGGAGATAAAAAGCAGCAGCGGGCGGTGTCGTTCCGCAATATCCCGGCTATGGCGCCGGTGGGAAGGAGCGGTGGAGCGAAGCTGACTGTCGAAGTGGAAGTCGCTGAAAAGACGGTAAAAAGTGAAGGACAGCCGACGGCGGTAAAGGAGAAAGGTAATGAGCAGGAAGGAAAGACGTCTGCGGCGGGTTCGCTGAGATCGTTGTCGAAGATCAGGCAGCAGTTTGCGAACGGGTCGCAAGGCAAGGAGGGCAGCAATAGCCGGTTACTGGAAGTCGAAGCGTTGCACAAAGCGTGGCAGCAGTATGCCGACTTTTTGCGCGAGAACAGGAATCCCGCGGTACAGAGTCTTGAGTTGGCTACGCTGAGGATCATCGATGGGACCTTTTTCGAGGTAGTGACGAGTAATAACCTGGAACAAAAGTTCATCGAGCAGGAGAAACGGAGCCTATCCGATCATCTCCAGCAGGTGTTTGAGAATAAGTCGATCTCGTTTGCCGTCATCGTGGAAGAAAGGGTTTCGGTAGAGGAGCCCGGCGAAAAGCCGTTGAACAAGAGAGAGCAGTTTCAGCAGATCGTAGAGCAGTATCCGCTGGTCAAAGAGTTAAAGGACCGGCTGCGGCTGGAATTGGACTATTGAGAAGGGTTGCCTTAGGGGTGGCGAAAATATAGTTAAAACATGCCTTTGACCTTGGATATATAACCTATTGGCGGGAACTTTGCCAATACCATCTATGAACGGTAACACAACACCAACTTTAAAGCGACAGATCTTTCAGACTAATTCAACCGGCCGTTGGCAAAAACTCAAATGGGGTGGGAGGATTTTTCTATTATTGCTGGTGTTGGGGATTGTCATCGTTTGTATTGCCGTCTCCCGAAACTATCAGCCGGCCCTGCCCAGGATCAAAGAGCAGAGCCAATTATACAAGAAGGTACTGGACACAGGCCGGACATTCCTGTTCAAGAACAGCCTTATCGAGCAATATGGAGGGTTCCGTAAATACATAAACGAAAAAGTGCCCTATCACGGCGGTGCATTTCCCGGTCAATCCAAAAGAGATTCGGAACGCAATGCCGGGACTGCCGTAAAAGCCGATACCACTTTCAGGTCGTTCACCAAATTCCCGACTGGCATCCGGGCCGCTTTCTATGTCGACTGGGATGCGCAGTCTTTTCTATCCCTGCAACAATACATCGACAAGATGAACCTGGTGATCCCGGAATGGATCTTTATCGATCCTACGGCCGATACCGTCACTACGGACATCGATCCGCGGGCCTGGGCGGTAATGAAAAAATCCGGGGTCAAGATCCTGCCCATTCTTTCCAACAATTACAAGGAAGTCTTCAGGGGTGATGCGGTACACCGGATCATCAATGACCCGGTGAAAAAACAGCGGGTGATCGACGATGTGATCAAGATCCTCCAAAGGGACAGTTTCGTCGGCGTCAATGTGGATTTCGAAGAGCTGCAGGAAAAGACCAATGAAAAGCTGGTCGATTTCCAGAAAGACCTGTACGAGCAGCTGCATGCCAAACACCTCCTGGTGACCCAGGACGTTATCCCTTTCAATGAGGACTACAACTTCAAGGAGTTGTCGAAATACAATGATTATATTTTTCTGATGGCATATGATCAGTATTCAGATGCTTCCGGCCCCGGTCCGATAGCCCATCAGAAATGGATCGAAGGGGCGGTGGATGCTGCCGTCAAGAATATTCCGATCCAAAAGCTGATCCTCTGTCTGGCTGCCTATGGCTATGATTGGAGGCTGGGAAAGGAAATGTCTGCCCGGACGGTCAGCTACCAGGAGGCGTTGTTCACTGCCAAGGACGAGGAGGCCACCATCGATTTCGACAATGACTCTTACGATCTCAAATACGATTATGACGATGAGGACAATGTGCGGCACCAGGTGCAGTTCACTGATGCCGCAACGGTCTTCAACGCGTTGCGGTTTGCAACGGAATATGGTCTGCCCGGGACCGCTCTCTGGCGGCTGGGGGATGAGGATCCGCGGGTATGGTATTTCTATGACCAGGATATGCGGAAGTCGGCGGTGGCCCATTTTGATTTCTCCGCTTTCAGCAAAGTGGATGCGAGGGCCAATGCGGACTTTGTAGACTATGAAGGAACGGGAGAAGTGCTGGATATCATCGCCACCCCCACGAATGGGCGCATTACACCGGAAGTCAATACAGGAGAGATGCTGATCAGTGAAGAGACTTATGACAGTTTACCCTCCCGGTTCGTGGCGCGCAAATACGGCACCAACGACAGCATGAAACTGGTCCTGACCTTCGACGACGGACCCGATCCCGATTATACCCCTAAGATATTGGATATCCTCAGCAAGTATCATGTGCCGGCGACCTTCTTCCTGATCGGCATCAATGCGGAGAACAATATCCCCATCGTAAAGCGGGAATTCAAAGAGGGGCATGAGATCGGCAACCATACCTTTACCCATCCCAATATTGCGAAGGTCAGCCAGCGGAGGGCCATATTGGAAATAGAATCGACGCGGTTGCTGATCGAGTGTATCACCGGGCGATCGACGATCATGTTCCGTGCCCCTTACAATGCTGACTTCGAGCCCGAGAAGTGGGAGGAGCTGATACCTGTCGCCATTGCCCGCAAACAGAATTACCTGGACATCGGTGAATCCATTGACCCGTTAGACTGGGAGCCGGACGTATCGGCCGACAGCATTTTTTATCGTACGGTCGCCCGAAAGAACGATATGACCAGGGCGGGGTTCAGCGGCAATATCATCCTGTTGCATGATGCGGGTGGCGACGGGCGGGAATCCACGGTGGAAGCCCTGCCCCGAATCATCGAATATTTCCAGAAAAGAGGTTTTCATTTCACCACGGTATCCGATATCCTGGGAAAGACCAGGGACGAGATGATGCCGCCTGTCCCGAAGGGCAGCGGTTACTACCTGTTGCAGATCAACTATTATTTTGCGGAACTAGGTTATTGGAGTGGTCATATCCTGTTTTCCACTTTTATCGTGTTCATGATATTGTCGGTCGGCCGGGTGTTGTTTATTGCCTTTATCGCTACCAAGGAGTTCTTCCGGGAGAAGAAATACGCTCTGGCGGCCTTTTGGGCGCCCGATGGGGCAGGTGCACCGCTGGTGAGCGTTATCGTTCCGGCTTACAATGAGGAGGTGAATGCGGTAAGCAGTGTCGAAAGCCTGTTGAAGGGGGACTATCCCCATTTCGAAATTATTTTTGTGGATGACGGCAGCCACGATGCGACGTATGCAAAGGTCAGCGAGGCGTTTGCCGGTCACCCGCAGGTGAAAGTCTATACAAAGCCCAATGGAGGAAAGGCATCGGCCTTGAATTACGGCATCAGCCGGTCGGAAGCGGAGTTCGTGATCTGCATCGATGCGGATACCAAGTTGGTGCCCAATGCCATATCGCGGCTGGTCATGCATTTTGGTGACAACAAGGGGTTCCGGGCGAAGCATGAAGGAGGAACCGGACAAGCTGCGGGCAGGGGCATTGTCGGCGCCGTGGCGGGCAATGTGAAGGTCGGCAACCAGGTGAACATGATGACCCGGTGGCAGGCCATCGAATATATCAGCAGTCAGAACTTCGATCGTAAAGCATTTGCCTATCTGAATGCCATCACTGTGGTGCCGGGCGCGATAGGTGCTTTCCGGAAGCAAGCGATCGAAGAGGCGGGTGGATTCACGACCGATACACTGGCGGAGGATTGTGACCTGACGATCCGTATCCTGCGATGCGGCTATATCATCGAAAATGACAATACGGCTATTGCCTGGACAGAGGCGCCGGAGACACTGAAACAGTTCTTTAAGCAGCGTTTCCGCTGGAGCTATGGAGTGATGCAAACGTTCTGGAAGAACCGGGATGCTTTGCTGAACTGGAAATACCGGTGGCTGGGGTATGCTGCGTTACCGAACATCTTAATCTTTCAATATATCATTCCTTTCGTCATTCCACTGGCCGATTTTTTCATGATTGTTGGCCTCTTAACGGGAAATGCCAGCAAGATCGGGGGTTATTACCTGGTTTTCATGATAGTAGACCTGTTGGTAGCGCTATTGGCCTTCTGTTTTGAAAGAGAAAGGCTATCGCGGCTGGTCTGGCTGATCCCTCAAAGACTGATCTGGCGGTGGTTGACGTGGCTGGTATTGTTCAGGGCCGTCCGGCGTGCGCTGAAAGGGGAGTTGCAACACTGGGGCGTGCTGAAGCGTACGGGGAACGTAAAAGCGGTTTGATGGGGGCGGTGTGCCGGGAAGCCGCGAAATTTTAGAGGCGCGGACTTCCCGGCACCTAAATTTGTCTTAATTTCACGGCTCGATTTCAATTTCTCTTGTATCTAAATAAGACAATGCGTTATGGCTGAAGTTATTTTAATGCCCCGATTGAGTGATACGATGACGGAGGGTGTCATCGCTGCCTGGCATAAGAAAGTGGGCGATCCCGTCAAAAAAGGCGAGTTGCTGGCAGAGGTGGAGACGGATAAAGCGACGATGGACCTGGAAAGTTATAAAGACGGCACCTTATTATATACCGGAACGGACAAAGGGGGGAAGATACAAGTGAATGACCTGTTGGCCATTATCGGCGCTCCGGGAGAAGATATTTCAAGCCTGGTGAAGGGAGGGGGAGCGGCGGCAGCGCCTGCGAAGGCAGCGGCGAATACAGCAACAGCGGCACCTACTGCAGCGCCGGATCCCACTAAAACAGCCGCGGCGGCCAAGGCGGCCAGCGGCGGCCTGGATCTTTCCAAGCAGGAGGAAGTTATCCTGATGCCCCGGTTGAGCGATACGATGACAGAGGGAGTGATTGCTGATTGGCATAAGAAGGTAGGGGATCCGGTGAAGAAAGGGGATATTCTGGCGGATATCGAGACTGACAAGGCGACGATGGAACTGGAAAGCTATAAGGAAGGGAAATTATTATATATCGGTGCGCAGAAGGGTGAGAAGATTGCGGTTAATGATCTGTTGGCCGTTATCGGGGACGAAAAGAAGGTCAATCTTGACAGTATTGTAGCCGCATCGAAGAATAAGGGGGGCGTGGCCACGGTGGGTGAACCGGCAGGGGCTGCGGCGGCTTCACAGGCGGAAACGGCAGGAGCGACGGCGGCTGGTGACAATGGTCACAGCGGATTGTCTGTCAGTGCGGATGGCCGGATTAAGGCCAGTCCTCTGGCCAGGAAGCTGGCGGCTGAAAAAGGCATCGACATTTCGAAAGTGCCGGGCAGCGGCGACAATGGCCGAATCGTCAAGAAGGATGTAGACAGCTATACGCCAGCGGCGGCATCCGCAAGTGGTGGGGCATCGCAGCCGGCGCAGGCTGGCAAGCCGGTGACAGCAGCGCCTTCAGGTCAGGTGAGCTATGAGGATGTGCCTGTATCGCAGATGCGGAAGGTCATTGCCAAGCGATTGGCGGAAAGCAAATTCACGGCCCCGCACTTTTATATCACGATGACTATCGATATGGACAATGCGGTGGAAGCCAGGGGAAAACTGAATGAGGTATCGCCGGTGAAGATTTCCTTCAATGACCTAGTATTGAAAGCGGTAGCAGTGGCATTGAAACAGCATCCGGCCATCAACAGCAGTTGGATGGGAGATAAGATCAGGGTCAACCATCATGTCAATATCGGTGTCGCAGTAGCGATAGAAGATGGGTTGCTGGTTCCTGTGGTACGTTTTGCCGATACGAAGAGCTTGTCTCAGATTGGCGCAGAGGTGAAGGACCTGGCGCAGAGGGCCAAGAATAAAAAGCTACAACCTGCCGACTGGGAAGGCAGTACGTTCACGATATCTAATATGGGTATGTTCGGCGTGGACGAGTTCACGGCGATCATCAATCCTCCCGATGCCTGTATCCTGGCTGTGAGCTCGATCCAGCAAATTCCCGTGGTTAAGAAGGGAGCGGTTGTCCCCGGCAATGTGATGAAGCTGACCCTCAGCTGTGACCACCGGGTGGTGGATGGTGCGACCGGTTCTGCCTTCCTGCAAACGGTGAAGAGCCTGTTGGAAGAGCCGCTGCGGATGATGATATGATTTTATTCCGCGGGGAGCTCCGGGTTATCTCTTATGACGGCCATATTTCTGCGTCCTGGAGTGGGCAGGAATACAAATTGCTGTATTTTTAATTCACTTTATTCTATTGCATTATTCCGGGTTAAGGCTTGCCAGATAGTAGTAAATCAAATTTACTGTTATGAAACAATACCTTAGCCTATTACTGGAGTTGGATCAATTTATTCGCCGCAAAGGAACGGGCTCTCCGCCCGAATTCGCCCAAAAAATGGGGATTTCTGAGCGAAGTTTGTATGAATATCTGAAAGTGTTGAAGGAGTTAGGTGCGCCAATCCGCTTTTCGCGGCAGGATCATTCATATTATTATGAGATTGACGGGCAGTTCTATATCAGTTTTTTTTAGCGAACCGGCAGGGCCGGCACTACTGCAAGATCACATGAGATAGCTAACCTCGGCACATACAAATAGCCGCCTCATGGACATGAGGCGGCCCTTTAAACCTTATCCTATTGGGTCCCCTGTAGACACAGGGCGCCCTCAAGAACTGTGTCCTTGCTGTTCCAACCAAACTTAAACTTGATATTACTGTCTTTATAGCCGGAAGCATGTTGCTACTATGGGTCTCCGGCCCGGAAGACGGCAGGCTTGCAAAGCCCCGCCGTTCCGATCAGCGGTCCAGTCTCCTTTTATATGCCTTAACCTGAAGACTGTAAATGCGTATGAACCGCTAACGAGAACAAATATAGGGAGAATTTTCAAATGCGGCCTAAAAAGACCACACAAAATTTTAAAAAAATTCTCTCCTTTGGTTGTTGAGTTAATATATTGATTATCAATGATCAAGCTTTTGTCGCTTTTCACTGATTTTCTTATTCCACCAAAAACACTTACCTTTGCACCCGTTAATACTCCTTTCTATCCACTTTCGTGACAACCTTCTGTATTAACTCCTGAAGGATATTGTTGAGTAGACGGGCTTTTTTCCATTTTAAATAGTATTTATTTTGTCATTCAAACATCTCAATCTCATTGAGCCTTTGTTAAAGGCTTTGGATAACGAGGGCTATACGACCCCTACGCCTATCCAGGAACAGGCTATACCGATCATCCTTGACCGCAAAGATCTGTTAGGTTGTGCACAGACCGGTACCGGCAAGACGGCGGCTTTCGCATTACCACTCTTACAATTATTGTGTGAAGATACGGCCGGCATTACTGAAGAGACGCGGCCTGGCGGCCATCGTCCTATCCGGGCGCTGGTGCTTACACCTACCCGTGAGCTGGCCATCCAGATCGACGAAAGCTTTGCTGCATACGGCAAAT
>Ga0073928_10012020_pt1 | contig 10002 bp, 7 predicted proteins | sample PaiPotPPA55metaG_FD_76969 | JGI IMG/M metagenome (GOLD analysis project Ga0073928, IMG submission 76969) | Iron sulfur acid spring bacterial and archeal communities from Banff, Canada, to study Microbial Dark Matter (Phase II) - Paint Pots PPA... ... | reverse complement strand
TGGCGACGACGATCTCCGGCGGCCGGCCGGTTTTCAACGTGCCCGATGCTTTCACCCGCCCTCTCTATGACGGCACGTTCATACCCGGCGTTCCGATACCCGTGACGTTGGCCATTGCCGTCGCCCTTCTGCTTTATTTGCTGCTCGATCGCACGGTGTTCGGCCGCGCGCTCTACCTCATCGGCAACAATCCGCGCGCCGCGAACCTCGCCGGCATACCCAGCAAACGCTACCTGTTCCTTGCCTATGTCACGTGCAGCCTGCTGGCGGCCTTTGGCTCTCTCATGCTGACGGCGCGCACCGGTTCTGGCGAGCCCAATCTTGGCGGGAGCCTTATGCTTGAAAGCATCGCCGCCGCCGTCATCGGCGGGGTGAGCCTGCAAGGCGGCGTCGGCGGCATCATCCCAGCGGTGCTGGGCTCGATTTTCGTCACCATGCTATCCAACGCCATGGACCTGCTCGAAGTCGGCGGCTACGTTCAGCAGATCCTGCTCGGTTGCGTTATCATCGCCGCGATATTCCTCGACCGCGTCCGCGCCACCCGTTCGTAGATCTTGCCCCGTTCGTAGATCTGCGCCGTTCGTAGATCTTGCATCGCAGCATGATCTTTTTCGAAAGCCGGTTTCCACTTTTCGCGATCATGCTCTAAATTTCTGCTCGTTTGATCCGTCTGCCGCGTACCGAGCCCGTTGCTCCCATAATCGACAAAAGGAGAGGAAAATGAGCAAGGAGATGGCCACTCCGACGGTCCAGATCGACAACAATCACCTGCGCGTGACCGAGTGGCGCTTCGCGCCCGGCGCCGCGACCGGATATCACCGCCATGAGCACGATTATGTCGTCGTACCGACGCGCGATGGCGAACTCAAGCTCATCGGTCCGCAAGGCGAGGTTTCCTTCGCGCAGTTGCAGCAGGGAAAATCGTATTTCCGCAATGCCGGTGTCGAGCACGACGTCATCAACAACGGCCCGGGCGAAATGATCTTTATCGAGGTCGAACTCAAGGATACGGCGATCGGCAAGACCCTGTGACCGGCCCGCAGGAGCGCTCCGCGCTGGACTATATGATGCTGCTGGGTGCAGCGGTCATTTACGGAGCGATGTTCAGCGTCAACAAGATTGCGGCAAAGGCCGGCGTACCGGCCTTGGCATATTCCTTCTGGCAGTCCTTCGCCGCTGGATTGGTGCTTTGGGTTGTGCTGACGCTGCGCGGCGAAAGGCTCGGCGTATCGCGACGTCATCTGACCGGCTATTTCGTCATCGGCGCGCTGGCCAGCGGTCTTCCGATTTCGCTTCTAACCTACATCGCACCCAAACTTCCGGCGGGGGTTATGACGCTCGTGCTGGCGCTGTCTCCGCCTTTTACCTTCACAGTCAGCGTACTTGCCCGCGTCGAGCTCTTTCGTTGGCTGGGCGTTGTTGGATTGCTATTTGGATTTGCCGGCGTTGTGCTGATCGTGGCGCCTGGGGCTAATCTCGGTGGTCCCGACGCCTGGAAGTGGTTCCTGCTTGCTCTGCTGGCGCCGATCATGTTCGCGGTAGCTAATGTGGCTGCCGCCATTTTACGTCCGCCGGCGTCTTCGTCGGTAGCGACTGCGGCGGGCGTACTGCTCGGCTCGGCGGCGGTGCTGTTGCCGATCATGCTCTTGGCGGGGCAGGCGTGGTTTCCCCATGAGTTGGATCAGGGAACGATGGCGACGCTGATTTCTATTGCCATCAATGCCGTCTTTCTCGTGCTGTACCTGGAAATCATCCGCCGCGCCGGACCGGTCTTTTTTGCGCAATTCAATTACCTCGCCGTGCTCACCGGCGTGGCCTGGGGCGCAGTCATTTTCGGCGAGCGGCTCTCGATCTACCTGGTATTGGCCATGGTGTTGATGTTCGTCGGCGTGTTTCTCGCCGGCTACCGCCGCCCGCCGGCCGTATCGAAGGCTTAAATCGCCGACCAGCCGGCGTCGACCATCAAGGTCGCGCCGTGAATCGCCGAAGCATCGTCGGAGGCCAGGAACACCGCGGCGCCGGTCATTTCCTCGACCGATAGAAAATCGCGGCCGGTCGGCGTCATCGTCCGCATCAGGTTGATGTAGGCTTCATTGCCCGGGCCGCGCAGGTGGGCGTTGAGCGGCGTCGCCACATTGCCCGGCCCAAGCGAGTTGACGTTGATGTTCTGCTTGCCGAGCTCGGCCGCCAGCGCTTTGGTCAAAATCTCAAGGCCGCCCTTGGACGCGCAATAGGCCGGGCAGTTCGGAAAGGCGCCGACGCCGGCGATCGAGGTGACGTTGATCACCTTGCCGCCGCCGTTTTTCTGAAATTCCGGCAACACCGCCTTGACGCAGAAGAATGCGCCGCGAAGGTTGAGATCGAGTTGCTCGTCCCAAATTGCTTCCGTCGTTTCCGCCACCGGCACGGTGCGGAATACGCCGGCATTGTTGACCAGGATGTCGACGGTTCCGAAATCTCTGATCACTTCGGTGACCATGCGCTCGATATCCGGGACTTTCGAACAATCGGCCTTGACCGCAGCAGAATTTCCGCCGGCGGCGGCGATCCGCTGCACGACCGCCTGGGCGGCGGCGTCATTGTGGTGATAAACCACCGCGACCCGGGCGCCCTCGGCGCCGTAACGGACCGCGATGGCTTCGCCGATGCCCTGCGACCCGCCGGTGACGATCGCCACTTTGCCTTTCAGCTTCATCGTACGCTCCTCCACCGACCGCGGCGCCGCCCTAAACCACACCACGCCGCTGCAATTCCGCATGCGCCTCGTCGAGCGTCGTGGCCAGCCGGTCGAACAATTGATCAATCTGCCCGTCCTCGATGATGAGTGGCGGACATAGGGCGAGCGTGTCGCCCGCCGCGCGGATGATCAGACCATTGTCCTGCGCCATTTCCGCCGCCAACGGGCCGGCAGCTACCGCCGCATCGAATGGCTTCTTCGACGGTTTGTCCTCGACCAGCTCGATGGCGCCGATCAGTCCCATGCCGCGGGCTTCACCGACAAGCGGATGGCTCCCCAGTTGCCGCAGCCGCTCCCGAAAGTGCGGCATGACGGCTCGCACGTGGTCCAGGATGCGCCGCTCTTCGTAGATTTTCAGGGTCTCCACCCCAACCGCGGCCGCGACCGGATGCCCGGAATAGGTAAAGCCGTGAGCAAATACGCCGATTTTCTCGCTCTGGCGCACCAGCGCGTCATAGATCGCGCCGGAGATCACGGTCGCCGACATCGGCTGATAACCCGACGTGAGCTGCTTGGCCATGACGACCATGTCAGGCTTCAGGTCGAAGTGTTCCAAACCAAACATCGTCCCAAGCCGGCCGAAGCCGCAAATCACCTCGTCGGCGATGAGCAGCACGTCGTGCTTCTTGAGCACCGGCTGGATCTTGTCGAAATAAGTTCGCGGCGGCACCAGCACGCCGCCTGCTCCCATCACCGGCTCGGCGATGAAGGCGGCGACGGTGTCCGGCCCTTCCTTCTCGATCAGGGCGTCGAGCTCTTCGGCCAGGCGAGAGGCGAAGGCTTCCTCGCTTTCGCCCGGCCGCGCGAAACGATAGTGGTGCGGACAGCCCGTGTGCACTATGCCGGCAATGGGCAAATCAAAATCGCGGTGATTGTTCGGCAGTCCGGTCAAGCTGGCGCTGGCGATGGTGACGCCGTGATAGGCCTTGACGCGCGAGACGATCTTCTTCTTGTGCGGCCGGCCCAGCGCGTTGTTGTAGTACCAGACCATTTTGATCGCGGTGTCGTTCGCCTCCGACCCGGAATTATTGAAGAACACTTTCGACATCGAGTCGGGCAGCAGATCGAGGATCCGCTCCGCCAGCTCGATCGCCGGCCCGTGCGATTTGGAAGCGAAGCTGTGATAATAAGGCAGCGTCTCCATCTGCCGCCGCGCCGCTTCGACCAGCCGCAGCTCGCTGAATCCGAGCGAGACGCACCAAAGTCCCGCGAGCCCTTCGATATATTCCTTGCCCTGGTCATCGTAGACGTTCACGCCGCGGCCGCGGGTGATGATCAGAGGCCCTTTCGACTGATGCGCTTTGAGATTCGTGTAGGGGTGCAACAGGGTTGCGATGTCGCGGCTTGCCGCCGAATTACCGTGAACTCTCAATGTTATCTCCAAAGCTCAGGTGCCGTTCCGGTCCGGCGGCAGCCCCATCGGCGGCCGGACCCGCGGAAATCTCGCGCGTGTGATACCATATGTCACCGGCGTTGCGCGCGGGTGGCGCGGCGTCTGGGGATGCGCTATTCCCGCCGGGGTTGATAGCTGTCCGGGCACGGCGCAATGCGAGTGCGTGCAGTGCGGCACCGCGAGGGTTTGTGGATTGACACAAATCGCCCGCTGCGCGAGCCCAAGAGTGCGGTCCCGACAATTCGGGCTCGTCGAGGAACTCCGCTGGGGTTTGGATAAACTCGCGCGGAGCAGGTCGGATTCCCAAGAGGTTGCCATGCTCGTTGGTGTGCCGAAAGAAATCAAAGACAATGAATATCGCGTCGGCATCGTGCCATCGACGGTCCGCGAGCTCACCGACAAGGGCCACCAAGTGCTTGTCGAAGCCGGCGCCGGCGCCGGCGCCGGCTTGCCCGACAGCGATTACGAAGCCGCCGGCGCGCTGATCGTCGCCGCCGCCGACGCGGTCTACGGCAAGGCCGAACTGATCGTAAAGGTCAAGGAGCCGCTGGCGGTCGAGCGCAAGAAGCTGCGCCGCGATCAAATCCTCTTCACCTACCTGCATCTGGCTCCCGACCGCGTGCAGACCGAAGATCTGCTCAATGCAGGCGTCGTTGCCATCGCCTACGAGACGGTTGCCGGGCCGAACGGGACGCTCCCCTTGCTGACGCCGATGTCCGAGGTCGCCGGGCGCATGGCGCCTCATGTCGGGGCGCGCTGCTTGGAAAAAGAGAATGGCGGGCGCGGCGTACTCCTCGGTGGCGTGCCCGGTGTGTCTCCGGCAAGCGTCGTCGTCCTCGGCGGCGGCGTCGCCGGGACAAACGCGGCTTTGATCGCTTTGGGCATGGGCGCCGACGTCGTCGTGCTGGACCGCAACCCGGAGGCGCTGCGCCGCATCGCAACGCAGTTCAACGGCGGGGTACGCACGCTGTTTTCCACGCGCGACGTCGTCGAGCTTCTTTGCCGGCGCGCCGATCTCGTCATCGCCACCGTTCTCGTGCCGGGCGCCATGGCGCCGAAATTGATCTCGCGGCAGACAGTCGAGGCGATGAAGCCGGGCTCGGTGATTGTCGATGTCGCGATCGACCAAGGCGGCTGCGCCGAAACCTCGCACGCGACCACGCATTCCGACCCGACCTATATCGTCGACGATGTCGTGCATTATTGCGTGGCCAATATGCCCGGCGCGGTGGCGCGCACCTCGACCTTTGCCTTGAGCAACGTGACGACGTCCTTCGTGCTGGCGCTTGCCGACAAAGGCTGGCGGACCGCCTTGCGCGAGGACGCGAATTTGCGCGCGGGCCTCAATGTGTACGATGGCCGCGTCACCTATCGCGCCGTCGCCGAAGCGCTGGCGCTGCCCTACGCGCCGGCCGAGAAGATCTTGAGCACTTGACGCGGCACGCCCAGCAGCAGCGATCGGCCGAGCCGCGGGGCACGTCATGAGGTTTCGCGCACGACAATTGTTAGTTGCCGGTCTGGGCGGCGCCTGGCTTGCCGTAGCGTTGTTGCTCGGAATCAGCGGCGCGTTCGACCTTCGCGAAAATATGCGCGAGCTGACGTTCGACCAAATTCTGCCGCTCCTGGCGCCGCGATCGGCGCAGTCGCCGGTGACCGTTGTCGATATCGACCGTGAAAGCCTGGCGCGCTATGGATCCTGGCCGTGGCACCGGCTGGTGCTGGCGGAGCTGCTGCGAAAAATCGCGCAGGCCAAGCCGCGCGTCATCGGCATCGACATACTGCTGTCGGAACCGGACCGGTTTTCCCCGGCCGGGCTCATCCGCAATCTCGGCCTTGACCCCGATCACAGCGAGTTCGCCGACCTCGCGAACAAGTTGCCCGATGGTGACGCCGCCATCGCCGACGCGCTCAAGAGCGCACCCACGGTGCTCGGCTTTGTGTTGGACCCTACCGCCGGCGAAGTGCCGCCCGGCGTGCCGATCCTGGCGCGCGGGCCGATCCAGGCGCCCGACATCTGGCGGGCGGCCGGTGCGATCGGCCCCCTGCCCGCAATCGCGGAGAGCGGCCGCGGCTTCGGCGCCATCGCACTTGCCAGCGATGCCGACGGCAAGGTACGCCGCGTACCGCTCCTGGTCTTGACCGGAGATCAGGCGCGGCCCGGGTTTGCCGTCGAGGTCTTGCGGGTCAGCTACGACGCGTCCTCCTTCATTCTCGATACCGGGCCGCAGCTCCTGCACATCGGGCCGCTCACTGCCCCGATTGACGCCGACGCGGCGCTGCGCGTTCTGCAGCGACCGGCCGGGTCGTGGCCGGAGCGCACGATTCCGGCGTGGAAAATCCTCAGCGACGAAACATCGCGGGCGCGGCTTGTGGGGCGCATCGTGCTCGTCGGCAGCGGTGCGCCGGAGGTCGGCGGCTTGCGCGACACGCCGGTCTCCGCCACCACTCCGTCCGTACAGATCCAGGCCGACGCGGTGGAGACTCTCACCGGAAATGTCATCCCACGACGTCCGTCATGGCTTCCCCAGGTGGAAATTTTCGGTGCCGCCGTCCTGTGCCTGGTTGCGATTGCGCTTGCCGTATTCTGCCGGCCGGTGGCGGCGACGATCCTCGTCGGCCTGCTGTGCATAGCGTGGAGCGCCGCCGCCACCGGCGCGTTCCTTTCGGAACGGTTGTTGATCGACATGGCTGGACCGCCTGCGATAGCCATTGTCGCGTTCGCGGCGACCGCGCTCGGAAGCTATGCCCAGAATGAGCGGCGCGAACGCGCGCTGCGGCGGCGGTTCGAGCAGCATCTCGCACCGGATGTCGTCAAACGGCTGATCGACAGTCCGGGCATGCTTCGCCTTGACGGCGAGGTACGCGAAGTGACGGCGATGTTTACCGATATCGAAGGCTTCACCGCCTTGACCGAACGGTCGGACCCCGGCGACGTCCTGCAGCTGCTCGACGGTTATTTGGCGATCGTCACCGACATTGTGATCGCGCACGGCGGCATGGTCGACAAGCTGATCGGCGACGGCGTGTTCGCGCTGTTCAACGCGCCGCTCGACCTTCCCAATCACGCGCGCCGCGCCGTTGAGGCGGCTAAAGCCATCGTCGCGGCGTCAGAAGACTATCGCCAGACGCCGCTCGCCGCGAAGCTCGGGCTTGACCGCACGCGCATCGGCATCGAATCGGGCACCGCCATCGTCGGCGATATCGGCGGCGGCAAGAAGGTCGACTATACGGCGCTCGGCAACGTCGTGAATACGGCGTCGCGGCTCGAAGGGTTGAACAAGGATTTTGATACGTCGATCTGCATCGGCCCGACGGCTGCGGCGGCCCTTGACGCCGGCGGGGTCGATCGGCTTGCCACCGTAACGTTGCGCGGCCACAGCACCGAGATCGATGTATTCACTGTTGCGGCGTGGCGCGCCGAAAATAAGCCGTCAGCGGCGGCGCGAACAGCGAGCGAGCCACGCGCCGTTCCGGGAAGCTGATAAATTTGTTGAGCGCGTTCGCGGCCGCTGGCACCCAGCGCTTTGCTGCGCTTGTCAGTTCACCGACCGCAACGCCGCGGTGATCCGCCCCGGAGACCATCGTCTCGGTTCGCTCGGTGCCTCAGCGGGCTGGGCGATATTGGTGCCGAGGCCGGGGCGAAGGATGACGGTCTGGCCGCCGCCGGTGACCGCGACAAGGCCGCGGCCGACAAACACGCCGAACACGCCGTTGCTCGGCCCGGCGAAGAACATAGTGCCGCGCACCGCGATCAAGCCGAACGGCGAGCGCACCTGCAGGTTGTCGCTTTTGGCCTTGCCGTTGTGATCGATCACCAAGGGGCCTTGCTCGAGGTCGAACGTGCCGCCGGCATCGACCACGAACTTGTCGATTCGGAACTTGGCGAGCGCGCCCAGCTTCACGAACGTGGTGCTGCCAAGGTGCATGACCAGAGCCGAATCGGTTTTGGTCTCGACGAGATCGCCGACGAAGACCTCCGCGGTCGGCTGCAAGGCGCGTCGTGGTTTGGAGCCTTCGGCGAAGGCATCGCCATGCATCGAGTCGATGGTGCCCGCAAGCGACTCCTCCGCGCTGAGCGGCCGGCCGGCCAACGTCGCGGCGGCGCCGACGAGGAGCGCACGGCGCCTGGTCACCAGGAGAGAAAATCGATCCATCGCGCCGATATTCCGTCGCCGGTCCTAGGTCGGCCCTAGCGAAGCTTATCGTCCCGGCGACATCAAGGCATGGTCCAGGCAGGTCATCGCGCGCTGAACGACGAGACCGCCGCTCGGCCTAAGACACTAGCCTCCGTGTCGGTTCCGAGCTAATGTTTAAGGTCACATACAGGCGCCGGTTACGGCCATGGAGCGCGGTTCGCCTCGTCCCGGTTCGGTTGAATCGCTGAAAACGTCGCCAGAGCTTCAGCTGATTTACGAGACCGCGCCCGTCGGCCTCGCCTTCCTCAGCATCGACTGCCGTTACCTGATGATCAATCAGCATTTGACGGAGATTTGCGGCATTTCGATCGCCGACCATATCGGGCGTTCAGTTCGTGAAACGGTCCCGCAGGTCGCCGACCAGGTCGAACGGCTTGTGCAACAGATTGTGCGCTCGGGCGAGCCGGTCACCGGCATCGAGATCAGCGGCCAGCGAGCCGACGGATCGAATGTCGACCGCGTCTGGATCACCTATTGGCATCCGTTGAAAGATCGAAATGGCAGCGTCGCCGGCATCAATGTAGCGGCGGAGGAGGTTACCGATCGCAAGCGCGCTGACGCCGACCGCGCCGGCATGGAAGCGCGGTTACGCCGCCTCAACGAAACCTTGGCCGAGCGCGTCGAGGCGCAGGCTCAGGAGCGTGATCGCCTATGGAGACTTTCCCAGGATCTTCTCATTGTGAGCGACTCCGGCGGAACGATCCGCAACGTCAATCCGGCCTGGACGGCGATACTGGGCTGGGCGGCCGGCGACTTGGTCGGGAAGACGGGCGAATGGCTGATCCACCCTGACGATCGTGAACGTTCACGCGAAGAGCTCGTTGGTTTGCAGGCCGGCAAGCCTTCGCCATATTTCGAAAACCGCATTCAATGCAAAGACGGCACGTATCGGTGGCTATCGTGGCGCGCGATGTCCGATCGCTCCTCGGTGTACGCCATCGCCAGGGACATCACCAATCTCAAACAAACTCAGGAACAGCTTTACACGCTGCGCAGCGAACTTGCGCACGTTTCCAGACAGACCACGATTGGCGCCATGACCGCGTCGATCGCTCACGAAATCAGGCAACCGTTGACCTCGATCGCGACCAGTGCAAACGCCGGTCTGCGGTGGCTCAACAGAGCCGATCCGGATCTCGCCGAAGTTCAAGCGGCGTTGAACCTGGTCATAAAAAACACCCATCGCATTGACGAGGTGATAACAAGCATCCGAACGATGTTTGGACGAAAGTCCGGCAACAGACGCTCGGCAAACATCCGTTTGCTCGTCGGTGAAGCGCTCGCGCTCACGCAAGGCGAGTTGGAGACGCACCAGATCGTGTTGCGCAATAACATGCCCGACGACCTTCCCGCGGTATCGGTTGACCGCGTGCAGCTACAGCAGGTTCTTGTCAATCTCATTATGAATGCCGTCGAGGCCATGAGTCCGGTGAATGGACGCGATCGGCAATTGACGATCGGTGCCGACGCCAACGGACAGGAAGTCACGATCACCGTTGCCGACACCGGAAGCGGCATAGGCCCCAAAGAACTTGAGCGGATCTTCGAGCCTTTCTTTACGACGAAATCCGAGGGGATGGGTCTCGGCCTCGCCATCTGCCGGTCGATCATCGATGCGCACGGCGGCAGACTGTGGGCGTCGCCGCATACGCCGTTTGGCACCATCTTTCATATGA
>Ga0073928_10012019_pt1 | contig 10002 bp, 8 predicted proteins | sample PaiPotPPA55metaG_FD_76969 | JGI IMG/M metagenome (GOLD analysis project Ga0073928, IMG submission 76969) | Iron sulfur acid spring bacterial and archeal communities from Banff, Canada, to study Microbial Dark Matter (Phase II) - Paint Pots PPA... ... | reverse complement strand
CGGCATCGCAAGCTCCTGCTCAGATTTCAAATATCCTACCACGAAAGGGAGGGAGGCTCGCCGAAACCGATCAACGATCAGGATTCGGTCCCGTCGCCAGAGGGTCAAAATTGGAAGCCGATTGACAGAAACTCGACGTTGTTGCCTATAGCGGTCGCGGCATGCTGCTACGGCTGGTCGATATTTGTCGCCGACATTCGGGGAGGTGAGAGAATGACACGCTCAGCTCACACGACAGCACCGCCGGATGCGGCGACACGGCGCAAGGCGACAGCGGTCAGGGTTTATGCGGCCGAGCAATTGCCGTCGTTCGATGCGGCATTTTACAACGCAGCGCGCTCCGAGTTGACGAAAGTTTCCGAGCTCGTGGTTCCGCCGCGCGACGCGAGGGCATTCCAAGTCCCGGCGGGACATTTCTTCCGCATCGTAAGTATTGAGGGCCCGCAGGTCGGCGATCTCAATCTGTGGAACGCCCACGACCTGTCGGAGCGGTTCTTCAGCGGCAAGACGCGGGCGCTGCACGCGACGCACGTCAGCACCGGCGACCGGCTATGGAGTTCCTTGCCGAGTCTGCGTCCGATGGCGACCATCACCCACGACACGCTTGACTGGTATGGGTGGGACGAGGACGGCGGAGGCGTGCACGACATAATCGGCACTCGATGCGACCCTTACACCAACATGCTATTGAAGGGGGTCGAGTACCACCATTGCTGCCACTCGAATTTGACGCGAGCCCTCGCGGCGGAGCGGAACATGCCGCTGTCGCAAGCCGAATCCCATGTCCACGACGTGATGAACGTTTTCATGTGCACCGGGTACACGCGCGACACGCACCAATACTTCATGAAAGCGAGTCCGGTGCGACCCGGCGATTTCATCGAGTTCTTCGCCGAGATCGACCTGTTGGCTGCACTGTCGGCATGTCCGGGCGGCGATTGTAGCGCCAGCCACTCCGACGACGTCGCCAAGTGCTACCCGCTGAAGGTGGAGATCTATCGTCCGAGAGAGGGCGCGCTCGCGGGGTGGCGGTCACCGCCCCCGAACGAGTATTCTCGGACGCACGGGATAGGGTGAGGCGGCGACCAACTCCTTCATGCGAAAAGCTCCGAAACGAACCACGGCGGATTTAGGAACTTGAGGCCAGCGTCATCGGGATAGCCTTGCGTCAGCACAGCAAACAGCGCACAGTCGTATTGGATTCACGATATGCGCGTCGCTTGAAGATGACGGTCCGGGGGACGTGCATGGGCGTATGCGATCGCCAGGATGAACAAAGATTTCGCGGCTTCCGTCCCCGCTTGGCGTTCTGCGGCGTAATACTTGTGGCCAGCATGAGCATGCCGGCTCTCGCGGCAGGGGCCGACGACGTCGAGACTGCCATCAGTCTTGCCGACCTGCTGCGCTCCGCCCGTACGGTAATTTCCGCCAATCAGGCGAGGATCAATGATCCCACCCTCGGCGACAAAGGCCTGAATGGGGATGCGGTGCTTGGCGCCGCCATGGAAAATGATATCAAGACGACCGGGCACGATCCACGATCAGTGCCTCCCGCGTCGCCAAAGGGCAAACTCATTGCGGCCCTGAGCAACGCGATTAAGCAGGTCATGGACGCCAACCAAAAGACCATCAATAAAAAGGGCGTCGGATTCAAGGGGTTCGTGCCAGCGGTCTTCGGGCGTCTCGTAACCGAGCAATTCCAGGCGGAAGCCGGAGATCGGGCGCGTATCAAGGTCACGGCGCCGCCAGAATTGGTGCGCAATCGCAAAGCGGCTCCCGACGAATTCGAGAGGCAGGTCATTGCCACGAAGTTTTTGTCGACCGACTGGCCGAAAGATAAGATCTATTCCGCGATCGCGCCTTTCCAGGGTCGGCAAGCGACCCGGGTTCTCGTGCCGGAATACTATGGCGCCGCTTGCTTGAGTTGCCACGGCGAACCCAAAGGCGAGATCGACATCACTGGCTATCCCAAAGAAGGGGCCAAGCTCGGCGATTTGGGTGGTGTCATAAGCATATCCATCTTTCCGTAGCGCCCGCGAGCAATCGCCGCATTCGGAAACGGTCTCCAATGCCCCAACGGAGATTTGCGTGAACTTCTTTCACACGCTGTCGATCCGGATCCGGCTGATCATCTTATCGGTCTTTTTCTTGCTCGTTTTGATCGCCACGACCGCGTATCTCAGTCGGGAATTGGCGAATGACGGCGATGCCCTCGCCGAGGAAGCCCGTCTGGTCTCGGTTATCAAATCCGCCAACGCGGCGAACAAGGATTTCGGCGACCTCAAATATTGGCTGACCGATCTTGCCGTCAGTCTGCTTGTTCGATCGCAGGAGAATGCAACCCAAGCCAAGCAACGCCTGGATTCCGACCTGAACGATTTGGCCGACTTTGACGCGCAAAGCGTCGCCGTGGTCCGGAGCGAGGTTGGTTCCTTGATGGTACAGGCCTTGAAGGCCGTCGATGCCTACACCAACGACCAAAGGGTAGTTGGCAACGCGCTGATGGCAGCCTCTCGGCAACACATCATCAAAGTTGACGAGCGCCTGGCTGGTCTCGTCGATCGCCTGGAGCGCGAGGCCGTCGAAAAGCGGGATCGTGCAATAGCGCACGCGCACCACGCCGTCGAGATTTCGATCATTGTCGGCGTTGCCGCCTTTCTCGCGGCGCTGGGATTAACCGCGCTGATCGTACGCTCGATTTCAGTACCATTGCGCAAGCTCGAGGCGAGCATTGCCGCGATCACCGCCGGCGATCTCACCGTACCGATACCGATCGTTGGCCCCGCCGAGATTGGCGCGATGACCCATGCGCTGTCGATGCTGCGCGACGGTTTGATCGAGAGAAGGCGCCTTTCCGAAGAGCGGGAACGCGCGGAGGCCGAAGCCAGGCAGGCTCAGGCACTGTTGTCCGAGGCGATCGAGACGCTGTCGGAGGGCTTTGTCATTTATGACGCCAACGATCGACTCGTTGTTTGCAACAACCGCTATCGCGACATGTATGCCGGCGCGAATATCGACTTGCAGCCTGGAGTCAGCTACGAAACGGTAGTCACCGCCGCCGTCAACGCCGGGCTGATCGCCATCGGCCAACAGGCGCCCGCGGATTGGATTGACGAACGACTGGCACGCCATCGCAACCCGCAGGCTGCGTATGAGCAGCAACGCAGCGACGGCAAGTGGCTGAAGATCAGCGAGCGACGAACCGCCGAACATCGCAGCGTTAGCATGTTCACCGACATCACCGAGTTGAAGGATCGGGAGAGGCAACTCGGCGAGCTCGTCGACCGACTCGCGGATGCACGCGATCAAGCGACTCAGGCGACGCTCGCCAAGAGTCGGTTCCTCGCCAATATGAGCCATGAGCTTAGAACGCCGCTCAACGCCGTCATCGGCATTACCGAGATGCTGCACGAGGATGCTTTGGACGAAAAACTCGAGGGCTTTCTCGAGCCTCTGGAACGAGTCGTTGGAGCCGGAAAGCATCTGCTGCATCTCATCAATGAAGTGCTCGATCTCTCCAAGATCGAAGCCGGCAAACTCGAGATGCACTACGAAGACGTCGACATTCGGACCGCCATAAACGATGCGGTGAATTCCGTGCAACCACTGGCGTTGAAGAACGGCAACCGATTGATCATCGATATGACGCAGGATATTGGCGTCATGCGCATCGACGTCACGCGATTGCGCCAGATTGTGCTGAACTTGCTGAGCAATGCGTGCAAATTCACAGAAAAGGGTTCTGTGTCGATATCGATATCGCGTAGCCGCGCGAACGACAATGATTGGATCACTCTCTGTGTGAGCGATACCGGTATCGGCATGACGAAAGAGCAGCTTGGCCGCCTGTTCCAGGAGTTCATGCAGGCGGATAGCTCTACCACGCGCAAATACGGCGGTACCGGGTTAGGCTTGGCCATCAGCGACCGCCTCTGTCGCATTATGGGCGGATCCATCGACGTCGAGAGCGAACCGAACGTTGGAACCAAATTTACCGTTCGTTTGCCGGCGGGGGCGGAGGGCATCGAGTCTCGTGAGAATCAAGACAATGCGCCTCTTGTCGCTAACGACGACGAGCGTTCGCGGGGGCCCGGGACCGGCCGCGTTTTGGTCATCGATGACGATGCGACCGTACGCGATCAAATGCGCCGCTTCCTGAGTCGCGAGGGCTTCGACGTCGTCACCGCAAAGAGTGGTTCGGAAGGCATCGCCGTCGCGAAGGAATTGCGTCCGTCGGTGGTTACGCTCGACATTCTCATGCATGGGATGGATGGCTGGTCAGTGCTGCAGGCCTTCAAGGCAGATCCGGACCTGGCCGACATCCCCATCATCATGCTGAGCGTCTTGGACGAGAAGCAAAAAGGCCTGGCGCTCGGGGCGTCGGATTACTTGATCAAGCCGATCGACAGGGCCCGACTCGCGCAAGCCCTCAAACGCTTCAAATCCCGGGACATCACACGGCGGGTTCTTATCGCCGAGGACGACCAGACGACGCGCGATATGCTGCGTCGCCTTCTGGTGGGAGAGGGCTGGCATGTCTTCGAGGCGGCGAACGGCCGCGACGCCCTAACCTTCTTGGAGACCAACACCGTCGATCTCATTCTTCTCGATTTGCTAATGCCAAAGATGGATGGCTTTGAGTTTCTTTCGGAACTTCGGCAGCGGCCCGGATCGAGGGACATCCCGGTCATAATCGTTACGGCGGCCGATTTGACCGACGCGGATCGCCGTCGCCTCGGAGGCGAGGCGGTCCACATATTGCAGAAGGCGGCGTATGAACGCGACGAGCTGTTCAACCAAGTCAAACGCCTCGTCAGCCAACACGCGGCGGCGATGAAACTGGCCGAGACGGGATCATGAGCAATCCCACCATCCTCTATGTAGAAGACAACGACGACAACGTGTTCATGTTGCGCAATAGGCTCTCCCGCCGCGGCTACAACGTGATCATCGCGTCGGATGGGGCGCAGGGGATCGAGATGGCGTCGATCCATGCACCTGCGCTCATCCTGATGGACCTGAGCCTGCCGATCATAGACGGGTGGGAAGCTGCGCGCCGGTTGAAGGCGACAGAGAAGACCCGCGCAATTCCCATCATCGCCCTGTCCGCGCACGCGATGCCCGGCGACAAGGAGAAGGCAATATCGGCAGGATGCGACGACTACGATACGAAGCCGGTGGACTTGCCTCGATTGATGCAAAAGATCGAAAGCCTGCTCCGTCAGGAGCCTTCGGATGGATGAAGTCTCGCCTCTAATCCTGGTGGTCGATGACGAAGAAAACAATCGCTACACGTTGTTGCGCCGCCTTCGCCAGGAGGGCTATTCCAATCTGATCGAGGCTTCCAACGGCCGGCACGCTCTTGATCTGCTTGCGACACGCTCTGTGGATCTTATCTTATTGGATGTCATGATGCCGGAAATGGATGGGTACGATCTGCTTACCCGTCTGAAGTCAGACCCTCTGATGCGCATGATTCCGGTGATCATGATATCGGCTCTGGACGCCATCGACAGCGTCGTGCGCTGCATCAAGCTCGGCGCCGAGGACTATCTCCCGAAGCCGTTCAACCCCATCCTCCTAAAGGCTCGCGTTGGCGCTTCACTGGAAAAGAAGCGGTTTCGCGACCAGGAACTCTCCTACATGAACCAGATCGAGCGCGAGAGGCAGCGCTCGGACGAATTGCTCCATGCGATATTGCCAGCTGGAGCCGTGAAGGAACTGAAGGCCACGAATGCGGTCAAGCCGCGGCGATATGAAAATGTGGCTGTGTTGTTCTGCGACATCGTGGATTTTACCGCCTATTGCGAACGGAATGAGCCGGAACGAGTCGTCGCGGATTTGCAGCGACTAAACGAGAAATTCGAAGAAATCATCGCGCGCCACGCTCTCGAAAAGATCAAGACCATCGGCGACGCACTCCTCGCGACCGCCGGCTTGCTGCATCGGATCGATGAACCGCTCTTGGCAAGCGTTCGGTGCGGACTCGAAATGATCGCCGCGGCGCAGAGTCTGGAGCCGTATTGGGGAGTGCGCGTCGGAGTACATTTCGGTGCGGTGGTGGCCGGCGTCGTCGGACGCCGACAGTTCCTGTTCGATCTGTGGGGCGACACGGTGACCACCGCCGCGCGGGTCACCAGTTGCGCCAATATAAACTCAGTCTTTCTGAGCAATGCCACCTGGATTTTGATACGCGAGCGTTGCCGCGGGCAAAGTCACGGAAGGTTTGAGCTGAAGGGAAAAGGCCCCGTCGAACTGGTGGAGTGCCACGCGATAGACATCTGATTGGTCAGCAATCGGCTGCGAACCGCGCGTGTGCTCGACAACGCCGACAGCATCATGATCGCCAGCCGACCCATTGGCGGGTAGTATTCATGCCGAACGGATTCTTGGAGATATGCATGCATGTTGGTCGATCTTTTGTGCGCATGGGCATCGTGCTCGCACTCTGGTCAGTCGCGCCTGCTTTCGCCGCAGATCAAAATGCGACGGGGTATCGAATCACGAAAACCGTCGCTCTCGGCGGTGGCGAACGCTGGGACTATGTGATCTTCGATCCATCCTCTAGGCGCGTATATGTTGCGCATGGCGATCATGTGACTGTTGTTGATGAAAGGAAGGGCGATGTTATCGGCCAGATTGGCGTGTTTCCTGGTGGCACGCACGGAATCGCAATTTCGACCGAGACGAACCAGGGTTACACAGACGACGGCAAGGCGGGCACCGCGGTCGCATTTGATTTGGGCTCGCTCAAGGCGCTGAAACAGATTTCTGCGGCGCCAGACGCCGACGGGATACTCTATGAACCAGTTACCCGGCACGTCTTTGTGATTAACGGCGATAGCGGCTCTCTTACCGTCATCAATCCAAAATCCGACACACCGATATCGACCATCGATGTCGGAGCCGGATTGGAAGCCGGTGTCGTGGACGGCAAGGGGGCGCTGTTTATCAATGGCGCCGAGAATCATGAGATCGTGAGAATCGATGCCAGGACCAACAAAGTTACAGCCCATTGGGCAATGCCTGATTGCAAGAGGCCGCACGGTTTGGCGCTCGATCCTGAAACGCGGCGCCTATTTGCGACATGCGTCAACAATGTGCTTGTCGTGGTGGACGCGGATGACGGCGCCAACATTGCGACCGTTCCGATCGGAAGCTCCAGCGATGGGGCGGCCTTCGATCCGACGCGCAAATGGATCTTCAGCTCCAACGGTGATGGAACGTTGAGCGTCGTTCAGGAGAGGGACGCACAGACATTCGTCCTCGCCGACACGATCAAGACGGTTCCGGGCGCGAGAACGATGGCGATCGATCCTGAAACCGGCCGCCTGTTTTTGGTGGCCGCGGACATCGCGAAGATCGATCCGCCGGCTACACCGGGCGGCAGGCCACGCGTCGCGTACGTGCCCAATTCACTAAAATTGCTTTATTACGACCCAATCGACTGACCCCGCCCAACGTCGCGCTAGGTCGAGACGACCAACACGCATGGCGTTTTCAGCGGCGCGAGCGAACTGCTGTCATCGATATTTTTCCTTGTCGGGCGGCGCTGACCATGCTCGGTCCGGTGCCCACAGCACTCATTCGCAAGGTTGGGTTTTGTTCCCTCGAATCGCATCTGGCCGACCATGATATACATCGGGACCAGCGTTTTCTTGCGATGAAGGTCTAGGCGACGCGAGCCATCGGCGATCAATAAAGGCCTGGGATCTTGTGTCGCCAAATTTTTGCCCCAAATCAATCCCAGACCCTCGGCGATTGAGGCTCGCGACGGCGAGCCCTGGACAGGAGAAGGGAACACTCTGGTGGAGCGTCGTCCTGGCTTTCCCGGCGAGACCACATGGTCGATCGAGACGGTTCCCTATCATACGCTCATGCGTGAGCGGGTGCGTGACGACGGACTGCTCTTCTACGTGCTGGCGTCCGCGTCCTTCGTCGAGATCACCTCGGATCTCTATACAAGGAACTTGATCGAGTTCTTCGGCGACGACAGGGAAGTAAACGACTGGCTAGCAAACAGCTGGGAGAAAGAGGAGCTTCAGCATGGCGCAGCCTTGAAGCGCTACGTCGAGATCGCGTGGCCGGAGTTCGATTGGAACGCCGCCTACGGGAGCTTCTGCGGCGCGTACCACGCGTTGTGCTCGGTCGACCAACTCGCGCGCACGCGCGCCCTCGAACTGGCGGCGCGATGCGTCGTCGAAACCGGCACCGCCAGCTTTTATCGCATGCTTTCCAAGATGACCACGGAGCCGGTGCTGAAGCGCCTGGCCCGCGATATCAGCGCCGACGAAGTGCGCCACTATAAACATTTCTATCGCCATTTCCTGCGTTACCGTGAGCGCGAACGTCCGAGCCGCGGCGCCGTCACGCGCGCGTTGTGGACACGGATCGCAGAGGTCGACGCCGAGGATGCCTTCTGTGCCTTGAAGCACGTCTATCTCGGGAAAAATCCCGGCGCCGAGTTCCGTGCGAGCGACTATCGGGCGTTTCGTCACGCGTTTCAGAAGCTCGCGATGGACCATTTTCCTTATGGCATGGCGGTAAAGATGCTGCTGCAGCCGCTGCTACTCGGCGGGCGAATCCGACGGGTTGCGGTGCCGGCGATGACGTCTACAGCCCGACTGGTCGTGGGATGGCGGGCCACGACGAACGACGCGCTCGAAGGCGACCGCTGGATGATCGCGAAGCAGCGGAGCCCTGATCGATCGGATGTTCCGCGTCACTGACTATCATGCGGCACTGTACGCCGGCGAAAATGTCGCTTCATTCGATCAGGCCCAATTGCTGGTTGCGGGCTCGGGCTGACCCACTCGACGAGCTTGGCCGCCACATTATCGTTAATAGGCGTCGCCATACTTTACATGATATTGTCGAGCGATCGGTATGGCTCCGCCGAAATACCGAATAACCCATTCGATAATTTGATGATTTTCCTATTTTCTCCGCCGTGGCACGCCCCTTGCGTCAAGTGATCCATCGTGACCAGGGACGGAGATAGAACGTGAAGACCGCAATATTGAAGACCGCATTGATCGGCGCCGTGATGCTTTCAGGCGCAGAGATGCCGGCTTACGCCGGGCCGCTGCCGACCACATTCGCGTTCGACTACAATCAGCTGTCGAAATCAAATGCCAACGACATGGCGATCCAGAAATTCATGGATGGCATCCTCGGCTCGGCGGGCAGTGTGACCGTGACGGGCGCGGTGGCCAGCAAGACCTGGAACGGCGACGGCCACGTGGTGGGGCCCGGCAATAGTGGCACCTCGTATACCCTTGCGAACGAGGACGGCACGTTCATCATGAACAACCAGGGCGGCGGCTTCAATTCGATCACCATGGCATTTAAGGGGATCACGATCGACAGCCTTTCCTTCGACTATGAGATCTTCCCCGACATAACGTGCCAGAACTTGAAAAACTGCGGCGGCAAGGGCAACCTGAACCTGCCGGATATCACCGTCGACGCGAACGGCAAGCAAGTATTCCAAGACTTCGGCGTGCAGCCCGGGCAGGCCGGCGGTTCCCCTTATCTCCATTCGCCCAACAGCGGAAACCATAGCGACGAGCTGGCACCGCAGTTGCTCGGCAGTACGAGCCTGACATTCGCGCCCGGCGTCACCACGCTCGTTTTCAACGACTGGCCTCCCGAGATCGGCATCGACAATCTCGTGATCGTTGATGCGTCCACGCCGGTGCCGGAACCGGCCACCCTCGCCCTTTTTGGCACGGCTCTCGCCGGTCTGGGATGGATGCAGCGCCGCCGGAAGACCCGCTAAGCCCACCCTCACGTCTTTTGACGGTGTCTCCCTCGCGGGGGCGCCGTTTTCATGTAATGCCGACGCTGGAGACCACAACGCGAGGGAAGTTGCCGGCTCTTCTGGCGCTCATCGCGCGATCGGTCCGCACCAGCCGGGCAGATAATCGGCGTCCGCGCTCCTGGCGAGTTTGAGCGCTTGCTCCAGCGCCGCGTCGAAATCGGTCTCGACGGCCTTGCGCT
>Ga0073928_10012017_pt1 | contig 10004 bp, 5 predicted proteins | sample PaiPotPPA55metaG_FD_76969 | JGI IMG/M metagenome (GOLD analysis project Ga0073928, IMG submission 76969) | Iron sulfur acid spring bacterial and archeal communities from Banff, Canada, to study Microbial Dark Matter (Phase II) - Paint Pots PPA... ... | reverse complement strand
GGGCCCCACTTTGTCCGCCGTCCCTGACGCCGTGTAGATGCCCAGTTTATCGACACCCACCGTGTTGGCGGAGATATAGGTCTGGGTCTTGAAGTTGGTGACGATAGCAGTGGGGACATTCTTGTACAAGACGCCAGCGTAGGCGATGTAGTCGCCCAGCATCAAGGGCGCCTGTTTCCAGGGGTCCGGCTTGGTTGAACCAGGTGACGGGCTGGCCGGCATCATAAGAGCCTGCAAGGGTACGCCGGGGGGAAAAATGGGGTCATGACCAGGAGCCCCGACTGGAGGGTTCAGCGGACGGTTGAAAAGCGGACAGTCCGGGTCAACGGCGGGAGGTGCAACTCGCGGCACGCACATGGGGTAGCCGTTGCCGCTGGCGATAGTGGGATTTTCATTGTCCACCGACCAGCGCGGGTCAGGGCTGTGCGCCAGGCCATAGCGCCCCGTCGGGTCATTGATTTCAATGACGGTACCGGTGTTCTGCTTGCCCACGGTCCCGCCCACCTCAAACCGGCCTTTCGCATAGTCGATAAAGGTGATGAAACCCTGACCGATATTGCCCAAATCCTGGCCGACGGGGACGATCAGTCCCACGATGTAGGTGCCGGGAGGGTTCTTGAGCCCAGTGACATTATTGATAGTCGTGCCTTTGACGTCAATGTTCCCCGCTACAATCGCGTTGAAAGGTAGGTAGGGACTCACTCCCCGAACTTGTGACGGATTGTCGAGCAACGCCAGCCCCGTCTTGCCCGCACCAATGGTAGGGGCAACGTCGTTGACTGGGGCTGAAACGGTAGGATCAAACAGATCCCTCCATTTCAAGGTGTTGGCCGGAAACTGGAGGACGCTGTTCTTAGGCACGATCATCCGGACGCCCTGCATTGTTAATGTGCCGCCGCTGTCCGGATCAGCAAAATTATCCACCGTGGCCGCCTCGATGTACCCGCCTTGGCCGAAGCCTGGTGGCACGTTGCTGTTGAGCACTACTTTGGCACTGGCCTCGAATCCGAACAGCAAGGCCAAGGCAGAGATTAAAGCCAGAATTGTCGTGGATTTCCGTGTCATCAGATTCCTCCCGATGTGTAGCTCGACCCCGTTATTGGACTCTTCCTTCTGAACCTTCCTGCCTCCATGTCCGCCGAATCATTGTGAATGCGGATCAAGGTTCAAGAACGTCGGCAGTGGCGTGGCCCGACCTTCCGCGCCCACGGCAGGGACGTCAATAAAAATATCGAGCTCGGGATGAGCCGCCGGTGCTCCGTTGGGGACCTTCAGGCTGGGATGATCGAATGGTCCCTGCTCAAGGGCGACTCGGCTATCGGTGAGACCGTCGGCCAAAAAGTCCACCAATGCGTCGATATATTGCTCAGCCACAGGGTTAAACTCGGGGAACATCAAGGGCGGAATACCATCGACATCCACAGTCTTATCGTGCAAGTTAGTGTTGGGGAAATTGCCGCCGCGGGTGTAGAACTCCACTACTTGCCGCAGCGTGGCTGAATCTCCGACGTGGAAATACGGACCGCTGAATCTTATATTTCGCAGATTGGGTGCCTTGAAAGCGCCGTTCGTAACCCGGCGAGGCAAGATTGGGACGTCCGGAATAAACCTGGCCACATCCGGTGGCAAGCACCCTACATGGGGGATCGTTGCGGCCGCGCAGGTAGTGACATCCTCTCGCAGCGCCGTCAGCTCTACCAGGGAAAGCGGGAAGGGTTTACCTGCACTAGCAGTTCCACCGGACGAGGTAGCATCCGCGAGCAACGGACCGGGCACCTTGTACGTGAACTGAGTCGCCGACAACTTGATCCCGATTGGTTGCGCTCCGATCGGAGCAGTCCCGTTTACAAACGTGCTGTCGAAGCTTGGATCGGTGACTCCGGCAATTGTGATGAACAGCCCCGGGCTGAAGAACGATGGAACGCTGGTTCCGGTGGTGACCGTAACCAGGTTCGAGGTTCGCGAAATCGAGGAGATGGTCACAGCGGTTAAGAACAACGGATTTTGGTATTGAGGGTTCCCGGGGGCGGTAGCTCCCCGACCCTTATCTTCCGCGCCGCAGGTTGCCGTGCCACAACTGCTGCGGCGAAGGCCGATGTTGTACATGCCATGGTCGTAGTTGGCCTCTTCCAAGTTGTCGCCCATGATCATGAATTCGATTGCCTCACCCTGAGCCAGAGAAGGCACACCCTGGGAATCCGGTTGGTAATCCAAGACGGTGTGTCCTGTCGTGACCGGGGGAACGTGACAATCGGCGCAGTGAGTGCCGAGATTGGCGTTATCGTCCAAAAAGACGGTAAGGCCTAAGTTCTGCGTCGCCGTGAGAGCATTGGGGTTCGGAGCTATTGGAGGACAACCAGCGGGCGGGCAAGGCGATCCGTCGGCTTGTCTAACCGGATTGGGCGCTCCGTTGAACTGGTCAAAGGGAGTGTTATCGGAAACTAGCGTCGCCATGTAGGCTTGCACCGCCAGCCCAAAAAATAGCGAGAAGTTCGCCTGCATCTGAGTGTATTTTCCAGGGCCCAGGACAGCACTCCCCTGGCACGTTGTGCCTGCCGCGGCTGCGACGGGCGCCTTATGCACGGTAAACTCCGGCAAAGACTCCGAGCTAGAGTGGGAATCCTGGTCGTGCATAGCGGCCGATACGGCCCGATGCGGAGCAGCGGCTACGAGGACGTCGGGATGGTTCCACCATTGATCCTGAAATGCGGCTTGGATCATCTCGCAATAAGAGTGAACGTTCAGGCCCGGTCCAGTGGTGCGAGCCAAGGGTCCTAACACGCTATCGTGAGGATGCACGAGTTGTTTGCCCAAAGGCCGTAGGTTTGTCATCTTCAAGCCGATGTCGGGCAGGGTGCGTCCACTGAAGGACATCGCGATGTTGCTGGTTGGGGGACCAACCGCCACCGAGGCCAAGCTTGAGTTGGTGACGCGAATGAAGACCGGGTTCAGCTGGCCGTTGACATTTTCCTGAAGCACCTTCGTCCGGTCCCGGAAACCAAAGGAATCTACGCCGTTAAAAACGAAGCTGCCTCGCCCCTCCCACAGGTTGTCAAAGTTGAAGCCCGCGTTGATCATCGTCGGAGAATTTCTGGGCATCGCGCGGCGGACGTTGGTCCCCTTGACGTTGAAGAGATCCGCCACGGGTGTGCCGCTATCCACAGCTTTCCCCGGGTTGATGCCAGTGAACTTTTCCAAGCGCACCCCCTGGGAAGCCATAATGTCGTTTGTATCCCTGGAAACGTTGCTCATCTCTTCGAAAAGAGTGACGCCGGGACCCCGGGGAGTTAGTTCCGTTGGACTGAACCAATCGTTGAGCGGGAAATCGCCGGCGACCACCTTGTAGTTCGGAGCAAACGTCGGATGCCCCGGCCTGTTTAAGTTGGGGTCGGGCGGCTCCATCGGAATCGGAGCATTCGGATCGTTGGCAGTAAAGGGGACGGTGGAGTTGCCGAAGAGGGCGTCACCACCCAGGCCGGATCCAGACGGCGGCGGTCCGATAGCGTTGAGTTTAAAATTTGCGTCACTCAGATTAGGCGAAATCTGGTCTCGGGCGCGAATATCGGCGCCGGCGCTGAAATGGCAGGTAGCGCAGGCCTGAACGCCATCGCTACCCACTTGCATATCCCAGAACAAGGCCTTGCCCAGTCGGATCAGCGCGGTCTGATCCTTGACAATCTCGGCACTCAAAGGCTGAAAAGTTAAAGCGACATCAGGCCCTGGGATACCATGCCCCATGTGTGCCGCCGGATTCCAAACTACAGCACAGGGCACCGGCACTGGTACCTCCCTCAAAGACACCACTTGATCCACATTGAGTCCCAGAACGCAGGGATCCACACTTCCATGCGGGACGGTTGCCGGATTGAAGAACTTGTTGCGCTTATGCAACCGTTCGCCGCTTCGCAAACCCGAATTGCCGCGACTGCTTACTACGACGACGGCACTGATCATCAAGCAACAACCTATCAACGCTATGACTCTGGTCGTCGTGGTTGACCTTCGGCTGAATTGAATTGGGTGCGGTGCCTTGCCTGATGACGTGTTCATAGGAATCCTTCCTTTGGTACCTGCTTCCCGACTGTTACCTCACTCGCAATAGATCGCTTTGGTCATCCAGATCTCCCGGGGACCGGATAAATGCGTGCGAAGACGAACACCGCGAGCACGTGTTGGCACACACTCCCTTGTGCGGCTGTGCGGCCACGTTCCTTAAGGAGACCTTGGAAAATCCGTCGTCACTTAATAGGCAGGGATCCCCTCGTTCGTCTCGCGGCTCGGGGGAAGAGGAACGCGCGAGGAAAGAGTTAAAAAACTGCTTCGGCCAGGTCGAGGAAACCTTTCGGCCAAGTCAAGTAGTTTTTCGGGGGCCCCACGACCCCGATACATTAATCATAGAGTGCTTAGGATGTCAAGGAAAAACTTAGCTTATCGGGCTATTTCCACAATATACAAGCGTTTCCGCGCCGGAAGTCTTCGAAATCGCGCAAATCCGCCCGGCCGCTAATGGCATTTGGCTGGCTCATTGCCACCTACTCCTTCGATGACGATTCCCTGATTAAGCCCATCCGACGCTCGCGTCCATCAACCGGGAGAGAGATTTTTCCCAAAGACCTTGCCAGCGGGAACAGGACGTCGGTGTGGTTTGTGATAAGCCCGTTTCCACTTGAGGGCCTTCGTCCTTGTAGATGAACAGGGTAGGTGAACACGTATTTCGGATAATGCAGTGAGCGCCTAAGTGTTCATAACTCGCTGTCCTCGAGTTTCGACGGGGCTCGCTCTGTCATAGCTTCGCCCCAGGTCTGGCACATCGGTCTGCGCATCATCGGCAGCCACTCGAAGCCGTTGGTCGATAAGCATCTGGAACATGCTACACAGTGGTGGGTGACTAGCGAAGAGGGCGGCGGCGATCAGGGTCCGCCCTTCATCGAAAGCCACCCGAAGCCGCGTTGCTCCAGATGCGCATCGTTCACATATGCGAGGTCAGCGGAATCACGGGGACTAGCCAAATCTGGACTAGACCCGCCTGGTCGGGGGCAGGTAAACGAGTCTCCTTCGGCTCCAGCGTTCTTGAGCGTAAACCCAATAATCTCTGCGCGGCATCCTCTCACAACTGCTTGAGGAATTCGATCACGGCCTGCTGATCTTCGGGACTCAGCGCCCGGAAGCGCCGGATGACCTCCCGCGAGTCGCTGCGATGAGTCTTGGATACGTTGCTGTTGTATGGCGGACAAATGACGGCCTGAGGCGACGAGCCATAGGAAACATTACTCGAGCTGTTAGCCGGGGGAACCGGGCATCCAGCACCCAGAACGTCAGGCGTATTTTCGTCATCAGGGGCCGGCAGGTCATGTAGCTCGATGGCGGCACGGATGGCATCGTCCAGGATGCGCACGACCAGTGGTGCATTGGTGACCTTGCTGTTGGTGGTCACCGTGCCGGCGGGGTTGCTATTCACGGTAAGGCTACTCAGATACACCCGGGCATCGTGCAAGAAGGGTGCGCCCATTCTCCCCAAGCCCATCAGTGGTGCCGTGCGGAACTCCTGACCGCGGGCGGTAGCTTTCAGGTTCGAGAAGGCATCGTCGGCGAAACTACGGGGGAGATCGAAAGTCTCGAAAGGCCTGCTCCCGTCTACTTGTCGAGCGATCACCAGCGGATCGCGTGGTCTTTGCGCGAATCGCTCCGCATTGATGACGGGCATCTTGTGGAGGAGCAAATCCGAGAAGATCGGCGCCCATACGAAGCTGAGATGTTCAGCCCCAGGGTCGCCGGTCAGTGCCGCTGGGGACTGCCCTGTCCTGTGGATCGGGGTGTGGCAGCCCGCACAGTCCAGCTTGCGATCCGCCTGGTTGATGGCATGCAGATCGCGGCCATCGCCTCCGGCCGGCATGCGGCCCGCGATCATGCGGTTGGCAAACGCCACTAAGTCAATCCCAAAGAGCTTTGCGCCGCGCTGGACCTTGCCCTCCTTGCTGTGGATATCACGGTACATCGCGGGATGAGGCGACTTGAGCAAATGCAACAGTGTGTTCCCAAACTCCGGCGGGGCCGTGTTGCGGATAAAGCTCCGCTCACTGAAGGGCGAAGACAGGTGAATCTCGGGGGAAGTAGAGGCGGCGGCCAGGCAAGCTGCCGGTTCCGGGGCGGGACCCGTCGAAGGGAAAAGCGTGGGGAAGTTGATCTCCTTGCCGTTTATCAGATTCGTAAACGAGAGTTCCCCTTGGAGACCCCCTATGATGAACTGCATAATCTCGACCCCATTGGCACGCAGCCCAAAACGCCCTACTCCACCCACGAAGCCGGTCACTGAGGTCAGGTTGCCATTCGGATCTGTGTGTAGCACCAGAGTGCGGGGGATCATATTGGCCTTGCCGGAGATGCAGTCGCTCTTGCATCCGAGAGAGGCCGCGTAATTGCCGAGGGAAGAGTTGTGGCCTTGGGTGTCGCCGGGGTCGGCGTTTGCCAGGATGTCAGCAGTAGGAACCGCCTCCATCAGCCCACGACCGATATAGGGCGGCCCGGCGCGCTCGCCTACAGTTCGCCGAAAGCCACTAGGGTAGAGTCCGGTTTTTGGATCTGGGGTACCCTGCAGGTTCACATCAAACGCAACCGGCGCAATCGGCTTCGGCACACACTCCGGAATAGAAGGCCGCGTGTGCTGGACAAAGCCGCCAAACGGCTGCGACGTCAAACCGGTCACGATGTTGTTGGTAGCTCCGTCCAAAGGATCAAAGAAGCCGGGATTACCCAACGCGTCCACGTGAGAGGGATCGAAGTCGCCGGAGACCGTAAACGCTGCTGTCCGCCCTGGACCGTTGAGGGCGTCAAGATTGTCGTTGGGATCCGGTTGACCATCGGCCAGCACGTGGCCGGCTGGCTGCCCGCCCCCGGTCAGCGGGTCGAATGAGGTGAACTTAAAATTGGTCGGCGTCGAACGCGCGGCCCGCGAGACCAGCGATACGCAGGTCGACCCTGGCACGCAAGAGGCCGGGCTCACGACCCCGGGAGTCGGAACGGCTTCGAGCGAACTCATATGGCAACCCAGGCAAAACGGCTGGTTGGCCATCGGCCCCGCGCCCTCCGCAGCGGTATGTGCGGTGGTGAAAAAGGTCATTCCCTCAAGGAACGCCTGTCGCTCCTGCAGAGTAGCGTCAGGGTAGACCAGAGCGTCGAGGTCCTGCAGCGTCAGGGGAAAAGGCCCCACAATGCCAAACTTGGAGCGGGGAACCCGTTTCACCGGTTCCAACACGGTTCCCGGCGGCGGGACCACGATGTCGAAGATCCCCGCCCCTGCCGCGCCTCCCTCTAGTGCTCTTTGGGCCACCAACTGATTATCGGTGGGTATGTTGGAACCCAGTTCTGCCATCAAAGCTCCGACGGCCGCTAAGACTGCCACCATGATTAAGCCCTTGCGCATGATCGCCTCCCCTGACGATGGGAGCTGCATCCAGATACAAAATTGAGGCAAATGCACGTCCCGTACGGCTGGAACTGGCGGGAACTACTCATCAAACCACTCCTGGTAGATTAGGCAGGGATCCCCTCGTTCATCTCGCGGCGCAGGAGAAGAGGAACGCGCGAGGAAAGAGTTAAAAAACTGCCTCGGCCAGGTCGAGGAAACCTTTCGGCCAAGTCAAGTAGTTTTTCGGGGGCCCCACGATCCCGATACATTAATCATAGATGGATTTGAATGTCAAGGAAAAAACTTAGCTTATCGGGCGCGATGCGCGGCCCCCACATGACCAGCCATTCTGCATCGGCGGATTTAATTGTCAAGAGGTAGGTCTGTCAAGCAGAAAACCAGCTTTGTCGGGCTATTGAAACAAAATACCAGCGTTTATGCGCAAGAAGTTGCCTACACTTGCCGATTCGTTCTCGCGTCTATCACGGTGAAGAGGTTAAGTTGCTGTCCGCGAGCTTCGACGGTCTCGGTTTCCAGTAGCCGCCCCTCTCACACCTGCGTTCGCCCCAGGTCCTGTACGTCGGTCTGCCCTTCATCGAAAGCCACCCGAAGCCGTTGGTCGATAAGCATCTGGAACATGCTACGCAGTGGTGGGTGACTAGCGAAGAGGGCGTTAAAAGTCGCGCGGTCCAGGCTTAGCAGGTTCACCTTCGTGACGGTTCGTGCCGTGGCCATGCGCGGGCTCTCATTTACAAGAGCCATTTCTCCGAAACACTCACCGGGACCGATCCGAGCCAATCGCTGTTCGTGCTTAAGCATCTCGACTTCACCATCCACGACGATATACAGCCGGTCGCCGCGGTCTCCCTGTCGGAAGATGATCTGGCGTGGCTCGAAATGCTCTCGACACAAGCTCGCCGATTGCCCGAGCTTGAGCTGGACGATGTCGGGTGGCAGCAGCAGATCAAGGAACCAGTCGGTCGAGACTCTTAGCTTGCGATCGAAGCCGGGTAGCTTCATCAGATAGATCGAGCGCCACATCAACCACGCCAGGAAACCAGAGATCTTGAATCCAAACACCTCGGCGACGGCCGATCGGTGGCCGAGCGAGGCTAATTTTCCGAGGGCCTGGAAGGAGAACGCTTGCTTCGGTGTGCCGCGCAGTGTAGCGACGAGATTCTTCGCCACGCAGGCCGCTTGGCGCGTGGCGTGCTGCGCGGTTGGGGGACATGGCTGCCACGTTTTCTGGTCCACAACCCAGGCACAATCGCCCAAGGCCCACACACCGGGATAGCCGATGACTTCCAGGTGTTTGTTGACGACGATTCTCCCCCGCTCTTTTTTGCAGGGTAGCCCAGCCACCAGCGGATTGGGCGCCGCCGGAACCGTGCTCACCAGGGTCTTCGTAGGAATTCGCTCAACATTATCGAGTAAAGCCGACTCGGCGGTTGCCCCAGCCAGGCGTGTGTTCAGGCGAATTTCGACCCCGCGACGTTGCAACAGCTTCTGCGCGAACTGGGCTAGGCTCTGTGGCAACTCGGGAAGGATAAGCGGGCCCGCGTGAAGAAGGACAACGCGGATCTCATTCGGATTGATGCGCCGGAAACTACGCGCCACTCTGCGGACGAAGTCGTTCAGTTCGGCGACTGCTTCAACTCCGGAGAACCCCCCTCCGGCTACGACAAAGGTTAGCAGCGCCCGGCGAAGCTCGCGATCCGACTCAACGTCGGCCTCTTCCAATGCGTGGATGACGTGGTTGCGTAATACCAGGGCATCACCAACATACTTGAATGGAAGAGCATGCTCGGCGAGACCCGGCTGGCCCCCAAAACTGGTGATGTTTCCCACGGCTATGACGAGATGATCGTATTCCAGCTCAAAGGGCCGCGGTCGAAACCCTGCACTCGTTGTCACAGTCTTGTTTTCTAAGTCGATCGACTCGACTTCGCGAGTGTAGAGGTTGGTCTTCGGGCACAGCCGCCGGATTGGTGCGATGGTATCGACAATTCCAATGCTGCCCGAAATCACTTCTGGCAGCATGGGCTGAAACACCAGATAGTTTTCTTTGCTGACGAGCCCGACTTCGACGCTCGGATCTTTTTTCAGGAGCTTCTCAAGCACCATCGCCGTGTAGGTTCCACCGAAGCCCCCGCCGATGATGAGAACCCGCGTTCGTCTCTGTTGCATCATGTCCTCCCGACTCAGCTTGGCGGGGTTCCAGAGATTGTGAGCTTAGGCCCGTAGACTATTACAGCATTACAATTTTGCTGATTGGCGCGCTGGCGTAGCGCGCGATAGCTGTGAATCAGTTACTCACGACCACTCTGAGGAATACTCGATCGCTCGAGCCAAAGCCTTCGGATCGGGGATGATGAGTCTGTTGTTGCCGAGTTCGATCAGCCCCTCCTCTTGATAACGATGCAACAGACGGCTCACAATCTCCCGGCTCGAACCAACCATAGCAACCAGATCGTTAATGCCAAAGCTCCCGCCGATCAAGCACGAGCCATCGGCCGCGACCTGACCGTGCTTTTCAGCCAGTTGAGATAAGGCCGCGAGAAGACGGTAGGGCACCTCTCGCGATGACAGTTCCAGCATG
>Ga0073928_10012016_pt1 | contig 10004 bp, 12 predicted proteins | sample PaiPotPPA55metaG_FD_76969 | JGI IMG/M metagenome (GOLD analysis project Ga0073928, IMG submission 76969) | Iron sulfur acid spring bacterial and archeal communities from Banff, Canada, to study Microbial Dark Matter (Phase II) - Paint Pots PPA... ... | reverse complement strand
CCAACAGGATGCCGCTCAGCGGCTCCAGGCCCCACACCTTCACCACATGCGCGGTGATGTAGGCGGCGGTGCCGAAAAAGGCGGCGTGGCCGAAGGACAGGAGCCCGACATAGCCGATGAGCAGGTTGAAGGCGCAGGCGAAGAGCGCGAAGCACAGCGCCTTCATCAGGAACACCGGGTAGAAGACGAAAGGCGCGGCGACGGCGAGCGCCAGCAGCACGACCGTCAGTGCAAGATTGGCGCGCCGCGACAGCGCGACCTCGCGCGCGTGGATGCTGGCGGCGCCGCGTTCCATCTCAGGCCGTCCTGCCGAAGAGGCCGGCAGGCTTCACCAGCAGCACGATCGCCATGACCAGGAAGATGACCGTGGTGGACGCTTCCGGCCAGAACACCTTGGTGAGCCCCTCGATCAGCCCCAACGCGAAGCCGCTCAAGATCGCGCCCATGATCGAGCCCATGCCGCCGATGACGACGACGGCGAAGACGACGACGATGAGGTTCGAGCCCATCAGCGGGCTCACCTGGTAGATCGGCGCCGCCATGACGCCGGCGAGCGCGGCGAGGGCCGCGCCGAAGCCGTAGGTCAGCGTCACCATGCGCGGCACGTTGATGCCGAAAGCCTGCACCAAGGCCGGGTTCTCGGTGGCCGCGCGCAGGTAGGCGCCGAGCCGCGTGCGCTCGATCAGGAACCAGGTGCCGAAGCACACGACGACCGAGGCGACGATCACCCAGGCGCGGTAGTTGGGCAGGAACATGAAACCGAGATTGTGCGCGCCGACGAGCTCGGCCGGGATGGTGTAGGGCTGGCCCGAGGAGCCGTAATACTGGCGGAACACGCCCTCGATGATGAGGGCGAGGCCGAAGGTCAGGAGCAGCCCGTAGAGATGATCGAGGCGGTAGATGTGGCGCAGGAAGAGCCGCTCCAGCGCGACGCCGAAGGCGCCCACCACCAGCGGCGCGACGATGAGCGCCGGCCAATAGCCGATGCCGGCATATTGCAGCATCAGCCAGGCGCAGAACGCGCCCAGCATGTACTGCGCGCCATGCGTGAAGTTGATGATGTTGAGGAGGCCGAAGATCACCGCGAGGCCGAGGCTCAGCATGGCGTAGAACGAGCCGTTGATGAGCCCGATCAGGAGCTGTGCGAACAGCGCAGGCGTCGGCGGGATATGCGGCAGGAAGGAGAGCATCACGCCTCGCCCCTGCTGTGCGCGCGGTCACCCCCCTCCCTTCCCTCCCCCTCAGGGGGGGAGGGTGCACCGAGGTCAAATCCCCTCCCCCCTTGAGGGGGAGGGTCAGGGTGGGGGGGCAAGCGCACGCCGCTGCTACCCCTTCTTCACGAGCGGGCAGTCGCCTTTGTCGAGGGGGCGGAAGGCTTGGTCGCCGGGGACGGTCTGGATGAGCTTGAAGAGGTCCCATTCGCCCTTCGACTCCGACGGCTTCTTCACCTCGAAGAGATAGAAGTCGCGGATGACCCGGCCATCCTCGCGCAGCTTGCCGTTCTTGGTCATGAAATCGTTGATCGGCGTCTCCCGCATCTTCGCCATGACCTTGTCCGGGTCCTTGGTGCCGAGCGCCTTCACAGCGTTGAGGTAATGATGCATGGCGCTGTACACGCCGGCCTGCGTGAAGGTGGGCGGCCGGCCCATGCGCTGCTCGAAGCGCTTGGAGAAGGCGCGCGTCTCGTCGTTCATGTCGTGGTAGAAGGGGCCGGAGAGCTGCAGGCCCTGCGCCGTCTTGAGGCCGAGCGAGTGGACATCGGTCAGGAAGATGAGCAGGCCCGCGAATTTCTGCCCACCCTCGACGATGCCGAACTCGGCGCCCTGCTTGATCGAGTTGATGGTGTCGCCGCCGGCATTGGCGAGACCGATGATCTTGGCCTTGGACGCCTGGGCCTGGAGCAGGAAGGACGAGAAGTCGGGCGTGTTGAGCGGCACGTTGACGTCGCCCAGCACCTTGCCGCCCGCCGCCTTCACGACATCGGCGGTGTCACGCTCGAGCGCGTGGCCGAAGGCGTAGTCGGCGGTGACGAAGAACCAGGTGTCGCCGCCGCTCTTCACCACCGCGCCGCCGGTCACATGGGCGAGCGCATAGGTGTCGTAGACCCAGCTCGCGGCGTAGGCATTGCACTTGGGTCCCGTCAGGTCGGATGTCGCGGGTCCCGACCACAGCGCCAGCTTCTTCTTCTCGCGCGACACCTCGTTGACGGCGAGCGCCACCGAGGAGGTCGGCACGTCCGTGATCACGTCGACGCCTTCGGTGTCGTACCATTGCCGCGCGATGTTGGCGCCGACATCGGGCTTGTTCTGATGGTCGGCGGAGATCACCTGGACCTTCTGGCCGAGCACGAGGCCGGCATCCTCGGCCGCCATCTCCGCCGCCGCCACCGAGCCCTTGCCGCCGATATCGGCGTAGAGCGAGGACATGTCGTTGAGTACGCCGATCTTGACCGGCCCGCCGCTCTGCGCCGCCGCTCCCACCGCGCTCAGCGCGACGGCCGCCGCGGCCGCCCATAGCACATGCAACTTCATCTCCGCCCTCCCATTAGACTCCGAGATACTCGTGCAGCTTGCCGATATTCGCGTCGAGCGCGTCGTTGGCGATCATGTCGATGACCTGGCCGTGCTCGACCACATAATGACGGTCCGCCAGCGTCGCGGCAAAGCGAAAGTTCTGCTCCACCAAGAGGATGGTGAAGCCCTTCTGCTTCAGCGTGCGGATGAGGGCGCCGATCTGCTGCACGATGACCGGGGCCAGGCCCTCGGTCGGCTCGTCCAGCAGCAAGAGCTTGGCGCCGGTGCGCAGGATGCGGCCGATGGCGAGCATCTGCTGCTCGCCGCCGGAGAGCTTGGTGCCCTGGCTTTTGCGCCGCTCGGCGAGGTTGGGGAAGATGGCGTAGATCTCGTCGATGCTCATGCCGCCCGGCTGCACCACCGGCGGCAGCAGCAGATTCTCCTCGACCGAGAGGCTGGCGAAGATGCCGCGCTCCTCCGGGCACCAGGCGATGCCGCGCCGCGCGATCTGGTTCGAGGCGAGGCCGATGAGTTCCTGCCCGACCAGCACGACCGAGCCGCGCCGCTGCGCGATGACGCCCATGATCGCCTTCAAGGTGGTGGTCTTGCCGGCGCCGTTGCGCCCCAGCAGCGTCACGACCTCGCCCTCGGCGACGGCGAAGTTCATGCCGTGCAGGATGTGCGACTCGCCGTACCACGCGTGCAGATCGGCGATGCGCAGCAGCTCCTTCTGCTTGACCCGCGTGTCAGGCATGGCCGCTTCCCGTGCCCATATAGGCCTCGCGCACCTCGGCGTTCTTGGACACCTCGGCGTAGCTGCCTTCCGCCAGGACGTGCCCGCGCGTCAGCACGGTGATGGTGTGCGAGAGATCGGCGACGACGGAGAGGTTGTGCTCCACCATCAGCACGGTGCGGCTCTTGGCGACCTCGCGGATCAAGCCGGAGATGCGGCTGATATCCTCGTTGCCCAAGCCCGCCATCGGCTCGTCGAGCAGCAGCATCTCCGGCTCGAGCGCCAGCGTCGTCGCGATCTCCAGCGCGCGTTTGCGGCCATAAGGCAGCTCGGCGGCGGTCGCGTGGATGTAGTCCTTGAGGCCGACCGAGGCGAGCAGCGCATCGGCGCGCGGATCGAGCGTCTCGAGGCTCCTGGCCGAGCGCCAGAAATGGAAGGACGTGCCGAGCGGGCGCTGCAGCGCGATGCGCACATTCTCGCGCACGGTCAGATGCGGGAACACCGCCGAGATCTGGAAGGAGCGCACCATGCCGCGCCGCGCCACGTCAGGCGCCGCCTCGCGCGTGATGTCGCGCCCGTTGTAGAGGATGCGGCCCGAGGTCGGCTCGAGGAACTTGGTGAGCAGGTTGAAGACGGTCGTCTTGCCGGCGCCGTTGGGGCCGATCAGCGCGTGGATGGTGCCGCGGCGCACATGCAGATCGACGCCGCGCACCGCGGTGAATCCGGCGAACTCCTTGGTGAGACCGGCGGTCTCAAGGATGAAGTCACCCAACGCTTCGCCTCTCCCGGTCAAGGGCGGATGCGTTGCCCGCCCTCGTTGTTCGCAATTTCCCGCGAGGCTAGCGGCTTGTGTTTGCTGATACAAGGCCATCCCGCCCAGGGCGCGGACGGTGACCGGATGTGGCGGCGGCGCGAGCGGGCCGGCGCCGGGACCGTCAGGGCTGCCCGGCCGGAGCGCTGCGCGGCGCGCGCGTCCCGGGCTTCCCGAGCCGCCGCTTCGCGTGCCCGGCGGCTGCCGCGCGCTGCCGCGCCTGCCGCTCCGCCACGAATTGCTGATAGAGACTCAGCTCGCGCCCGGTGGCGTTCGGTGCCGACTTGCCAAACTTGACGAAGAACAGCAGCCGGCCGACGCGCTCGACCTCGTCCCAGGCGTGCCGCGCTTCTTTCTTCGACAGCACGAGGATTTCCGCCCGCGCGCCGGCGCGGCGGCGCGCGCCCTCGACCGCGGCGATCATGCGCGCGCGGTCGAGCGGCACAATTGCTTCGATGAGATCGTCGAGGTTGTCGCCGTAGTCGAGCATCGGTTCCCTCTGGGCAGGCGCTTTTGCGAGGGGTGCGCCGTGCCCCGTAGATCAGGGCTTCGGGGCGGCGATAACCAGCGCGAGCGGGGGCGCGAACGCCAGCAGCGCGCCGAGCAGCGTCGCGATGATGCGCTCGGCCCGGTTCCACCGCCGCCAGTCGCGGTGCAGATCCTTGCGCATGGACATGGCGGCCACCTCAGGTCGCCCGCTCGGCCCTGCCGAAACGGCAGCGCCAGCCGTGCAGCAGCCATTTCGGGTGCTCGTCGAGCCATTGCGAGGCGATGAGCTGGCCCTGGACGGCGCACGACATGGCGCTCGTCGCATCGACGGGCGGCCGCTCCTCGCGGCAGATGTCGGGGGTTGCGGCAAGACAAACGATCAAAATCAACGCGACCATCGAATTTTCTCCTGGCGTGGCTGCGTGGCGCTTCGCGACCCGCACCCCGCGTCCCGTGCCGGTAGACCCTCGGTTGCGGACGATCACGACAGCGGGCTCGTCCATAGATTGAGAAAGCTCCCGGCTCTGAACCGTAAACGAATGCTGCCGATGCACGTCTGCCGGAACGCGTGTAATATTTTGTCGTGGATGCGTAAATCGGGAGCGCACGCGAAGTAACGCTTTGCTGCGGAACGTGACAGAGTCTGTCAACCGCTGGTGCTGCGGCCGGCAGACGGATTTCGCCGTGCCAGCGCGCGCCGCCTGATCCGCTATCCCCGCCCGGCCATGCCGCTTATAGTGGCAGGACGGCCATAGCCTCGGAGGATCGTCATGAGCGAGAGTCTCACCTTGGCTCCCGCCGCCGGCTCCGTCTCGGCGGTGCTCAAGGAGCTCAGCTTCGATGAATACGGCCTGGTCGCCGCCGTGGCGCAGCAGCACGATACCGGCGAGGTACTCATGCTGGCGTGGATGAACCGCGAGGCGGTGGAGCGGACGCTCGCCACCGGCCGCGTCCATTTCTGGTCGCGCTCGCGCCAGCAGCTGTGGCGCAAGGGCGAGCAGTCGGGCCAGGTGCAGCGGCTGATCGAGCTGCGCGTCGATTGCGACGGCGACGCGGTGCTGCTGCTCGTCGACCAGCACGGCGTCGCCTGCCATACCGGGCGGCGCAGCTGCTTCTTCCGCGCCGCGCGCGGCGACCGGCTCGTCGCCATCGCCGAGCCGCTGGTGACGCCGGGCGAGCTCTACGGCGACCAGGGATGACGGCGATGCGTCTCGTCATCGCCATGATGAAGCACGAGACCAACACCTTCTCCCCGGTCAAGACCGACTGGCAGCGCTTCCGCGACTGGGGCGCCTATCTCGGGCCGGAGGCGCGGCGCGCCTATGAGGGCACGGGCATGCCGATCGGCGCCTATCTCAAGCTCGCCCGCGAGATCGGCGCCGAAGTGGTGACGCCGGTGGCGGCGGAGGCGATGCCGAGCGGCCCGGTTGCGGCCGAGGCCTATGAGCTGATGTCGTCCGCCATCCTCGACGCGGTGCGCCAGGGCTGCGATGCGGCGATGCTCGATCTGCACGGCGCCATGGTGGCGGCGACGACCCCCGACGGCGAGGGCACGCTGCTCGAGCGCATCCGCGCCATCGCACCCGGCCTCCCCATCGCCGTCACCTGCGACCTCCACGCCAACCTCACCGAGCGCATGGTGCGCCACTCAACCGCGCTCATCGGCTACAAGACCTATCCCCATGTCGACATGTTCGAGGTGGGCGAACAGGTCGGCCGCATCCTGCTGCGGGCGATGAAGGGCGAGATCCGCCCGGTCATGGGCTGGGCGCGCCGGCCGCTCTTGGCGCAGACGCTGCGCATGGGCACCGACGACGAGCCGATGAAGGCGCTGATTACGCTGGCGCGCGCGGAGGAAGAGCGCGGCATGCTGGCGGCGACCGTGTTCGGCGGCTTCCCGCTCGCCGATTTCGCCGATGCCGGCATGTCCGCGATCTGCATCGCCGACGGCGATGCGGCGGCGGCGCGCGCGGCGGCGGAGCGGCTGATGGATGCCGCCTGGCAGCGGCGCGAGGAGTGCCTCTATCGCCCCGAGCCGCTGGAGCAGGCGGTGGCGCGCGCCAAGGCGCTGAGCGAGGGCCCGGTGCTGCTGCTCGACCATGCCGACAATGTCGGCTCGGGCGGCACCCAGGACGTCATGACCGTGCTGCGCGAAGTGATGCGGCAGGGGCTCGAGGATGTGGCGGTGGCGGCGATCTTCGATCCGGAAGCGGTGCGCAAAATGGCCGCCGCCGGCGTCGGCGCCACGGTGACGCTGCCGCTCGGCGGCAGGACCGACATGCCCGCGATCGATCGACGCGGCGAGCCGCTCAAGGTGACCGGGCGCGTGCGCACGCTCTCCGACGGCGAATGGATCGTGCGCGGCCCGATGTATACCGGCGTCAAGGTGAGCATGGGTCCCGCCGCCGTGCTCGATACCGGCACGGTGCAGATCGTCGTCGTCTCGCGCCATCACGAGCCGTGGGACCAGGGCGTGTTCCTGAGCCTCGGCATCGATCCCAGGGCCAAGCGCTATCTGCTGCTCAAGTCGCGCATCCACTACCGCGCCGGCTTCGCGCCCCTGGCGCGCGCCACCATCACTCTCGACGGCGAGGGCGTCACCACCTCGGACAACGACCGGCTGCGCTTCGAGCACGTGCGCCGGCCGATCTTTCCCCTCGACCGCCTCAACGCACCGCCGGCCCGATAGGACCATCGAGCGAAGCGCGGCGGCGAGCCATTCGCGCGATTGACGCAAAACTTGAAATTTAATAGAGTCGGTGCTCCGCTACTTAAAAGCGGGACATAGTGCCGACGCCAGATCGGCCGAATGGGGGAAGGACTTTCGCTTGAGCCGCGCCGGACTGCGCCATTGCTCCCGACCCGCCTGTGCGTATCCAGCCAAACTTCATCGGGAGCCAACCATGCGCCTTTGCGCCACAGCGATCGGTGCGCTCTTGCTTGCAGCAGCCTCGGTCGGATCGGCCGCCGCCGCAACCTGCGAGAGCCTCACCGGCCTCACCCTGCCGAACACGACCATCACCCTGGCGAAATCCTTCGCCGGCGGCACCTTCACCGCGCCCAACGGGCAGAACTTCGCCAACATGCCCGCCCTCTGCCAGGTGCACGGCGTCGCCACGCCGACCAGCGCGTCGGCGATCAATTTCGAAGTGTGGCTGCCCGCCGCCTCGTGGAACGGCAGGCTCGAGGGCCTCGGCAATAGCCTCTATCCCGGCCTCGAGCGCGGCGGCGAGGTCGGCTGGGGGCCGGCGGGCGGCCAGTTCGTCATCAACCGCACCACCAGCTCGGGCGTCAGCTCCTTCGACTGGTTCCGCTTCGCCGTGTTCGACAATCCCAACTGGGACTTCCGCACCTTCAATTTCGACAGCGACGCCGCGCTGGGCGACGCGGACTGGGCCGCGATCGCCAATTCGACCGATCCGGATATCGAACCGTTCCGGAGCCTCGGCCACAAGATGATCTACTATCACGGCTTCGCCGATCCGCTCATCCCGGCGTTCAACGGCATCAACTACTATGAAAGCGTCGTCGCCGACCAGGCACGGCGGCGGCACGGCGACGGCGACCGCGATGGCGCCTTGGCGGAGACGCGCGAGTTCTTCCGCGCCTTCATGGTGCCGGGGATGTATCATTGCGCCGGCGGCCCAGGCCCCACCATCTTCGCCGCGTCCAGCGGCGCCGCGGCGGATGCGGAGCACGATGTCCTCAGCGCGCTCGTCGAGTGGGTCGAGCACGGGGTAGCGCCCCGGCGCATCGTCGCGACCAAGTTCCTCAACGACAATGCGGCCAACGGCATCGCCTTCCAGCGGCCGCTCTGCCCCTATCCCGAAGTTGCGGCCTATCGCGGTTTCGGCGACCCGACCAGCGCGCAGAGCTTCACCTGCGCGACGGACGATCGCGATTCCGCGTCGCGCGGTCGCGGTGGGGATGATGATCACGATCGCGGCCACGACCGCGATTGATCGGCGCGGGGGAGCGCGCGGCTCGGCCGGGCGCTCCCCCTCCCCGGCGCGCGGAAACCGATCGTGCAGCCGCCGCGCTCGAATCGGCGGCTAGACGCCGATGCCGCCGATGACGGCGCCCTCGATCAACAGCACGCCCAGCCAATGGCCGCCATCGATCACGGTCAGCGTCCATCTCTGGTTCTGGAAGACGTAATTGACCACCAGCGTCGTCATGACGAAGCCGAGCCAGATGAAGAAGCCGGCGACGACGCCGTGGACGAGGGTCACCTGACCCGCGCCGAGATGGCCCATGACGCCGGCGAGCATGTAGGCCATGACGAGCAGCGCCGCGGCGGCAACCGCCATGCGCAGCGCCACCGGCGTGCCGCTCTTGATCGCCGCCTCGGGCTTGCCCAGCGCCGCCAGCCACTGCCTGCCCAGCACGCCGTACCACGCGCCGCCGAAGATGAAGGCGGCGGCAGCGGCCAGCAACACCGCGAGATAGTTCATGCCTGCGAATGCCATGGTGATAGTCCCCCCACCGCGCGATCAAAGCGCGTGCTGCGCGGCTTGGCAATCGCCCGAGGCGCGTGCGATCAAATAGGAACGCCCCGCTGGAGGGGGCGGGGCGTTCCATTGCACGCTCGACTGGACCTAGGATCGATAAGACGCCGGTGACCAGCCGGCGTTGTCGTCAATCAATCTGACGCTTTGCTCAATAACCCTGACGGGGCGGAACCACATGATGAAGAGAATCTATACGATATTTATCTAAAGGCGAGAGACATCGTGTAGAATTTTCCTAAAATCTCCGGAGTATATTAACGACGTTCGCCGCTGTACTTTGTCCCTACCGTACTTTGTCCCTAGCTGGCTACTGCTTCGGACAGGACAAAGTGCGCCGCAGCTCGGCGAGCTGGTCCGGGTCGTACGCCTTGCCGGCGCAATTGCCGTTATAGGCGGCCACCGCCTGGTTGTATCGGGCGACGACATCGGAATAGCTTTTGGTGGCGTCGCTGGCGAGGACATCGGCGGCGTGGTCGCGCTGCTCCAGCAGCCGCTTGAACGCATCGACATCGGCCTGGTTGGCGACGTTGACCGACGGCCGAGTGGTCTGCACCTGCCTGTCGAGCGCCTGGAACGCCTGGCGCCTGTCCTCATAGGCGCGGCTTTGCGCCTGGACCTCGGCGTTGAGGGCGCCGACCGAGCGCTCCTGGCAGAGACAGCCGCGGATCTGGTCCGGCGCGCGCACCAGCTCCTGGGCGGCCGCGCTGGCGCTCGCGCCCGAAAGGGTCAGCCACAGTGTGACCCCAATTTGCCACCGTCCAGCCCGCATTGCGCCTTGCTCCTTCCGCAGCTCCATCCTTTTATGCGCTGCGCATCTTAGCGGATCGGCCGTTACGCCGGAACCGCTGTGGCGGGACCGAGGCGATCAGGCCGAGGGGTGGGAACCCCTGGTTGAAAGCGCGTGTTGGCCCTGCGGATGCTGCGTTCCGCGGGGAGGCATCGGCCAT
>Ga0073928_10012015_pt1 | contig 10004 bp, 9 predicted proteins | sample PaiPotPPA55metaG_FD_76969 | JGI IMG/M metagenome (GOLD analysis project Ga0073928, IMG submission 76969) | Iron sulfur acid spring bacterial and archeal communities from Banff, Canada, to study Microbial Dark Matter (Phase II) - Paint Pots PPA... ... | reverse complement strand
GAGACGGGTTGACCGCCATCAGCGCGGCCTGTGAACGTTCGTAACACGGTCACCTGGCCGGCGGCGCTCAGCCTATACACCACGCCCGCTTTATATCTGCCACCGAGTTCGGTAGCCCCGTAGATGTTCCCCTCCGAATCGAGGGTTACACCTGACTCCGGGTCGCTGCCATCGTCCCCACCGGTGAAGGAGTACAGCACGGTTTCCTGGCCACTCGCGTCCAACTTGTACACCACGCCCACGCCCGTCGCGCCGCCCTGACTGGTGGTGCCATAGAGATTACCCGCGGCATCGCGAACCACACTGCCCACGGGGCTTTTTCCGTCCGCGCCACCCGAGAAGCTGTAGAGCACGCTCTGGTGGCCGCCCGGGGCCAACTTATATACCACGCCCGCGTTGCTCGCGCCACCCGAACTCGTTGTCCCGTAGAGGCTGCCCGCCGAGTCCGCAATCAAATGGCCGGTAGGGTAGGCGCCGTCGGCCCCACCTGTGAATCTGTAGAGTACGGTCCACCGGCCTGCGGCGTCCACCTTGTAGACTGTGCCGCCGTTCGACGTGCCTCCGCCTTCAATGGTGGTGCCGTAGAGGTTGCCGGCATCGTCGCGCAGCAGGCCCGCCTTCGGATACATGCCGTCTTCTCCGCCCGGAAACGTGTACAGCACCGACTCCTGGCCGGCCGCGTTCAGCTTGTACACCACGCCAATTGTTCTGCCGCCGAAGAACGTCGTCCCGTAGAGACTGCCTGAGGCATCGCGGATCACGCCCGCGTGCGGCGCGCCTCCATCGGCTCCGCCTGTAAAGCTGTAAAGCACTGTTTGGTCGCCAGACGGACTTAGCTTGTACACTAGGCCCTCGCCCGACGCGCCGCCCGCGTAGGTCGTACCATAAAGGTTGCCGGCTGGGTCGAGGATCACGCCTCCGTAAGGGATACCGCCATCGTCGCCGCCCATGAAGCTGTAAAGTACAGCCTCGGTACCTGCCGCGTCCAATTTGAATACTATGCCCTGGTTCGCCGGTCCGCCCTGGGAAGTAGCGCCATAGAGATTGCCCGCCGCGTCGCGAGTCACACCGGCCCAAGGAACGCTTCCATCTTGACCTCGGGTGAAGTTATGCAGCACCGTAAGCTTGCCGGCCGGGTCCATCTTGAACACCACGCCGCCGAAGGTCAGGCCGCCGGTGCCTCCCTCCTGGGTCGTACCGTAGAAGTTTCCCTGCTCGTCGCGGATCAGGTCCCCGCTGGGGCTGGCGCCATCGTGGCCTCTGAAATCATGCAGTACAGTTTCATGGCCGGCTGTATCCAGCTTGAATACCACGCCGTAAATTCGGTGGTATCCCCCGCTATAAGTTGTGCCGTAAAGATTGCCTTCGGCATCTCGGATAACTCCCCCAAAAGGGGTGCCTCCATCGTCGCTGCCGGTGAAGCTATACAGCACCGTCTCCTGCCCGGCCGCGCTGACCATGTACACGACACCTTGCTTGGAGGTGCCGCCGTACAGAGTAGTGCCATAGAGATTGCCGGCGGAATCGAGGATTACTCCCGATTGCGGATCGGCCCCGTCCGCGCCGCCCGTGAAGCTGTAAAGAATCGTCTCATGGCCGGACAGATCGAGCTTGAACACCGCCCCTTGATTCCACGCGCCGCCACCTTCCGTTGTGCCGTAGACATTGCCAGCCGAGTCGCGGATGACGCCGGCAACGGGATATTCTCCTCGGGGGGGGCTGTCGAAATTATGCAGATCAGTTTCCCTGAAAGACTGCGCGAGGGCGGGGAACATCACGCCTGCCACCATGACGAAAGCAAGCCCCATCAGCAGTTGTCTTTGTATCCGTGCCATCTTTCTCCTTTCATATTAGAGCTTACACCCGCCGGCAGGGCACGCAAACGCTCAGTTTCGCGGCACTGGTACTATTTCTCGTTACCCCCCTTGCTTTTCCCTTTTTCTTCGCCCAAAATAGAAGAGGGAGTGAACCACACATGGCTCTAACGCGGCGACAAAAACAAGTGCTCGATGTGATCGCGGGCTTCGTCGAGGAATACGGCTACAGCCCCAGCTACGAAGAACTGGCCCGCGGCCTCAACTTGGCCTCGCTGGCCACCGTACACAAACACATCACCGCGCTTACCACCAAGAACTATCTCAAGCGCGGCTTCAACCAGAGCCGCTCGCTGGAGCTCGGCCCCAAATACCTGCAGGAGCAACGCCGCCATCGCGGCGCCGAGGTAACCGAGGTTCCGCTATTGGGGCGCATCGCAGCCGGCCAACCCGTTGAAGCCGTCGAGCAGCGCGCAACGCTGAGCTTCGCCGATTTCGCCGGTAACGCCGGCACCTTCGCACTCGAAGTCCGCGGCGAGTCCATGATCGACGATCACATCTGCGACGGCGACATGATTCTGCTCGAGCATCCCACGGAAGTGCGCGACGGCGATATCGTAGTGGCGCTCGTAGGCGGCACAGAGACCACGCTCAAGCGGTTCTATCGCGAAGGCGACAGCAAAGTTCGCCTGCAGCCCGCGAATCGAGCTCTGCAGCCGATCATCGTACCGGCCTCGGAGATACAAATCCAGGGAAGGCTGTTAGCCGTTATGCGAAAGTATAAGTGAGCTGTGCTGCCGGTCTTCAGGCGCTCGCCGCTGCGGATTGACCGCGTATTTCACTCTCGGCGCGGAGCCAGTCGTCTTCGGGAGAGCCGCCCTGATATCCGCGAGCTTCCCAATAGGTATAAGCCAATTGTGCGATCTCTTCGAACGCGGGTTGTGTTACGGGAGCTTCTGCCGCTAGCGGCGCAGACGTTACGTCTACGGGTGTTGCCGCCAGAGCGTTGTCGGTGGTTGTTGCATCGGCCGCCGTCCGAGGTTTGCGTGTCACTTTGGCCTTGGCGCGCGCCGGAGCTGTGCCAGCCGAAGTCGTCGGATCAGAGCCGTTGATACGTTTCGTTGCCATGTTGCGTATTTTATTCTCCCTAAATTCAACTCTATTGGCTTATTTTAGCAAATGCCGGGCCGCCAGCCAACAAAATTTTTTATCAGCCCTATTCTGTTACAGCACGGCTACACCCATACAGTGCTGTTTCAGACAGCGTTGTCTCAAGCGAGGTATAGTAATGTTAGCGTGCGTTGGCGATTGGTAACTCTGGTGATTGTCCTGGTGGCGGCTAGCCGCTTGGTGGCCGCCCCGCGTGTCCTGGCAGTGGACGTGGACGGCATCGTGCATCCGGTCACCGCCGAGATCGTGGCCCGTGCCATCCAGCAGGCTAAACAGGAAAACGCCGCCCTGGTAGTGGTGCGTCTGAACACACCGGGCGGGTTGATGGACGCCATGCGCGAGACCATCGAGAAAATCGTCGCCTCGCCCGTTCCCGTGGCCACCTTCGTCACGCCCAGTGGCGCGCGGGCCGCTTCGGCGGGCTTTTTCATTCTGGAAGCCGGCGACATCGCCGCGATGGCGCCCGGCACCAACACCGGCGCCGCGCACCCCGTCCTGATCGGCGGCGGGCAGATGGACCCGGTCATGAAGCAGAAGGTCGAAAACGATGCCGCCGCCTCGCTGCGCAGCATCGTGGCCAAGCGCGGCCGTAACAGCGATCTCGCCGAAAAAGCCATCCGCGAGAGCCAATCCTTCACCGATAAGGAAGCTCTTGACCAGCATCTCATCGAGCTAAGCGCCCGCGACGACCAGGACCTGATCGATAAGCTGGATGGCCGCGAAATCACGCGCATCGATGGTGCCCGCGTGGTCCTCCACACCCGCGGCGCCGTGATCGAAGTGTACGAAAAAAATCTGCGCCAGAAAATCATGTCGGCGATCAGCGATCCCGACCTGGCGCTGGTCATGCTGGTGGTCGGAGCGCTCGGCATCTATGTCGAGTTCACGTCGCCCGGCTTGATTGTGCCCGGCATCCTGGGCGCGATCCTCGCCTTGCTTGGCCTCTCGGCGATTTCGGTGCTGCCCATCAACTGGCTGGGCGCTGCTCTGCTGCTGCTGGCTCTGGCGTTGTTTATTCTGGAGGCCAAATTCGCCACCCACGGCATCCTGGGTGCCGGCGGTGCGCTGTCCATGGTGTTGGGCGCTATGATGCTGATCGACAGCCCGCTGCCGGAAATGCGCATCCATCTCTCGACCGCCATAGCCCTTGCCCTGCCGTTCTCCCTCATCACGGTGGTCCTGCTTTCGCTCGTGGTGCGCGCGCGGCGCGGTAAAGTAGTTACCGGCGCCCAAGGCATGATCGGCGAAATCGGTACCGTCCTCACCCCCCTCGATCCGGAGGGTAAAATCTTCGTGCGTGGCGAATATTGGAACGCGGTGGCCGTCGCGCCCGTCGCCGCGGGTCAGCGCGTGCGCATCACTGCTATCGACAAACTTAAACTCGCGGTGGAACCTGTTCCACCCAAGAATGGAGCCTGAACATGATCGACTTCACTACCATCATCATCATCATCGTGGTGCTGTACCTGCTGTCCTCCATCAAGATCCTGCGCGAATACGAGCGCGGCGTGATTTTCCGTCTGGGGCGCGTGTTGTCGCAACCCAAAGGCCCCGGCATCATCCTGGTCTTCGCGCCCATCGATCGCATCGTGCGCGTCTCGCTGCGCATCGACACGCTTGAGGTCCCAGCCCAGGACGTGGTCACCCGCGACAACGTCACCGTGAAAGTGAACGCGGTGATTTATTTTCGTGTGATCGATCCGCGCCTCGCCATCCTGGAGGTCTCCAACTTCCTGTACGCCACTTCACAGCTCGCGCAAACTACGCTCCGCAGCGTGCTGGGCGAAGTGGAGCTCGACGAATTGCTCAGCCAGCGCGAAAAACTCAACGTGCGCCTGCAATCCATCCTCGATCAGCACACCTCTGCCTGGGGCGTGAAGGTGAGCATGGTCGAAGTGAAGCAGGTGGATCTGGCCGAGCAGATGATTCGCGCGCTGGCCCGCCAGGCCGAGGCCGAGCGCGAGCGCCGCGCCAAAATCATTCACGCCGAGGGCGAGTATAGCGCCGCGGAAAAACTGGCCATGGCCGCGGAAGTGATCCAGCATCAGCCCGCAGCTATCCAATTGCGCTACTTGCAAACGCTGGTCGAGATCGGCGCGGAGAAGAACAGCACCATTGTGTTTCCCCTGCCGCTCGATATACTCTCATCTTTGGAGCGTGCTCTCAACAGGGTCGGCGCGCCCGAGGCATCCAAACCGGCTAATCCATGAAGAACGACGAAACTGGCGAATTCGAACTGGTACTGGGCAACCGGCAACTGCTCAGCGGCTTTTTTATCGTAGTCATCCTGTTCGCGGTGTTTTTTGTGATGGGCTATTTTGTGGGCCGCAACACGGCTCCGCCCGCGAAGGTGGCGGACGCGACCACCCCCGCCGCCGGCAACACGACGACGGATACGCGCCCGCAGCCCACTGCCCCAACAGCGCCGCCGCAGCAGACTCCACCGCCCGCCGCCGAGCGGACCCCCGCCGAAGAACCGGCTGCGGAGACTCCACCGGCGCGTGCGCCTCAGCCCAAGCCGCAACCGCCCGCCGACGCTCCCCTCGCGTCGGGTACTTATCTGCAGGTCATGGCCGTGCGCCGCGAAGAGGCCGAAGTGGTCGCCCGCACCCTCAAAGACAAGGGCTTCTCACCTTCTTTCGAAACCGCGCCCACCGGCCTCACCCGCGTGCTGGTCGGGCCTTACACGGATCAGGCCTCGCTGGGCAAAGCCAAAGCCGATCTCGAGAACGCCGGCTTCCACCCCATCGTGAAAAAATGACCGGCGAACTCGTCCAAATCTCTGGCCAGCGGCCCCGTCTGCCCGCCTGGGCGCGCAAGAGCGCCCGCCACTACGACGAGCTGCATCATCTCAAAGCCGGCTTCCGCGAGCTGAATCTGCACACAGTGTGCGAATCCGCGCGCTGCCCCAATATCCACGAGTGCTTCGCGCGCGGCACGGCGACTTTCATGATCCTCGGTAACCTGTGTACGCGCACCTGCGGCTTCTGCTCGGTGCCCAAAGGCTCGCCCGACCGCGACGGCATGCGCCTGGATCCCAGCGAGCCGGCCAACGTCGCGCGCATGGCCGCCGCCATCCACCTGCGCTACGTCGTGATCACCAGCGTCAACCGCGACGACCTGCGCGATGGCGGCTCCGCCCATTTCGCCGAGACCGTGCGGCAGGTGTGCCGTGCCCTGCCCGATGCGCGCGTGGAAGTGCTCACGCCCGATTTTTGCGGCGACCTCCAAGCCGTAGCCCGCGTCCTCGACGCCGCGCCGCACGTCTTCAATCACAACATCGAAACCGTCCCGCGCCTGTACTCGCGTGTCCGCCCGCAGGCCAATTATCAGCAGTCGCTCGATGTGCTCGACTTCGCCCGTCGCTACCGGCCCGATATCCTGACCAAATCCGGCCTGATGGTCGGCCTCGGCGAGACGGAAGCGGAAGTGTGCGAGCTGCTGCGCGACCTGCGCGCTGCCGGAACCGCCGTCGCCACCATCGGCCAATATCTCCAGCCCACCCGCTACAACTTGCCCGTCGCCGCCTACATCGAGCCGCGCCAATTCGAGGCCTATCGCGCCTACGGCTTGTCCATCGGCTTCCGCATGGTGTTCAGCGGACCGCTAGTGCGCAGCTCCTACATGGCCGACCGCGTCAGCGAAAGGGCGCAACGGACCGCATTTTGACCTACCTTGCCGCGCTCGCCACCGGACTCCTGCTCGTCCTGGCATTTCCGCATTTCAACCTCACGTGGCTGGCGCCCTTCGCTCTCACGCCGCTGCTGGTCGCTGTCGCCCGCGAGCCGCGCCCCGCACGCCGCTTTCTGCTCGGCCACATCACCGGCGTTGTCTTCTGGTTCGGCGTCTGCTCCTGGATCGAGGGCGTCCTGGCGTTCTACGGCGGCTTGAACAAACCTCTCGCATGGCTCTCGTTCACGCTGTTCTGCGTGCTCAAAGCGCTACACACGGGTGTTTTCGCGTGGCTGGCCGGCATCCTGATGCGACGCTGGTGGGCGGCGCCCGCAGTGGCCGCGCTGTGGGTCGCGATCGAATCCACGCACGGCTCGCTAGGATTCGCCTGGCTGGCGCTCGGCAATGCCGGCATCGATATGGGCTTGCCCATGCGCCTCGCCCCCATCACCAGCGTCTACGGCCTGTCGTTCGTTTTCGTGTTGATGGCCGCGTGCATGGCGTTGGCGTTCCTCCGGCGTCCGCGCTTCCACCTGAGCTGGCTCCTGCCGCTGCCGCTTCTCATTTTCCTGCCGAACTTGCCCGAGGCTCGCCGCGGCGGCGACAGCGCCGTGCTGGTGCAGCCTAACCTCTCTGAAGACGCGCAATGGACCGAGGACTCCGTCGACCGAATGCAGCGCAGCTTGGTCGTGCTCTCGATGCGCGCCGTCATGACCGGCGGCGATGAGCACCCGTCCCTGATCGTCTGGCCCGAAGTGCCCGCGCCGCTCTATTACGACGATCCGCGCTTCCGCACCTACATCGAACAGTTAGCCAGCGTCACACGCACTTATCTGCTGGCGGGCGTGGTGGCCCACACGCCTCAGGGCGCGCCGCTGAACTCCGCTATCCTGATCTCGCCCGACGGCAAGCTCGTCTCGCGCTACGACAAAGTCAACCTGGTGCCCTTCGGAGAGTTCGTCCCGTGGCCCTTCGGCTGGGTCAAGCGCATCACGACGGAGGCCGGCGACTTCGCGCGCGGCACCCGCGTGGTGGTCTCGCCGGTCGATGGCCACAAAATCGGCACCTTCATCTGCTATGAATCGGTGTTCCCGAATTTCGTGCGCAGCTTCGTGGCCGATGGCGCCGAAGTGCTCTTCAACATCTCCAACGACGGTTACTTCGGCAAGAGCGCCGCGCGCGAACAGCATCTGGAAATCGTGCGCATGCGCGCCGCCGAGAACCGGCGCTGGATCCTACGCTCGACCAACGACGGCATCACCGCATCCATCGATCCCGCCGGCCGCCTGCGCGGCACCGTACCTCTCTACACGCAAGCCGCCTCCCGCACCGGCTTCACGTATATCCAGGACCGCACCTTCTACACGCGCTACGGCGACTGGTTCCCGATACTGTGCGGAGTAGTGGCGCTGGCGCTGGTGATACCAGTACGCCGTCTGTCTCACCTCTTCCCAAGAAACGACACCAAGTAAGCCTGCGCGGACGGCTCCTCGCGGATAGCCTTCCAGCTATCGAACGCCTCCACTACAGCGTCGATCTGAGTCAGAACATCTGTCTGAGTCCACTCCTTTCCGATGTCATAGTCAGCCTCCTCGCGTCGCTGCTGCAGTTGAACGAAGGTCTGCGCAACAGTGTGCAAGTGTTTGGCTACAGCCAACTCGTGACCGGAGGGCGGATTCCTTTTAAAGAGCGCATCGAGTTCTGAGCGCTTCTCCACCGACGCATTCTTCATTTTGCCGTGCTCAAAGACTCTGGCAAGCCTGGGACGCAGCTCAGGACGGCCCCAATTCAGCGCGGCTTCCGAGACAAGGAGATGAAACAGAGCATAGTATGCCGTGGAAACAGCTCGTCTAAGACACGCCTGCCGGGGATTGACCGGATCCAGGTTCGCTCAGTGCTGAGCCAGTTCCAGCAAATCGTCGGCATACGGCATCGATCACGCCCACGCTTCTTCCTTCAAAACGGCCTGCTCGGACTGGCTGCGGAAACTGAAATAAGGAAGAACGCCCCACTCCTCCAAGGGCTGGAGCTGCTGCACAATCGCGTCTGTGACTCGAGTGGTCGCGCGCCGCAACTGATCACGCCGGCTGGCACGATCGGAAAGTACGACTCTGAAGAACACCGCCGGCTCTCCGCTCCAGTCCTGTCCCAGCGTGTACCGCAGACTCACCACGTCTGGACCGAGCGCGGCCTTGAGGTCGTTGATAGCCCGGTCGAGTTGTGCTTGCTGCGCGAAAGCCTTAGCAACGTACACTATTTCATTATCGCGCAACCCGCGCGCCTCACTTGAACGTCACCACCGGATCGATCACGTTGGTGCCCGCCCGCACCCGCAACTCCTGCTTCACCGATTTCACACCCTTGGCCGGACCCCGCAAAATCGCGCGCAGAAAATCATCCATGTACAGTCCATTCATCGGTTCGCCTTCGCGCAGTTGCCACATCGCCCGGCACTCCCGCTCGACGCCCGCGCTTAGCCCATTCAGCGCGAGCGCGCCGAAACGAAACTGCTTCCCCTTGTTTACTCGTATCGCCACGTCCACCACCGTCGCGTCTTTCCGAAACGCACGCTCCGCCCGCGACGACACGCGCAGGTAGCCGTCCTGCCGCAACACTTTTTCCATCGCCGCCATCTCCGTGGTTACCAGTCTCCAGTTGGCCGGCTGACCCTCCGGAAAATTCGCCGCTTTGCGCATCGCCTCCAGCGGCAGATCGTCGCCCAGCACGTCCACCTTCCCCAGCGTCCACACCGGCCCTTCATCGACCACCGCGGTGACCGCGACCTTCCCGTCGCCGCCTTCGGCAATCTTCACTGCCGGAAACTTCAGCGTCAGACAGGCCTTTTCCTCGTACAACGGCCTGAGGTTCTGATCCAGGATGCGCCGCGCAATGAGTTCCGTGTATCCTTTGCCCGGCAGCACGCGCGCAACCGCCGCCGTCAGATCGGCGCTTGTGATTCGCTGGTTTCCCTCGAATCGCACGTCGCTCACCAAAGGCAAATGCACCGGACGAAAGATGGCGGTCATCGCGCCAGTTTTGAGATCGGCCTCCGTCGCCATCGTGATCGACTCCCGCCGGTTCGACTTCGCGAGCACCGCCTCAATCGCGCGCGCGTAGTACGCCGCAGACTGCTCATTATCCGGCATGACCTTGTCAATCAATACATCGGCGCGCCGCAAATCAGCCCACAGTCCCGCCTCCTCCACGCCGGGAATATCCAGCAGGACGGGCCGCGCTGCACGTTCCTCGCCGACTTCGAGCGTAACCGCATAGCCCTTGCCGTGGTCCCCCGACTTCGGCTCGTAACGGTAATTGACCGACTTGAAGAATCCTGTGTCGAACAACCTG
>Ga0073928_10012014_pt1 | contig 10005 bp, 7 predicted proteins | sample PaiPotPPA55metaG_FD_76969 | JGI IMG/M metagenome (GOLD analysis project Ga0073928, IMG submission 76969) | Iron sulfur acid spring bacterial and archeal communities from Banff, Canada, to study Microbial Dark Matter (Phase II) - Paint Pots PPA... ... | reverse complement strand
TCATGCGGAACCGTGCGGCGACACTTTCGGCAGCGCGGGCCAGAAGACCAACATCGCTGCCGACAGCTGCGTTCGCGCGTGGCACAACCGCGACTCCTCGAATGCCGAGCGGAGCTTTCCACGCTGCGGTTGATGCGGGCGTCGGAACGGTCATGAGCGCTTTTAATGCCATCAACGGTGTACCAGCTACAGACAACTCCTACACCCTGACCCACATACTGCGCGACGAGTGGGGCTTCAAAGGAGTGGTGATTAGCGATTACGGAGCAATAAGGGAAACCATCGCCCACGGTACTGCATTGGACGGGAAAACCGCCGCCCAGAAAGCCATTTCCGCAGGGGTCGATATAGACCTCGAAAGCAACTTGTATTCCAAGTACCTGGCGGAACTCGTACGGTCCGGAGAAGTGCCCGAAGCGACCATCGATGAAGCAGTTCGCCGGGTGCTGCGGATAAAATTTGCTGTCGGACTGTTCGATCATCCATATGTTGCGGAAGCCGCAACCGCCGGCAAGCCCCAACTGGATCCCGCTAACGTGGAGTTAGCCCGCACAGTTGCGGAACGTTCGTTTGTGCTGCTGAAGAACGGAGAGCCGGGAGGAAAAACGGCGCTCCCGCTGGGCGCGGAGGTCCGGACTATCGCGCTGATCGGCCCGCTTGCCGATAGCTCCATCGATATGTTGGGTTGTTGGCACGCGCGCGGTGATACGGACGATGTCGTGACCTTGCGAGCGGCGTTAACCTCGCGCATGAAACAGGCGGGCGGACAGCTAATCTACGCAGCTGGCACCAAGATTTTGACGAAAGACGACAGTGGCTTTGCGGAAGCGGTTGCCGCGGCCAAACAGGCGGATATTGTGGTGATGGCGGTGGGAGAAGACGCCTAATGGATGACTGGCGAGGCGGCTTCCCGTGCCCATCTTGGACTTCCGGGAAACCAGCAGCACCTTTTGGAAGCCGTGGCGGCCACCGGTAAACCGATTGTCCTGGTCGTCTTCAGCGGTCGCCCACTCACTCTCGGCTGGGCCGCGAATCACGTTCCGGCGATCTTGGAGGCCTGGTTTCCCGGCATGCAAGCGGGCCCAGCCCTGGTACGAGTGTTGTTTGGGGATGTGAATCCGAGCGGTAAGCTCACGGTTTCATTTCCTCGTTCGGTTGGCCAGGAACCCCTCTACTATAACGCTCTGAACACCGGCCGTCCCGCTGACGGCATTGACCTCACTCGCCCGCCCACCGACCATCACGAAAAATATCATTCGCGCTATGTGGATGAACAGAATTCGGCCCTCTTTCCATTTGGTTACGGGCTTAGCTACACCAACTTTACTTACTCTCCTTTGCAATTGAGCGCCACCCAGTTGAGTCCGAGCGGACTCAACCAGAAGACGGAGCAATCGCTGCATGTGTCAACCACGGTGAAGAATTCTGGATCGCGCAGTGGCGATGAAATTGTGGAACTCTACATCCGTCTGCGCGGTGCCAACATCTCTCTTCCGGTGAGGCAATTGGAAGGATTTCAAAGGATCACTCTGGCGGCTGGAGAATCAAAGCGGGTCGAATTCACCGTGGGACGCGATGAGCTTGCTTTTTGGAATATTGATATGCAAAACACGGTTGAGCCGGCAAGCGCTACCGTCTGGATCGGTCCCAGTTCAGCGGAGGGCGAGAGTGCGGATTTCGCTATTTCCAAGTAACCGGTATTGACCTTGGACAGTTTTTCGCGCAACTCTGCCCCCCCAATCCTTTCCGCACGATCACGCACCCGTTTTTTCCCTTCCTGAGATTCTTCTAGCCTACCGAGGATTCTCGTCCACGAACACTTTCGGCCCATTCCAACAATTGATTCGTCGGCATGTAGTTGAGGATTCTCTCTCGATCAAGCTTGGCGCGTATCGCCGCAGCGACGCCGAGTTCCATGAACTCAAGCTGCGAGGGACCGTGCGAGTCCGTTCCCATCGAAACCAGGCATCCTTCCTTTCTGGCGATGGCGAGCAGATCGATGCTGAGATCCTGGCGGTCCGGATAGCAGTCAATTTCAACAGCTTTATCGAGCCTCGCGGCCAGAGCGAACACCCGTGCCCAATCGGCGCTCAAGCCGAGGCGAAAGTTGAAGATACGTCCACGCGGATGACCAAGTATGTGAATTGATGGGTTACGCAGGGCGGCAAGATAGCGTTCCGTCTGATCCTCCTTTCGTCTCAGAGCAGAATGAAAACATCCAAGCACAAGATCAAGACGTTCTAAAGCGGTCTGATCCATGTCACCCGCGCCGACCGGAGACAGATTCAACTCGACAGAACGTAGGACGCGAAAACCGCTGGCATTCCCTCGCATACTCTCGTTGATTGCGGCGATCTCCTCTCCTTGTTTCGCGAGCTGGTCTTCGTCGATGCCGCCGGCAATCTTGAGTCCTTTGGAATGGTCGGTGATCGCGATATAGGAATACCGGCGCGAGCGTGCTGCCTCGGCCATGTCTTGAATCGACCCCGAACCGTCGCTCCACAGCGTGTGCATCTGGAGATCGCCGCGAATCTCATGGAAGCGCTCGGGATACTTCGATCGCAATGTCCTGGCTTCGGCAAGCGTTAGGAAGTTCTGGCGAATCTCGGGAATCGCTTCTTCAAGCTCTGGCGGATGCCTCAGCCAATCGATGATCAGCTTGTTCAGATACGGACCGATACCGGCGAGCGCTGTAAGGCTCTCCCCGCGAGCGAACATGTCTTCTGCCTCTTCCGGCCAAAGAAAGGAACGACGTGCGGCGCGCCGGAGTGCCCGCTGCAGGGGCTGCTTTGCATGTTCAGCCGCTCGGGCCAGCAGTTCGGCGATGTCGGAATTTCTCATGTCATTTTAGAGATGCCAACCTCGCCCCGAGCAGCCGACAATTCAGGAATTTCTATTTTGCAGGGCCTGAATCTATGGATGCTGGCCTTCGGTAAAACTTTCCCAGCCGCCGCAACAACGAAGGTGGTCCTGGTTACCTGGAAAGCTAAGATCATTGATGACGTCGATTAGCAGCAGCACGACTGGCTTTCACCGCAAAAACAAAATCCGCCGGAGTCGATTGTCGCCAGTGATCGTGGGAGAGGCGGTTTGTCACGAAAGCGCGCAACTAGCTGCTCCGGAGTTGTCGCAATCGCCTCCGTGGAATCATAGTCAGGAAATTCGGTGAAGCTCGGAATGCCCGAAGTGGGCTTACCGAGGGCAGTCGGCTACGGGACTTTCGTTTTCGTCCGCTTCCACCACCAGCGATGGCCCTTACACTGTGATTCGAACTCCGGATTGCAGCGGGCATGAAAGGTATTCTCGGCAATGGCAATGCCTAACGCGGTTCCTATGAACATGTCAGAAGACCAGTGATCGCGGGCCATGAAGCGAGTGAAAGTTACCGTAAAAGCACCACCGTAACTCAGAATGCGCGCCCATGGCTTCGGATACTCGTCAGCCAGCACTGAGGCCATAGCCCAGGTAAACATGGCATGGCCGCCAGGGAACGACGTATTCACCGCGTGGTGCTTAAAGAAGTCGCCGTGCCCGTTACCCTCGTCGGGCCGCTGCCGGGCGAAAATCAGCTGCATCGGGGTATAGATCAGGAAAGTATTTACCAGGGTTTCAAGTTCGATATTGCCGGTCTCTTTGGCATGGCGATGGTCGTCTTTGAATCCGTAAGCGTATATCCCAACCAGCGACCCGGCCAACCCGGCGATCGCAATATCGGAGGTGGCCTGATATGCCGTGAAATTCGAGTGCGGAATATTACTTTCGATGCGTCGGTCGGCGGCGAGAAATGCACCGGTGCCTACCAGCACTAGAGCATCCCACTTAATGTTATGCCGCTCGAATGGAGCCAAATAGAGCCGCTTCTGATCTTCTCCGATCCGTTTGACGCTACGCTTAACCAGGCCAGGCTGGGACTTGGAGGAAGAGGCATCGGGAGCAGCATCTGGGCTGGCGGGGCTATTCTCGTCCAGCGTTTCGAATCGAAAATCCGGAAGTCGAAGGTTCGGAGTGAAGGCAGTCCCTTGAGTTCCGGGTGTAGGAAGCCGCAGCATCGAAACTGAAAACGGTTCTTGGCCATGGACTCCAATAGAAAGAACGCTTAACACGAAGCCTGCCAAAGTCGCTTGAAAAATTGATGTGGTCAATTTTGGCCCTTACACGACGCAAATTGGACAAAAAACGCCTCCGTTAAGATGCGAATTGGGCAAAATAGTGAGCCGGATTTCTACAAATTTACAGGGTTGTTGCGATTTCGGATGAACCTGCGGCATCCGGAAAATACCCGATTGCACCTCATTACCGGAACGTACCGGCAAACCAATTTGATCAACAAGTCTTCTGCATATCTTGCCAAGCGCGAGGAGCTTCGCCTTGCCGAAATCGAGCTCATGTCGTCAGCGCGAACGCGTCGCCGGGCTGCGCCGCAATCTTCCCGACGCTGCTCCTATTGAGGACTATCACGATTTGAGGAGGGCCCACGTGACCTCAACGCTGGGGATGCGCCTGTGCGAACCGTCCGCCTCAGCGAGCTCTTTACCAAGCCTAATCGCTCGCTCGTCATCTATCCATTCATGTTCGGAAAAAAGCAGACTAAGGCTTGCTTATGTGCACCGCCTGGCTGGACGGTGCTAATGGCGTCGCCTATCATCTCGCTCAGAATCTTGGCGTACAGGAAATACAAAGATCCATTTCACCTGCCCAAGACGTTGCCAGAGAGGTTGTCGAGACTCCTTCATGTCCTAGACACGGTTTTTGTTCAATTGGATTGCTTTCGATCAGTTCCCGCAAGCCGACGTGTCCGACTACCTGAGGCCCTCTCGACTGCGACGATGGTCAGGAATAACTTCTGGGTTCAACAACGCCGGCTTGGGTCTTCGCTCAGTGAACTTCGATTGGGAACGAATCTGAATAGCGTGGAAGCAAGAGGTTGGTTGCGGCTGCCAGCCCTAACGCTACTGCGAGGAGCACCAGCAAAGACGCATAGGAGCCAGTCGCATCAAATGCGCGCCCGAGTATCACCGGTCCGATGGCTCCGGCAGCGGCATAGAACGTCCAGGTGAGTCCGTAGAGGGTGGAAAAAGCACGCAGCCCAAAGTAGCGCGTTAGCAAGTAAGGTGTAATGGCGGCTTCGCCTCCTGCCCCGACGCCAATGAGAGCAGCCGCAAGGCAACCCGCCAAGAAACCGTTCGCCCGAGCTAGAAGAAAAATGCCTAGCGCGGTAACGACGTTTATTACAAGCGCGACACGTGGCCCGAAAAATCGGTCCAGCAGCCATCCCACCACGATTCTACCGAGGAGACTCGATCCACCAAGTACGGACGCGCATAGTGCCGCCTTTCCGGCGGTGAGGCCTCGGTCAGTCAGCAACGCGGAAAGGTGAGTGATCGCTCCGTTCATGCTGATCGAACTCACGAAAAGGATAGCGGTGATAATCCAGAAGGGAGAAGAGCGCAAGCCTTGTTGCCATGTCATTCCAGAATGAGAAACCGCAGCAGACTCGTGTGCGAAGACCCGACGTTCGCGGATGTAGCGCCAGCTGAGGGGCAAGCCGAGTAACAACGCAAGACCACCGAGTGACGCATACGCTGCGCGCCAGCCAGACCGGCTGATGATGGTTTGGGCTACAACCGGCAAGATCATCGCACCCAAACCCGCTCCAACCATCACGAAGGCCAGCGCCATCCCGAGACGTCGCTGAAACCAAGTGGAAATCGATCGCGAGTAAGCCAGATGAGCTGCACCGTTCCCCACGACTCCCAGCACGAAGCAAGTAGCGTAAAACTGCCACAATCCAGAGCGCAACAGCGACAACGAGGCAATGGCGCACCCGTATATCGTCATGCAGGCAAGAATGATGCGGCGAGGGCCAAAGCGATCGATCCACCGGCCGAGCAGCGGGGAGCACAGCCCTAGTGTGACGGCGGCGATTGCGAAGCCGCTGGAGATGGCTTCACGACTCCAGCCGAACTCTGCGGCTAGCGGCTTTACAAAAACAGAGAAAGTGTAGACGAACAGCGAGCCGAATCCCGCCATCACGCCGAGACATGCAGCTAACACTACACGCCAGCCGTAATACTCCGGATCGAACTCACCTGGGCCGGACGTCATTCCGGCGGGTTGCAGCGTAGCCATGCCAACTCCGACACTTTCGGGAACGGACTCTTCGCTCATTCGGCTGGTCTCTGCGCGCTATACAGGAGTCGAATGATACACAAATCGCTCGACGATCATCTCTAGCCTTTTTCTAGTATTACCGTGATTTAGAACCAGAGTGTCAAAAGTCCTTCAGATATCGAGCACCACAGAAGAATACTTTCCTAAAACCGAAGTGGTAATTTCTAATTTGCTCCGGTGTATCGATTCATTGCAGTCATCCACCAGGATTGTGAACGCTCGCCGATTCTTCTTATCGCGCCGGGTTTTGAGAGCAAAGGCCCCTTAACGACATCAGTTAGTTCCCAATCGGCCGTCAACCGGAACAATCGCGATCACTTGCGACAGCCAACTTCTCGGGACTGATCCCACTTTGTCTTTGTAGCGAGTTCAATATTATTCATAACTAGAGGCTTTGTCCCGAGCGGCCAGAATGGAACGAAGCACTCTGTGTTCGCGTCCGCTAAATCATCTATCAGCGGCAACCCAGCCCCGACTTAGTGGCTGTGTGTGCACTTGTTCTCAATTCTCCGTGAAGTCATTACACCCGCAGCGGCAACGACATCTTGGCCATCGTTATAATAAAAAAGAAGTAACATTTCGCGGAAATGCCTCCAGATTAAGGCGGAAGCGAAACCTGCTCTAGGTCATCAAATAAGGATATGAAGCAAGTCCATCAGCATCCTCTGGAAAAGATCCTGGAGAATCGAATTGCCATCATCGACGGTGCGATGGGCACGACTATTCGCACCTACGGCATGACCGAAGCGGACATTCGCGGGGAACGCTTCAAGGACGCGACAAAGAGCTTGCTGAACAACGGCGACCTGTTCTCACTGACAAAGCCAGAGATGATCGGCGATATCCATCGACGGTTTCTGGAAGCCGGGGCAGACATCATCGAGACGAACACCTTCGGAGCCACCAGTATCACCCAGAGCGAGTTCTTTGTTGACGATCCGCGGGAGCACGGCGGCCGCAAGGATCCCGCGTTCTACCAAAAGGTCGTCGACGATTCTTTTCTCGGCAGCCTGGCCTGGGACATCAATGAGCAATCGGCGCGGCAGTGCCGTGAATGGGCCGATCGCGTCGGAATCGCAACCTCGCGTCAGCGGTTCGTAGCTGGAGCAATTGGCCCGCTCACTGTGTCTCTTTCGAACTCGCCTGACGCAGACGATCCAGGTTTTCGAGTGGTCACGTTTGATCAGGTTAAAACGGCTTACGCCCAGCAGGTGCGTGGCCTCATCGCCGGCGGCGTCGACCTGCTCCTGGTCGAGACAATCTTTGACTCGTTGAACGCCAAAGCCGCACTTGTCGCCATCCGTGAGGTGTTCGATAAGGACGGCAAGCAACTGCCAGTGATGATCTCGGCAGCAGTGGGGCGTGGCGGCGAGACGATGATCTCAGCGCAGACGACCGAAGCGTTCTGGAACGCGGTGCGGCACGTGAAACCGTTGTCGGTGGGCCTCAACTGCTCGCTCGGTCCCGATCTGATGTATCCGTTCCTGGAGGAGCTCTCGGAAAAAGCGGACGTGGCGATCTCGTGTTATCCCAATGCCGGGTTACCAAATCCGCTTTCGGAAACGGGCTTCGATCTCGGCCCCCAGGACATGGCCCGTTATCTGGGTGACTTTGCACGGGGAGGGTTGATCAACATCGCTGGCGGCTGCTGCGGAAATACTCCGGAGCACATCGCAGCGATCGCGAAAGCGCTTGAAGGCCAGCCTCCGCGAAAGTGGGGGGGGCAGCCCACCGAGGAATCGTTCGCTCGCCAGAGCGAGGTTGAGAGTCGAGCGTGAGCGAGCCGGACACCGCGAGCTCCGAACCCACGAAGGCGAAACCACTCCGTCTATCGGGATCGCAGCCCTTCACCCAGCAAACCGGCGTCTACATCATGATCGGTGAGCGGACCAACGTGGCCGGCTCGCCGAAGTTTGCGCAGCTCATCAAGCAAGGCAAATATGAAGAAGCGGTAAGCGTCGCACGGCAGCAAGTCGAAAATGGCGCGAACGTCCTCGACATCTGCATGGACGAAGGCATGATAGACGGCGCCACGGCCATGACGCGCTTTCTGCAATTGCTAGGAAGTGAGCCGGAAGTCGCCAAGGTGCCGTTTATGGTGGACTCCTCGAAGTGGGAGGTCATCGAAGCCGGCTTGAAGTGCCTGCAGGGCAAAGGCATCGTCAATTCGATTTCGCTAAAAGAAGGCGAAGAGAAGTTTCGCCAGAACGCTGCGAGAGTTCTGAAGTACGGGGCGGCAGTGGTTGTAATGGCTTTTGACGAACGGGGCCAAGCTGCAACTTACGACGATAAAATTCGCATTTGCGAGCGCGCTTACCGCATTCTCGTTGATGAAGTCGGGTTTCCGCCGGAAGATATCATCTTCGATCCCAATATCCTCACCGTTGCGACTGGCATGGAGGAGCACAACAACTACGCGGTCGACTACATCAACGCCACGCGTTGGATTAAGGCCAATCTGCCGCACGCGAAAGTGAGCGGCGGTGTCTCGAACATCTCATTTAGTTTCCGCGGCAATAACAAAGTTCGCGAAGCGATTCACTCCGCGTTTCTTTATCACGCCATCGCGGCAGGCATGGACATGGGCATCGTGAATGCCGGAATGCTTGAGGTCTACGAAGAGATTGAACCGGAACTGAAGGAGTTGGTCGAGGACGTGTTGCTGAACCGCCGTTTGGACGCGACCGAGCGACTGGTGGATTACGGCGAAAAGCTCAAGGGCGTGGGCAGGGCCGTAAATGAGAAGAAAGCTGAAGAATGGCGTAACGGTACGGTCGAGGAGCGTCTTTCTCACGCGCTGGTCAAGGGCATCGACACACACATTGAAGCTGACGCCGAGGAAGCTCGCGTAAAGTTCGGCCGTCCTCTATTGGTTATCGAAGGCCCGCTCATGGCTGGTATGAGTGTGGTGGGCGATTTGTTCGGGGCCGGCAAAATGTTTTTGCCGCAAGTAGTCAAGTCTGCGCGCGTGATGAAGAAGGCCGTGGCGCACCTGACGCCGTTCATGGAAGCCGAGAAGGAAGCTAGAGCCGCGGCGGGGGAAGTGGTCAAGGCGCAGGGAAAAATCGTGCTGGCGACGGTCAAGGGCGATGTTCACGACATTGGTAAAAATATCGTCGGGGTCGTCCTTGCCTGCAACAATTACGAGGTCATCGACATGGGGGTGATGGTCCCGTGTGAAAAAATTCTCGAACGAGCCAAGGCTGAAAAGGCGGACATGATCGGACTCAGCGGCCTGATCACTCCGTCTCTCGACGAGATGGTGCATGTGGCCCGCGAGATGGAGCGTCAGGGCTTCAAATTGCCCTTGCTCATTGGCGGCGCAACCACGAGCCGGGCACACACGGCAGTGAAAATCGCGCCGCATTATAGTGAGCCGGTAGTGCACATTCTCGACGCCAGCCGAGCAGTGCCCGTCACTACCAGCCTTCTGAGCGACGCGGGTAAATCTGCATTCGTCGCGCAGCATCGCGCCGATTACGACGCGTTGCGCAAAGCCCACTCCGCACCGAAGCTAAGCGTCGTCTCGCTAGAGGCTGCTCGAAAAAGGCGGACTCCGATCGAGTGGCGTGCGGAAGATCTGCCCACGCCTTCATTCACCGGTGTGCGCGTGCTTGACAACTTTCCACTGGCGACGCTGCGCGAATTCATTGACTGGAGCCCGTTCTTCCATACCTGGGGGCTAAAGGGTATTTATCCCCGGATTCTTGAAGACCCAGAGCGTGGTGCGCAGGCCCGTCAGGTCTTCAGCGAAGGCAATGCCCTCCTCGATGTCATCATCGAGAAGAAACTCATCACAGCACGTGGTGTGTACGGCTTCTTTCCCGCCAGCGC
>Ga0073928_10012013_pt1 | contig 10006 bp, 8 predicted proteins | sample PaiPotPPA55metaG_FD_76969 | JGI IMG/M metagenome (GOLD analysis project Ga0073928, IMG submission 76969) | Iron sulfur acid spring bacterial and archeal communities from Banff, Canada, to study Microbial Dark Matter (Phase II) - Paint Pots PPA... ... | reverse complement strand
ATGCCCGGCATCCGGCACATAGGCGAATTGCGTGACATCGTGCCGGCGCAGCAGGTCGTAGAGCGCGTCCTGCCATCTCGATTCGGTCTTGGCCATCGGCAAGCCCCTTTCCATTCGGGCCGTAGAATTCGCGCCAATGGCAGGCCGAGGCAACTCTGCAGTCGTCACGCCGGTCTGCGGCTCGCCCCCACCCCAACCCCCGCTTGCGGGGGAGGGAGAGGCGCGCCGGCTTCCCTCCGCCGCAAGCGGGGAAGGGTTAGGGTGGGGGTCAAGAAGGCGCAACGCCACGTCAGCTGTCGAGTTCGTCGTCGGGGTCGAGGGCGTGGCTGCGGCCGCCGAGGCTGTGCCGGTCGATCGCCACGGTCTTGACCAGCGCGAACACCGGGCGCCCCGGGGCGAGGCCGAGCGCATCGCCCGAGCGCCGGGTGACATGGGCCAGCAGATGGTCGTCGCCGAGGCGCAATTGCACTTCGAGCGCGGCTTCGGCGATCGGCACGATCGCCTCGATCACGCCCGACAGCACGTTGAGGGTGCTGATCGCAGTGGGCGGGCTCGCGGCCAGGATCACGTCGCGGGCGCGGATCCGCACCCGGAGCGCCGCCCCGACCGGCAGGTCGAGGCGCGGCACCGTCAGACGGCCGAACGAGCCCGACAGCTCAGTCAGTCCGTAGCCGCTGTCGTGCCGCTCGACCTGCACCGCGAGCACGGCGCCGGCCTCGAAGCGGCCGGCCAGCGGGTAGAGCCCGGCCCGGCTCATGATTTCCGCCACGGGTCCGACCGCCCGCACCATGCCGTCCGCCAGCAAGACGATCGTCGTCGCCAGCCGCGCCACCTCGGCGGCGGCGTGGCTGACATAAACGATCGGGATGCGCGCCTGGTCGCGCAGGGTCTCGAGATAGGGCAGAATCTCATCCTTGCGCCGCCCGTCGAGCGAGGCCAGCGGCTCGTCCATCAGCAGCAGGCGGGGGTTCGCCAGCAGGGCCCGGCCGATGGCGACGCGCTGCTTCTCGCCGCCCGACAGACGCCCGGGCCGGCGATCGAGCAGGGCGGCGATGCCGAGCAATTCGACGACATTGTCGAACGGCACGGCGGCCGGCGCGCGCTGCGCGAACCAGCGCCCGAACAGCAGGTTCTGCCGAACCGTCAGATGCGGGAACAGGCGGGCTTCCTGAAACACGTAGCCGACGCGGCGGCGATGCGCCGGGACAGCGATCGCCCGCTCGGTGTCGACGAGGACCGCGCCGTCGACGGCGATGCGCGCCCGCTCGGGCGACAGCAGCCCGGCGATGGCGTTGACGACCGAGGTCTTGCCGGCGCCGGAGCGGCCGAACAGCGCGGTCAGCCCGGGGCCGCTGCGAAAATGCACATCGAGCGCGAAGGCGCCGAGCCGATGCTCGAGATCGACCTCGAGCATCGGCTCAATCGCCGGCGAGGCGGCGGGCCATGCCGCGCGCCAGCAGATCGGCGGCGATCAGCGCGATCAGCGACAGCACGATCGACACCAGGGTCAGCCGCAAGGCGCCGGAATCGCCGCCGGGAACTTGCGTCAGCGCGTAGATCGCCGAGGGCAGGGTCCGGGTCACGCCGGGGATGTTGGAGACAAAGGTGATCGTCGCGCCGAACTCGCCGAGGCTGCGCGCGAAGGCCAGCACCATGCCGGCGACGATGCCCGGCGCGATCAACGGCAGGGTCACCAGCAGGAATACGAAGACGCGCCCGGCGCCGAGCGTCCCGGCAGCTTCTTCCAGCCGGCGGTCGACCGCCTCGATCGACAGGCGGATCGCGCGCACCAACAGCGGGAACGCCATCACCGCCGAGGCCAGCGCCGCCCCGGTCCAGCGGAAGGCGAAGACGATGCCGAAATTTTCGTCCAAAAAACGGCCCAACGGCCCCTGCCGCCCGAACAGCAGCAGCAGCAGATACCCGGTCACGACCGGCGGCATGACTAAGGGCAGATGCACGATGCCGTCGATCAGGCTCTTCCCCCAGAATTGCGAGCGCGCCAGCACCATCGCCACCGCCACCCCGAACGGCAGGCTGCCGAGCATCGCCCAGAAGGCGACACGCAGGCTCAGCCGGATCGCCGAGAGCTCATCGGCGCTGAAATCGAGCATCCGAACCACGCCTCCGCAGTGCAACCGCCACCGGCCTTCCGCGTCCTGCTTCTGCAGGAAATTAGCAGGCATCGACAGTCCGATCATAACTGACATCGCCACATCACGATGTGACTTTAGCATCATATTATGTTTTTATTATGGTGCTGGGCCGGGGAGGGGCCTCGACCGTAACGTTGAACGGCGATCGAGAAGCCGGTAGATTGGGTTGCTGCTTTGCGAAGGGATGTCTCGCTTGCGTGGATTGATCGACTGACCCCAGCTGTCATCCGACCCGGCCAGTTCCGCACCAGCGGTGGTCCGGTCGGAGCGCCCCCGCGTCGATCCTATTCATTTCAGACCGCAAGGCATTCCGATGGCGTTCTTTCGCAACAGCACGATCAACCTGCTCAATCTGCACTACGGCATTCATTCGATCGCGCTGAGCGGCGGCGCGGCGTTCTTTGCCATCTATCTGTTGAAGTCCGGCATTCCGGTGGCGGGCGTGTTTGTCGTGGTCGCACTGATCCTCTTGGGACGCTTCGCCATTCGGCCGATCGTCATCGGCCTTGCCGCGCGCAGCGGGTTACGGGTGATGGTCGTCGCCGGCACCTTGCTGAGCGCGCTGCAATATCCGGTCCTGGCGGAGGTCCGCGGCGTCGGCGTCGTGCTGGCGGTGCTGATCGCCGTGTCGGCCGTCGGCGAGACGGTCTACTGGACGACCTACCACGCCTACTTTGCCGCGCTCGGCGACGACGAGCTTCGCGGCCAGCAGATCGGCGTGCGCGAAGCCATCGCCGCGGTCGTCGGCATCGCCAGCCCGCTGGCGACCGGGTGGGTGTTGGTTGCCTTCGGTCCGCGGGTGGCGTTCGGCGCGACCACCGTGATCGCCGCGCTCGCCGCCCTGCCGATCCTCTTCGCCCCGAAGGTCGCGGTGGCGCGGCATGTGCCCGGGGCATTTCGGGCAGCGGTAACCGGAATGCTGCTGTTCGCCGCCGACGGATGGACCGCGGCAGGATACGTGTTCGTGTGGCAGATCGCGTTGTTCGTTTCGCTCGGCGAGAGCCTGCTCGGTTATGGCGCGGCGCTCGCCTTCGCCGCTCTGGTCGGCGCCGTCGGCGGCCTCGTGCTGGGGCGGCATATCGATGCCGGCCACGGCAAGCAGGCCGTCTGGTGGGTTTTCGCGACCGTTGCGCTGATCGCCGCGTTGCGCGCCGTCGCCACGGGCAACGCCGGTCTTGCCGTTCTGGCAAACGCCCTGGGAGCGCTGGGCGGGTGTCTCTACATCCCGACACTGATGACTGCGGTGTATACGCTGGCGAAACGCTCCCCCTGCACGCTGCGCTTCCACGTCGCTGCCGAGGGCGCCTGGGATGTCGGCGGCGCCGGCGGTCTTCTCGCCGCGGCGCTGGCGACCGGATTCGGCATGCCGCTGTCGGTCAGCATCCTGTTCTCGCTGGCCGGCATCGGGTCGATCACCGTGATGCTGCGTCACTACTACGCCAGGCAAGCGGCGGTCGACATCCGTGGGCGACCCGTTACAGGGCAACGGCTGCCCGATCAGGCGTAGGGTGCTGAAGAGGTGGTTCGGCGGCTGATCGTGCTCGGAACTTCGGCGGCTATTGTTGCCGCCGTGACGATCGCTGCGGCAGCGCAGGGAGCTTTCGAGGTTTCGTTCGTGGCGGGGTCGCGGGACGATGCGGGCCGGTTCATGGGCGGCACGGAAATGCGCGTGCTCGCCGGGCATGGCGGCAAGCTCTACGCCGGCAACGGCTATTGGGAGGACCGGCCGGGGCCGGAAGGGCTTCAGGGCGCCGAGATCCTCGTGCTCGACGGCCCGGGCGCGCGCTGGCGGGTCGACCACGCCTTCGACGAGCAGCTGCCCGACGGGCGGCGCCGCGACCTAGCCGTCTCAGCTCTCGAAGAGGTCGGCTTCGCGACCGACGGCAACGGCGCGCGGCTGCCAGCGCCAGTATCGATGCTGATCGCCGCCAAGTGGGACCTGAGCGGGGCGGCGCGGGTCTTCAGCCGCGACGATGCGACCACCGCCTGGACCGCGACGATGCTGGCACAGGACCGCCCGATCCCGGGTTTCCTGCCGCAGGTGCGCAGCCTCGGCCAGCACCGCGACCGGGCGACCGGGATCGACCGGGTCTTTGCCGGGCAGGATCCGCGCGGAATCTTCAGCGGCACCTACGACCCGGCAGTCGCCGGCCGCATACGCTGGGGCACGGTACCAGAGCTGGACCTGTCGAGTGTTTCGTCGGCGGGAATATCCGGCCGCAACGGGTATCTGCGGGTCAGCAGCTTTGCCGAGTGCAATGGCCGCCTCTATGCCGCAGTCGGGCAGCAGATTTACGGGCGGGTCGACGGCGCCGAACCGCATTGGGGCCTCGTCTACACGAACCGATATCCCGGCCACTCCGAGACCGGGCTGCGCGGTCTGACGGCGATCGCCGGCCCGTCGGACCAGGGCGAGGTCTTGCTTGCCGCCGTGGAAGGCAGCGCGGCGCGGATCGTGCGAGTCGATCCAAGGGACGGCAGCGCGGCCACGGAGATCGATCTCCCGGATTTTCTCGGCCGGCAGTGGGGCATGCCGGCCGGCTACGTCATCGCCGCCTACAACGACATGGCGAAGGTCCCCGATCCCGCCGGCGGCCGGGCGCTGTTGATCGGGCTCGAGGCTTTCATTCCGGCGCGGGCGCCGATCGCCGCTGGTCACGGCGTCGTCGATGTCGGTTACGGCCGCGTGGAAGCCGGCGGCTGGTACCTGGTGCGGCACGCGAGCGGGCAGTTCGACCTCCACCGGGCCGCAATACAGCCCGAGCGCGCGCTGGTGGCGATCCGCGCGATCCGGGCTTCGCCCTTCCCGCAGGAGAGGCAAGCGATCTATTTCGCCAGTTACGATGCGAACAAGGCTCCGGTGCACGATACGGCCTGGATCCTGCGCTCCACGGCAGCGGAGGCGATGCAACCGCGCTAGGCGTCGCCGCCAGCGACGCGAGGAGACTTCACGATTTCATAACGCGCCATCAATAACCTCGCCGCCCCGGCGAGGCGGGGAGGGATGATTTGACTTTGGCGTTTCTGCGCGATGCGGCGTGGCTGACGCCGGGGCGGGTGCGGGCCTATGCGGCGGCGATGATTGTCGTCACCGCTTGCGTCGTCGGCTGGTCGTTGATGGGGCACGGAATCGAGGATCCGTCCGGCCGCCCGCTCGGCACCGATTTCGTCAGCTTCTGGACCGTTTCCTGGGCATTGCTGCATGGCCATTCGGGGGAGATCTATGTCCCGATGGCGCTGGCGGCGCTGGAACAGACGGCGCTGCAGCGCGCCGAGACGCTGTTCTATGCCTGGCAGTATCCGCCGATCGCGTTGCTGGTGGTGTGGCCGCTGGCGCTGCTGCCGTATCTGTGGTCGCTGGCCATCTGGCTCGCGGTCGGGCTCGCCGGCTATCTCGCGGCGTTGTGGCGCATCCTGCCGCGGCCATTGACCCTATGGGCGGCACTCGGCTTTCCGGGGGTGATGCTGACGATCGTGCACGGCCAGAACGCCTTCTTAACGACGGCATTGCTCGGCTGGGCCCTGCTGCTGCTGTGGCGGCGGCCGGTCGCCGCGGGGGTGCTGATCGGCATGCTGACGTTCAAGCCGCAGCTCGGCCTGTTATTGCCGGTGGCGCTGATCGCCGGCGGGCATTGGCGCGCGATCTTCGCCGCCGGGTTGACCGCGCTCGGGCTGATGGCGGCGTCGGCCCTCCTCTTCGGTGTCGCGATCTGGCGCGATTTCTGGCTGAGCACGCCGTTCGCGCACGCGATGCTCGATCTGGGGCTGGTGCCCTATTTCAAGATGCAGTCGGTCTTCGCCGCGGCGCGGCTGCTCGGCGGCCCGCCGGCGGTCGCCTACGGGGTGCAGGCGGTCGCCGCGCTCGGCGCCGCTGCAATCGTCGCCTGGGTGTGGCGGCACAAGGCCGACCCCGACCTCAAATGCGCCGCCGTCGCCGCGGCAACGCCGCTGGCGACGCCGTTCTTCCTCGATTACGATCTTATGGTTATCGCGCCGGCGATCGCCTGGCTCGCCGGCAGGGCATTGCGCGACGGCGCGCGGCCGTGGGAGGGAACGGTGCTGGCATTGGCCGCGATCCTGCCGCTCGTCTCCCGATCGGTGGCCGAATATACCGGCATCCTGCCGGCGCCCCTCGTCGTCGCGCTGCTGCTCGGCGCCGTCGTCGCCCGCGTCAGCGCTCGCCCGCTACGGCTGGAGCCAGGGCATCCGGCTCGGGTTGCGTCGCCGGCCGAGCCCGGCGAAGCGGACGCGTACCGGCTCGCCAGGTGACCAGCGAGGACATCGCGTAGTTCCATACCGCGCCGATCGCCGCACCCGCCAGACCCGCCGCCCACCACGAATGGCTGCTGCCGAACAGGTGGGCGGCGATCCCGACATTGGCCGCCGCGCCGATGCCGCAGACGGCGTAGAACGACAACAGCCCGGTCACCAGGTGCGTGCCCTTGAGCCGCCGGTCGCGGTAGGTGAACAGGTTGTTCAGGAAGAAATTGCCGGTCATCGCGCCGACCGTCGCCGCCGCCTGGGCGGTCGCGAAGGCGATCCCCAGCGCATGCGTCGTCAGCCACAGGATCGCCAGATGGGTGAATACCCCGAGCCCGCCGATCGCCGCAAACAGCAGGAAGCGGGCCGGCACGACGTGCCCGACCAGCTTGTCCAGCAACAGCATCAGGTATTCCCAGGCGACCAGGCTGTCGAGCTTGCTGGTGCCGTGCCGGCGTTGCCGGAAGCGGAACGGCAGCTCGGCGAAGGCGAGCGGCCGCGGCGAGGAGGCGAAGATGTCGAGCAGAATCTTGAACCCCTGCCCCGAGAGGTCGCGCATCGCCGCCGCGAAGGCGTTGCGCTCGATCAGGAAAAAGCCGCTCATCGGGTCGCTGAGCCGGACGCCGACGACGAGGCGGCCGAGCCGGTTGGCGAGCCGGCTCAATCGGGCCCGCGAGGTCGCCAACTCGCCGATTCCGCCGCCTTGCGTGTAGCGGCTGGCGACGACGACATCGACCGGGCGCTGTTTAATCGTGGCCAGCATCTCCGGCAGCAGGCCCTCGTCGTGCTGCAGATCGGCGTCCATGACGGCGATGTACGGGGCGGCGGTGCAGAGGATGCCTTCGATGCAGGCCGAGGCCAGCCCGCGCCGCCCGAGCCGCTGCACGCAGCGGATATTGGCCTGACGCTGGGCGATCGCGCGCACCACATCGGCGGTGCCGTCCTCGGAATCGTCGTCGACGAAGATCGCCTCCCAGCGATGGCCGGCGAGCACCGCATTCAGCCGCTCGACGACGAGCGCGACATTGTCGCGCTCGTTCAGGGTCGGGATCACCACCGCCAATTCAATGGGCGGCTCTGGGGCGAACTCGGGCGCGGCCGGAAGCCCGGCGGGCAAGCTCTGCGTCAAATCGCTCATTCGGGGTCCCGTGCCGCGACCGGACCAGGATATCAGGCCGAAGGTTTACGAAAATTTACCCGTTCCGGGGGCGCGGCGCACGCGCCAAACGCGAAGATGGCGCAGGGGCCGCCGGACATGATAGGTTGCGCCCACCCCTGTATGCGGGAGATCCTCACGATGCAAGTGCGAATCGAATACTGCGTGAAGTGAAACTATGAACCAAGGGCCCTCCGTGCGAGGGCGCGGCTCATGGAGAAGTACGGTGCCGAAGTCGAGCTGATCAAAGGCAGCAACGGCGTCTTCGAAATCACCGTCGACGGGCGGCTCGCGTTTTCCAAGAAGCAACTCGGCCGGTTTCCGGAAGATTCCGAGGTCGACGCCCTGGGCGCCGGCTGACGATTCGTCACCTCTTTTCTCCCTCTCCCCGCCTGCGGGGAGAGGGCCGGGGTGAGGGGCTCTCCGGCACTGCTCGGGTCAGGCGGCTCCCGCTCCCTCGGCCGGCAACCGGGTTTAAGCCTTTATTATCGGTATCGGCCGTTTGATGCATCCTCCGCCGCTGCCGGCGGCGCGTTCGCTCAAGGACGGCTCATGCGGCAATCACCCGATCCAGCGGCATCGAGGTCGATCGCGGTCGCGGCGTGGGACGCGCCGACGCCGCTGCTCAAGCTCCGCTGGGCGGGCTCGAGCGATTTCTGGGATGTCCTGACCCGCGTCGCCGCGGGCGCTTTTTTTGCCTCGCTCGCCGCGTCCTACTTTTCGGCCGCAATCGGGTCCTTCCCGGCGCTCGATGCGAGACCGTTGGGCCTGCACAGCCTCGAGTGGCTGTCGATTGCCGCGATCGGCGCATTTTATACGACGGTGACCTTGCTGATCGTGGTCCGCGCGGCGCCGCTGGCCAAGGCCCGCGGCTTCTTTCCGCGCCTGGCGGCGGTGATGGGAAGCTACGTCCTCGGCGCCTACGCGTTTTTTCCGCGAAACGCCGAGCTGCCGCCCCTGCTGCAGCTGGTCTCGGCGATGCTGATCGTGGCCGGCACGATCGACGCGGTGTGGGTGCTGTGCTGGCTCGGCCGCTCGTTCAGCGTCATGGCCGAAGCCCGCCAGCTGGTGACCTCGGGGCCGTACCGGTTCGTGCGCCACCCGCTGTATCTGGCCGAGCTGATCTCGACGCTCGGCATCTTCATTGCCTTCGCCTCGCCGTGGACGGGTGTGGTGGTGCTGGTGCAGTTCGGGGCGCAGATCCGCCGGATGCTGAACGAAGAGCAGATCCTGGGCGCGGCGTTTCCCGATTACGCGGCCTACGCGGCGCGCACCCGCCGGCTCATTCCCGGGGTGTGGTGAGGTAAATTGCCGCCGCCGTCCGCGGCCCTCGGGCCTTTCGACAGCACCGCGGTACGTTTCGGCTGCGCGGTGCTGATCGCCTGTTACGCGTGGTTGATCCTGTCTTTCTGGGCGCAAGGCAACGGCCCCGGCGATTTTTCGGTGTTCTGGGCGGCCGGGCGTCTGGCGTTGGCCGGCAAGGCGGCGGCGGCCTATGACTGGGCCAGCATAAAGCAGTTCCAGCCGGCGGAGAGCCGCGTCGCCAATTTCTGTTATCCGCCGTTCTTTTTGCTTGCGCTGGTCCCGTTCGCGCTCTTCCCGTTTGTCGCGGCGGCGGCGATCTGGCTCGGGACGAACCTCATCGCTTATTTGGCGGCGATGCGCGCAATCCTGCCGGGCCGGACGGCGACGCTCGCCGCCTTGGCGGCGCCAACGGTGCTGTTCAATTTCATCGACGGCCAGAACGGGTTGTTGACCGCGGGGCTGCTGGGGGCCGGGCTGGCGTTGCTGGACACAAGGCCGGCGGTGGCCGGCGCGATGATCGGAATGCTCGCGTACAAGCCGCAATTCGGCATCCTGCTGCCGCTGTTTCTCGCGGCCACCGGCCGCTGGCGGGTGTTCGGCAGCGCCGCGCTGACCGTAGCCGGGCTCGCTGGGATCAGCCTGGCGCTGTTCGGTTCGGACGCCCTGGCCGCGTTCGCCCATGCCATGTCCACCGCCAACGCCGCCTATCTGCAGCACGGCGAAACCCGCCAGGCCGATGTTTTGGGGTGGGATGAGCTGGCGAGCGTGTACGGCATGCTGCGCGCCCTCGGAGCCGGCGCCGGCGCCGCCTGGACGTTGCACATCGCGATTGCCGCCGCGGCCGCCCTCGCCGCGCTGCGCATCGCCGCCGGCAACGCCTCGGACGCCCTCAAGGCGGCGATGGTGGCGACCGCGGCGCTGATCGTCACGCCCTACAGCGAGGTCAACGATCTGGCGATCGCCAGCGTGGCGACGGCGTTTCTGGCCCGCGACGGTCTGGCGAACGGGCTGCGCGGCTGGGAGGCTGCGGCGCTCGCGGGGGTGTTTGTGCTGCCGCTGTCGTATGTCGTATTGCCGGCGGTCGGATCTTCCGGCTCGAGCCACCGCGCCTGGCTGATCGGCCCGCTCT
>Ga0073928_10012012_pt1 | contig 10006 bp, 8 predicted proteins | sample PaiPotPPA55metaG_FD_76969 | JGI IMG/M metagenome (GOLD analysis project Ga0073928, IMG submission 76969) | Iron sulfur acid spring bacterial and archeal communities from Banff, Canada, to study Microbial Dark Matter (Phase II) - Paint Pots PPA... ... | reverse complement strand
TCGGCATGCCATCGGAACGAAGGAGGGCCGCATGAACGGGCCGCGGGTTTATCTGCATGCGCTGGGGCTGATCAATGCGCTCGGCGATAGTTTGGACTCGATCGTGCCAGCGCTTGCGGCCGGCATTTCCCCCGGCATGGGGACGATCCATACCGGCATCGGCGATACGTTTACCGGCAGTGTTACCATGCCGCTCGATCTCGCGCCTCCGGACTCGTTGGCGCGTTATGACTGCCGCAATAACCGCCTGCTGCTCGCTGCGCTTGCGCAGATTGCGCCGGCGGTAGAGGCCGCGCGCGAACGTTACGGTGCCCATAGGGTTGGCGTGGTGCTTGGCACGAGCACGTCGGGCATTGAAGCGGCCGAGGCCGCATTCGTGTATCAGGCGCAGGCAGGCAAGCTGCCGGTGAACTTCGACTACCGGCAGGTCGAAATTGGTACGGTGGCGCCGTTCGCCGCCGCAGCGCTTAACCTCCACGGCCCGGCATTCACGATCTCGACCGCGTGCACATCGAGCGCCAAGGCGTTCGTCTCCGCGCGTCGGCTACTCCAGTTGCATCTGTGCGATGCGGTCGTGGTCGGCGGTGTGGATTCACTGTGTGAATTGACCGTGCAAGGCTTCGCGTCGCTCGAATCGACCAGTGCGGTCCGCTCTAATCCGATGAGCCGCAATCGCTGCGGCATCAACGTGGGCGAGGGCGCGGCCGTGTTCCTGATGAGCCGCGACGAAGGCCCGGTGGTTCTCCAGGGCATCGGCGAATCAAGCGATGCGCATCACATTTCCGCACCCGATCCACAAGGTACGGGCGGTGAGATTGCATTGCGCGCAGCCCTGGCGGATGCCGGTCTTGCGCCGGCGGATATTGCTTATGTGAACCTCCATGCAACGGCGACGCGCAAGAACGACGACATGGAAGCGCACCTGATGGCGCGGGTGTTCAAGGGCGGCGTGGCGGCCAGCGGCACCAAGCCGCTGACCGGGCATCAACTTGGCGCAGCGGGCGCGACCGAGCTCGGGTTCGCGTGGCTCACGCTGGCACGCGACGGTGTCGCTCTACCGCGTCATCTGTGGGACGGCGAGGCCGACCCGGCGTTGCCGCCGCTTGATCTGGTCGAAAGCGAGCGTTATCTGCCGTGCATGGCGGGCGCGCAGTATGTGATGAGCAATTCGTTTGCGTTCGGCGGCAGCAACGTCAGCCTGATCCTCGGCCGGTGATGACGGTGACGACCCCTATGAATAACAACAGCTTTGGTTCCATTGAAACGATCTTGCCGCACCGGGGCACGATGCTGTTGCTTGACGGCGTCAGCGCCTGCACGGACGAAACCCTGAGCGCTTATGCGAGCGTGCGAGCGGATGCCTGGTACGCCGATGCCGACGGCGCAATGCCGGCGTGGATAGGCATCGAACTGATGGCGCAGGCAATTGCCGCGCACGTCGCCTTGCTCGCCATGCGCGCAGGTGGTCGGGCACGTCCCGGTGTGCTGCTCGGATCACGCCGGTATGAGGCGCATATGCCGGTGTTTGCATGCGGTGCCCGGCTGCGCATCGAAGTGAAGGAACTGCTACGCGGTGAAGAAGGCCACGGCGCGTACGAATGCTCGATCCATCACGACCGGCATCAGGATCACGGCAGCGTGTGCTGCGCCGAGGCGGTCATCAAGGTGTATCAACCGGCTGATTTTCAGTCGTTCATCCAGGGGAGTTTCGGATCATGAGCCGGCGTGTTCTTGTAACGGGCGCAAGCCGTGGCATTGGCCGCGCGATAGCGTATCAACTTGCGGCAGACGGTTTTACGGTCTCAGTGCATTGCCGCAGCGGCCGCACTGAAGCTGAAGCTGTCGCGACCGGCATTGCCGCGCAAGGCGGCACGGCACGGGTGCTGCAATTCGATGTGCGCGACCGCGCCGCATGCCGCGAAGTGCTCGAAGCCGATGTGGCCAGCTATGGCGCGTACTACGGCATCGTCTGCTGCGCGGGTGTGACGCGTGACGCGGCGTTCCCGGCGCTGACCGAAGAAGACTGGGACATCGTGATCGAAACCGGTCTCGACTCTTTTTATAACGTCGTGCATCCGCTGACCATGCCGCTCGTTCGTGCAAAGCAGGGCGGCCGCATCGTGACGATCGCCTCGGTCTCGGGTGTGATGGGCAACCGCGGCCAGGTGAACTACAGCGCGGCGAAGGCCGGGCTTATCGGCGCCACGAAGGCGCTTGCGGTCGAACTGGCGACGCGCAACATCACCGTCAATTGCGTGGCGCCAGGATTGATCGACAGCGGCATGCTTGAAAATGTACCGCTCGAACAGGCATTGAAGACGGTGCCAATGAACCGTGTCGGGCAACCGGCCGAGGTCGCGTCCGTGGTGAGTTTTCTCATGTCGGATGCGGCCTCGTACATCACGCGGCAGGTGATCGGCGTCAATGGCGGGATGATCTGATGAAGCGCGTAGTCATTACCGGCATGGGTGGCGTCACGGCGTTCGGCAACACCTGGGACGAGATCGAAGCAAACTTGAGAAGCGGCCGCAACGCTGTGCGCCGGATGCCAGAGTGGGACTACTTCGAGCTGCTGCATACACGGCTCGCTTGCCCCTTGCCCGCCTTCACCACGCCCGCCCACTACCCGCGCAAGAAAACCCGTTCGATGGGACCCGTGTCCCTGTATTCGGTGCGCGCGAGCGAACTGGCGCTGGCCGATGCAGGTCTCGCCGACGATCTCACGATCAAGGACGGCCGCATGGGCGTGGCCTACGGATCGTCATCCGGATCGGTCCAGCCAATTCGCGCATTCGGCAAGATGATCGAAACCGGTTCGATGAGCGACGTGACGTCGAATAGCTATGTGCAGATGATGCCGCATACCACAGCGGTCAACGTGAGCCTGTTCTGGGACCTGAAGGGCCGCATTGTGCCGACATCGTGCGCGTGTGCTTCGGGTAGCCAGGCGATCGGTTATGCCTACGAGATGATCGCAGCCGGCAAGCAGACGCTGATGCTCGCGGGCGGCGCGGAAGAATTGTCCGGGCCGGCAGTTGCCGTGTTCGACACGCTCTACGCCACCAGCACGCGCAACGACGAGCCGCATCTGACGCCGCGTCCCTTCGATGTCGCCCGCGACGGCCTCGTGGTCGGTGAAGGCGCAGCGACCCTGGTGCTCGAAGAATATGAACACGCGCTTGCACGCGGGGCGCGCATTCATGCAGAGGTGATTGGCTTTGGCTGTAACTCGGACGGCGCGCACATGACGCAGCCATCGGCCGACACCATGGCCTTCGCGATGCAGCTTGCGCTGCGCGACGCGCAACTTCCGGCCGAAGCCATTGCCTACGTCAACGCGCATGGCACGTCCACGGATCGCGGCGATGTAGCCGAAAGCCACGCGACCGCGCAGACCTTCGGCGCGCGTTTGCCGATCAGCTCGCTGAAGAGTTACGTCGGCCACACGCTGGGCGCGTGCGGGGCGCTGGAGGCGTGGTGGACCATCGAGATGATGAAACGCAACTGGTATGCACCGACGCTCAACCTGACGCAGGTCGATCCGGTTTGCGCGCCGCTCGACTACATCGTGGATACCGGCCGTACCATCGACGCCGAATATGTCATGAGTAACAACTTCGCGTTTGGTGGCATCAATACGTCGCTGATTTTCAGGCGCCTGCCATGAGTGCGGTAATACCTGCCTCCATGCCTGCGCCCCGTGCCTTGTCACGCGTGGTTGTGACGGGCATGGGCATTGTGTCGTGCCTGGGTAACACGCTGGACGAAGTCTCCTCTGCCTTGCGCGAAGGTCGAAGCGGAATTACTCGCGTCGATGCATGGCGTGAACGTGGCCTGGCCAGTCAGGTGGCGGGCGTGGCGTCGGTCGCGGACGAACCGCCGTTCGATCGCAAGCTCGAGCGTTTCATGGGCGACACGGCGCGTTTTGCATGCCATGCGGCGCGTAAAGCCATACACGATGCCAACCTCGATCCCACCCTGTTGATTTCGCCGCGTGCCGGCGCGGTGATCGGCTCGGGCACCGGCACGCTCTCCGCTTATGACGCAGCGATGGCAATAGCCCACATGCGCGGTATCGAGAAAGTGCTGCCGTATGCGGTCCCGCAAGTGATGGGCAGCACTACGTCGGCGAACGTGGCGCAGGTGTTCGGGCTGGAGGGCATGACCTATTCGCCGTCTTCGGCCTGCACCACGTCAGCTCTCGCGATCGGACAGGCGATGCAACTGATCCAGACCGGCCGCCAGCAGATCGTACTCGCGGGCGGCAGCGAAGCTTTGCACGACAATACGACCCTGTTGTTCGATGCAATGGGGGCATTGTCGAGGCGTTTTAACGACGCGCCGGAACGTGCCTCGCGTCCCTATGACAGTACGCGCGATGGTTTCGTGATTGCGTCGGGCGGGGGCGTGCTGGTGCTTGAGTCGCTGGACCATGCATTGTCGCGAGGCGCACGCATTTACGCTGAACTGACGGGCTTTGGCCATTGCACGGACGGTGCGGGCATGGTGAGTCCGCATGCATCGGGCATCGCACGCGCCATGCGTGGCGCACTCGACGAAGCGGGCACACGGCCGTCCTATATCAACACGCACGCACCTTCTACGCCGCTCGGTGACGTCGAGGAATTGCATGCGTTGTGTGATGTATTTGGCGAGGACGTCCCGTTGTTTTCATCGACGAAGGGATTGTCCGGTCATCCGCTTGGAGCATGCGGCGTGCATGAGGCGATCTACGCCTTGCTGATGATGCGTGATGGGTTTGTCGCCGGGACAGGGCCGATAGAAACACCCGATCCGCGCTTGAACGGCATGCCGCTCGTGCGCGCATCGCGGACCTTGAAGATAGATACAGCAATGTCGATTTCTTTCGGCTTCGGCGGCAGTTGCGCCAGCCTGGTCTTCGACGCGTGGAAGGGTGCTTGAAAAGCAGCGGTCTTGCGGGTGCGTGGAGATGGTGTTCTGTTCAAACGACCTTGACCGCAGCCACATTGACCAGCGTTTCACGACGCTTGCCCGGTAGGGGCCGATGCAGGCCGAGCCGTTCAAGGAGTCCGAAGTCCGCGGCACGGCTCCACCACAGGTAGGGCATGGAAACGTTTTGCGAGCCGAATGCAAAACCGGCGTTGCGGATCATATCGAGGTAAGCGCCGGCGCTTTTCTGCACGTGCATCGGATGGCGAAACAGCAAGCGGATCACCCAGGACTTGATATACGCATCGGTGGACTCAGCGAACAGCAAGACCCCGCCGGGTTTCAGCACCCGGCGAAATTCACCCAGGGAGCGGCCTTGATCCACGAGATGATGAAAGGTCTGATGGCAGAACACGATGTCGGCGCTCGCATCGGGCAAGGGCAGGCACGCGCAGTCACCATGAAGCAACTCGATCTCGATCTCGCTTGCCCAGCCGTCGTCCTTCGAGCAAGCCTGCGCAGCATCCCGGGCTGCCACGAGCGAAGGCTCATGGAAATCGACTCCGATAATGCGGCCGGGCCTGAACGCGTTGCCAAGCAGCCGGAACGATTGGCCTTGCCCGCAGCCCACATCAACGATCACAGGTGCCGCGGGCAGGGTTGTATCGACCAGGCGCTTGAGATCGTTGATCGCTACCCGCAGCACGTGATGCTCCCACGTGGCAGTACGCAGGAACCAGAGCCCGAAGGCCGTCTCCGGCACGTAGGAAACGCTGGATATTTCGGATGACGACACGAGTCTCTCTCCGGCAACAGGGAATGCGAAAGGATGCGAACAGGGCGCACGCCATTGTAATGGCAAGCATGGAACGCATAGAAGCAAGAGCGGGAAAGATGAGCCACTTGAATGATCGACGCAATGTGCGCCGTACGAAACTCCACAGACAGCCCCCGGGCCAAGCGAGGCACCTTTGAACACTGATTCTTCGAAGCTGGACACGACTGTCGATGTAGCCATTATTGGGGCTGGCCCTTCGGGTGCGGTCGCAGCCGCGCTGCTGAGAAAGGCGGGCCGTTCGGTGCTCGTGCTCGAGCGTCAGCACTTTCCGCGCTTTTCGGTCGGCGAGAGTCTGCTGCCGCAAAGCATGGCGTACCTGGAAGAAGCCGGCATGCTGCAGGCGGTCGTCGAGGCCGGGTTCCAGTACAAGAACGGCGCGCATTTTATTTATCGCGACCAGTCGTCGTCCTTCGATTTCCGCGATAAACATTCGCCGGGATGGGGCACGACCTACCAGGTCGAACGCGCGGTATTCGACGACCTGCTGATCCAATGCGCTGCAAAGCAGGGCGCTGAAGTGCGTTTCGGGCACACCGTGCAGGCGATGCAAACCGGCACCTCGCCCGTGCTGGACGTGATCGATGAAGCGGGCGTTGCGTACCATGTGCACGCGCGTTTTGTACTCGATGCCAGCGGCTTCGGCCGTGTATTGCCGCGTCTCCTGAATCTTGAAGCGCCCACGAGGATGCCTGCGCGGGCGGCCATCTTTACGCATGTACGCGACGGCATTCCGGCTGGCGCCACGGACCGCAACAAGATCTGTGTCGCGACGCACCCGGAGCATCGCAATGTCTGGTTCTGGATGATTCCGCTGGCAGGCGGACGCTCGTCGGTCGGGTGCGTAGCCGAAGCGAGTTTCCTGGAGGTTCCCGAGAACGAACGCGATGCAAAGTTGCGCGCGCTGATCCAGCAGGAGCCAACGCTCAACAGGCTTATCGGGGAGGCGCCGTTCCTGATGCCGGTGCGGCATATCGGAGGATATTCGGCGAACGTCGAGCGGCTCCATGGTCCGGGTTACGCGCTGCTCGGTAACGCCGGCGAGTTCCTCGACCCGGTGTTTTCGTCGGGTGTCACGATCGCGCTGCGCTCCGCGCATCTGGCAGTACAAACGCTCGAGCGGCAGTTCAACGGCGAGGTGCTCGACTGGCAAGCGGCTTACGATGTGCCGCTAAGAAAAGGTATTGATACGTTCCGTGCGTTCGTCGAACGGTGGTACACGGGCGAGTTGCAGGACATCATCTTTTATCCGCATAAAACACAGCATATCCAGCGTTTTATCAGCGCGGTGCTGGCGGGTTACGCGTGGGATGAATCAAATCCGTACGTGGCCGATCCGGTGCGCAGGCTCAATGCGCTTCATGAGATTTGCAAGGGCTCTTGATCCGGCACAGGTTGCTTTAAAAGCAGCACCTTTCATCCGATGTTGCCACGCATCGATCGGCAGGGGGATTGTTCGTGTGGACAACCACGTCCGGCGAGCGTAATGCGCTAAATAAAGCGCTAAATAAAGCGCTCGATAAAGCGCCGACGTCGGCCTGGCGGGGTGGGGTGCCAGTGATCGGTTCGCGCCCACGCGTCGATAGTGTCCGGCTCCGTGTGCGGCTAGGGCGCCGAACTGGAAGATAGTTTCGACCTGGTTATCTTCGTGTCACTGCCCACCGAGCTGCGGCTTCAACGAATCGAAGCACGGGAGATCTTCTTGTTCGGCGGTGCTGACCCCACCTTCCTTGCTTGGGCCGCGCAATATGAAGAGGGGAGGTTACCCGGTCGCAGCCGAGCGCGCCACGAAGCTTGGCTCGAAAGCCATCTGTGCCGCGTGCTGCGATTCGAGGAAGATCAACCCATTGATGCACGGGTCGAGCAGATTGTCGAATCGATTTCACAATCTGCCTGATTTGCCTCAGCAGCACGACGGGCCGGTCACTTCCTGACGGTGATCGACACCACGCGACCAGGAGAAGTCAGTCGATCCTCGGCAAACCAGACAGTCAGCAGCTTTGACTCAAGCCCTCATGGGCACTTACGTCGAACAGCTTGAACGCGCGTAGCTGTATTCCAGCCTGGCGCAGAGTCAGTCCCCAAACTCCGTCCCTCTCCGTGTGCTCGAAAGTAATCTCGGCTTGTACCTCCTCGAGGACAAAACGGCGACCACACTCACAGATAGCGGTCGACTTCGTTTGCCCGGTAGCTTGCACCGATAACTGGTCGCCGCAGAGCGTCACTTCAAAATGCATGCGCGGGTGTCGATAGCGTCCAACATACTGCGAGAGGTCCGTTGAATCTGGGGAGATGTCCTCACCGTTTCCCGACTGCTTTGCGTCCACCGTCCGTCGGACTGCTTTATCTACCCTTCGTCCTGCGAACGACACGTCATGCTCGCGAAGGGTTACCGCAGAAACTTTTCCTCCTGCCTCGCGACTGAACGCGATCTCGATGTCGCGGGTTCTTGAAAAGAATGCGCCGGGTTCGGAACAAGCTAGTGTTAGCCGCTGATGACCAGTCAGGTGAGCACAGAGAATCTCGTTCTTATCCAGGGAGATTTCCAGAAAACACCGATGACCCAGTCGAAAAACTCCCACATACTCGTCAAGTTTCGAGGCACCCAAGGTGATTTCGTGACGCGGCTGATACAGGCCGAGGCTTGCTTGCGCAAGGCGCTCGGTGATCATTGAAACGTCCGAGGCCTGGAGATTGGCGAGAACGATGACCGTCAGGTCGTCGTCGGGGTGCAGGTCCAAAGTGCCCAGGAATCCATTTATGGCGCCGCCATGGTGGACGAAGCGGCGCCCGTCGACGGACCCAACGAACCAGCCATAGCCATATCCCTGTCCATGATCGTGCAACATTTCCTGGAGAGAGGCTGGTCCGATCACATCGCCTTTCATGAGGGCCTGCGACCAACGATACAAGTCGTCCGCGGTGGAATAAAGGCCGCCGGCGGCATAGGGTAAAGACATTGCAATGAACCTCGCGTGTCTCCACTTACCGCCGATGCAGGTGTATCCGTCAGCCCGCCGCTCGACAATCTTCGACGTATGGTCATAACCGCTGTCGACCATCCCAAGCGGTTGGAAGAATTCGTCTTTCAAGAAGGTCGCGTAGGTCTGGCCGCTAATGCTCTCCACCATGCTGCCAAGTAATATGTACCCGGTATTGCTGTAGCGAAACCGGGCACCGGGCGGAAACTCCAGTGGCTGACCACCGGTCAGCTCGATGATCGCTTTCGGGGTTCGTTCCTCAAGCGAAATGCGACTCAGAAAGTCCGGCAGATCCGTATAGGACGGGATGCCCGATGTATGGGTCAGCAATTGATGGATCGTGACGTCGTGCCAACTATCTGGCACGTCGGGGAGATGCTGGCCTAACCGGTCATGAACGCTCAGCTTGCCGCGCTCTGTGAGGCAGAGAATCGCGGCTGCCGTGAACTGTTTCGTGATTGAGCCGATGCGAAATCTTGTTTCTGGTGTGTTCGGGATTGCCCATTCCCGATTTGCGAGACCGAAAGCCCGTCGAAAGATTATCTCTCCCTTTTTCGCGACCAGAACTACACCGGAAAAAAGGTCGTCCTGGAGAAAAGGCGATACGATTTCCTGTGCTGCTACAGCGTAGTTTTCCGCGGGAGGCGTTAAGCACACGATTCGGGTCCTTGAGGAGATTGGGCGGAGTCCTGTATCAGAGTCTATAACGAGCGGCGATGGAATCTCACTTCGATAGCGAGGCCTCGCAGACTGTCAACGAAGTAGTCCGTCGAGTCGAACGACTGAAAATGGCCGACTGCTGGCCAATGCGTCTGGCATAAGTCACCGCAGAACGGTCTTCCGTAGCGACAGTTGCGATCAATTTCCGTCTGATAAGCTGAGCGCAACTCCTTCCTATGAGAGTCAGAATGCTCCGCGCATCGATTGTCATCCGCACCCTGTTCGCACTATGCCTTCTGGCTGCAACCTTCAATCATGCCCGTGCCATTGTGCAACATGGTGTGCTTTGGGACTATGGCTATGGAAGCAAGATTGCCCTTACGAGTCAGGTCTATTGGGCCGTGCTGACTATTCTCGACCCACTCGCCGCGGTGCTGTTGTTTGTCAAACCGAGGGCGGGAATCTGGTTAACTGTTGCGATCATCGTGAGCGACGTAGTACATAACACGTACTACGTCGCGGCGAATGATCAATGGCTGGCCCCATTCTATTTGGCTCAAGTCGGGTTTCTCGTGATTGTGCTAGGTCTCGCACCCGTCGCAACGAGGGCAGTTCCATC
>Ga0073928_10012011_pt1 | contig 10007 bp, 8 predicted proteins | sample PaiPotPPA55metaG_FD_76969 | JGI IMG/M metagenome (GOLD analysis project Ga0073928, IMG submission 76969) | Iron sulfur acid spring bacterial and archeal communities from Banff, Canada, to study Microbial Dark Matter (Phase II) - Paint Pots PPA... ... | reverse complement strand
TTCGCCCGCATCTTGATGATCTGCGGCGCCGACTGCGCGCGGGCGCTGGCGGAGATCACCAGGACCGAACCAAGAATCGCCAGGAATGTCTTCATAGGGATGTCGGATGTGCATTGAAAACCTCGATTACGGCGGCTGGTTTGTCAAACCCGCTTTCCAAACCCCGGCTTCCTCCGGAGAATCGGAGTGACACTCCGGCTCGCGAAGCTATACTGCCTTGCATGAAAACCAAATCGACGATTTGGTGTTGAACGGCCGGATTTATGCAGACTCCAGAGAACGAACCTCTCCCGAACCGCGCCGAACCCAAACCGGAAATCCGATTGGCCGCCCCAGGAAATCCGTGGGCCTTCCCGGTCATGTGGATGGTCATCGTTCTCATACTGGTTTGCGGCGCCATCTACGTTTTCAAGTCATCGATGGCCGTGCCGGGGCAGGTGGCGCAGAAGCTGGTGGACATCGCCGCGGCTTTCAAACAGGGCACGATTACCACGAGCTTTACCAGTTATGCCACGTCGATCGGCGGCAGCCAATACTTCCAGTTCGCCCATTTGACGGAAAACGTGGTCATCACCCAGACGGACGAGAAGAGCTATGCCTGGGGTTACATCCCGTTGCCGGACGTCATCGTGGAGGCCAACGCCCCTGTCACGTTCACCTACTATCTCAACCTGAATGACCGCTGGGATTTCCGCTTGCAGAACAATTCCATCCTCGTCATCGCGCCGGACATCCGATACAACAAACCTGCCGTGGACGTTTCGCGGATCACCTACACCGTCAAGAAAGACAGCCTCTTTCGCAACACGGACGAGGCGAAGGAAAATCTGCGCAGTTCGATTACGTCGGTCTGTTACAAGAAGGCGAAGGAGAACATCGACAGCGTCCGCGAAACGGGCCGCAAACAAACGGAGATTTTCGTGCAGAATTGGCTGGCCAAGTCCTTTGCCTATGGAAAGAGGTACCCGGTCACCGTCCGTTTCCGCAGCGAGACGCGCCCAAATTCGGGCGGTCCGGCATTGAAGCAGGAGAGAAATGACGCGCCTTGATCAAATGAAGAAACAACTAGCGGCAACGGTGTTCTGCTCGTTCGCATTGACCGTGAGCGTGAGCGCGGAATCATTTGCACTCCAATCACTCGATCTGCAATCTCTCGAACAGGAATGGGGCAGCCCTCGCGTCGACTTGTCGGTCGACGGCCACGCGCTTTCCATCGGCGGCCAAAAATTCGCCCATGGCCTCGGCACTCACGCCAACAGCGTGCTGCGCATTGCCGTCGATGGCCGCGCCGAACGGTTCAGCGCCAACGTGGGTGTGGACGACGAAGTCGGCAAACAAGGCAGCATCAGTTTCAAAGTCGCCGGTGATGGCAAAACGCTCTGGGAGAGCGGCGTCGTGCGCGGCGGAGATGCCGCCAAAGCGGTTTCTGTGCCTCTGCGCGACATCAAATTGCTCATCCTCAGCGTGGGAGATGCCGGCGATGGCATCACCTATGACCATGCGGACTGGGCCGAAGCGATTATCGTTATGGCCCAGGGCAGGCCGCACCCGGTCGCGCCACCCCGCGAGGCTGAGGTCGTTTTGACGCCAAAATCTTCGCCCAAACCGCGCATCAATGGCGCCAGTGTTTTTGGCGCGCGGCCCGGCTCGCCGTTCCTTTTTCCCATTGCCGCAACGGGAGAGCGGCCTCTCGTTTTCGCGGCGGAAGACCTGCCTGCCGGACTGGAACTGGATCCGCAAACTGGCCGCATCACTGGCGCTCTCAAGGAGAGTGGAACTTATCCGATCACGCTGCGCGCCACCAACGCCCTGGGTGCCGCGCAGCGATCCTGCAAAATAATCTGTGCCGATGCCATCGCTTTGACACCGCCGCTGGGTTGGAACAGTTGGAACTGCTTCGGCTGCGACGTCACCGCGGCCAATGTCCGGGCCGCCGCGGATGCGATGGTTTCCAGCGGCCTGATCAACCACGGCTGGACATACATCAACATCGACGATTGCTGGGAAGCCGGGCGCGATGCGGATGGCAATGTGGTTTCAAACGAGAAATTCCCCGACATGAAGGCGCTGACGGATTATGTCCACGCCAAAGGATTGAAAATCGGCTTGTATTCATCGCCCGGTCCCAAGACGTGCGCCGGGCATGAAGGCAGCTATCAGCACGAAAAACAGGACGCCCGGCGCTATGCCGATTGGGGGTTCGATTATCTCAAGTATGATTGGTGCAGTTACGGCGGCATCGCTCCGCATCCCAGCCATGAGGAATTGATAAAGCCGTATGAGGTGATGCGAGCGGCCCTCGACAAAGCGCCGCGCGACGTCCTCTTCAGCCTTTGCCAATATGGCATGGGCAACGTATGGGAATGGGGCGCCCAGGTCGGCGGCAATTGCTGGCGCACCACGGGCGACATTTCGGACACTTGGTCCAGCATGTCCGGCATCGGTTTCGGCCAGGCTGGACATGAGCAGTTTGCCGGGCCGGGCCATTGGAACGACCCGGACATGCTCGTCGTGGGTTATGTCGGTTGGAGCGCCAAGGTGCGTCCCACGCGCCTGAGTCCCAACGAGCAATACACGCATATCAGCCTTTGGTGCTTGCTGTGTGCTCCTCTGCTCATCGGATGCGACATGACCAAATTGGACCCGTTCACTCTGGGCCTGCTCACAAACGACGAGGTGCTGGAAGTCAACCAGGACGCGCTTGGCCGCCAGGCAGCCCGCGTCGCCAAAGACGGCTCGCTGGAAGTTTGGGCCAAAGACCTGGAAGACGGCTCGAAGGCCGTCGGGCTTTTTAATCGGGGCGAAGATGAGGCCAAAGTCACCGCCCGATGGTCGGACCTCGGTTTGGACGCGAAACAAAAAGTGCGCGATCTCTGGCGACAGAAAAACCTGGGCACGTATAATGGCCAGTTTCAGACCATGGTGCCGCGCCACGGCGTCGTGCTTATCAAGTTGACGCCGGTCGGCAGATGAGACGTGGACTTCGAAGTCTGCGACTGGCGGCGTGATGGAAACTGTCCAAACTTCGGGCAACTCCGAACAAGGCAAGTTATTTTGGGATCAGTGTCCCAAAAGCGTTGCAGGCACGCGCTGAATTGCATTGCCTTTGTTTCTCAAAATTGCATGGCACGCTACCTGCGTTCACCCTCAACCGTAGGTTCCTTGCCTACGTCCTCGTGGGTGAGGCGGTGCCAGGACCAACGGGCACCGCCCACCCTATTCATGGTTGGGTTGGGCGACCCGGCGATCATCGCCGGGTCGCTTTTTTGGTGCGGGCCAGACCCGGCTTTTGCCGCCGCCTTTTCCTAGTGGCCGGCTGCATTTTGGCGGCGCCCTTCCGACTTGGCTGCGGGTTGGCCGCCGGCCTGGGGGCTGTTTGCTCGTGGATGACTTGGCGCATTTGGTCCAGTTTCTTGTCCACTCCGGCCTTCGCTTTCGCCAATCCCTCCTGGCCAAAGTTGATAGCGTCGGCCAGGACATTACAGCCGGTCCGGATGCCTGTCTTGTAGTTCCCTTCCCGCAACTGGATGCCCCTCGCTTTGAGGAAATGCGTGAGATTCTCGAATAATTCTTCCTTATCGATTGGTTTCATAATGTAGCGGCGCGACGAATTTGTCCGGTTTGAAAGTGTTCCGAGTTCCGAAATTTGTAAAGACACTCCTTGCGCGGCCATTTTTCAGCCTTCTTCAAGGCGGGTGGTTTTAAGGCTTTGTTTGCGGATTAAAACCGGAGCGGGATTGGCAAATCCTGCCCTCAAAATTCGGTGCGCCCGGCGGGCGCGTAGCTGCTCAGGCGTCGGCTTCGATGGGGTCGTGTAAGACCATGCGGGATGCTGGCAACTTGGGTGCAGCATCGTTGCAGGCGCGGCTTTCGCCGGGCGCGGTCCCCTGCCCTTCTACGTCGCCGATTACAAGTTCCAGCGCGGGCATCACGGGGCGGCGGCGCGAACGGCCTAAGCGATTCAGCTTCGCTGCGTCTTGCAGGCCGCGCGCAAAGGCCGCGTCGCTCTTGATGAGTTCGTCGCACACTTGCTTTACCTGTTTGAAACTGATTGCCGATGCGGCCAGATCCACGGTGTTCGGTTCATCGGGGCAAATGATGGCGCGCAGCTCGTCGGCTACGTCGCCCAAAGCGGAGAGATCGCGCTTACTCAGGTCCACGTATCCCAAAATAAAGTCAATGGCGTTTTTGTCGGCTTTGGGAAAGAGCCGGCGCGCCACGGTTTCAATATCCGCGCCGGTGTTGTCGTGTGGCAGGTCCACCCACCGGGCCACGCGCCGGCGGAATTGCCGATAGTTCCATCCGACTTGAGAAATCGCGCGTTCGATGCACTGGAGGAATTGAGGCGTCGTCACCAGAGCAACAGGCACGCGGTGGTTGCAAAGCGCGGTGTCAATCCAGTCAATCAGTTCCGGCCGGCTATAGACGCGCAGGCTTTGGTTGAAGGCAAAATGGGCCTCATCAAGGGCCAGCATCAGCTTGGAGGATTCCAAAACGCCCTCGATTCTTTGTTGCAATTCGGTTGCCGTGCGGCCGTAGCCGCTGGTGACGCCAAGGGCCTTGGCGATGGCTCGAAAGGCGGTGGTCTTGGACGTGACGCCTTTCAGGGTGACGAAGCGGGCGCGGCCAGAGTTGATCTGGCACCACGCTTTTGCTGCCTCGGTTTTGCCGCGCCCTTCCAGCCCATTGAGCAGGACCATGCGCCGAGCCTTTATGCCGAAGTCCAACGCGCGCCAGACTTCGCGGCTGATGGCTGTTTGGCAAAAAGAGTCCGAGGCCAAGGCTTTACATTTTTCGATGTAGTCGAGCAGAGCGCCTACTACGTCCCGGAAGTAATGGGCGTGAGGGAAATTGGGAACGTATGGGCTTGGGTGATCGTTATAGTCCTTTTCGGGAAATTTCTCATTGGCCAGGTCGTGCTCAATGTCGGCCAGTTCGGCAGCGTCACCGGGGAGCGGAATGCGCGTCCGGGGATTGACGCAGAGATCAACGATAACCCGTTCAAGGCACGGCTGCCAAGGATCGGCTTCGCCGTCATCGTCGGCCAGGGCGAGCTTGCGGCATTGGGCGAGAAAGGTTTCGGCACGGGTCGGCTTTTCAGCCTCCGGCGTGTCGCGCGGTTCATCGGGATCGATAAGTGGCAGGTAGAAGTGCTTCGCCAGTTCGCGCTTTATGGTGCTGGACTGCTCAGGCGAGTAGAGCTTGCCGGGCTTGATGCCGAGCTCGTGCATGGTATCGGTGCCAATCCGCTCCGGGAACATGGCGAGCAGATCGCGGGCAACTTTCTTCAATCCGCCTTCCGCGAGGGACAATCCTTGCAAGGTCCAAATGAAATCGCGCTTAGCTTGGCTGGTGAGGGTGGCCGCTTTGGCGGCAACGGCGGTCCCGGAAATGCCGCGCAGTTCGGCATACTCCGGACTGCTCATGTAACGGTGCTGATTTATTGGGCCGGCGGATGTTCTGTGGCGGGTGCTCATGGGTCTGATTCCTTGACTCCGGGGGTTTCTGTCTCGATGCCGCACTCGTGATTGCGTAGAGCCTTGGCCATCAAACCAAGTCCCCTGCTCGTTTTTTTGTCTCGGTCCACCACATCGGCGGGAACACCAGTAGTGCGGGCGTGGTTGAGATCGGCGGTGCGTTGCCGGGCGCTGTCGATACGGCCGCTCTTGATTTGCCTGATCTGATTTCCCATTTCAACGCCGGCCTGGGCCATGCGGTTCGGGATGGACGGGATGCGCGAAGGCGCCGGAGGCTGTGCCGCTTCGTCGCCTTGTTCACGAAACTGTTTCAAGAGGTCAAGGCGCGGGTTGCCAAATTTTGCAAGCAACTCGTCGGCTTCGGTGATTATGGCTCGCTCGTGGTGCCTCACCTTGGCGAGTTCTTTTTTCAACTTATCGCTGCCGGATGCTATAAGCCGCTGGCGGCCGGATGGCCTTTCGCACACTTCCATCGAGAAAACATCTTTGAAATCAAGGCTCATAAAAGTAACTGCGGAGTCATCAAGGCGGTTGACCCAGACGCGCATTTTGCGCCCGATGAGGTCCGGCAGGCTTCCGCCGCGCACGCCCATTCGGCGTCCGTTGTGGGTGAAGCGGACGCCGGCCGCCTGGATGGTCACCAGGTAGGTTTCATTCTGCAACAGCCAGTCCAATTCATCGGTAAAGCTGATAGGAGGGTTGCGGTGGTCCTGCATGGTGGTAAATGCCTCATTCGGTGAAATCCCGTTTAGGTCGCCGTATTGCTCTTTCTCGTTGTAGTCTTCGATTATCTTGTCCATGACGCGGACAAATTCGTCAAAGGTATAGCGATAATCAGTTCCTTTGCATTTGCCGGATCGGATGAGGCGCTGCTCGCGTTTGAAGTCTTCCGAGGCGTCGAGCATTTGGTTGCGTCCGCCGTAACCGGGATGGCGTTCCATGGGTTGCTGAATCAGATCAAACCCCTTTTCGAGTTCGCCCTTGCTGCCTGGGCTATAGGGGTAGAAGTGTCGGATAACACAGCCGTAACGAGCAAGGCCGGCCGTAGCGGATCGACCTTCGCTGTCGGGACTGCCGTTGATGTTGATGGAGTTGCCAAAGGTGAATCCGTTTTCAAAACAAATCTCTTTGGGCACGCCATGGCGGCGGGCTCCGTCCACGAAAGCCTCGCAACTAAGCTCAGCGGTTGGCCCTTTGTCAGTGGAGATTGCCCACCCGACAAATTTTCGGCTGCTGTAATCCATCACGGCGATAAGTTGCGGCTGCAAGAGTCCCCAAGGCTCGTTTGGTTCGTCCGGTTCAATGGTGATTTCAACGTTGCACGTCATATCGTCCACCACCCAACTGGCCATTGAAGGGATGCCTCTTGAGTCTCTCGGTATGCCGCCGACAATGCGGCGCAGTTCCCGCTTGCTATGCTTTGCCGCGAACATCGCATCCACCATCAAACGATTGGCGGCTTCGCGGATGGGGGCTGGGCATTTTCGCGAGCGCGGGAAACGATCCCGCGTTTTCTGGGTGAGGTTTGGATACTCTTCGAACCAACCATGATTTATCCGTTTTCCGTTTTTGGAGAAGGAGGACCACCTAATCCTTTCGATGTCCTCGATGGGCACGTCGAACGTATCGCCATTATGGGCGCGGTCATCGTCCTGGGCGGTCGGATCACAAGGGGCCTTCAGTCTGTCCGCGAGTTCGCGGGAGAATTTTTTGTGGAGGGCTTCGCGGGATCGGGTTTTGGTCAAGTCGGGGACGCGGATGAAGAGGAATTCGCGGACCAGGCGCCCGGCTCGCTTTTCGGGGGTTCCGCTGGCTACCATGGCGCGGTATTTCTGCACGGCGAGCACCCATAGTCCGACGCGCTCGGGTTTGTTTAGCTTTGCAGGATTGATGCCGCGCTGGATGTAGGATTCGAGATCGCCGAACACGTCCGCAACCGCTTCGGATACCACCTCGAGGGGTTGGTGTTTGGCGGCGACTCGCTCAGGAAGGAAGATTTCGAGGCGGTCGAAGTTTTCGGCGCCGTTGTCGCGTTGGAGGGTGCGGGCGAAGAGTTCGCGCCAGTAACGGCAGGAAATGGAGTGGCCGAAAACGCGGTCATAATCTTTGACTCCCTGGGCTTCGCGCTCTGCGCTGCTGAGGTCGTCACGCTGCTGATTGACGAGCCATGGCCGCATGGCTTCGCGCAGTTTTCGGGCAGCCTCGATGCCGGCGTCGGCGATTTGGTGAAGGGGCAGGACCGGCTGCCAGGTTTTGAGAGGGGCGAGGAGCATTTCTTCGGCGGTGTTGAATCCGCGCCGGCGTCGTCCTTTTTCGAGGCGTTCTTTGATGGCCGCGGGCAGTTGGTCGTAACGCCAGGCAGCGGCTTCGTTATTGGCGATGATGCGGACGCCGGCCGGCTGAATGTCGCGTAAAAGGCTGCGCACGCGCTGCGGGGTGACTCCCAAATAAGCGGCTATGGTGGCTGCGGTGTGCATCGTCGAATGCAGTCAGGACGGGGAGGCGGCCGGTTGCGGGTTGCTGGATTGTTTCGCGGTCAGGCAAGCGATCAATTCTTTGAGCATCAGGCGTCCCGTTTGCGCCGCTTTGTCCAGGTCAGCCGATTTGACGAATCCGCCGAAGTTTGTTCCTTGGGGGGGATAGACGGTGCGCCAAAAGCCTTCGTCAACATCCATGTAGCCGATGTGGCACAGGGGCAAAAGGGCCAACTCTTTCAAGGCGGAATGAACGGCGCGCAACATTTCGGCGCGCTGGCTCTGGGGCACGGTGACGAGGGCCAAGGTGTGTGTTGGCAGGCACCCGCAGAGGAGGCCCTTATATTCGATGCCATCCCGGCGAAACAAAGCCCGCAACGCGCCATCGAGGACATGCTTGGCTGTGCCCAATGTGCCGCCGGTGAATCCCAAAAGGGCGATGGCTATTCCGCAATCATCATCCGCAGAAGGTTCGAGCGGCGCGGGGTTTTCCTCGTAATGGGTGGGTTCGTTCATAATTGTTTTGGTTTAAGTGCCGGGCATGTTGCGGGTGGCGTGGTTGCCGTCCACTCTCGCTTCCAGCCTGGAAAGTCGGGAAGTGATTTCGGAATTGTGGAGCGCGTTGTTTTGCGCCATGCGCTCCGCAACGGTGAGGATGCGACCCATCAGCACGGGATCGGCGGCGGCGCCGGCGATGGCTCGTTCGAAGCGGTCGATTTGGGCCGCGTCCATGCCCAAGCCGCCAAGCGTGGCGCTGATTGCGCCTTTATCGCCTCCTCTGAAAATCTGGCCAAGGCCGGTGTCCAGGTGTTCGCCGGCGCCCTGGATTTCGCTCTTTGTGTTCAAGCGGTCGAGCTTCACCGAAAGCTCTTCGAATTGGGCATTGAGTTTTTCGAGGACACTGGAGGTGCGGGCGGATTCCTTGGCGGAACTGTCCTTGTCCAAATTAAATCGCGCCAGTTGATCCTTGGCTTCGGTCACTCCTTTTTCGTGGCGCTCTTTCTCCTCCTGGAGGCGATCGATCTCCTGCTGTGCCCCGGCGCGCTGCGCGTCGGTGCGGTAAATGCCGCCGGTGTCGAGCCGTTGCTGGATTGCGTCGATCTTGGCCTGCGCGGCTTCCGCAGCTTTGGCCTCGTTATCGGCCTGGGCCGTCAGAGTGGCCGGGGTATTGCTCCCCGCGAGGGCTTCCGCGCGGGCGCGCGCCGCATCGGCTTCGACGGCGGCGGCGGTGCGGGCTTCCGACACGCCTTCGAGCGCCTTGCCCGTCAAGGCCCTTTCGACCATCGTTTGCGACAACTCGCCCACTCCGAGGACTTTGGCGACTTCCTTCGACTCATCGACCACCAAACCGAGCTTGGTGGCCATTTCCCCGACTTCGTCATTCGCCTTGGAAAAGCTTTCGTCGAGCTTCATCTTGGCAAGCGAGTCCGCGGCTTCGTCCGCTCCGTCCTTTACCTTCTGCAACGTCTCGGCGATGGCTTTACCGGCTTCGGTAGCCTTGGCCGCAAGGCTGTCCATATATTCTGAGAGAGCCTTCACGCCAAAGACGGCGCCGGCGATACCGGCCAAAGGACCATCAAGCGCGTAGTGGGCAATGTGGCCCAGTTCCCCGAGTTGGGAGCCTAGCAGCCGGGCGGCGGCATGGCCTTCATGGAGCGAGCCGGTAAGTTTTTCGCTTTCTTCGCGGACTCCGCTGAGATTGCCGGCGCCGTGCTTTTCGAGGTCATCCAGGGCGTCTTTGGCCTGCTTGGCTCCGGTATTATCGGCAACGATGTTGACGCGGACGTTGTATTGGCGGTCGATGGCCATTCAGCGAGCGGATAGTTGGGGGAGTTGGTGGTTGATGGCTGGAAGGGATTTCGCGCCTGTTTGGCTTATGGCGAGGCGGCTGAGCCGGGGGTTGCTCCCTACGTTTTTGCTGTCAAAATGGCTGCTACCCCCCCGTGCATGTTTTTGCAGTAGAGCTAGGCGGCTCACCCGGACATTGGCGGCTAGGGACGGGGGGCAAAGCGTTTGGGTGCAACGGTTCATGGGGTTTCGCCTTTGGGTTGGCTGC
>Ga0073928_10012008_pt1 | contig 10008 bp, 7 predicted proteins | sample PaiPotPPA55metaG_FD_76969 | JGI IMG/M metagenome (GOLD analysis project Ga0073928, IMG submission 76969) | Iron sulfur acid spring bacterial and archeal communities from Banff, Canada, to study Microbial Dark Matter (Phase II) - Paint Pots PPA... ... | reverse complement strand
GGAGCCACGGTGCTCGACCCCTTTTGCGGCACCGGCACCACGCTGGTTGAATGCAAGAAGTTAGGCATCAATAGCATCGGTATCGAGCGCAATCCGATGGCGTGGTTCGCCAGCCGGGTAAAGCTGGACTGGAAAGTTGACCCCGACGGCTTGATGAAGCATGCGACGGAGGTCGCAACACGTGCGTCTGAGCAACTTCGGGCGGAAGGCTTAAGCGATGATTCCTCCTTGCCGCTGTTCGCTGGATGCCGGCCGGAAACTGCGAACCTAAGGGGGCTCGGTGCGGATTCCAGGAGCTTACTCCTCAGGGATTCGATCAGTCCGCTGCCGCTTCACAAGACCTTGGTACTCATCGAGACTCTGGAGCGCGCCGATGCCCGGCAGTTCAACGATCACGCGACCTTAGCCCTCGCAAAAGCAATCGTCTTCGATATCAGCAATCTGCATTTTGGTCCCGAAGTCGGCGTTGGACGGCCACGAGAGGATGCGAACGTCGTCGAGTCCTGGCTGAATCGGGTTCGGACAATGGCAACAGACCTCAGGCAACTGCGCAATCGTGCGGACGTTGGCTCGATAGTGCACCTATCGGATGCTCGCGAAGTATCTTTAACGGTTCCCCCGGGGTCGATCGATACGGTGATTACCTCGCCACCGTATCCGAACGAAAAAGACTACACCCGCACCACAAGATTGGAATCCGTGATGCTTGGGTTCATAAAGAACAAGCGGGATCTCAGAGCTTTGAAGCAGCAGCTTGTCCGTTCCAATACTCGAAGCGTTTACAAGCGGGACGACGACGACCGGTTGATCACTGAACACTTGGAGATCCGCCAAATCGCAGAAGAAATCGAACGACGGAGAATTCAGCTCGGCAAAACCTCCGGATTTGAGCGTATGTACGCTCGAGTCACCAAGCTGTATTTCGGCGGGATGGCTCGTCATCTCGACGATCTTAGGAAAGTCCTCAAAAAGGGGGCTCGACTTGCCTATGTGGTCGGAGATCAGGCGTCGTATCTTAGGGTAATGATTCGTACCGGCCGCCTACTCGCAGACTTGGCCAGCTCGCTAGGATACACGATAGAAGATACAGAGCTGTTTCGAACTCGTTTCGCAACGGCGACCGGAGAGGCGCTGCGAGAGGAAGTTGTGGTACTGCGTTGGGGCTGATTTCCGCCCGTGAAGAAAACACGCCTTTACGCTTCCATTCTCGAGAGCATTTTCTCTTCCAAGTACAAGCCGGGAGCCGCCGAAATTCAGTTTGCGCGCGACGACATTGCGAAAGCAGCGCGAGAATTGAAGATCAACTTACCAAAGAACCTCGGCGATTTGATCTATAGTTTCCGCTACCGCGCGTCGCTTCCCCCGAGCCTGCTCGAGAAGGCAGGCAGCGGAAAGACTTGGATCATCCGTGGGACCGGCGCGGCGAAATATGCTTTTGTTCTTGTCCCGGATGTTTCCCTATCACCGAACGCGAGTTTGGCCGAGACAAAAGTCCCGGATGGTACTCCCGGGATAGTTGCGAAATACGCACTCAGCGATGAGCAAGCTCTTCTCGCATTGGTCCGTTACAACCGCCTGATTGATATCTTTTTAGGAATCGTCTGCTACTCATTACAGAATCACCTTCGCACGGCAGTGCCAACGATCGGACAAGTCGAAACGGATGAGCTGTATGTAGGGCTGAGTAAGAAAGGGGTCCATTACGTAATTCCGGTCCAGGCAAAAGCGGGAAGCGATCGGCTAAGTGTGGTTCAGATTGAACAGGATATAGCGGTCTGCAAGCAGAAGTTCGCCTCCTTGGTATGTCGTCCGGTGGGAGCCCAGTTCATGTCGGATCACGTGATAGCGCTCTTCGAGTTCGAGGAGGCTCACGATATCATCACGGTCTCGTCCGAAAAACATTATCGGCTTGTTCCCGCTGAGGAGATTTCCGACGATGACTTGCGTCTGTACCAGGCGCGGCGAGCAGATTAATCGTGCTCTTCTTCTCCAGTTCCGAACACGCGCACGATCGCCGCGGTTACGCGCGAAGTGCTGCGTGCGATTGCCACCAGCTTGCCGCGTGAAATCAGCTTGAAGAGGCTGGCTTCTTCCGGGCTGAGATGGTCGAGCGCACGTGAATCGCCGTGACGTAATCGACCTTCAACCAACGGATCAATCACTACTTCCGGCAAAGCCACAAGCGCGGCGCTCATGCTGACCAAACCTGGTTCTTCGCCGCTCTTCAGAGCATTAAGCACTTCATCGAGCGGATGCGCATCGGCAATCGAAAAAGCCCCACTGCGAGCGCGTCGCAGCTCAGATACGTGGGCTGCCGTGCCCAGGGCAATGCCGATATCGCGCGCCAGTGACCGGACATACATTCCGGACGAGCACAGTACGGCGAACCGGATGGTGTCATCGCCGGCCGTTTCGAGTTCAAGCCGCCGGATCTCAATTCTGCGCGGCTTGGGTGGGTCAACTTGAATGCCACGGCGCGCAAGCTTGTAGAGCGGCACGCCCCCGCGCTTGATAGCGGAGAAAATTGGCGGTGTTTGCTCAATTGTGCCGGTAAACCGGTTTGCTATCGCTGCGAGCTGTGCCGTGTGGAGGGTCGGCACCGGAGCGATGCGAGAAACCTTTCCTGTCGAATCGAGTGTGTCAGTTTCACGGCCAAGCACAAATAAACCGGCGTACTCCCTGGTGCCTTCCTGAAGAAAGGGTGCGAGCTTGGTACCCTCGCCAACGAGAATTGGCAGTACGCCGGTGGCAAAAGGATCGAGCGTGCCGAGATGGCCAACACGCGTGCCCTTGCCCAGGCGAGCTTTCAGTTGCCGGACGACCTCCGCCGAAGTCGGACCAGCGGGCTTATCAATGACGATGACCCCGTTCATGAATTATGGTGCCGCGCCGCGAGCATAGCGAATGCGGGAGTTGGAATTAATGCCGCGCTGCCTGCTGTGCCACCACCGAGCAGAAGCTAAGCTTGAGCCCAATGCGCCTTGAGAGCTTACAAGAGCTGGCGAATGCATCAGAGCACGGCAGTGCTCCGCTGCAGTCCTCTCCCACATCTCTACAAGCGCTGGGCGGCGGAGCCGCGGTGGCGGCACTCGCGCTCGTACTGTTCTTCTTCCACCTTGGCACCTATGGCTTGTGGGAGCCGGACGAGGCGCGTTATGCGGAAATCGCACGCGAGATGCTCGCCTTGCATAACTTCATTGTCCCTCATCTCAATTACGTGCCGTATATCGAGAAGCCGCCCCTGCTCTACTGGCTGACCGCCAGCTCGATGAAATTGTTTGGCATAAACGAGTTCGCGGCGCGCCTGGTCAACGCCGGCGCGGCCTTAATTGGCGTGTTGGCGACTTACCTGTTTGCATTGCGCACCTTTGACTATCGGCGTGCTCTTCTCTCCGGCGCCGTCCTGGCGACCAGCGCGCTCTACGCAGTCATGGCTCAAGTGTTGACAACCGATATGCTGCTGACGGCGGCGACTACGGTTGCAATGTTCGCATTTTTTTTGCAGTGGCGCGATGGCGGCCGCTGGTGGTTGCTCTGCTACTTCGCAATGGGCCTGGCGGTGTTGACCAAGGGACCAGTCGGTGCGGTGCTTCCGCTGATAACTGCTGCGATCTTTCTCTGGTATGAAGGCGACTGGCTTGGCGCCTTCAGTCGATTTCATCTGGTTGGCGGTCTGATGATCACGGCGGCCGTGAGTTTGCCGTGGTTCATCGCGATCACGATTCGGGAGCCGGGCTACTTCGACTTCTATTTCGTGGGCGAACACTTACGCCGTTTCCTGGAGCCGCGTTACAGCCACGGGGAGCCGATTTACTATTACATTCCAGTGGCCGCGGGCGGCTTCCTGCCATGGAGTCTCGCCATGCTCTTCATTCCGTGGCGGTCGCTTGAGCGCGATCCGGCGCGCCGATTCTGCTTGATCGCGGCCGCAACGGTGTTCGTTTTATTCTCCTTGGCGAGCGCCAAACTGGTCCCCTATATCCTGCCGGCGTTCCCATTCGCCGCCCTCGCCGCCGCTGATGGCTTGATAGCCCTTGCCGATGCCGACCAAAGCGGCTTCGCCCATACTGGGCTTGAACTCCGCGGAGAGATAGCGCGGCACTGCGACCGGCGGCGGTTGGTTTTGATGACGATTTTGCTGGTAGTTGCGGGGCTTGCCGTCCTCGCCGTCGCTGCTGACGCGGACCGCTTCAAGAGTCCCTATCCAGCGATTCTGCGGACAGTACTCTATGTGTCGGGCGCTACCGTGGTCGTATGCGCCATTGTATCCTCTGCGGCGTTCTGGACGCGGCGCTTCGGGGCGGGGCTGGTTGTTCTGGTTGGCGGAGCGGCCGCTACGTTGATGATCATAAGTTATGGCCGGATAATGGCGGAATCGACCCGCTCTTACTCAGCACTAGCTCGCAGTATCGAGCGGCTCGCGCCTCAGGCGAGACTGATTTGTTATCCGCGTTATATAGAATCACTACCATTCTATTGCCGCAGGCGCGTTATCCTGATCGGCGCAAAGACCGAGCTGACTTATGGTGCGGAACACGCACCAGACGCCGCGCGGTTTTTCTTCACGAGGCGAGAGGATCTGCTTCGGCTATGGAAGGAGCCTCAACCGTCTGTATTGGTGATCGACCGAGGAGCATTGGGGCAAATTCAGGGCCTGCTCGGCGCGTACAAAGTGATAGCTTCGGATTCCAGGAAATTGGCATTAACGCCGACAACCACACTCGGTGGAGCGGCAGCGGAGCCAGTGAGCCGAGGTCACAGAGCGGCCCAACCTCTTGAACGAAGCGAGAGCGGAGTCGAAGGTTGGTCACTAGGCGGAGCATTGTGAAGCCGAGCTCACTAGGCGGAACGAAGCGGAGTCGCGCCAATGAGGCTGCGAGGTGCGCATGATAAAAAGGAATCCGCCAAACGGCCCCTGAGGACCTATTGGACGTGCGCACTCGTAGGACAGGGGAAGAATAAGTGAGAGACCGGAAACGCTGGCGACGACATAAATGACGGCCGGCGAAAATTTCCCAGCAGTCAGCAGGGCAGAGGCTGTCGCGCCCCCGACTGCAGTACCTTCTGCCGGCCCCGAATCACGCTCCAAGCCGCTACGCGCCTGGTTCGTGTTCACGATCAAACTGACCGCAGGCGTCTCGCTCGTGGCTTTCCTGCTCTGGCATTACGACTTGCGCTCGACTTTCCAGCTAATCCGGCGCGAACGTCCGATGCTGTTTTTGGCGACCGTGGCGCTATATGTCGCCGGCCAAATGATGTCCGCTTTCAGATGGCAGCTTCTGGCGGGGCTCAACGGGCTTGGCGGCCGTTACTCAGAGTACCTCGCGTATTACTTCATTGGGATGTTCACCAACGTATTCGTCCCCGGACTGATCGGCGGCGACGCCCTCCGCGCGCTCTACCTGGGACGCAGGCATCAGCGGATCGGCCAGGCTTTCGCGTCGGTGATGGCCGATCGAGGGATTGGACTAATCACCCTGTTCTGGCTGGCCGCGGTCGCGGCGCTTTGCACGACCCGGGTGCGGCTACCGGCCTCTGTGTTGCGTGTGACGCTGGCCGCGGGCGGGGTATCAGGGCTTACGTTCCTGGCGGGTCCGCTGGTCGCAAACTGGGTGTCGCGTAGGAACCGATTCAACCGGTTGCTCGCGCCGATGATTCCATATTTGTGCCGGCCAATTGCGCTAATGCCAGCGATTGCGCTTTCGGCTTTGCTGCAACTGTCCCTCGCCGCGTGCCAATATCTTCTCGCGATTGGATTGGGGCTCGATACCACCCTGGCGACATTTGTATTAATTGTTCCTATAACCAACGTGATTGCCAGCCTGCCGGTTACTATCAATGGCCTGGGCATGCGTGAAGCCGGCTACCTGGTGCTGCTTGGTATGGCAGGGGTTAGCAAGGAGCAAGCGGTCGCGTTGAGCATTCTCTATTTTGCTGCCACCCTCGCCGGGGGATTCACCGGCGTCTTTGCTTTCCTCACGACTCCGATGCCACGACCGGCGACCATCGAATCGCTGAAAACGCTTTCCTCTGAATCAGGGAGGACGAATTAAAGCAAAGCGGGCGGCCAACCTGGGCAAGTCCTTTCTTGAACCGCTCGATGGGCGTTTGTATAGTTGGACTAACCTCTCGGACAGGCGGTGGAGTTGTTGCGCATGGACGTGATGAAAACGATGTTTCTGAACCCTCCTTCCTACGACGACTTCGACGGGGGTGCGGGTTCGCGCTACCAGGCGACGCGCGAGGTCTGGTCTTTCTGGTATCCGACCTGGCTGGCTTATCCTGCCGGTCTGGTGCCGGGGGCCCGCCTGCTCGATGCTCCGCCGCATGGTTACACGCCCAAGCAGACCGTGGCCGAGGCCAGCGCTTATGAGTTCATCGTAATCCATACCTCAACGCCATCGCTGAAGATGGACATTCGTACGGCCGAGACAATCAAAGCCGCCAACCGCGATTGCATAATAGCTTTCGTCGGCGGCCATCCGACCGCTCGTCCCGAGGAAACGTTAAAGCTGTCTGCGGCGATTGATATCGCGGCCCGAAAAGAGTTTGACCATTCGATGGCTGAGGTTGCGCAGGGAATCGACTGGGAAAAGATCGGCGGTATCAGCTATCGCAAGACCGGCATGATCCATCACAATCCAGACCGGCCGGCGCTTACTAATGAACAACTTGACCAATTGCCCTTCGTCACCGAGGTCTACGATAAAAATCTGGATTATCTTAAGTACAACAGTCCCTACTGTCAGTATCCATATGTATCGATCTATACCGGGCGCGGATGCCCGGCGAGATGCACTTTCTGCCTATGGCCTCAGGTAACGCAGGGGCATCAATACCGAGTTCGCAGCGCCGAGAACGTTTACGAAGAAGTCGCCGCGATGAAAGCGAAGTTCCCTAAAATGAAGGAACTCTTCTTCGACGACGATACTTTTACCGCTGACCTGGGGCGCGCGCGCAAGATCGCGCAGTTGTTGAAACCGCTGGGCATCACGTGGTCGACCAACTCGCGCGCCAACGTTGATTACGAGACCCTCAAGGTGATGAAGGAGGGAGGACTCAGGCTTTTTGTAGTTGGCTATGAAAGCGGCAACGCAGACATTCTCAAGAACATCAAAAAGGGTGTCAGACTCGACCGCGCACGGCGCTTCACTCGCGACTGCCATGAGCTTGGGATCCTGATTCACGGCACGTTTATCCTGGGGCTGCCAGGCGAAAGCCACGAGACAATTGAGGAATCCATGCGGTTCGCGCGCGAGATGGATTGCGAGACCATCCAAGTTTCGCTCGCCTCGCCTTATCCCGGCACCGAATTGTTCGAGTACGTCGCGGCGCACGGGTACCTGGCAGTCGACCCGCTGCTCGACGAGGCTGGCTACCAGAAATGTACAGTGCAGTACCCGAACCTGAGTGCGGACGAGATTTATCAGTCGGTCGAACGTTTCTATCGCAGTTTCTACTTCCGTCCGCGTTATATCTTCAAATCGGTGCGCAAGATGCTCACCTCCTCTGAGGAATGCAAAAGACTGTTGAAGGAAGGCAGGCAGTTCTTATCGACGATGAGGCAACGGCGCGCGCAACTGCGCCATGCCCATTGAACGAAGCCTGACGCGCTGCTGTATCGCGCAAAGGAGGGTCGGCCGATTTATTCAGGGGGGGTGCCACTTTTTGTGAACTCGCCGGTATCGCGCGGTTTTGTTTTGCGATGAACCTGCTGGCTGCTTTCTCCGCTGCTTGTTGCATCGCATCGTTAATTTATTACGTCGCTGCCTGGGCCATAGCGATGGGCTTCGCGCGGCGCGCGTCATCACCTCCCGCGCCGCTGCCGAAAGTCGCGCCGCGAGTCGCGGCGCTAAAACCCCTGCACGGGGCAGACCGAAATTTGCCGGAAAACCTGGTCAGCTATCTCGAGCTCGATTATCCGAAGGTGGAGTTCATTTTTGGGGTCTCAGGTTACGACGACGAGGCTGCCGCCGTTGTGGTTTCACTGAAGCCGCAGTACCCGTTCAGGCAGATAACGCTGGCGGTCGGCGAGCAACCTGGATGCGCTAATCGCAAAGTCGCCAAGCTGATCGGAATGGGCGGGCGGGCTGCGCGTGCGGAAATTTTTGTGCTGAGCGATGCCGATGTCAGTGTTGAGCGCGACCATCTGCGGCGCATCGTGAGTGAGTTTGATTCTGACGAACAAATCGGACTAATAACCTGCCTTTACCGGGCAAAGGCGGGCAGCGGGTTCGCCTCGCGCCTGGCGGCGCTGTTTGTGAACACCGATTTCGTGCCACTTGTCATGATTTCGAAAACCGTCGAACCCCTGCGCTATGCGCTTGGGGCGACGGTCGCGATCAAACGCGAGGCGCTGGACGCGATTGGCGGCTTCCTGCGCTTGAAGGATCTGCTCGCCGACGATTACTACCTGGGTAAGTTCGTCAGCGAGCGAGGCTACAAGATCAGACTATCCAATTCCATCGTCACCACCAGAAGTGAAGAACGCCGCTTGGCCGAGTTCTGGAGCCATCAACTGCGATGGGTCCGCACTTATCGCACTACTCGCCCGATCAGTCTCGCAACCATAGTATTGCATGGTCCGTTTTGGGCATCGGTGCTGCTCGCCGCCGCACGATGCAGCACATTTGCGCTCAGCCTTTTTGCAGCCGTGATTGTTACGCGAATAGTTACTTCAAGGTTAATGATTGGCAAAGTGCTCGGCCTCACAGGTCAGCGTAGCGACGCCTGGCTGGCGCCGCTTAAAGACCTGTTGATGACTGCAGTCTGGGCAGCGGGCTTGTTCAGCAATGAAGTGCTGTGGGGTGGGCGGCGGCTTCGAATCCAGCCCGACGGCACCATGCGCGAGATCTTTCACTGAGCCGGTGCGCCCACCTGATTTGTCGCGTTCAGTCCTATGAATCCTGGTTACGTCGGCGGTTTGCTGATCGGTTTGGCAGCCAGTGCAATGCTTGCCGCCGGTCTCGCGATAATGAAGAGCCGCTCCGAAGCGCTGCCGGCGGCGCAGGGAACCGCTTTTCTGCGCGCCATTGTTCGCTGGATTTGCGATTCGGCATGGGTCGGCGGGCTGATCCTCGAAACTGCGGGTTATGTACTGTATTTCGCTGCCCTGGCTGAGGCGCCGGTATCGCTGGTTGCGGTCATGATGCAGGGCGGCATCGCAGTTTTCGTTGTCATTGCCATATTTTTTCTCCATGAGCGAGCGAACGCCATCGAAGCCGCCGGGATCGTTGGAATTATGCTCGCGATGCTGCTCCTGGCGCTGTCACTGGAGAGCGTGCCGCCGCACGGGCAGCTTAATTCATTCGCGCTCGGAGTGCTCTCGGCGTTCACTCTCCTCGGGACGGCGATACTCTGTTCCTCCAACCGGTTGCGCCGCAATGGTGCCTCGCCGGCAATAGCATCGGGGGTCGCGTTCGGTCTGAGTAGCCTATATACCAAAGCGTTAGCCGACATCTTCACGGCCCATTCGGGCAGCGCGATCGCAATTCAAACGGCGGCAAGCCCGTGGCTTTATCTAATGATCGGTACCAACCTCGGCGGGCTGGTGCTGCTGCAGAATTCTTTCCATTGGACGCGCGGCATTATCGCAATGCCACTATCATCAGCGATATCGAATCTGGTACCGATCGTAGGTGGTATTATGGCATTTGACGAACATCTGCCGGTGGACCCAACGTCGGCCGCACTGCGGATTGCTGCGTTCACACTGACGATTTTATCCGGCGTTCTGGTCGCCGGAGCAGAAGTCACCCACAAGGACGACCGAGCCGATTTGGTTGCGTGAGTAGTAGTAAAGAAGTAGTAAAGACGCCGAGTGAGACTACGTCAGTTTTCGAGTCCGGCGAAAACCATCAACCGCCGGGACGCGTGGCCGAAGATCAGAATTCTGTCACGCCCCCTTGCCGAATGACTTATCTGATAGTTTGGATTCGTCGTGAGATGACGGCACTAACGATAGCCATTGCTCCGTCGGCGAGAACAGCTCTTGCGGTTCAGCAACGC
>Ga0073928_10012007_pt1 | contig 10009 bp, 11 predicted proteins | sample PaiPotPPA55metaG_FD_76969 | JGI IMG/M metagenome (GOLD analysis project Ga0073928, IMG submission 76969) | Iron sulfur acid spring bacterial and archeal communities from Banff, Canada, to study Microbial Dark Matter (Phase II) - Paint Pots PPA... ... | reverse complement strand
CTTCAGCACCTGGCCGAACGGCGAATGCACGACGCGGTGCAGGAACAGGAACCCGGCCAGGAAGATGACGGCGACAACCCAGTACATCGCCATGTCGTTGTCGAGCGGGATGATGCCGAACAGGTGCCCGCGCGGCACCTGCTGGATGCCGTCCTCGCCGCCGGTGAACGGCGCTTCGAGGCAGAAGAAGTACACCATCTGCGACAAGGCGAGCGTGATCATGGAAAAGTAGAGACCGAGCCGGCGGATGGCGAGGCCGCCGATCACCACACCCAATGCCGCCCCGACCAGCCCGCCGAGCAGGATCGCCACCTCGGGCGTGAGGTGCCACTCCTTGGCGGTCCAGGCGGTGACGTAGGCGCCCATGCCGAAGAAGGCGGCGTGGCCGAACGAGAGCAACCCGACATAGCCGATCAAGAGGTTGAAGGCGCAGGCGAACAGCGCGAAGCAGAGCACCTTCATCAGGAACACGGGATAAAGGAAGTACGGCGAAGCGATCGTGAGCACCACCAGGATCAGCAGCGCGATCGCCTGCGTCCGGGTGTAGCCGAACACCATCCACGGACGGGCCGTCCGCGCCTGCAATGTCACGTCGCTCATCACGCGGTCTTTCCGAACAAGCCGGCCGGTCGTATCAGCAGCACGATCGCCATGACCACGAAGATCACCGTGGCCGATCCTTGCGGGTAGAACACCTTGGTCAGCCCCTCGATGATGCCGAGCGCGAAGCCGGCGACGATCGCGCCGAGGATCGAGCCCATGCCGCCGATCACCACCACGGCGAACACGACGATGATGAAGTTCAGCCCCATGTTCGGGTTCACCGAGTAGATCGGCGCCGCCAGCACGCCGGCGAACGCGGCGAGCGCGACGCCGCCGCCGTAGGTCAGCGTGACCATGCGCGGCACGTTCACTCCGAATGCCTGCACCAGCGGAGCATTCTCGGTCGCGGCGCGAAGCGTGGCGCCGAGCCGCGTCTTCTCGAGCACCGCCCAGGTGCCGAAGCAGACCACGACGGCGGCGATCACTACCCAACCGCGGTATTTGGGCAGGTACATGAAGCCGAGATTGACCGCCCCGTCCAGCGCCGTCGGGATCTGGTACGGCATCCCGGAGCTGCCGTAGTAATTGCGGAACAGACCCTCGATGATCAGCGCGAGGCCGAAGGTCAGCAGCAATCCGTACAGCGGATCGAGCTTGTAGAGCCGGCTGATGAATAGCTTCTCGAGCACGAGGCCGAACGCGCCGACGATCAGCGGTGCCAGGATCAGCGCCGGCCAGTAGCCGATGCCGAGATAGTTGAGCAGCATCCAGGCGACGAACGCGCCCGTCATGAACAGCGCGCCGTGCGCGAAGTTAATGATGTTCAGCATGCCGAAGATCACGGCGAGGCCGAGCGATAAAAGCGCGTAGAAGGCGCCGTTGATCAGCCCGAGGAGGAGCTGGCCGAACAGGAGCGGGGCGGGCACGCCCAAAATCGTCATCATGGCGGGCTCACCTCGTGCATGCGCGCGCCGGGCCTCATGCGTGGTTCAGTTGGCAAGCCGCGTCCGGCGGCTCGAATGCCTGGCCGGCGGGCGTGGTCGCGAGCAGCTTATAATAGTCCCACGGCCCCTTGCTCTCCGCCGGCGCCTTCACCTCGAACAGGTAGGAGGGAACGAGCAGCAATCCGTCCCCGCGCACGCGCGCCTTGCCGAAGCACTCGTCCTCGGTCGGCATCGCCTTCATGCGTTCGATCGCCGCCTTGCCGTCCCGCGCCTTCGCCGCGCCGAGATCGGCGATCGCCTTCAGGTAGTGCAGCGCGCCGGAGTAGCAGCCGGCATTCACCATGTTCGGATAGAACGGCGCCATCTTGCTCTTGATCCGGCTCGTGAAGGCGCGGGTGCCGTCATTGAGGTCCCAGTAGAAGCTCTCGGTCAGCACCAGCCCCTGCGCGGTCTCGAGCCCCACCCCGTGCACGTCGGTGATGAACATCAGGAGCGCGGCCACCTTCATCGTCTTCTTGAGGCCGAATTCGGCCGCCTGCTTGATGCTGTTCACCGTGTCGGCGCCGGCGTTGGCGAGGCCCAGCACCTTCGCTCCGGAGGACTGGGCGGAGAGCAGAAACGACGAGAAGTCGGTGGTGCCGGGGAACGGGTAGAGCGACGAGCCGAGCACCTTGCCGCCGGCCTCGTTCACGAAGCGCGTCGTGTTCGCCTCGAGCTGCTTGCCGAACACGTAATCGGCGGTGATGAAATACCAGGTAGTGCCGCCGGCCTTCACCATGGCGCCGCCGGTCGACTTCGCCAGCATGTAGTTGTCGTACGACCAGTGAATGGTCACCGGCGTGCATTGCCGCCCGGTCAAGTCCGTCGTTGCCGCGCCGACATTGACGTAGGCGCCGTTCTTCTCCGCGCACACCTGGTTCACCGCGAGCGCCACGGATGACGTATTCACGTCGATGATCATGTCCACGCCGTCGCGGTCGAACCACTGGCGCGCGATGCCGGCGCCGATGTCGGGCTTGTTCTGATGATCGGCGAAGATCACATCGACGTTGAAGCCCTTGGGCCCGAACTCCTGCACCGCCTGCTTCACGCAGGCCACGTCATGCAGGCCGCCGAGGTCGCGGTACGGCCCGGACATGTCGTTCAGCACGCCGATCTTGATGCTCGTCTGCTGCGCGCGGGCGCGCGGCGCCGCCGGCAACGCGGCCGCAGCGGCGGCAGAACCGAGCAGGGTCCGACGGGTCAGGGACATGCGCTTCATCTCCGATGCCGGTTACACGTGGACCAGCGGGCAGCCGGTCTCCGCCAATGGCTTGAAGGCCTGCTCGGCGGGCACGGTTGCCAGCACCTTGTAATAGTCCCAAGGGCCCTTGCTCTCCGCCGGCGCCTTCACCTCGAACAGGTAGGCCGGATGGATCGCCAGACCATCCTCGCGGATCACGCCGCGGCCGAACACGTCATCATCCATCGGCAGCGCCTTCATGCGCGCGACCGTGTCGCGACCGCTCGCCTTCGCCCGCGCCACCCCCATGTCGGCCGCCGCCTTAAGATAGTGCAGCGCGCTTGCATACGCGCCGGCCTGCGACATGCCGGGACACTGGCCGTTGGTGTTCGGCTTGAGGCGCTTCGTCAACGCGCGGGTGCGGTCGTTCAGGTCCCAGTAGAACGTGGCACTCAGCACCAGGCCCTGCGCCGTTTGCAGGCCGAGCGAATGGACGTCGCTGATGTAGACTAGAAGGCCGGCGATCTTCGCGGTCCTGGTCACGCCGAACTCGGCGGCCTGCTTGATGCAGTTGATGGTATCGGCGCCGGCATTGGCGAGACCGATCACCTTGGCTCCGGAGGATTGCGCCTGCAGCAGGAAGGACGAGAAATCGGTGGTGCCGGGGAACGGCGTTTCGACATTGCCCAGCACCTTGCCGCCCGCCGCCTTCACGAAAGTCGCGGTGTCACGCTGCAGCGCGTGGCCGAAGGCGTAGTCGGCGGTGATGAAGAACCAGGTGTCGCCGCCGGCCTTGACCATGGCGCCGCCGGTAGCATGGGCCAGCATCCAGGTGTCATAGCTCATGTGGCAGGTGTTGGGCGTGCATTGCGGCCCGGTCAGGTCGGCGGTGCCGGCGCCCGATACCATGAACACCTTGTTCTTCTCGCGCGCGACCCCGGACACCGCCAGCGCGACGCCGCTGTTCGGCACGTCCAGGATCAGATCCACGCCGTCCTGGTCGAACCATTGCCTGGCAATTCCGGCGCCGATATCCGGCTTGTTCTGGTGATCGCCCACCAGCACCTCGACCGACATTCCCTTCGCGCCCGCGCCGAAATCGGCAATCGCCTGGCGGGCGCAGGCGACCGACACGGGGCCGCTGAAGTCGCGATACGGACCCGATTGATCGCCCAGCACGCCGATCTTGATGGTCGGGGTCTCGGCGCGCGCGCGCCGGGCAGCCGCAAGGGTTGCCGCGGCGGCAGCCGATCCCAGAACATCACGGCGCGAGATCCGCATCGGTATTCTCCGTCTTGTTGTCGCGGCTGCCGCAAGCGCGTCTCCGTTGCTCAGACGCCCAGATACTCGTGCAGCTTGTCCATGTTGGCGTCGAGCTCAGCGTTCGGGATCATGTCGATCACGCGCCCGTGCTCGACCACGTAGTGCCGGTCCGCGACCGTGGAGGCGAAGCGGAAGTTCTGCTCGACCAGCAGCACGGTGAAGCCGCGCGCCTTGATCTCCCTGATCGTGCGGCCGATCTGCTGCACGATCACCGGCGCCAGCCCCTCGGTCGGCTCATCCAGCAGCAGCAGCTTCGCGCCGGTGCGCAGAATGCGCGCGATCGCCAGCATCTGCTGCTCGCCGCCGGAGAGCTTGGTTCCCTGGCTGCTCGCCCGCTCCTTGAGGTTCGGGAACATCGCGTAGATGGTGGGCAAATCGAGCCCGCCCGGGGCGATCACCGGCGGCAGCAGCATATTCTCGGTCACGTTGAGCGAGGCGAAGATGCCGCGCTCCTCCGGGCAGAATGCGATGCCGGTGCGTGCGATCTTGTCCGGGCGCATGCCGATCAGCTCGCGCCCGCCGTAACGGATGGCGCCCTCGCGGCGCGGAACGAGCCCCATGACCGCCTTCATCGTCGTGGTCTTGCCGGCGCCATTGCGGCCCAAGAGCGTCACCACCTCGCCTTCCCGCACCTCGAAATCGACCCCGTGCAGGATGTGGCTTTCGCCGTACCAGGCGTTCAGCCCGCTCACCTCAAGCATGCGCCACTCCGAGATATGCGGTCACCACCTCGGGGTTCTTCGAGACGCTGGCGTAGTCGCCTTCCGCCAGCACGCGCCCGCGCGTCAATACGGTGATGATGTCGCACAGCCCTTCCACGACGGAAAGGTTGTGCTCGACCATGAGAATGGTGCGCCCTTCCCGCACGCGCCGGATCAGGGCGACGATGCGGTCGACATCGTCGTGCGCCATGCCGGCGGTCGGTTCGTCGAGCAGCATCATTTTCGGATCGAGCGCTAATGTCGTGGCGATCTCCAGGGCCCGCTTGCGGCCGTAGGGCAGCTCGACGGCGGTCGTTTCCGCGTAGCCGGCGAGCCCGACATCGGCGAGAAGTTGCCGCGCCCGCTCGTCGTAAACGTGCAGCACTTCCTCCGAGCGCCAGAAATCCTGGGAGTTGCCGCGGGCGCGCTGCAAAGCGAGGCGCACGTTTTCGAGCGCCGTCAGGTGCGGAAACACAGCGGAGATCTGGAAGCTGCGCCCGAGGCCAAGGCGCGCCACCTCGGCCGGCTGCAAGTCGGTGATGTCGCGGCCCTCGAAGCGGATGGTGCCGCTCGTCGGCCGCAGGAACTTGGTGAGCATGTTGAAGAAGGTTGTCTTGCCGGCGCCGTTCGGGCCGATCAGGGCGTGAATCGTGCCCTCGCGCACGGCGAGGTCGACATCCTGGACCGCGACGAAACCGCGGAACTCCTTGGTCAGCCCCTTGGTCTCCAGGATGATATCCGCCACCCGGGACGCTCCTCGTTTTTTCTGGCGCTCTTTTCGCTGATTTGCATATCGTCGCATCGCGCGCAAGTTGCGGCGCGGCCGCGCGCGGCGAAGGAAGGGGGCCTGAAGCATGCCGGGGCTCTATTTCGAGGAACTCACCGAGGGGCGGGTGATCGACGCCGATTGGCGGCGCACCGTGACCGAGGCGGACAACGTGCTGTTCTGCGGCATGACGATGAACGTGCAGCGGCTCCACCTCGACGCCGAATTCGCCAAAGCGACCGAGTTCGGCCGGCCGCTGGTTAATTCGCTGTTCACGCTGGGGTTGATGATCGGGATGAGCGTGCACAACACGACCGACGGCACGACGATCGCCAACCTGGGCATGCGCGAGGTGCGCTTCCCCGCCCCGGTGTTTGCCGGCGACACCCTCAGAGTCAGCACGGTCGTGCTGTCCGCCCGGGCCAGCCGCTCGCGTCCTGACGCCGGGGTCGTGACCTTCCGCCACGAGGCGTTCAACCAGGGCGGGGAGCTGGTCGCGACGTGCGAGCGCGCCGCGCTGATGCGCCGCCGCCCGCCTGAGCGCTCCGCCGGGACGGCGCCATGAAACTGCGCAGCCCGCTGTTCGCGCCGGGGGATTCCGCGCGCAAGATGGCGAAGGCGCTGGCCTCAGAGGCCGATGCGGTCGTCCTCGACCTCGAGGACGCCGTGGTCGACGCGAACAAGGAGGCGGCGCGCGCCGCCGTCGCGGCCCTGCTGCCGACGCTGTCGCGCCCCGGGGTGATCGTGCGCGTCAATCCGCGGGGAACGCCCTGGTACCTTGCTGATCTGGCGGCCGTGGTGCCCGGCCGCCCGGCGGCGATGCTGCTGCCGAAATGTGCTGGTCCCGAGGATCTCGGGGCGCTCGATCGTCACCTCGAGGCGCTGGAGACCGCCGCCGGCCTCACGGCCGGGAGCATCGGCGTGCTGGCCTTGGTCACCGAAACCGCCGCATCCGTGGTTGCGCTCGGGCAATATCGCGAAGTGCCGCGCCGGCTAGTGGCCTTCGTATTCGGCGCCGAGGACCTTTCCGCCGACCTCGGCATCTCGCCGCGCGGGCCGGATGGCGCCTACCCCGCGCCGGTGGCCGTGGCGCGCGCGCAGACGCTGGTGGCGGCGGCGGCTTGCGGCGTCGTGGCGCTGGACACGCCGTTCCCAGACCCGCGCGACCCCGAGGGGATGCGCCGCGAGGCGGAAGCGGCGGCGGCCGATGGCTTCGCCGGCAAGGTGCTCATCCATCCGGCGCAGATCGCCCAGGCGCATGCCGCCTTCAGCCCCTCGCCCGAGCGGCTCCGCTGGGCGCGCGCGGTGCGCGACGGCTTCGCCGCCCGCCCGGACGCCGGCACCTTCGCGCTCGACGGCAAGATGGTCGACCGGCCGCACCTCAAGCTGGCGCTGCGCATCCTCGATGCCGCAGGCGAGGGCGGGAGCTGAGGCGAGGCCGTCCGGCGGGCCGGTCGCGTCACCTCTTGGCCACGTACGGCTTCACCATCTTGCGCGGATCAACCAGCCGATCGAATTCGTCCGCGCTGACGACGCCCAGCTTGACCGCCGCCTCCTTCAGCGTCAGGTCCTCGGCCAGCGCGTATTGCGCGACCTTGGCGGCCTTGTCGTAGCCGATCACGGGGCTCAGCGCCGTGACCAGCATCAGCGAGCGCTGCACATAAAGGTCGATCTGCTTCAGGTCCGGCTGGGTGCCTTCGACCAGGAACCTGCGGAAATTCGTGCAGCTATCGGTCATGATCCGAATCGACTTCGTGACGTTGAAAATGATCAGTGGCTTGTACACGTTCATCTCGAGGTAGCCGCCCGCGCCGCCGAAGGCTACGGCGGTATCGTTGGCCATCACCTGGACGGCGACCATCGCCAGCGCTTCGCACTGCGTCGGGTTCACCTTGCCGGGCATGATGGAAGACCCCGGCTCGTTCTCCGGGATCTTGAGCTCGTGAAGGCCGGCGCGCGGGCCGCACGACAGCAATCGCAGATCGTTGGCGATCTTGTAGAACGACACCGCCAGCGTCTTCAGCGTGCCGCTCAAATGCACCTGCGCGTCGTGCGCGCCCTGGACGGTGAATTTATTCGGGGCGGTGACGAAGGGCAGGCCCGTCAGCCGGGCGATCTCGGCGGCCGTCTCCTTGTCGAAGCCGGGCAGCGAATTGAGCCCGGTGCCGACCGCCGTGCCGCCTAGCGCCAGCCGGTAAACCCCCTTGCAGGGCATGCTCCAGCCGTTCCACGTCGTCGTCGAGCACGCCGACATAGCCGGAGAACTCCTGGCCCAGCATCAAGGGAGTCGCGTCCTGCATGTGCGTCCGCCCGATCTTGACGATGTCGGCCCAGGCCGTGGCCTTCGCGTCGAGCGCATCGCGCAAGGCCTTAACGGCGGGGATCAACTTCTGCTCGACGCCGAGGGCCGCAGCAATGTTCATCGTCGTGGGGAACGAGTCGTTCGACGACATCGACATGTTCACGTCGTCATTCGGATGCACCGGCTTCTTGCTGCCGAGCGGCGTCCCGGCGATCTGCGAGCAGCGGTTGCCGATCACCTCGTTCACGTTCATGTTGAACTGGGTGCCGCTGCCGGTCATCCAGACGTGCAGCGGGAACTGGTCGAGGTGCTAGCCTTGGAGGATCTCGTCGCAGACGCGGACGATGAGGCCCTTCTTCTCGTCGGAGAGACGGCCGGCCCTGTTATTGACCAGCGCGGCGGCCTTCTTGACGATGGCATAGGCCGGGATCATCTCCCGCGGAATGAGGTCGTCGCCGATGCTGAAATGCTCCAGCGAGCGCTGCGTCTCCGCGCCCAGAGCTTGTCGTCCGCGACGTTGACCGGCCCGAGGCTGTCGGTCTCGACACGAGTGGCAGTCTTGGCTGGTTCTTGAGCGAGCGCCGAAGTGGCCGCGACTACGCCGAGCCCGGCGATCGCAGCGGTCGCCTTCACGGCGTCCCGTCGAGTCATGCCGTCCATTGCGTTTCTCCCGGCCCGAGGAAGGAAGCCGGCTGACGCTCGGGCCAGACGCTCAGCCGGCCGCGCATTTCAAATTAAGCTGTGAATCGTAGACCGTGGTTAGCCTGGAGACATTACAAAATCGCCATAGCCGGCCCCGGACCTGATCCGGGGGACCCGGCGATCCCCACGGAATTGGGCGGCCGCCCATGAATCCCGGTCAGCACGATACCGCTCAGCCGCTGGCCTCGGAGCGCTCCTCCGCTTGCGCACCGCCCCGCTCATCCGCGGGGGCACGGCGCTCGCGCAGGTTCATCGCCGCGCCGATCAACGCGAGATGCGAAAACGCCTGGGGAAAATTGCCGAGCTGGCGCCTGGCTCGCGGATCAAATTCCTCGGCCAGGAGGCCCACGTCGTTGCGCAGGCCGAGCAGCCGCTCGAAGAGCTCGCGCGCCTCGCCCTCGCGGCCCTGCAGCGCCAGGTTGTCGGCCAGCCAGAAGCTGCATGCCAGGAACGCCCCCTCGCCGGGCGGCAGCCCGTCCTTGCCGGCCTCGGTGCGGTAGCGCAGCACGAAGCCGTCCACGACCAGCTCGCGCTCGATGGCCGCGATCGTGCTCCGCACGCGCGCATCCTCGGGCGGCAGGAAGCCGACCAGGGGAATCATGAGCAGGCTGGCATCCAGCTCGCCCTCGCCGAAAGCCTGGACGAAGCTGTTCCTGTCGCGATCGAAGCCCTGCCGGCACACCGTCGCGTGAATGTCGTCGCGCAAGAGCCGCCACCGATCGGCCGGGCCTTCCATCCCATGCCGCTCGATGCCGCGCACGGCACGGTCCAGCGCCACCCACGCCATCACCTTGGAGAAGGTGAACTGCCGCCGGCCGCCGCGCATCTCCCACATTCCCTCGTCCGGCTTATCCCAGATTTCGGCCAGATGCTCGATCATGACGGTTTGCATGGCCCAGGTGGACGCCGGCACTTCCAGTCCGCCCTCGCGCGCGTGATAGAGCGCGTCCATAATCTCGCCGTAGACGTCGAGCTGCACTTGGTCGGAGGCGGCATTGCCGATGCGCACGGGCTTCGATCCCTGATAGCCCGGCAGCCACGGCACCTCCCACTCGCTGAGCCGCCGTTCACCGGCGATACCATACATGATCTGGATCTGGTCCGGGCTGCCCGCGACGGCGCGATGCAGCCAGTCGCGCCACGCCTGCGCCTCCTCGTAGTAGCCGGCCTCCATGAGCGCGAGCAGGGTAAGCGTGGCGTCGCGCAGCCAGCAGAAACGGTAATCCCAGTTGCGCGGGCCGCCGATCTGCTCCGGCAGCGACGTGGTTGGCGCGGCGACGACGCCCCCGGTCGCGGCGTAGGTGAGCGCCTTGAGCGTGAGCAGCGAGCGGCCCACGGCATCCTGCCACGATCCGCTATAGGTGCAGCGGCCCGACCACTGCCGCCAATACGTCTCGGTAGCCGCCAGTTCGGCCGTTGCGTCGAGCGGCGCAGGGGGCGGCAGGTGCGAGGGGCCGTGGCGCATGACGAACGGCACGCTCTGCCCGTCGGCGACCTCGAACTCCG
>Ga0073928_10012006_pt1 | contig 10010 bp, 8 predicted proteins | sample PaiPotPPA55metaG_FD_76969 | JGI IMG/M metagenome (GOLD analysis project Ga0073928, IMG submission 76969) | Iron sulfur acid spring bacterial and archeal communities from Banff, Canada, to study Microbial Dark Matter (Phase II) - Paint Pots PPA... ... | reverse complement strand
GCGCGATTGCAGCACCGACGAAAACGGCTCCGATGGCAGCGCGGCCGCGATCTGTTCCAGTTGGTAATCGAAGAGTTCGTTCGCTTCGGCCAGCGCCTGACGGTAGATCAGCCAGCCCGCAAACCCCACGCCGACGATCACCAGTGCCAGCAGCCAGACCAGCAGTTGGCGGCGAATGGAATGCATCAGGCTTCCTTCGACACCATATAACCTAAGCCACGGACGTTGCGGATGAGGTCGGGTCCGAGCTTTTTGCGCAGCGAATGGATATAGACCTCGACCGTGTTACTGCCGATTTCCTCACCCCAGCCATAGATTTTTTCTTCGAGCTGACTCTTCGATAAGACCGCGCCCGGGCGGGCCATCAGGGCTTCGAGCAGAGCGAATTCGCGGGCTGAAAGAGCTACTGCGTTGCCGTCCAGCGTGACCTGGTGGCCAACGGGGTCGAGCGTCAGCGCGCCGTGGCGGATCAGCGAGTCTCCGCGGCCGGCATGGCGGCGGATTAACGCTCGCATACGCGCGCCCAGTTCGTCGAGGTCGAAAGGTTTGACGAGGTAGTCGTCGGCGCCGGCATCCAGGCCTTTTACGCGGTCGGCAATGGCGTCGCGAGCCGTAACGATCAGCACGGGTAGCGCGTTGCCCTTTGCTCTCAAGCTCTTGAGGACGTCGAGGCCGTCGCGTTTCGGCAGGCCCAGGTCCAGCAGCATGAGGTCGTAAGGTTCGCCGCCCACCGCCGTCAGGGCCGTTTCACCGTCCTGCACCCAGTCCACTGCGAACCCGTCGCTGCGCAGCGCCTTGCGGACACCTTCCGCAATCATTCTGTCGTCTTCTACCAGTAGGATTCGCATCGATTTGGGTCACGGCTTTTCTCGGCTTTGCAGCCCGGATGCTTATTCTAGCCGGGTCGACTGAGGCGGGGCTTAAAGGGGACTTAAGACGCGCCTGGGCAACGCCGTGCGCTTAGCCGTACGCGCCGGCTCGCCGCGACCTCGATCTTTTCTTGTTGCCGATATCCGGGCTCGCCGACTACGGCCCCGACGTCAGCCGACGCCGGGTAACCCCGGAAACTCAGTTTACCCATCAATCGCGCTTTGTCAGGCCGGTATCGGCGAGCGCTGGCTGCGGTGAACGATATCCGATTCCCGCAAGCTTCAGCTTTGCCAGTTCGCGCTGCTGCACGACGCTTGCAAAGCCCTGCCAGTCACGCGCCAGCGCAAGCTTGTCGACATGATCCGTTTCGCCCAGTTTGTAGCGCTCCCCCTCTCGATACGGCCGCTCCCAGTTCGCCCGGTGCCACGCACGTTCCGCCAGTGCCAGCAAACGTGGATACACCATGTATTCGAACTGCTGATCGGTACGCATGATCTCCCCCCAAGCCTGCCCCTGCATACCATCGATACGCGCCGCCGGACCCGTGCTCGTCAACTCGAACGGCTTGCCTTCACGATCGGGCATCACTTCGGCGTTCTGCGGCAGATTATCCGGCGCGAGCGTGAACGTCTTGTAGCTGTCCGTCGCACGCGATGCCCAGTAGTAGCCGCGCTCATGTGGATCAAGTGCATAGGGGAAATCGAAATACAGGTAATCCGGCAGCGCCAGTACCCCGCGATAACCCTTTGCGCCCCAGGTCCGCACCGTTTCGGCTCCGCCCCAGAAGAGCGGGTCCCACAACGTCACCATTACATTCTTCGTCGCGAAGTCGTGCGGGCCGCTCGCGTGCTTCAAACCGTCCTGCCGCGCCGCCATCGTGTCAATACCGTTGGCGTTCACCAGCGTACTGACCTGACGTGCAAACCTCGACGGCAGCTCGTCAACTGAAGCAATACCGTCCTGCTTCATCAAGGCCGCGCACATTGGCGAACGAGCCCATGGTTTGTCCTGCGCGGTTGTATCGATACGGCCCTTGCCCGGATCCGTGCCGTCGCGCGACTGGAAACCCGCTCCGAGCAGAATGTTCTTGGCCTCATCCCCGCCGAAATGCCATATCCGCAAGGGCACCTGCGCCTCGCGATGCATCGCGGCAATCTCGCCGATCACCTTGCCGGCAAAATTCAGCGCGCCACTCGAACACGGATTCAGGTAACTGCGGCGATCGTAAAACTGCACTGACAGGGTCTGTGAGGTGTCGTCGGGATCAAGCAGGCGAAAAGCGTTCGGTTCCTGTTCGCGGCCCGACGCGTGCATGCGCCGGTACCGCGCTTCCATGGCGACCACGGCAGCGCGGGCATGAGCAGGCATATCTATTTCGGGAATGACTTCGACAAAGCGCTCGTCCGCATAACGCAGCAGGGCCATGTAGTCCTCGCGACGCAAGTACCCGCTTCCCGAACGGTTGTCAGGGCCCGAGGCAAGCTGGGGCAACAGGCAACGTGTTTCGTCGGGATCGTGGCAACGCTGCGCGCCTATCGCGGTCAGTTCAGGCAATCCCGGAATTTCAATCCGCCAGCCTTCATCATCGGACAAATGCAGGTGCAAACGATTGAGCTTGTATGCACTCATCTGGTCAATGAGGCGGCGCAGCGTAGCGGGCTGCCTAAAGTTGCGCGCGACGTCGACCATCATCCCGCGATGCTCGAAGCGCGGCGCGTCCTCGACGGTCATCGCCGGAATCCGGCCGCCGCCGGCAGGTGTCAGTGACAACAAGGTCTGCACACCGTAGTAAAGACCTGCAGCGTCGTAACCGTCGATGGCCGCGCCGGTGCCCCCGATCCGCAGCCGATAGCCACCCGGCACGGCAATGTCAGCAGGCAACGCGCGTGGCGCGAGCATCCCGGTGATTCGCAATCCTTGCTTGGCGAGCCCAAGCATATTGGCACGTTCACGCAGCGCGGCAACGCTCGCCGGCGGCAAATCCGGCAGCGATAACTCGACACCGCGCAAGTCGACTTCGCCATCACCGGCTTGCTGACGGATCACCGACGGCAGCGCGCGTGCCGCAAGCTGCTGCGCCGGAAGTGGTTCGCCACGTTCGACCTGCTGACGAAATATCTGCGCGGGCGTCATGGGGACGTTGGTTTTATCGTTGGGAAGCGGGTCGACGTACCGAGTCTCGTCGTCGGTATCGTCGCGCTTCAGCACGGCGGGCGATGCGCCTGCTACGACGACATAAGGCCGGGGCAAAACATCGCTGTAACGCAGCAACCAGTACTCGGCGACGAACGGCAATTCAACGCGCTCACCTGGGCCAATCGCTACCGCACCCGGTCGCGGCGTCAGTTCGTAGAGATCGCCCGTCAGGTGCCTCAACGAGAAATCCGGATGGCCGATCTTCAGCAGCCGGCGAATGCTGTGCAGATAAAGCTTCCAGCCATCGCCCGCGATACGCGTCTGCCCGCTGTTGACGAGTATCAGCCGACCCGTTACGCAACTGGCCGAGTCCGCGCCGAGATCGGCACACGGCACACCTGCTTTCGCTGCGTCGTTGTTATCGACCGATACACGCAGCATGAGGTCGTTCGCGAGCAGTGCGGCCAGCGCCACGCCCGTAGCGGTGTTGATGTTGTCGCGAGGTGCATCCTGAGTTGCGGCGGCAGGAAACGCGAGAGTCAGGGCGGGAGTCAGGGCGGATACAGGGAATACGGTCGCCATTGCCAGAAATCCGATCGCCAGGGTTGTTCGATTCATGATGTCGCCCCCTCAAAATGTCTTGCTGTACGACGCGATGAGCTTCACGTCGTTGCGGTCGGACTTCCCGTAGAAGCCGTTGGTACGCAGGCGCGCGGGGAAAATACCAACCCCAACCCCTTTGAGCGGGCCCTCCTTCACGTCGTAGGTCAGGCTCAGGTCGATCTCGTTCGCAGAGGTGTTGCCGCGCCCCGGATTCCTGATCGCCCACCCGCGAATGCCGCTGATACCAACCGCAAGACCCGGCATGCCGACATACGACCCGATCTGGTAGGACGCCGCGGCCTTGAGCACCCGTGTACCGTCCCAAACGAAGTCGTCGAGCTGACCCCAAGTCTGGATCTGGTTGCGGTTGTCGCTGTTGGCCCACGGCGTCAGGCGAAAATTCATCTCGCCGGAGTCCGGTGCATGGGTGACGCCGAAGCCCAAACTGACGGTGAAGGGTCCGCTGGCGTAGCCGACGCTCGTGCTCGCATGCCATTCGTCGCGCGGTGCGGCGACGGGCCCGAGCGCGGCTTCGTAGCGTCCCCACAACGCGTAGGCGGTCGTGGTCACCGTACCGCTATCGGCGATCCGCCAGGCGCGCGTGGCCGCAACCTGCGCATTGCGGCGATACCGTCTGCCCTCACCCGCACCCGCGTCGACGGAACTATCCGCATTCGCCTCGTAGCGAATACCGACGCTGTGCACGAAGTCGATGCGGCTGGCGGTGCCGTCATATTGATCGCGATTCTGATGCCTCGCGTTGGTCATCGGCCGAAACCGGTTGTCCCATTCATTGCGAAACTGGTCGGCCAAGCCGTAGCCGATCTCCCAGCCCCCTGCGCGGTACTTCAATTCCGCACCGCGATACGCGTGCGAATGCAGCCCTCCCGACGTCCCGAGCGTGCCGACACTGATTGGCGTATAACCCGCGCGGACCTGCCATCCGTCGCCCGTCGCGCCGCTGCGCCATTTCAACGCGGCTTGCGCAAGCGTTGCATAGGTCTTGTCGGCGCCATCGCGATAGTCGTGGTACAGCACTTCCGACAGACCGGTGCCGGGCGCGAGCCGCAGATTGGTGAAGCCGGACAGATCCGCGCCGACAAAACCCCAAGGGCCTGCCGCATAACCCGAGCGCCAGTCGAGACCCAGCGAGAGTGCGTCGACATGGATGTCGCCCGCGTGATCGGTGGCATGCCGATTTCGCGAATAAAACGTTGTACTGACGGTCGTCTCCGATTTCGAGAAGAGACTCGGCACATCTTCAGAACGCCACGGCCGCGTCGTGCCGCGCGTCAGTTCATCGTCTTCGAGAGCGCCTGGCGCTGCCCATGCCGACGTATCGCATGAAGTTGTTAGTATTACAAAACATATTGACCGAAACTTTGTCATGGCTCCTCCGTCGTTGCGGTTTCCGCTAATTGTTCACCTCAACGCAGAAAACTATCCGGTCGCAAAATGGTATTCAAGTGGTATTAATTTGGGATAGAGGTTTGTCCGCTTCAATACAAAAACGGCGGTGCTGGCTTACCCAGCACCGCCGACAAATATCAACAAATTAATCGCCGTCCCTCAACGCCCGCTGCTGAACCCATCGAAGAATGATTGCGCGTTCGCTTCCAGCGTATCGATGTGATACCCACCCTCCTGCACGACTAGTGTCGGCAGTTTCATCGCGCCGATTTTTCGGCCCAGCTTGCCGAAACCTTCGGTGGTCACCGCGACCATCGACTGCGGATCGTCCTTGTAGATGTCAAAGCCAAGCGCCAGGACCAAGGCGTTCGGTTGAAAGCGATCCAGCACGCGTGCGGCGGCATCGAGCCGCTCGAAAAATACGTCCTCCGATGAACCATGCGGCATCGGCAAGTTCACGTTGTAACCTTCGCCGGCCGCCTCGCCACGCTCGTCTTCGAATCCGGCAACAATCGGGTAGAAGTTCGTCGGATCGCCGTGAATCGATACGTATAAAACGTCGCTGCGGTCGTAGAAGATTTCCTGCACCCCTTGGCCGTGGTGCATGTCGGTATCGAGGATGGCTACGCGGCCGTACTTCTCTCGCAACGCCTGCGCCGCTATTGCCGCATTGTTCAGGTAGCAGAAACCTCCCGCCGCTTCTGCGCGCGCATGGTGCCCCGGTGGCCGGCACAACGCGTACGCCTCACGCGCGCCGTCCATGATCGCGTTGGCGCCCGCCAGCGCGCTTTGCGCCGACCAGTAGGCGGATTCGTAAGTATCGGGGCCGACCGGGCAACTGCCATCGGCGAGATAACGCGCTGCCTGCCCAAGGACGCCACGCAGCGGATTGTTCTCGCGGATGTACACATTCGACATCACTTCGTCGCCCCAATCGGCGGGCACTTTCTTCCACTCGCGATGCGCTTCCTCAAGGAAGCGCAAGTAGTTCATGCCGTGGACCGCGGCGAGCGGCGCAGCGCCAAAGTCGGCGGGTTCGCGGACATCGAAACCCATTGCCTTCGATGCCGCGGCCAGCCGCAACGCGCGTTCTGGAATCTCCTGCGGCGTGCGCATCTGGCCGCGCGAAAGATACGTGCGCGGATGATGTTTCAGTTGCGCAGGATGGAAGTAAGTCAACATTGTCGGGTCCTTATTACGCGGTGACCGCACGCGCCAGCACCGCATTGATCAAAACGTTCGCGCCGCACGTGACGTCTTCGGGGAGCGCGTCCTCGGCTTCGTTGTGCGACAGGCCGTCCACGCAAGGGATGAAAACCATCGCCGTGGGCACGTGCCGCGCGAGGTGGATCGCGTCGTGACCCGCGCCGCTAACGATACGCTCGTACGCGTAGCCGAAGCCTTTCGCGGCTTCTTCAACGAGGTCGACGCACTCAGTATCGAACGGGGTGGCTGGGCTTTTCCAGTACGTCGAGATGCCGGCTTTCAGTCCTCGATCCTCCGCGATCCTGCCGAAGAGCTCGCGGACTTCGCGTTCCATCGCGTCGATTTGCGTATCGTCGGGATGACGCAGATCGACCGTGAACGCTACGCGCCCGGCGATCGTGTTACGCGATGAATTCGGCACATCCACCTGACCGATCGTGACCAGGCCCAGCGGCGCAAAACGTTGCGCGATGGCTTCGAGTTCAAGCGCCATCGCCGCGCTCGCAAACAGCGCCTCCTTCCGATACGGCATCGGCGTCGTGCCGGCGTGCGCGGCAACGCCGGTCACTTCGACGTCGAGCCAGCGGATCGCTTGCCCGCCAGTGACGACGCCGATCGGATTGCCGTGGCTCTCCAGAATCGGGCCTTGTTCGATGTGCGCTTCGAAATACGAATCGACGTTCTCCACGCCGTGTCCGCGTGTGCCGGCGTAGCCGCTTTGTTGCAAAGCCTCACGTAGAGTCACGCCCTCTGCGTCCTTCGTCTGCAACGCGGTCGCAAGCGGCGTCGCGCCGACAAACACCGCCGAGCCGAGCATCGCAGGCGTGAAACGCGCGCCCTCTTCGTTCGTCCAGGAGACGATCTCGATGGGCTTTTCCGTGGTCACGCGGCGATCATTAAGCGTACGCACGACTTCGAGCGCAGCTAGCACGCCGTAGACGCCGTCGAAGCGACCGCCTTCGGGTTGCGTATCGAGGTGGCTGCCGATCAGCACGGCCTTCGCCTTCCCATTCGAGCCTTCACGACGCGCAAACAAGTTGCCGATTTCATCGATACGCACGTTCATGCCCGCTTCAAGGCACCACGTCACAAACAGCGCGCGGCCGCGCCGGTCGTCTTCCGTCAATGCAAGACGACGCACGCCGCCCTTCGGCGTCGCGCCAATTTGCGCCATCTCCATCAAGCTCGCCCACAACCGCGGACCGTCGATTTTCAACATGATCCGGTTTCCTCTAAATTCAGCTGGTCGCCAGTGCTTCCGGGGCATCGGCGCGGCGATGTTTCAGCGCATCAAGCGCAACGATGCACAGCAGCGAAATCCCGGCAAGACACGTATAAAACACAGCGAGCGGCCACCATTGCCCGGTGAATTTATGCGCAAGCCACGTCCCCACGAGCGGCGTCAAACCACCCGCAATCGCCCCACAAACCTGATACGACAAAGAAATCGCCGAGTACCGCACACGCACCGGAAACACGCCGCTGACAAAACCTGCGATCACCGAATAGAAACTCGCCATACAGACCACGGCTATCGCGATACCGATAATCATCGACACCATGTTGCCGCTCTGCACGAGGATGAACATGGGATACGGCGAGATCATCGCGCAGAGGGCCGTCAACTTCAGGAAGCGCGCACCGCCGATCTTTTCGGCAAGCAACGCGGCAAGCGGCTGCGTGAGGAACTGGATGATCGCGACGGCAAACAGGCAATCGAGGATCAGCGATTTCGTCACGCCGACGTACTGCGTCGTGTACGAAATCATGAAAGTGTTGGTGAAATACACGCCGGCAATGCCGATCGTGTTCGCGCCAATACAAAACGCCACCAGCGCGCCCGACGAGCGAAACACTTCGGCAATCGGCAATTCGACGGTGCGCTTCGACAGCTTCTCGCGCTCGAATTCCGGTGACTCGTTCACGCCCATCCGGATCAAAACGCCAACCACGAGCAACACCGCGCTCACGAGAAATGGCAGACGCCAGCCCCACGCGATGAACTCCTCATGCGGCATCGACGTCACCGCGCGAAACGCAATCAGCGAAAGGATCAGTCCGGCCGGGCTGCCAAGTTGCGCGAACGATGCGAAGAACGTCCGCCGCCCCTTCGGTGCATGTTCGGCGGCCATCAACACCGCCCCGCCCCATTCGCCGCCGACCGCGATGCCCTGCACCACGCGCAGGAGCACGAGCAATACCGGCGCGAGCACGCCGACCTTCGCATAAGCCGGCAGCAAACCGACGCACACGGTCGCCACGCCCATCATCATCAGCGTGGTCATCAGCGCTTTCTTGCGGCCGATCTTGTCGCCGAGATGCCCGAAGATCACGCCGCCCAAAGGCCGCGCGAAGAAGCCAACGGCGAACGTGGCGAAGGACGCCATCGTGCTGATGAACGGATCGTGCGAGGGGAAATACAGCTCGCCGAACACAAGCGCGGCGGCGGTGGCGTAGATGTAGAAGTCGTACCACTCGATCATCGTGCCAATAAAAGCGGCGGTCGCCGCGCGCACGGGCTGGCGGGTCTGACTGGGTGCTGGGGTCACAGTGGCTCCTGATTCGCTTGTATCGATGCACATGGTCAGGGCGTTTTATCGCCAGCCATAAAACATTAGTCCAATTTCGATTTATTATTCGCAATATAAATCTGGCTAATACCTTGGACATTTCCCCATGATTCAACGGCGTGTGGATATCGCGCGATTCCTGAACGACCGGCTCGACTGGAACCTGCTGCGAACCTTCCTGGTCATCATGCAGGAGCGCAGCGTGAGCCGCGCCGCCGCGCGACTGCATCTGACACAACCAGCGGTGAGCCAGGCGTTGAAGCGGCTGGAAGACACGCTTGGACGCAATCTGATCCAGCGCCGCGGCCCGCACTTCGAGCCAACGCGCGCGGGCGAAGAGGTGTACCGGATCGCGAGCGATATCTACGGCCACATGTCGCGGCTCGAAACCGAGCTCGATGACCGGAGCGAGGACATCACCGGTTCGATCCGGCTGCTCACGGTGAGCCGGATCGATTCGGGCGTGTACGACGAGTTTCTCGCCGAATTTCACCGGACTTATCCGCGCATCGACTTGCATATCGAGGTGATGCGTTCGTCGGACATCATTTCATCGCTGCTGCAAAAGACAGCGACGGCGGGCCTCAGCTTGTGCCGTACGCCCATCGATAAACTCGAGCAGCGCTGTTTCCTGCGCCAGCGATATGCAATTTTTTGCGGACGGCATCATCGCTTGTTCGGGCGGCATGGGTTGTCGATGGAAGATTTGCTCGCGGAAAATTTCGTGTCGTTTACAAGCGACCAGATAGGCGACAGCTTGTCGCCGCTGACGGTATTTCGCGACCAGCGCGGGTTCACGGGGCGGATCGTGGCGGCATCGCCGAGTCTGGACGAAGTGCGGCGGCTGATCTTCGCGGGATACGGCATTGGTTGTCTGCCCGAGCACATTGTCCGCGACGACCTCACTCAGCAGCGCCTCTGGCGCTTGCCGCCGGAAGAGGGTCTGGTCGATGTCGATGTGGATTTGCTGTGGCATCGCGGACGCAAGATGAACCCGGCGGAGCAGGCATTCCTCGATGGCATGGAGCGCACCATGCAGCGTTATTCACTGCCGGAACGGCTGGCGCCGCGCTAAGCCCGAGCGGAACGCGAGGCATCGACTGAAAGCCCGCAAACCTTAAACCGTAAGCAGAACCCCACTTACAATAGCCGCACCGCTCGGCGGCTTCGCCCTGCAATCCGCATAACCGCACGACATCACGATCCGACCACATG
>Ga0073928_10012005_pt1 | contig 10010 bp, 7 predicted proteins | sample PaiPotPPA55metaG_FD_76969 | JGI IMG/M metagenome (GOLD analysis project Ga0073928, IMG submission 76969) | Iron sulfur acid spring bacterial and archeal communities from Banff, Canada, to study Microbial Dark Matter (Phase II) - Paint Pots PPA... ... | reverse complement strand
GTCTTTTTGACTCAGCCTTCGTTGCTCGCTCCTTACAGACCCTTCTGGGTATGCTCGTCGCTCGCGCCTCGGCTGAGTCAAAAATCCATTGCCGCGCAGGTATCGAAATTTCTTTGTCACAGTACTAGCGCCCGGGTGAATTCGCCGGAAACTAATCGAGTCCTTGTGCAAACCAAACGACACTACGCCTGCAACGCAAAGACAGTTCATGGCGATCAAAGACAGTTACTTCGGGGCAGCCGAACGTTGCGAATACCAGATCCAATCCTGATTCAAGTTGCCGGCAGGAACATTATGTTTCACATTCGGCGGAGCGACGACGATGGAGGTAAGCGTGCCGGTCAACCATTTGTGCAACTCGGCGTGGCCGTCGGCGAAAGAAAAACCGCACGACCCACCGACATAGGCGGCGGGCACATCGGGGAAGCTGCCACCCATGCTATCAACCTGCAGATATCCGTCTCCTATCGAATCGGGATTTTCGTCGGCAAAGATCCAGGCCATCGCCGGAGGAGGTTGTATAAGATCGCTCTCTTTTACGTACTGCAAAGCGCCGACGTCCAAGTTGTCGTACGTTATGTAAACCGCGCCCATCTGGCCGTTCATCGAATAGCTCCTAATGCGCTGGCCATTGGCGGACGGGACCGTATCGGCGGGGCATTTATAAACGCCGATTTGGTTGGCCACGTATGGCGCCAGCAGGGCATCCGTGTAGAGCGCCAGATTGGTGTTGCCTTGAAGCGCGGCGCCCCACCCTTCCACGAAGCTGGCGTCGATCCACGATTTTGCCCCGCCGGTCAGGGTCCAGCCATAGGGAGCATTGGGGAGCAGGTAGCCGTTGAAGTCATCCTTGTACATCAGCGCGGCCAATTGAAGTTGTTTGAGATTGCTGCGACATTTGGCGCCGTAGGCCTTTATTTTGGCCCGGCTCAGCGCCGGCAGCAACATTGCCGCCAGAATGGCGATGATGGCAATGACCACCAACAGCTCAATCAACGTGAAGCCGCGCCGATGGCAGCCCGCCCGCAATCTCAGTCCATTTCGATATTTGGTTTTCTTCATATCCTCCCGTCGTTTCGTGGCATGACAAGTCTTGCGGCGAGTATCACCTCGCGTTTTTCGAATTAACCCGCCGGGATGGGTGTGTGCCATCCCGGCGGGACCAAACCCCTCGCCAAATTACGGCACGTGTACTCGGAAGAACTTGTGCGCTCCACTAACGGCGTTCGTGTATGGAGAGGTCGCGCCCACTATATCCGTGTACGTTCCCACTACGTCCGTCGATTGCTGCAAGTTACCCACCGGCCAGGTGAGCACCACATTGGTGCCGATCTTCACTATCGACAGCAGCGCAGCGTCCGAATAGTGCGAAAGCACTTGCTTCGGGGTCAGCGCATAATTGTAGATGGCGGTGTCATCGATATTCCCTTCAAACGTGTTAAATGCGCCGTCTGTGCGCTGGCCTATGACGAAATTGCCGAGCCCGGGGGTGATGCCGGCTGTGCCGTCCAGGTTGATCCCGTCCCCATCGGAAATAAATGGGATGCCTGAAACCGGGAACCCGGTGCGCAGTTCGCCATTGATATACATGTTGAAGTTGGTCGTGTCGTCCGTGATGACCAAATGATACCATTTGCCGGCAACGAGGACATTGCCATGAGCCGGATCATCAGGGCCGGCAACGATAAACCCGTTGCCCGGTTGCGGCACGAAGGCAAACGTACCGCTCGGCTGCTGATAGACGTACCAACCGTTGTAAGGATTCGGATACAGATTATACTCCGACGACAGGACCACTCGATAGTCGCCGCCGTTGGCGCCCAGCGAAGTGGGCTGCAGCCAGCTTTCCACGGTCCAGGCGGTATCTGGATTGAGTTCCGGCGCAAACGGAACCACGACGGTGGCTCCATTCGTAAGCCCCGCAGCCGGGTCGGTGCTGTGCGGAATGCCGGTCGGCACACCGTAGAGAATGCTTCCCAAATTGGGAGTATATGTACCGTCGAACGTGCCGACGGCATCTTCGGCCAACGTGCCGCTGGCTTCATCCAAGCGGTAATACGCCACGGGATTGTCCGCCGCCACGATGGCTCCGTACCCAGTGAGCGGCACGGGGGGATCGGTCCGGGCCTGGACGCTCAAGCCGGCGGAAACGCTCGTGGAAGTGAACGGATTCGTGACCGCCACGGAATACTGGTAGTTGTTCTGGGACATTTGGACGTTTGACAACCAGTATGTCTTGTTCCTGGCTCCCGCGATGGGATTGTACGTCGCTCCGCCATCGGTGCTCAACGACCATTGATAGGTGATGGGCACTGCGCCATTCGCCGTCACGTGAAACGCGGCGTGGCTGCCAACGTTGCGCGTGATCGAGCCGGGGGGAGAAACGATGTTCAAGTTCGTCAACACGGTCAATGTCACAATCGAGCTGGTCGCTGGGGGGCCGTAGGCATTCGTGACAATCACCTGAATACTAGCGCCATTGTCCTCAGGATAATGGGCAAGCAGCGTCAGCGAATTGGCATTGGGCCCCACAGGCACAGAATTGCTCAGCCAAATGTAAGTCAATGGGAGAGTGCCGCTGGCGGTAACGGTGAACGTCACCGGCAGGCCGGAGTAATTGGTTTCGGACGTCGGCTGGGATAGGATGCCCGCCCCGGTGGGAATCACGCGGATCGAGTTTGTTCCGACAGCATAATGATTCGCCACCTGGCTGGCCGTCAGCACATTGGTGTAGAAGGCGACTTCATCGACGTTGCCATTAAAGGGATCCCAACCAATGGGCGCGCCCGATCCTATGAACGCGTCCTGTGTCGTGTCCGGCACATAGCCTCCGGCGCCGACCGTAATCGCGTGCGCCGCGCCGTTGATGTAAAACACGGCGTTGGTCCCGTCATAGGCCAGGACCAGGTGATACCATTGACCGAACGAGATAAGAAAATCTCCAAAGCCCGCAAAGACGCCGGGACGCATATCGAGATAAAAATAACTCTGCCCCGCTGGATTGCCGGCGCCGGGCCCGGAAACATACACGTTCCATCCATCGGCAGTTACGCCGTTGTTCAACCCCTGCACGATCGGCACGCTCCAATTCGCGGGATAGCCGGCGGGCCGCACCCACAACTCGGCGGAGAAAGGGGCGCCGTTGGTCCCGTCCGGGGCCAGCGGCGTAATCAGGGGGCCCTTGGGAATGTCCACATAACCATAATCGGCTTCGCCGCCGGGTCCCGGGACCACGAAGTTAAAGGAGTTGGTGTCCAGCCCAGCCGCACCAAACAGCGGGGAGCTGACTTCGGCATTTTGGAAAATCGCCGCGTTATTGCTGTTCACCGAAGAATCGACGGCAGTTCCGCCGGAAAGCTCTTCGAAGCGGTAGTAAGCCGAAGGATGGTCGCCGAGCACGGTGGTGGGGTAATCCGCCGCGCGAGTTGCAGCAGCGGCCAGCATCAACACCGAAGCCGCCGCGCAAGGCAGCCCCCGGAGCACACAGGCTGCCGTATTTCTGAGTTTATTCATAGATTATGGTTTGGTTTTTCTTCGTTTCCAACAAGCCGCCGGCGCCTTGCCGAATCACTTGCCACTTGTTGAGTTTTCACGTTTTTAGCACGTCCACGTAATAATGCAATAAAAATTATTACATTTTTGGACTTATAATTTTGTTATGCGAAAAATAGAAACTCTTATATTGCCCATCCAAGATGGGCATCTGCGGCGAGGAAAGGCCCGAGAAAAGCGTGACAATCCGCAAGGCGATCGCGGCTTCCAATTCGCTGCGCGATGCGTGAGGAACACGCATAATGCGTGAAAATCACGCCGACCTTCGCCGGCTCATGGCGTTTTTACGCACGATTATTGAGCAAGACGCGCTGGCATCTGCAATGCTTAAGGAATCTGACGGCCCAAACCAAAAATTGTTGGATCCATAAATTATGCGAACCAGCCATTCATTTCGAACGACGCGTTGCGCGGTGCGCGATTTCCTACCTTGCGGCTGCTTTTGGCTTTTGGCCATCCACGTGCCAACCGCGGTCATGGGCCAGGTCATCTATTCGACTCCATACACCTTTACCACTCTTGCAGGATACGCCTCGGGCATTTCGACAGACGGGACGGGCAGCGATGCCCGGTTCGCTGGTCCCTTCGGCGTGGCCACTGACATCGCTGGCAACATCTATGTAGCGGACAGGTTCGACTTTACAATCCGCAAAGTGACGCCGGCGGGAGCGGTGACGACATTAGTCGGACTGGCGGGAAGCGCTGGCAGCGCGGATGGAATCGGGAGTGACGCCCGGTTTAGCAGTCCGGAGGGCGTGGCGGCGGATAATATCGGAAATATTTATGTCGCAGACGCCGGCAATGCCACCATCCGCAAGGTGACGCCGGCGGGGGTGGTGACGACGTTGGCCGGAGTGGCGGGCACTGCTGGCACGAATGACGGGATGGGGAACATTGCGCGATTCAACAGCCCGGCCGGTGTTGCCGCCGATACTTTTGGTAACATCTACGTGGCGGATACAGGCAATTCCACCATCCGAAAATTGGCGCCCATCGGGACGAACTGGCTGGTGACGACGCTGGCCGGAGTACCGGGCAGCCCCGGCAGCACGGACGGAACGAATAGTGCCGCCCGTTTTTCTGGACCTTCAGGATTGGCGTCGGACAGCTCAGGCAGTCTCTATGCAGCGGACAGTGGGAACCAAACAATTCGCAAACTGACGCCAACGGGAACAAACTGGGTTGTGACGACCGTGACGGGGCTGGCGGGCGTAACCGGCAGCGCGGACGGGACCAATGGCGCAGCGCGGTTTGATCAGCCTAACGGCGTAGCCGCGGACAGCGCCGGCAATGTCTATGTGGCGGACACTTCGAACGGCACAATTCGCAAAGTGACGCCGGCCGGAACGAACTGGGTAGTAACAACAATTGCCGGTTTGGCGGGGCAATTAGGTCTTGCCGACGGGAGCAATAGCACCGCACGGTTTCTTTACGCTTATGCCGTGGCAGTGGACAGCGCGACAAACGTCATTGTAGCGGACGACGAAAGGATCCGCAAAGTGATGCCGGCTGGCACAAACTGGGTGGTGACCACGCTGGCCGGTTTGAGGGAACAATTTGGCTTTGCGGATGGGACGGGAAGCTCTGCGCAGTTTAGATATGCTTATGGCCTAGCAGCGGACAGCGCGACCAACGTTTATGTGGCGGACACCACCAACGACATAATCCGAAAGGTGACGCCTACGGGAGTGGTGACGACGCTGGCCGGGCTGGGGCTCACTGTCGGCAGTGTAGACGGAACGAATGGCGACGCGCGGTTTGACTATCCCGAAGGGGTGGCTGTGGATGGAGCGGGCAACATCTATGTGGCGGATACCCTCAACTATACGATTCGCAAACTGACGCCGATGGGAACCAACTGGGTCGTGACGACGATTGCCGGACTGGCGGGAAACGTCGGCAAGTCGGACGGTGTTGATGCTGTGGCGCGATTTTACAACCCGGCTGGCCTGGCTGTGGACAAAGCGACCAACATCTACGTGGCTGACGAGATGAACGATACGATCCGCAGAGTAAGTCCAACGGGAGCAGACTGGATGGTGACGACGATTGCCGGACTGGCGGGCAATCCCGGCAGCGCGGATGGAACGAACAGCACTGCGCGGTTCTCTCTTCCCGAGTGCGTGGCAGTGGACGGCGCGGGTAATATTTATGTCGCGGAGGGCGGAAATAATCCAATTCGTAAGATCGCACCTGTAGGAACGAATTGGGTGGTGACAACGCCTTTCGGAGAGCGAGGTTACGCGGACGGGACGAATCGTGCCGCGCGGTTTGACTTTCCTACTGGCTTGGCAGCGGACAGCGGGGATAACCTTTATGTGGCAGACGGTAACGCGGTTCGCTAGGCGACCGCGGTGGGAACCAATTTGGTGGTGAGCACTCTGGCAGGACAGCCTGGACATAATAATGAAATGGACGGCACGGGGAGCGCGGCGGGGTTCGCCTATCCTACCTCCATAGCGGTGGACAGTTCGTCCAACGTCTATGTGGCGGACGAAGACGTGATCAAGAAAGGAATTCCGACGAGCTCCGTTCCTCCACCGGTCTTACAACTGCCGAGCCTGATCACCGGTCAGTGCGGTTTTGGTATCACTGGTCTTCCCGGTTTGGTATTGTATATAGATTCTTCGAGCGACTTGGCTCAATGGCAGGAAATTGGCACGTACATTCTTGTTGCCGGCACGAATTATTTCGTCAGCCCCACACCACCCCAAAGCATTCAGTTCTACCGAGGCCGCGTTCGCTGACCTGCGCCCGTTACCTGAGAGTTGCGGCCAGTGCTGGAATTGGGATCTGCCAAAAAAGGCGCTCCTGCTGACGATAGTGCTCCGACACAGCCCCGGCCCGCTCCTCGAAGAGACAGGGAAAAACCAGCATCGGGAATGGTGTCCCGCAAGCCAGGGCCTGGGCGTTGTGCGCTTCCTGGATGATTCGAGCGTGCGTTTCAGCCGCCGGTAACTCCTCCAGCCGGCGCAAAAGCAATTGGTGCACGAGCACCTCGAATCGCGCCGCCTCCCAATACTCGGGCGGCAAGCACGCCCGCGCCAGGACTTCCATTACTTCCACAGTTCCGTTCATTACGGCTCCAATCTGGCACGGCGCAGCGACAAGAAAAGCGCAACCAGGTTACGATTGGGCCAAGAATGCCGGAGGAGGCCGCTCCGCGCAATGGGGCAGAACCCGCCCCTCGAAAATCAAAAATCAAAAATATAGAAAGGCCAATCCTGCCGAATTGGGCCCAACCCTACTCTCAGAGCCAAGTGTTACATTCGCGTAAAGTTCTGTTCACCTGATACTTACGACGGGAAAGGAAGGCCCTTGGCCGGGGATTCCGACAGGTTCTGACCCATAAGCCGGGCCTTGTTGACAAGTTATTCACAACGATCTCCAGATGGTTTTCCATGGAGGCGGAGCCGCCCTTCCCGGGAACCGCGCCGTCAAAGCGAATGAGCGGGCGGCGTCGGAGGCGCGCTCTGCGTGCTTGAGGGCATGAGATCGTCTCCGGCTGGCGGGCGCGGCGCCGGAGCAGGCGCGGCGGATCTCCTGGGCGCGGCCGGCTTCGAACGCGCGGGCCTGGAGGCCAGTGGCCGGGCAGCCTTCACGGCGGCGCGGACTGGCTTCGCCTTTCGAACGGTTTTTCCCGACACCAATTTCTTCGAGGCCTTGGCCAGGCGCTTCAGTGCTTTGGCGCAGGTGCGGGCCTGCTCGAGCGCGAGAGATTCCGCTTCGATGGCGAGTTTCTTCGCCTGCTTAGCGGCCTTGCGCAGGCGCTTGTATTCCAGCCGGGATTTCTCGGCCACCGCTTTGGCAGCCTTGGCCGCCAGTCGAGTTACCGCAGCCTTGCGTTCGGCGATCCCCAGACCCTGTCTCGCCTTGGCCGCGGTTTTTTGGAGGAGTAGCAGTTTCATATAATGCTCATGGCAGGACGGCCTTCCAGCCCTTCCCTAATTTCCCAATCAACCGATCCAAATACTCTGGATCATCCCTGAAAGGCGTCCCATGCCCCCGCATGATAACGGCGCCACCGAGGCTATCAAGTCGTAAATGATGGGAACCTGGGGATGGCGTGGCGTGTTTGCCGGGTGAAGTGGAAATGTAACCGGTCAAACCGCCATTTTTCGATTTGTAACCGGTCAAAAACTCATAAAACCCCTATCTTTATTGGGTTGTAACCGGTTTCTGTACATGAAATAAAAATGTAACCGGTCGGAACAGCAAAAAGACCCAATGTTTGCAGGGCTGTAACCGGTGTAACCGCTCCAGCCGGGGGAATTTCCCATTTATTTTCCGACCGATTTTTCCCGGTGAGGACTCCCAGGGGCCTTGCCGCTGGAAGGGCGGGGTCCGCCGATTCGCCACTTCGAAAACTGATTTGCGCCCCAAAAGGCCCCTTCGCGCGCTAGACAAATGTAACAATATGGGTTACGATGCTTTGGCGCAGATGAAAACGAAATGAAAACGAGTTGCCGATTTGCAATGGCTGTGCATGTCCTGGCTGTCCTGGCCCAAAGAGATGGGGACCGGGCCTCCTCGACATTCCTGGCCGCCAGCGTGAACACCAACCCGGTGATCATCCGGAGGCTGTTGCTGGCCTTGCAGGAGGCGAAGCTGATCGAGACGCGCAAGGGCTCCGGTTTCGGATCGCGCTTGAGCCGTTCGGCGGCCCGCATCGACCTGGCACAAGTATTCCGGGCCGTGGAATGCGAGAAACTGTTCGACATGCCGCGCCGCAAGCCAAACCGGGCCTGCACGGTCGGCCAGGGAATCCGCGAAGCACTCGATCAGGTCTTCGACTCGGCCCGGCAGGCCCTGGAACGCGACCTGTCCCGCACGACTGTGGCCGTGATTCTCGCAAGAGTGCAAACGTCGCGCGCAACCGGGACGCAGGCAAATTTGGCAAATGTCGCATGAAATATGTAACGAGATGTGTTACGATGAGTGAATGTAATTCGAAACAGGCAAGCTAATTCAAAAATCGAGGACAAGATGAAACACGTTAAAGTCAAAAGAGCCAAACTTTCCCCGGCGCGCGCGCGCCGGAAGGCAACGCGCCCGATGCGGCAGGTGCGCAAACCGGCTGCGAAGCCGGAAAGCGCCCTGCTTACGCCCATCGCGAAGCCGATTGCCGCCGATCGCGAGGAATTCGCGGTATCGCGTTCCCCGGATACGGCACAAGGCACCAGCCTTGAACTTTACCTGCGGGAGATTGGCCGCGTCAAACTGCTGACGCGCGATGAGGAAATCGCCCTGGCTCGGCGAATCCAAAAGGGCGACGCATCGGCGCGCGAGCACATGATCAAGGCCAATTTGAGGCTGGTGGTGAAGATCGCCCGCGACTACGCCGGGCTGGGACTGCCTTTGCTCGACCTCATCAATGAAGGCAACATCGGACTGATCAAAGGAGTCGAGAGATTCGATCCCACCAAGGGGGCCAAGCTCTCGACTTACGCGGCCTGGTGGATCAAGCAAGCCATCAAGCGCGCCCTCGCGGATCAATCAAAAACCATCCGATTGCCGATCCATGTAGTGGATAAAGTCAGCCACATTCGCAAAGCGGAATTCAAGCTGGCCGAGGCGCTCGATCGGGAACCAACCGACGAAGAGGTGGGCGCCGAAGTGGGCCTGCCCGCAGACCGCGTGCGCGAGTATCGCGAAGCGGCCAGATCCACGATTTCGCTGGATGCGCCCCTGGGCAACAACAACGAGGAGGAATCCAACTCCATCTCCGAAGTCGTGCCCGACGCCGGCGCGGCCGCTCCGTTCGATCACGCCGTGCTGGAAAGCGACACGGAGCTACTGAAGGAGATTTTCGAAACGCTCAACCCGCGCGAGCGAATGATATTGTCCATGCGTTTCGGGCTGAAAGACGATTCTCCCAAGACGCTCGAGGCCATCAGCGCGCGCTTCGGGTTGACGCGCGAGCGCATCCGGCAGATTCAAAACGAGGCCCTCCAAAAGTTGCGCCACAAGATGAACAAGCGCGACACGCGGCCTATCGAAGCGATTACCGCGTTGGCCGCATAAGCCGAAGCGCCAGAAGCGATTGGCGCCGACTCGCGGGTGTGAGACGAAATGCTTCGCACATCTCATTAGCACCCGGCTTCAGCGGCTTTAGCCCGGTGGGGAAGCCCCTCCGAAAATGCCTATAGCCGTTTCCAACGGCTTCGGGCGCGTGCTCCCGTAATCACACCCGCGCTAAAGCTCATTCGCCGTCCCTCGCGGACGCTGCGATCGGCCCCTCGCGAGTCCCCACTCCGCCGGCGAATCAAGCCAAATCAACCCAAATCAAGGTAAATCAAGGTAAATCAAGGTAAGAATGGGGGAGGGGGTCGGCAGGAGTTGTCCCGCCGGTAGTTGGAATTGAGGTGGTTCTCAAATTTCATTTAGGCGGCCTTAAGAGTCGAGGCGGTTGCGATGGCGAGCAAGCTCTTTTCCAGGTCGTTTAATTGTTCGCAACC
>Ga0073928_10012004_pt1 | contig 10011 bp, 11 predicted proteins | sample PaiPotPPA55metaG_FD_76969 | JGI IMG/M metagenome (GOLD analysis project Ga0073928, IMG submission 76969) | Iron sulfur acid spring bacterial and archeal communities from Banff, Canada, to study Microbial Dark Matter (Phase II) - Paint Pots PPA... ... | reverse complement strand
GTGAGAATCATCGACTTCGCGAGACGCATCATGCTTTCCTCCATATTCGTGTACTTGCATCGCTGGTCGCCGACTGCACCGGGCAGTAGCCAGTTCGGCTCTTTCGCCCGGCAGTCCCTGCACGAGGCAGTAAGACCAGACTGTCCTCGATCCGTCAGGTAGCACTCTGGGTTAGTCGACTGGCCTGAGACGATGCGGCGAACTGGCCGCACCCATTTGGCGCACGCCCAGAATCGGACACTCCGCCGTCATGTCCAGGTCAGCCGCATGATCACAGCTCTGGCGAACGTGTCATGAATATCCGAGGCCAGGGTTTGGCGGCACGCTCGTCCACCGTGCGCGGCCGCGCGACCGGCCGCCTCGGAACGTGGTCGAGTCCCGCCCGTCAGTCCACGAACTCGTAGAGGTGCCAGGCCCAACCGGGGCCGGGGAAGCTGGTGCCTAGGTTTTCGTAGTTGCAGTAGTAGTTGAGGGCGTTGCCGGCGGCCACGTCCTGCTGGCCCGCGGATTCACACGACGCCTTGTAAGTGAAGTACTCGGTTGTCTGAGTCCACGCCGCGGCCGAGGCCGCAGTTGTGGACATCCCTATGATCCCGGCCGCCGCCGTCCCGACGAGCGCCACGGCGAGACTCCGCCGAAGACGATTGCGCATGCTCTCTCCCCTTCATTCCTTCGCGGCCGGGGCGCTCCCGCGGCCGCCAGACGTGTCAGGCTCGGCCTGGCGCCGGGCGCCCTGCCGCCCCATGAATCAATGGCGAACGTGTTTCCTGCCATGCAGCCTGACCGCGTTCGGGTGCCTACGCACGGAATCCGTGCAACTCCGTACACGCCGATAGGCCTGGCAACGATGCACGGCGCCCGAATTGCGCCTGCCACATCGGATTGCTGCGCCCCGGGTTCCGTCCAGGAATGAGGGCCTGTGCAGGTCAGCGCGTCGCATTGACCTGCAATCCAAGTCGGCGGCCGCGGACGGAACCCGGGCGATTCACCTATGGCCGGGCGGTGCGGGGTGTACTCCTCCGCGATACCTGACTACGAAGATCAAGATCAGCCGCACATGACGGACGGCCAGGCGGCGTCGTTGCCGACGACGGTCCCGCCGCCCACTTCGATGCACTCGTGCGGCGCGTACACGTATACCGGCCCTGCGTAGGTGGTGTACCAGCCGTCGTCGTTGCCGTTGTCGTCAGGTCCGCCGTAGCCGCCGCCCGCGCCGTTGGCGTGCTCGATGAAGACCCAGGTGTTTGTCGCGGTGCCGACGTACGCGGACTTCATCAGCACCGCGCAGTCGGTCGAGCCGTTGTAGGACACGTAGATGGTGCCGCCGTCCAGGCCGAAGACGCCGTTGCTGTCCGGCGAGAAGCCCGAACCGCAGACCGCCGCGGCGTACGAGGCGGCGCCGGCGGCCTGGGCCGGTCCTGCGGCCCCCAACACGGCGGCCGCCGCCGTGACCGTGCCGATCACGGCCAGCGCCTTGGTGCGCGAGCCGAGACTCGTCAACTTCATGATCCTTCCCTCCGTCAATGGCGGCTATCCGCAGTGGTCGGGGCCGGGTTGTTACTTGGCTGTCCGAGGGATCTCGGCGTCGTTCATGATGGTGCAGTTGCGATGTGGCAGCCCTGTGTCTGCGCGGTAGCGCGGACCGGTGGTCGATGGCGTACGTGCACTGCGTCTGCGCCATGCGATCCGAGCTACGCCCCGGTTTGTTCGTCGTCGCAGATCAGTCGCTGATCGGCGGGGTCGGCTCTTCGGCGGTGGGCGTTGTCGCCTCTTGGCTGGTCTGCGCGGTCTGCTCTTCGCTGGTCGCCGCATGTGCCGCGTCGGTGGTTTCCGTCGCTTCGGTGGCCTCGTCCGTGGTGGCGTCGCCGCCGTGGGCACTTCCCCCGCCAAAGTCCGGCATGCTTTCCCTCCTATGTGGTTTCCCGGCTCCTGTGACGTTTCGCGTGGGGCCGGCGGTACTGGCGTGAGCGGAGAACCCGTTCTCTGCACTGCAGCCTGCCGGGCTTCGCCCGCCATCGCACGGAATCCGTACAATCCCGTACACCCCCACGCCTCGCCGAGCGGGTTCACAAGGCCAGGCTGTGCACCCACTACGCCGGAAGGCGTGGTTCTACGATCGCTGGTGAGCGCACCAACGGCTAGGCTTTTGCGTCAGCATGCAAAAGCTCTGCGCTCGGTCAGTTTCCGTGGCGCCGCCTTCCTCGTCGTCATCTGCGAGCGCGTCGGCAATCTCCTTGTTCTGCGCGGCCGACTTGCCGTCGATGCACTTGGCGTAGACGTTCAGGAGCACGTTCACGCTCTTGCCAGCGTGCTCCGCGCTGTCGGCAGGACCGAGCCCAGCGGACGGCGCCTGGGAGATGCCCGCGTGGCGAAGGTCGTAGGGTCGCCTGGCGAGCGTGGTCGTGGCCCTGCCCCTCAGTGCCTTGGCTCGCGCGTTGTTCCAGACCGTCCCGGACGTCGATTTGCAGAGCGGGCCAGCGCCGGCGCGGCGGCTACGTAACAGCCGCCGGCAGCGCCGCGTTCAAGCTGGTTGCTCGGTGATTGTCCCGTGCACCAGGTCGGTGCCGAGTCGGGTCGGGGCGTGGTGGACCGTTTGGCCGTTTCGGAGAGTGGCGTCAGGCCGGAGTCGCGGAGGGCGGTGGCGTGTCGGGAGGCGGCTGCGGCGGATACGCAGAGTGCCGCTGCGACGCGCCCGGTGGTCACGGCGGGTGTCTTGACCACGATGACCAGTGCCGCCTGTACTGGTCGAATACTCGGCTAGCGGCGTGATCTGCTGGTTTATGCAGCGCGCTGGTAGTCGTGGATGAGGCTGGAAAGAACGGTTCGGCGTTGGATTCGCTCGGTGGGGGTGGGGAACGCGATCACGTTCGGGTCGTCGTTCGGGGCGCGCAGATTCGTGCCTTTGCCTTGGTGGCTGCGGCCGGTGTTGTAGTGCTTGAGGTGCTCGGTCAAGACGGTATGCAGGTGGCGTGGGCCGGCGATGAGTATGCGGTCGGTGCACTCGGCCCACGCGGTGCGCAGGAAGCGTTCCGCGTAGGCGTTCATCCTGGTGTTTGGGTGGGGTCTTGACTGTCTCGATCCCGATTGAGGTGAACACGGTGTCGAACGCGTCGGTGAACTTCGTGTCCCGGTCCCGGATCAGGTGCGTGAACCGGTGTCCGGTCTCTTCGAGGCTTTAGGCCAGGTCTCGGGCGAGCTGGGTGGCCCACGCGGCGGTGGGATGCTGGGTGATCCCGAGCAGGTGGACCCGCCGGGTGTCGAGCTCGATGACGAACGCGACGTACAGGCGGGTGAGGGTCAGTGCGCAATCGACGTGGAAGAGGTCTGTGGCCAACAGCGTCTTTGCGTGGGCGCGAATGAACGTGCTCCACGCCTGGTCGCGGGCTGTGGGCGGCGGGATCCGGTTGGAGCGTAGGGTCTTGCGGATGGTGGAGGCTGCGACCCGGTGCCCGAGTCGGCGCAGCTCGCCCTGGATCGGACCACGCCCCATCGGCGGTTCTCCCTGGCCAGGCGCAGGATCAACGCGGTGAGATCGTCGGGGATCGGCGGGCGGCCCGGCGCCTTGGGCTGGCGCTACTTGGCCGCGACCATCCTCTTGTGCCGGCGCAGCAAGGTTCCCGGTGTCACGATCCGTCGCGCGCGTTGCGCCTTCGGCAGGATTCGGGCGAGCGCCGCGAGCACGGCGCGCTCGTTCCATGCGAGTCGCGGCTTTGGGTTCGCCCGACGCAGGATCGCGACCTCGTGGCGTAGCGCGAGTATCTCCGCGTCCTTGGACGCTGAGGAGCGGGCCAACAATGCGAGCCAGGACAGCACGGTCACCAACAGCCGGTGGGCCAGGGAAACAAACACAGGCACTGATCATGGCCATGGTGAAGCCGCAGGTCGAACCCGATGGCCGAGTTCCCGACCAGCACAGGAGTCACCATGCACCTCGTTGGCTTGAATGACATCACGTGCGGGACCGGTCACGTGGGCGCGCATCCTGCTGATGAGCTCTCCTTCGGGATCGTGCTCGCCTTCGCTCATCGACGGCCTCTTCCTGGTGCCGTCGGCACGATTCGGGCATCGATACCCTGCTGCTGGCACAGGAAGAGCAGTCCGCTCGCGTCGATCAGCTGGATCGGCTTCCCATTGGCGAACTCGTAGGCGCTCGGCCCATAGCCGGACGTGGTGATCAGAATGCCCTTCGTCGCACCTTCGTGTTGCATGGTGCCGTACAGGTCCCGGACCGCGGTGGGTGGGACGGTCTTCTGATAGAGCTTGGCTTGAATGACGAACTTGCCGCCGAAGACCGGCCTCGGATCGAACGCAACGCAGTCGACACCCCCGTCGCCCGACGCTTGGAACTGTTTGGTGTCGAAGCCCATCCGCGTGAAGAGATTCTGGATGAACGCCTCGAACTGCTTCGGCTCAAGGTCGAGCAGGTTCGGTCGCACATCCATGTCCGAGATGACGTCGACCGCTTCGATGATGCGGGGATCAGCCATGTTGAACTCAAGAACTGGCTCAACCGGCTCAAGTTCCTCGGGGTGCTTCGACACCTCGGCGAAGAAGTGCTTCCGGATACAGGTGACGGGCTCCACGTTCTCCAGCACGAGCGGAGCGAACTTCTCGCGGGTCGCTCGCAGCGTGATCAGACACGGACGGATCCGCTGACCGGTCGCCGGATCGATCGCGTCGACGACTCCGTTGAACACGACCGTGTCGACGAGCGTGCCCGTGTCGTTGAGGAAGACTTCGCGCATGGTCCGGATGGCAACCTGCGCGACCAGTTGCTGGTAGATGGAACGGATCTTGTCCATCGGACGCGAACTCGACTCGATGGCCTTGCGCGTCTTAACGGCCCGGAACCGCAGTTCGGTGGGCACGATCGAGACGGCGGGCAGTTCCCATTCCACAGCGAGAAGCTTGGACTCGGGGACGTACCCCGCCCTGCGCCGGTTCGGGAAGCCCTGCGGGTAGACGGAGACCTTGAGCAGTTCCTCGAAGTACTCACTCGTCGCCCGACGCTCCCCCGCCTGCAAGGCGACGATGGATGCGTCCACCTGCGCATTGTGCGCCTCGGCGGCCAGCTTCGCCGTCTCGACCCGCCGCTCGTGCAACCTCCGCGCCTCCTTCACCGTCTCCTGGCGCCGGTTCTCCTCCGCCGCGTGATCGGACTGAGCGCGGACGAACGCCTCATCCGCCTCGCGCCGAGCCGCCTCGTGGCGCCGCTGTCCGCCGAAGACCTTTCCGAGCATGCCCGGAGGCTGAGGCTCGAAGTCCGTCCACTGGGGTGCCGGAACGGGAGTCGCGTGCGGACCGAGGTCGAGCGGCGGGATCTCAGGGCGCTTCTTGCGCTTCGCCGGATCGAGACGCACTGGCGATCGAAGCGAATGCCGAAGAAGACCGCCAAGGTCTTCGACACGGCGCTCGACGGCGCGTGTCTTCGCCTCGGCCGATGCGACGAGTTGCTGCTCCGCCTGCAGCTTCTGCTCACGCTCATGGGCCTTGCGCTGCTGCTCCGCCTGGCGGGCGGCTTGAGCCTGGGCCTTGAGGAAAGCCTGATGCTGGGCCTGCGGCGATTGCCGTGATCCACCGCTACGACTCGACATGTACCCGCCCCTAATCGAGCAACCGCTCGAACCACTCGTATCCGATTCCGATCAGAGTGTAACCAAGGAGCCGATCATGTGGCCATACAGTCACCGCATATCAGCACTGTGGCAAGACTGGGACCGTGCCGAACGCCGAGCAGGTGCGTGGATACGTCGAGAAGTCCGAGAGCACCCTGATGTCCACGCCGGGGATCGGCCCGGTCGTGGCCGCCCGACTGATCGCCCGCACCGGGAGTATCGACCGGTTCCCGACCGCAGCGGCGTACGCGAACTACCGCGGCACCGCACCGATCCAGATCGCGAGCGCCGACAAGACGCGCCACCGCCTCTCGCGCAAAGGCGACCGCCAGCTCAACTCCGCGCTGCACACCATCGCCGTGATCCAGATCCGCATGCCGGACAACCCGGGACGGGCTTACTACGACCGGAAGATCGCCGACTGAAAGAGCAGCAAGGAGGCCAAACGCTGTCTGAAACGGCGCCTGGCCGACCATGTGTAGCGGGTGATGACCGCCGACGAACGCCGCGGGGCGCGAGCAGCGGATCCGGGTGGACACGCGGAGGCGACGCTGAAATCCAGCGCGGCCGACCCAACTCCGACAGCCAACTCTTCGGACAAGTCACCACCCGGACCCACCACCACCAAGAACGTGGAGCGCCACACGCACGTTGGGAAGCAACACGACCGCGAATTCACCCGTCGGGACGATGCGCTGCCCGAAACGCCGGCGCTACCATGGATGTGAGTGCAGGTACGGATTCTCAGCAATCTTTCGCAATCGACACGGTGACGAAAAACCCGTGAGAAAACGAAAGATCTGATGAGAATCTACAGTTAACTAACTGGCGGAGTTCGCATATTCCAACCATGTAGTATTCCTCGCTCGCCAGGTTCCTTGGCCCCCCTGGCCGCCGCAGGAGACGGTGATGTTGGCGCCGTCGAAGTATGCGTAGCACGGTGCTCGGCAGCGTCGACCTAGGTCACCGTCGTCTCGACCGCGCTGGCCGGGCAAGCACTGGAGACGGGCGACCAGCAGCCGGCCGTAGCTGCGGGTCTGTAAAGTTATCGTGTAACTGTCTTGTGAATGTTCTACTTGCGTCCGGCGGACAGGGCGTCATGGGCAGATCCAGCGTGAGGCATAGGGCGCGGGCGCGTAGGAGTCGGCGTTCGTGGTTGACGTCGCTACGCTCGTTGTCGGCTGGCACGCGGCGCCGGCCAGCACCGCCGGGGCCGACGGCCGTTCGAGTCGGCCGTGGAACGTTGGGTGCTCACGTGCCGGGAGCCGCCAGCCCGGTCTTGACAAAATGCCGGCCCGCCACCTGATCTGGGTGAGGGACTTCAGCGGGAACGCCGCCCCTTGCTATGTGATCCATGTCACACTCGTGGATTGCGGGTTGCGTGTCGAATCGGCCGGTCGCCGTTCGGCAGACGGTATGAACGCGCCGAAAAAGGTGCCGAACGCCGAGCATAGGGAGCCCCGAAATGACCGCCACAACCACCACCGACCGCATGACCACTGGCCACGCCCCCGCCGCCACCCGCGTTCCGGTGCGCGCGTTGCTGCGAACGAGCCTGCTCGCCACGGTTTTCGCCGCGGCGGCGACCGAGGCGTTCACCGCCCTCGTGCGGGCCGCGGGCGTGCATCTCGCGGTCGGCGACCCCGGTGGCAGCGCCTCCAGCGTCGTACCGGTGGGCCCCGGGGCGTGCACCGTCGCCCTCGCGATGGTCATGGTCCTCGGCACCGGCCTCGCCGTGTCGATCAACCGGTGGTCGACCCACCCGGCCCGCGCCTACACCAGGGTGACGAGCGTGCTCGTCCTCGCGTCTTTGTCCGCTCCGCTGACCGCCGCGGCCACCACCACCGTGACCAAGCTGACGCTCGGCGCCGCGCACCTGATCGCAGCCGCCGTCATCATCCCCTTGGTCCGCCGCCGCCTGGTGGGCACCCGATAACCGGTGCCACGAAATCAATGCCCCGTCAACACCTAGAGGAGACCAAACCATGAGGTACATGCTCACGCACTACGAGACCGAGGCGATGGCGAAGGGCGTCAAGCCCTCACCGGAACAGCAGGCCGCAATCGGCCAGTACATGCAGGAGATGGCGACGACCGGGGTCCTGCTCGCCGGCGAGGGCGTCCACCCGAGCTCCTCCGGCGCCCGGCTCGAGGTCGACGGCGGGAACGTGCGGGTTATCGACGGCCCGTTCGCCGAGGCCAAGGAGCTGATCGCCGGCTTCGTGATCGTCGAGGTCGGCTCGCTGGCGGAGGCGGTCGAGTACGCCCGCAGGTTCGCGCTGATCGTCGGCGTGGAGCGGATCGACGTGCGCCGCGTCGTCGAGTTCTCCGACCTCCAGTAGCACCGGAGGAGACTCGACCGTCATGGAGAGCGTGAACCTCGACACCAGGGTGGCGGCCCTGTGGCGCGTCGAGTCCCCCCGCCTGGTCGCCCGCCTCGTCAGGCTCGTGGGCGACCTGGACGCCGCGGAGGAACTCGCCCAGGACACCTTCGTGGCCGCCATCGAGAAATGGCGGCGCGAGGGTGTCCCGGACAACCCGGCCGGCTGGCTGAGCACGACCGCCAGGTTCCTGGCCGTCGACCGGATCCGGCGCCGCGACACCCGCCGGGACAAGTACCACCTGATCGCCGCCACGACGCCGCGGACCGTCGAGGTCGACCTCGCCCGAATCGTCGACGGCGACCTGGCGCAGGACCTGCTCGGTCTGATCTTCATGTCCTGCCATCCGATCCTGTCGCCGGACGCCCGCTCCGCACTCACCCTCAAACTGGTCTGCGGCCTGACCACCGGCGAGGTCGCCCGGGCCTTCCTCAGCCCCGAGCCGACCATCGCCCAGCGCATCGTGCGCGCCAAACGCACCCTCGCCGCGGCCCGCATCCGCTTCGAACTCCCCGGACCCGACGAGCGCCCGGCCCGCCTCGACGCCGTGCGGGAAGTCGTCTACCTGGTGTTCAACGAGGGCTACTCGGCGACCGGCGGCGATAGCTGGGTACGGCCCGAACTGTGCTCAGAGGCACTGCGCCTGGGCCGGATGCTGGCCGGCCTGACCACGAACGACACCGAGACGCTCGGCCTGCTCGCGCTGATCGAAATCCAGGCCTCACGCCTGGCCGCACGCGTCGGTGTGCACGGCGAACCCGTGCTCCTCATGGATCAGGACCGCACCCGTTGGGACCGGCTGCTGATCCGCCGCGGACTCGCCCTCCTGGAACAGATCGACCGGCTCCACGGCACCGCCGGACCCTACGCGCTCCAGGCCGCGATCGCCGCCTGCCACGCCCGCGCCGACCGGGCCGAGGACACCGACTGGCCACGTATCGCAGCCCTCTACGACGGGCTCGCGCAGATCAACCCGTCACCGGTCATCGAACTCAACCGTGCCGTCGCAATCGCACGGGCCTTCGGCCCGCAGGCAGGCCTCGAGATCCTACGCCCACTCCGGGACCACCCCGCGATGCGCGACTACCACCTGCTGCCCGCCGTCGCCGGAGACCTCTGCTGCCGCGCAGGGGACCACGAACAAGCCCGCAGCCACTTCCTGCGCGCCGCCAGCCTGACCACCAACACCCAGCAACGCACCACCATGCAGCAGCGCGCAGCCCAATGCACCACCCACACCGGCCCCGAATAAACCCTTCCGCATTCGAACCACGGTGTACTCCGTACCGCGGGAGCCTGGGGACGCTTCCGGCGTCTACCGCGCTGTGCTGAACGCGCCGCCATGCGCGCTACGTGGAAGGCTCGGTGCTGTGGCCTGGTCGGCCAATGCCATATTCGTAGGCGTAGACGGCGATCTGTACGCGGTCGCGCAGGCCGAGTTTGGCGAGGGTGCGGGCGACCAGCGAAAAGTGCAGCTCAGCAGTGATTCAGAGCCATTTCTGTAGGTTCCCGCTGAGAATGTCGTCCCGCGAGCGCCTGGCCTGTGGCGTCTCGACGTTCTCGGTTGGTGTCGTGCTTCTGGATTCTCAGTTCCGTGTCGTTTTTCGCGTCGTAGGCGGCGCAGAACGCCTGGAAGTCTGGGCGTTGCAGGTCTCGAGCAGGCTGGCGCTGCTGGTGGGGTCGCCGTCGGTCGGCCTGTGGCTTACGCCGTTCCGCCGCCGAGCAGCTTGCGGGTGAGTCGGCTGCCGTCGCCGAGTAGCGCGTCGAGCGCTGCGTTCAGGTGCTCGTCCGTTACGCGGAGCGAGGGCTCGGCGCACGTGTTCGCCTCGCGCTGCTCGAGCGCGATCAATGCGGCGCGCCGTAACAGTTCCTTGAGGAATGAGGCGGTGACGCCCTGCGTGCGTTCGAGCAGCCCGTCCGGATCCGCGAGGTCCAGGGTTAGGCCGCCCTGGTAGAGCGCCAGCAGGCGATGACGCCCCTCCGCGTCGGGCAGCGGGATCTCGGCCGCGTGGTCG
>Ga0073928_10012003_pt1 | contig 10011 bp, 12 predicted proteins | sample PaiPotPPA55metaG_FD_76969 | JGI IMG/M metagenome (GOLD analysis project Ga0073928, IMG submission 76969) | Iron sulfur acid spring bacterial and archeal communities from Banff, Canada, to study Microbial Dark Matter (Phase II) - Paint Pots PPA... ... | reverse complement strand
TTGCCTTGTTGACGATTTCCGGAAGCTTCGGCGGAAGATTTGGATTCAGCTGCTCGAGAGGGAGGGGCGCGCGATTCAGAATAGCTTCCGCGATCACGCCCGACGTGGCTCCCGGGAACCCGAGCCGCCCCGTGGCCATTTCGTAGAGGACAAGTCCAAATGAGAAAAGGTCGGTGCGCGCGTCGAGCTCTTCGCCGCGGACTTGCTCGGGCGACATGAAGGCCACCGTCCCGATGGCCGCCCCAGGAGTGGTCAGGAGTTCTTCCGCCGTGGCCGTGGGCATAGCGGAAACTCCGACGCCTTCCCGGACCGGAGAGACTTTCGCAAGACCGAAATCGAGAACCTTGGCGTGGCCTCGCTCGGTGACGAAAATGTTGGCAGGCTTGATGTCGCGGTGGACGATGCCCTTGGCGTGCGCGGCGTCGAGGGCGTCGGAGATCTCGATTCCTAATTCCAGCATTTGGTCGAGCGGGAGCGGCTTGCCTTCGATGTGGCGCTTCAGGGTCTGACCGTCGAGAAACTCCATGGCGATGAATGCCTGCCCGTCTTGTTCATCGATCTCGTAAATAGTGCAAATATTGGGATGATTCAGGGCGGATGCGGCTTGAGCCTCGCGCTGGAAGCGGCTGAGCGCTTGGGAGTCTTTCGCTACTGCATCCGGGAGAAATTTCAGGGCGACTAATCGATTCAGTTTGATGTCCTGGGCTTTGTAGACGACGCCCATTCCTCCGCCACCGATCTTTTCGAGGATGCGGTAGTGCGAGATGGTACGGCCGGCGATGGGGTGGGAATCGGACACGCGCGTGAATCTTAGGATTTGCTTTCGAGCAAGTCAACGAAAGGGAGAATCGGGAAGGAGCTGCGTTGAGAAGACTAGGAAACGGGGATAACGCGCCTGGGTCTAACGCCTAGCGTTCCACTCCTCAGCTGTGATTTCCCAGATCTCGGTGGAAAACTTGCCGGCAACGTAGTCGCGTTCTTGGGTTGCGATCAGGCGCATTCCGCTCTTCTCGGAAATTCGGCGGGAGGGCTCGTTGAGGACGGCTTTGGGCACGCGCAGCACCTTGAATTTCAGAACGTTGAACCAATAGTCAGTGACCGTTTCGGCCGCCTCGGTCATAAGACCGTGGCCTTGCCAGGGAAGCCCTAGCCAGAAGCCGCGATTATTCGTTTCTCCTTTAACGAGGCTGATGGACCCAATTAATTGTTCGGGCGCGCTCTTCAGGCGCAGGGTCCAATGCCATTCATCACCTCTTTGCATGGCCGGGAGGGCAACGTCGCTGTAATAACGATAAGCGCCATCGGGCGGATATGGCCAAGGCACAATGCTCGCCAAATAACGGACGATCTCCCATTGAGGAAACAGCAGTTGAGCTTGTGCCGCGTCGGCCAGCTCAAGAGGTTTCAGCAATAGGCGCTTGGTTTGAAGTTCAGAAATCATCGTTCGATACACTGTCCAACACACGTTAATTTTGGAGCCGCTATTCTAGCTTGGAGTATTCGAACTGGCATCTGCGAGGCAGATGAAACGTTTAGCGGTTGAGGATTGGGGCGAGGCGGTCGGCGAGTGGAGTGGAAGGATCCTCGCCGATGATGCGGCCGAGAACGGCGCCGTTGCTGTCGAGCACGATGTAGGTGGGGAGGGCCGAAGCGCCATAGTGGCGCATTTCTGCGCCATTGGAGTCGAAGCGCTGCGTCCAATTCATTCCATTTGCGGCGACGAATTGTTGCCAGGCTTGCTGGCTGTGATCTTCGCTGATGCTGACGACTTCAAGGCGGTCGCTGCCGTAAACGGACTGAAGCTGCTTCAAATCCGGGAGTGAAGCGCGGCAGGGGCCGCACCAAGTGGCCCAGAAATCGAGCAGAGTCACTTTTCCTTTTGAAGGCGAAGATAATGATGACGATGAAGACGAGCCCTGCGCGGGAGGTGCGCTGTTGAAGGAAGCGTCCATGGCCATTTCCGCGGCGTCGCGCGGAGTGTGCGAAAGATTGTCGTCGTCAATTACTTTGGCTGCCCTGACGGGCTCGCCCTTCTTTTTTGCGCGAGCGAGGCGCGCCATGTCCGCCAGCGTTGGAGGCTGGTCTGGCATGGCGGAGCTGAGGGGTTGCGCGTTTGTCTGGGACGAAGCGGCCGAAGCGAGATTTTTCGCGGAAGACTGCGCTGGCTGTTGCGGCGCGGCTTGCGTCGCGGGGCCAAAAGAGAACGCGAGAACCACCATTGCCGATGCCAGCGCGAACAACGCTTTTCGTGACGGATTGGGGAATGTCACGGCGGCCTCCCAGTGATTCAGTTTTGCGGGCGGGAATGCGGGGGCCAATAGTACGAGCGATTATTGTGCTCAAAGGAGAATGTAGGCGCTTCACGCCGTCCAAAATGCGGGCGAGTCCGGGACGACGAACGAGGGAGAATCAGGCGAGAGAAGTCATTCCGAGGGAGGCGCGGAGTCGGGGTCCCATTCCCATTCGCGCTGGAATTCTTTTACTGCGCGGCCGTTGAGGTTGACGCGGTAGCGCAGCTCGAACTGCGTGGCGGGCGGCTGGTCGAAATGTCCGGTGAGAGTGACGGAGAGATCGGCGAGGGTTAGCCATCGCTGGACAGCGAGAAACGAGTGGCTGGCGTTGAGATATCTCGCCGCTGCGGGGTCGGCGGCGATTATTAATTTTTCTAGGTCTGTAATTTTCAGCGAGCGCGGTTCTACAACGAACGCCCGAGTTTTGTTGGGAGCCGATTCGTCGTTTAAGTAGAAGGCGCTGCTGTCGAGAGCCCAGGCGGTTTGGACCGTGCGCGCGTACTTGCGGACGAGGCGGCGGTGGTGATCGTCATTTTGGACGAGCCACAGCATCTCCTGTCCTTCGGGGCAGCCCTTGCAGCCATTGGTGAGCGTCCATCGATCGTCGGGCGAAGCGAGATGGGCGAGGCGCTCAGACGTGAACCGGACGACTTGCGGAGCGGCGGTTTGCTGCGAGGGCGCGGCAGAGAAAATCGCCACGCCACAAAAAAGAACGAGCAGCGGAATCCGCGTGGCGAACATCGCGACCATAATCTAGCCGAATCGCGGGCGGAAGTCCCATTCTTCGTGCTTGACGCCGCGTCTCGACGACCGGAACGAAGAATGGGACCTTCGGGATTTTATGCGAAGGGGTTTTCGTCGGCCGAAGGGCCGTAGATGGACGGCACGGCGACATCGTTCAAGCGCAGATAGACGCTTAGTTGTCCGCGGTGATGGATCACGTGATTTACGACCAGCGCGCGAACGACCGCGATCTTCGGCATTTTGAAGAGCTCTTTGCCGCCACTCGAGAGCGTAAACGTCTTCATCAAATGTTCGTCGCTGGCGGCCGCGAGCCCGGCGCGGGCGTTCGCGACGTTCTTGTCGAAGACCTCCAGCAGCGAATTTCGCGAGTCCATCACCAACGGCTGACGCGGTGGAGCGCCCGGCGGGCGAAAGTCGAGCGACTCGAGTTCGATCGCGCGAGCACCAAGGCCCGGGAGCTCGGCGAGGTGGCCGGCGAGGCGGCCGAGAGTCATCGATTTATCGTGAGGCTTCCAATCGGATTTGCCTTCGGGAACGCGCTCGAGGGTCTTGCGGGTGGTGGCCATTTCGCGGTCGAATTCCGGCAGAATCATGTCGCGTATCGGCATATCGATCTCCGTATCGTGAATTTTCTCGGTGCGAACTACTGCAGACGTAGATGCCGCCGAGAATACCAGTGTTGCACAAGATAGGAAGGCCCGCGCAGAACATCCAAGGAGAGAAAATGGTGTTGCGCGGGCCCGTTTAAGAGAGTTGACTGAACTTCTGCCCAAGGTATTTAGTACAACACCGCGCGGAGTGCAAGAATAAAACTCACGCAAACCGCGATCCAACTTTGCAAGCGGCGGCGCTACGGAGCGATTTTAAAGGTAGCGTCCGGCAAGACAAAACCGTAAGCCATCCGCGGTGTATTGAACGCGGCGGCGGGAGCGCCTTCGCGATCGAGCAGGATCAAGCCGCCAGTGGTGTGCGCGCGGTGCGCAAGTTTGCGAACGCATGCGTCGGCGACGGCCTGTCCGATCGCGGACGTGGAGGAATCTTTGCGGTGCGGCGAGAGAGCGCGGGGGTCGTCCAGAAGATCCACCGCCATTTTTGCCATCACAATTTTCATGATGCCTTCGCCGTGGCCGGTGGAAGAGACGCCGCCTGCTTCGGCGTCGGCATAACAGCCGCAGCCGATGAGCGGCGAATCGCCGACGCGTCCGGGAAACTTGCAGCAAGTGCCGCCGGTAGAAGTTGCGGCGAAAAGACGGCCTTGCGAATCGAGCGCGACGGCGCCCACCGTTCCACTTTCATGACCGAGGTGGTGTTCGGTCGCATGCGAATCCTCGAGGCAGCGGCGCCACGCTGTTTTTTCGCGGTCAAGAACTAATTCTTCGGGCGCGCAGAGAACGATTCCGTTTTCAGCGGCGAACGCTTCGGCGCCCGCGCCGACAAGCATCATGTGCTCACTTTTTTCGAGGACCCGGCGCGCGAGCCGAATGGGATTGCGGATGCGCTCGACCGCAGCGACCGCGCCGGCCTTCAACGTAGCTCCGTCCATGATTATGGCGTCGAGCTGGACGCGTCCGTCGCGATTCAGATGCGAGCCGATGCCTGCGTCGAACGTGGGATCGTCTTCGAGGATGACAATCGCGGATTCCACTGCGTCGATGGCCGCCCCGCCAGCGGACAATATTCTCCAACCGGCTTCGAGCGCGCCCCGGATCCCAGCGCGGCAATCTTCGACGGATTCATCCGGGATGCTCCAGGCGCCGCCGTGAACGATGAGGGAAGGGGTCAAGGCGCGTTGGAACGTCAGAACCTTGGGAACAACATGAGTGTGATGCCGATGGCAATAAGAATCGGCCCGAAGATGAATGTGAAACTCATTCCTAAAAGCACGCGCACTGCGCCATGGCGTTTCCCGGGATCAATCGTGGCGGGAAGGGAACGAGGCGAGGATCCCTGGTGGTGCAGCATCGAGCGAAAAACGCGAAGATAAGCCGCCAGCCAGAACGTGATTTCGTGGCGCGACTGCCACAGCAAATCAAGTCCGGCGCAAACGACAAGGACGCCGATGACTCCGAGCAGTTTCGGCACGGTCAGCCCCTCCGGCCCGCCGTGCGCGAAAGCAATGTCGACGGCTCGAGCGCTTCGCGCGGAGATTTGATTTCCACCGTTTTTGTTACTTGCACCACGTTCGGTTGCACCGTTATGGCGGGAGCTTGTTTCAGCGTTTGCTTCCAGGTGTGCACGATGCGATGGATAACCGTGATGTTCGAGCCGATTGCCAGGATCCAGAGCGCCACCGGCATGCGGTTCACGAGCGCTCCAAGTATCATCAACACGAGCCGCTCCGGGCGGTCCCAGAAACCAACTTCGGATTTGGGGACGAGCGATTCGGCGCGAGCCTTCGCGTAACTCACCATTACGGCTCCGGCCATCGCTCCGCCGGCGACAAAGGCATCGAGGAAGCGATTCACGCGCGCGTAATAGACGAGCACTCCGAGGAAGAGGATCAGGTCGGCATAGCGATCCAGAATTGAATCCAGGAAGCCGCCGAACATCGACACGCGTTTCTGCCGTCGCGCCACCGGGCCATCCAGCAAATCGCATAGGCCCGCGAGAATCATAAATCCTCCCGCCGCAGCGAACCGGCCTGCGGCGAAAAGAATGCCTGCCCAGAGATTGAGTACCAGCGCCAACCAGGTGATGACGTTGGGAGGGATGCCGGTAGCGGCGAGAAGTGCGGCGAGGCGGTCAATGGGCCAGGAAAGGTACCGGCCGATGAAGCGTGTCAGCATTGAATCCAATTCACCCGATTATTCCTCGTCATATATAGTGTGGAGCTTAACCACTTCGAAATCTTTTTGTCCTGCTGGTGTTGCAACGGTCACTTCGTCGCCCACTTTTTTTCCAAGAAGAGCGCGTCCGATGGGAGAAGTGGTGGAAATCAAGCCCTTCGTGGCGTCCGCTTCTTCGGTGGTCACCAATTTGTACTCGATTTTGGCGGCTTTCGCAACGTCGAGCACGGTGATGCGCGAGCCATAAGCGGCGCGATCTTTCGGCAGATTGTTTAGGTTCAGCATGGAGATGTCCGCCATGCGCTGGTGAAGCTGTCCAAGGCGCGCGGCCACATAGCCCTGGCGCTCCTTGGCGTATTTGTACTCGGCGTTCTCCTTGAGATCGCCGTGGGCGCGAGCTACCTTGATTTCCTTGGGCAGCTCGTCGTGTAGCTCGTGCTCGAGCTCCTTGATTTCGTCCTGCAACTTCTTCTTAATCTTTTCAGTGAGATCGACCATTTTAGGACGTCTTGGGGTTCGCCTGGGTGTTCGGCGTGCGCCCACTCGTTTTGGCATGAATACCTTGTGATTATAGAGGATTCGCGCGCGAGACCGCAATGTCGCGCGTTGAAGGGAACTAGCAGCGCGCCAACTGTGGGAGCTAGCGAACTCTCACTACAACTGTAGCAGTCTTCGTGTTCCCGTTACCGTCTTCGGCCGTCAGCGTATAGGTTGTGTCTTTCTTCGGGTCGACTTCCACGCAGCGCATGAAAGAGGGCCACACCCTGTTCGTTTGCGGTTCGAGACGCACCGACTTCGCATTGGAGACGCCGTAGCAAAGTTTCGCGGTCTCGCCATGCTGGATCAGCGGCGGACTAGCGTAGAAATTCAGAATATCGAAACTGCTGCCTCCAAGGGAATCCACGATCTTCTGATCCTGCGCGAGTTTTTTCGCCTTGGCTTTTTCTTCCAGCTCGCGCGCCTCCTGCCGCCGGGAATACAAGATCGAACCGGCGTAAAGTGCGGCTAACAAAACGATCAGGGAAGTGTACAGCGCGGGATTGCGCAATCCCGAAAACGGCTTCCTGTTGGGATCGGTTGGCATATTCATGCTGATTCTAACGCGAGATGACTCGAAACTAATGTTTATCAGGGATTAACTTATCGGCGTTTCGTAATTCAGGAAATGCCCACGCCCAGATTCCGGTGACCACGATTGCGCCGATTCCGCCGAGCACGACCGCAGGAACAGTCCCAAACCAGTCGGCCGTCAGCCCGGACTCAAACTGGCCTAACTGGTTCGAGGCGCCAATGAAAACCATATCCACGGCGTTGACGCGGCCGCGCATTTCGTCCGGCGTGGCGATCTGGATTAGTATCCCGCGAACGATCACGCTAACCGTATCCGTGGCCCCTACAAGCAGTAATGAGACAAAGGACAGCGTCACACTGCGCGACAGACCAAAGAGAATCGTAGACGCGCCGAAGCCGGCGACACACCACAGCATCGTGGCTCCCGCGCGCCGCTGCAAAGGTCGGTACGCCAGGAATACCGACATGGTGGCCGCGCCCACCGCGGGAGCGCAACGGAGAAGTCCCAGTCCCGACGGGCCCATCCTGAGAATATCGCGCGCGTAAACGGGAAGTAGCGCTACCGCACCGGCGAGCAACACGGCGAAGAGGTCGAGAGAAATCGAGCCGAGTATGAGCTTCTGCCGCCAGATATATTGCAGACCCGCCAGGACTGTAGAAGGGCTAATCGGCTCGCGCTGTCCTTTTCTCGGTCGCGGCTTGATTCGCAACGTCGAAAGCAGCGCGCCCAGCGCAGCGGCAATCGCACCGGCGTACACTGCGGACGGGCCCCGGGACAATGCGTAGACGGCACCGCCCAGGGCTGGACCGAGAATTGTGGCGCTCTGAAAAGCATTCGCGTTCCACGCCACGGCATTGGGAAAGTGTTCCTGGGGAACCAGCAGAGGCAAGATCGCGCGCGTGACAGGCCCTGTAAACGATCGCACCACGCCGAGCAAAACCATCGCCGCATAAATCAAACGAACGGAATGCGAACCGCGCAATGCAATGGAGAGTAGGAGTGCCGAGCACAATGCATAGCCCGAGTAGCACGCGAGCAAAACTTTGCGCCGGTCGAAGCGATCGGCTACGTGTCCCGACACGAGAAACAAAAGTATGCCAGGAAGAAATTGCGCCAGACCGATGAGCCCCAGATCGAGGGTTCGGTTCGTGATTTCGTAGACCTGCCAGCCCACGGCCACAGACTGCATTTCCACCGCAATCACGCTGGCCCAGCGGGCCGCGATGAAAAGCCTGAAGTCCGGGCTTCGGAAGGCGGCGCGACCGGCATGAGAGGAGGTGGCAGGCGGAGCCATCAGCCCCTACTCTGCCACAAAACTAGTATTAGCCAAGAGCCGGTGATTTGCGGGTCGCAACGCGGGCAAGCATTTTTCTGCTGATGGTGAGCGATCGCGCGTAGGCGCGGCGGTCATCGAGCAATTGTTCCGCCCAATGCGCGCCGATGGCGATGGCGTGAAGTTCGTGGGCGAGCGAAGCAGCGTCGATCTTAGGAAGGATATGCCCAGCCCGCTGCGCTTCTTGCACGGCGCGCGTAAGCACATCAATCCACTCACGCATCACCAGTGCGATGCGATCGCGCACAGCGCCGCGCCGGCTGTCGAATTCGAACGAAGCGGCAGTGAAAAAGCAGCCGCCGGAGAAAACGCGTTTTTCCACGTAGGAAATCCAAAGCTCGATCAGCTTCCACAGGCGCGGCATGCCCTTCGGCTCGGAAAAGGCAGGGCGCACAACTCGCTCGATAAAGATTCGGCGGGCGGTGTCGATGGTAGCGAGTTGCAGCTCTTCCTTCGATCCGAAGTGCGCGAAGAGTCCGCTTTTGCTCATGTGCAGGGCATCGGCCAAATGGCCGACGGTGAGTCCGTCGAGGCCGTGCACCGATGAGACATCCACGGCGCGTTCTAGAATCGCCTCGCGAGTGCGAATCCCGCGCGCTTGCCGCCGGGGAACCGAAGATTTCGCCAGAGCTTTGGCTGAAGCCGCCATGAGCGGAGTGTAACACATCTGAAATAAATAGCACGAACGTTCGTTTATGTGATAAGCTTCCTGCATTACGGAGGCCGGCCATGGGCAAGCGCACGTTCATCGCGGCGTTCATTCCATCCGCGGTTTGGTCATTCGCCGTTTTCGCCGCAACCTGCGCCGCGATTCTCGCGCCATCCGCAACGCAGGCGCAGGAAACACCCCTCGAACATTGCGGTTCGCTCCCCGTGATTGAAGTGCTCGCCGCCGGCCGCCCGGCGCGTTTCTTGATCGACACGGCCGCGACGTCCATGCTGAATCTGAAATCGTTCACGCATGGCGAAATGCGGCGCGATGTCCAGATAACCTCCTGGAGCGGAACTACTGCGACGAGCGCTCGAGAAGTGACGTTGCGAGAGTTGAAGGTAGGCCGCACAAAAATCATTGCCGTGAAATTGCCGGCCATCGATCTTTCCGCGATTGGAAATGCATGCGGACGAACCATCGACGGAATCCTGGGAGTGGACCTCCTGGGAAAGCTCGGCGCGACGATCGATTTGAAGCGGCAGACGATGCACTTTGCCGATGCCGACGCTAACGACGCACGTGGAACTCCACTTCAGTCCGAAATGCATCGCGACATCGCTCGTTGCGTCGACACTTTCAACAATGTTGACGAAGATGCCTTCGCCGAATGCCTGGACCCGAAAATTGTGTTGTTCACCGCGGACGCCGATTTATACGGCCGCGAAGCGGCGATGACTTATTTTCGCGAGCGTTATTTCCGTCGTAAGCCGGCGGCCCATCTCGACATCCGCGCCAGCTCGTTCCACGCGATCGGCGAAGCGGTTTGGTACGAGTACGATTTCACGATCGACCAGGCGCAAGCCCACATTCGCGGCCGGGGCATGGCCATGTGCCGCAAGGCCGGCGGACGCTGGCGAGTTGCCAGCATGCATCATTCGCTGATTGAGAGGGGGTTGTCGTCCACGGGTGCGGTTGAAGAAGCGGACGGCACGGAGCGTAATCGTTCAGCTCTCAAACGTGCTGCGGAATAGCCGAATCATCTCCGCAAACGCGAGGTCGGTCGCTTCCGGATCGTATCGCGGGCCTTCATCGCGCATGAAGGCGTGCTCGGCGGGATAGAGGCTCACCTGATA
>Ga0073928_10012001_pt1 | contig 10014 bp, 9 predicted proteins | sample PaiPotPPA55metaG_FD_76969 | JGI IMG/M metagenome (GOLD analysis project Ga0073928, IMG submission 76969) | Iron sulfur acid spring bacterial and archeal communities from Banff, Canada, to study Microbial Dark Matter (Phase II) - Paint Pots PPA... ... | reverse complement strand
GCCCAGCGGCAGACATCCACTTCGTGCGTGCCATTGTTGAGCGTTTCGCCAGTGCCATAAATTCTGAACCAGTGCCAGTTGTAGGGATGCACGTTATCCTTATAAGGACGCCGCGGAGCTGGGCCTTGCCACAGGTCCCAATCCAGCTGCGGCGGCACCGGCACTTCTTTGCCTGTGCCAATCGACTTCCTCGTATTGACGTACCAGGCTTTCGCGAAGTATGGCCTGCCGATCACCCCGTCATGAATTTTTTTGACGATCTCGATCGTGTATTGGGAAGAGCGCTGTTGTGTACCCATCTGTACGAGCTTCTGATACTTCCGTTGTGCCTGCACCAGCATCTCACCCTCGGCAGGATTGTGGCTGCATGGCTTTTCGACGTAGACGTGCTTGCCTGCCCGCAGAGCGGCGATGGCCATGGGAGTATGCCAGTGATCTGGAGTCGCAATGGTGACAGCGTCCACATCCTTTTGCTCAAGAATCGCGCGAAAATCTTTTTCCGTGCGAGCGGCCTCACCCATCTCCTGCTGCACACTGTCAGCAAACTTCTTGAGAATGTTGCTGTCCACATCGCAGACATGCGCGATGCGCGCATCACTTTTATTTGCCTTGAGCGACGCCAGATGAGCGTAGGCGCGGCCATTCAAACCAATAACGGCGAAGTTGAGCCGGTCATTGGAGCCAAGAATTTGTGCATAGCTCTTGGCCGTTGTTCTGAGGGCCAGTCCCGCCGCGCCCACAGCTAGTGCATCGAGGAACTCGCGTCGCGTAACCATCTTTGCTCCTTATCGCAGGTGTTCGTCGCAGACAGCCCGTACCTGATCTGTCGCCAGCTAACACGATAACCCCTGATGAGCAGACAATTCCAGCCGTCATCAGCGGCTTCGAATTCCGGGACGCTTCTACGCAGGGTGACTTCAGGCGGTCTTATAGGATAACTAACGCCAGGAGTAAAGTCAGTCTCGATTGTGTCCTGAGGGCGTGGTTGAACTCCCGGCCCCCACGAGCCTCGCTTCATCGTAGTCACCCGAAATCCACATCATGAGCGCCCCTCCGGTCCCGCGGTTCGGCCATGCTAAACTTTCTCCCATGCAGGTCTTCCGCCGGGGTGTCGGAAGGGTGGCGGGGCTCTCGCTGACAGTTCTGGCCCAGCGTTACAGCCGCTCTTGCGTATGCATTGCCACGAGTTGTTTCCAGCGCATCCCGTGGATTCCTGAGCTGGAATGTCAGGCGATTTTATCTCCTCGCTGTTCATTTTTCGGAGGACCAGGGACTGTACCAAATGAGCTTACGAAAGCTGATGTTGTTTATCGTGATGCTGGCGTGTCTCACTCAAGCCGCGAAATCCATCGCCCAAGATTCAACTCGCCAACCTTCCGATGAAACAGTGCGGGACCCTAAACCTGATTTCAATAAAGAAATCTATTACAAGAATAAGCTGGAATTCTCTTTTGAATCGGGATGGCATCCTGTCAATATTCCTTGGGTGTACGACTTTGCCGTTGGCGATAGCTATAGCATGACACCCCTGAAATATACCCTGGTGCCCGTTATTGCTTCTTTGCGATGGCACGTGAACGACATCGGAGGTCCTTGGATTTTGCGCGGCAACTTTGATTTCACTTTTAGCGGGTCCGTCACGCTCATTCCAAGGGGACCTGAAACCCGCTATTTTGTTTTCATCTATGGTATCCGGCGAAATTTTGTCCACCGTAACTGGAAGATCGTGCCCTATTTCGACGAACGAGGCGGCATCGGAAACATTGACGCGAAGGAACCCCTGGGGGTTGCGTTTGCGCAGGGGCAAGATCTCACCTTTACTTACAACATGGGCGCCGGAGCGCGATACAACTTGAATCCTCGGTATTCAATTTCGGCTGGTATGAACTACATGCATATATCGAATTGTTATTTGTCCGAACCAAGATACACGAACTATGGCATTAATGTTTACGGGCCCATGTTTGGAATAGATATCCGCTTGGGCAAGCCCCACCACGACGCCTCACAATAGAGGCCAGAGCCCAAGGTCTGTGATTGTTCCCCGTCGGTGGTCTTGTCGTCAGCCGCGACAGCGGGACTTTGCTGACGGGGCGTAGCGACGTTTCTGCTCGAGTTTATCCGACGCAATTGCTGATTAGCGCTGACAAACGCGTAGCAAATCGGCATCCTATCAATCACGACCGGACTGGTACTGCTCCTGGCTGGTGCCACGACCGGAATCAACAGTTTGACTAGCAGATCCAACTAGCCAGAGACGACGGTTACGTGGCGTGATAGGGAGGATAAAGTGTCCAACGCAAGTTTCGTACGCTCCGTTGTGAGATTCTCAGGTCAGTCTGCCCGTCCGGGACTAGGTAATGCACTGGCCGCGCTGCGGCTATGGGCGTTGAGTGCATCTGTAGCAGGATTAGCAACGTTCGGCTGCGGCACGCAGCACGCGACCCTTTACCTCAGCGCTCCCTCCACTGCAATAGCAGGTTCACCCTTCACCGTTACGGTTACCGCGATGATCGGCGGAAGCCGGGATCGGGTTATCAACAGCCCCATACTGTTCACCAGTTCCGATAGCGCCGCCGTCCTTCCAGCTTTCTATGGATTTACCGCGAATGATGCAGGGTCCCATACGTTTACCAACGGCGTTACTTTGATGACTCCCGGCAGCCAGAGCATAACAGCGACTATCAAGGACGCGTCCGCCCTAACCGCAACCGCGAACGTCATAGTCTCTGCCACGGCCGCCGCTACTCAATTGGCAGATGGACGACGTAGCTGGTCCTCGGATTTTTCGCGGAAACGGGGATCTCAGCTTCGGCGGATCGATTGCTGCATTCCCCCGGGGCCTTGAACCTGTTGCTTATACTATAGATTTTTTGTTCCCCATCTCGGGCAGCTCGCTTCTGACGTTGATGGACGCCTTGGCCTGGGGGTATTGGCGCGAAGAAGCCCACGGGGAGGACATTAGGTCCACCAACCCGCTTCCCACAGAAAGAAATCAATAAGCATTCTTGCTGTTGAAGATACGCAGCAGAGTCATGGTAATGATCTGCAGGTCGAAAGTGAGGCTCCAATTGCGAAGGTAGTACAAGTCGTATTCCACACGCTTTGCGATCGAAGTGTCCCCCCGCCAGCCGTTCACTTGTGCCCAGCCGGTGATTCCGACTTTGAAGGTGTGACGGAAGTTGTAGCGATCGAATTCCTCCAGAAACCGCTCTACAAAATGAGCGCGTTCGGGGCGCGGACCGACGATGCTCATGTCCCCCCGCAATACGTTAAGGAATTGGGGTAGCTCGTCGAGATTGGTCTTCCTCAGGAAGACACCAACTGCTGTCCGTCGTGGATCATTGGTGCAGGTCCAACGCGTCTTTTCCTCATCCCGGCTCCCTAGCCGCATGGTGCGAAACTTTAGCATTCGGAACACACGGCCGTTAAGCCCTACACGCTCTTGGATGAACAAGACAGGCCCACGGCTGTTAACTTTAATAGCGAGTGCGATCAGCAGCGTAATAGGCAACGTAAGCAGCACAACCAAGAGCGAAAAGGCCACATCGAAGGCTCGCTTCTGAAAAAGATAGGAACCGGTCTCCGACAACGTCGGCCGCAAATCAAGCATGTGAATCCCGCCCAGATCGATCAGGCGATCACGGATGCTTACTCCTTCTCCAAGGTCGACTACGACTCGCGTGGGTACGCACAGCTTCTCCAACGCGGGCGCAATTCGCTGAACCTCACTCAGACGGGCCGCAGGGAGCGCGATGACAACGTCATTGATCGAGTTCCCGTTAGAGAAAATCGGGATTTGATCCATTTCGTAGACGGGTCCTTCAACAGTAACTTCCTGATCCGGCAAACGGACGAAGCCCACGACTTTGCAGGGAAGCACTTCGCCGTGAAGAAGCGTTGTCGACACTCGGCGAGCGAACCGATCTGTCCCAACGATCAGAATTCTGACTTCATTCTTGCCGCTCTTTCGCAGAAACTCTAAAATAACCCGGGAAATAATGCGAGCCGCGGTCGCCAAAACGAAGAGAGCCACAGCGCTAATAGCGACAACGATGCGCGAGTAGCTGGCCTGTCGGTACAGAAATCCGATCGCCATCACAACCGCGTAAGTGAATGCGAGCGCTTCCAGCAATCGTCGGGTTTTTCCCCCAGGTGCATACAATTGCTCCACATTCCAAAGCTCGGACTCTTCGGCCGCGATTGCCCAAATGATCGTGGTAAGCAACACAATGCCCCAGTAAGAGGGCAACCCGGCGGGTGCGGTTCTAAAAAAGAAAAGATTGAAGCCGAAGCGCACTTTGACGGCGATGAAATAGGAACAGGCGGGCAACAACAACGTCAAAATCTTCAGGTAGAACCGGACATAGCTAAGGCGGCTGCGAATCATGACAAATCGACGCTCCTAAAACAGAACGAAAAAGGACTCGTGCCTTCCGCCCTTTCCTTTAAAAGCTTCGCGGAAGCGGATGTTCTACGTATATCTCGATTGATTGCTTACCTTCCATTGTGAGAATAGGGCACTCACGTTTACGATTGTTTTGGGCAAGCTTTCACGCGAAAGCGCTATTATCGCAGCTTCACGGCGCAAATATTTCGGAGGAAGCAGCAACCAGAGCCCCTTGCGGTAACGGAGAAATCTGTCACCGCCTCGGGCAAATTGTGTCGCTGTTGGTGCGGGTAATCTAAAGGCATTTGGCTCCGTATGTCAATAAGAAATTAGGCTCTTGTGACGTTGATCACAACTGCAAGTGATTTATTTCACTGTGTTTATGAACGTTTAAGCGACCGCAAATCAATTAACTTCCAATATAAAACTTCGCGATCGCCTGCGCTCTGATTCATTCAAAAACCCGGTACGCGCTGAGGCGGCGTTTAAGTACAAGCGGCAAATGACGCTGATTCAGTCCTAGAAACAAACCCACCGACTTGGCAACATCCTGCCGGATACCGCCCACGGGTCGTCCCTTTTGACCTACGCGGTGGATTTTGTTCCTCAGCAATGTCCGAACGTCCCGAATCATGGATTTTCTGATTCCCGGAGCGTCCCAGATATCCAGGAGCTTCAGGGTGTAACCGATGTCGAAGTAGCGCTTGAATAATCCGACTGTGGTGTGACGGTGGGAGTGAAAGACAGAGGAGTTTGGCTCGTACACGATTTTCCAGCCAGCATCGAGAATGCGTTTAGCGATGCCGATGTCCTCGAACACCCGCAGGTCTTCAGGGAAGCGCACCTCCTCCCACACGCTGCGGCGAATTGCGGCATTGGCATCCGAAAAATGATAATACCGGTACCCCAACCCATTGCGGTGAGCCGGATCTTTTACAATTTTGTGCTCGCCGTAAAGTGTGCCCAGCGCGTCTTCCCGCTCCATTGATGAACCTGGTCTCGGTAATTGGCGGCCATACACCGCTCCCACCGCCGGATCATCAAAGTTGGAAATCATTGTGTTCAGCCATCTTTCAGAAGTTGGAATGGCATCCTGAGACACAAAGACCAGAATGGCTCCCTTCGCAAGGCCAGCCGCAAGATTTCGCGTGCGCGAGTGATGAAAGGTTTCAGGAGGAATCTGCTCCAGTCGGACAGGGAAACGATGCAGGAGTTCGAGAGTCTCGTCCGTCGACCCCGAATCGATCACAATTACTTCAAATGGTTCAACACCTTTCTGTCCGTAAAGGGCCGACATTAGAAATTCCAGGTCGCGCCCGCCGTTCTTGGTTAAGAGGAGAATTGACGTTTTCACCATATTCAAAACATTGCCTCACATTTAATTTACTGTCAGCCAATCACCCATGAGACTTTGCTCCCCGACCAAATGACTGGCTCTCGTCATTTCTCAGTCGCTGCCATCCCTGGTTTGCCCAGTCCAAGTTGGGATAAAGCGCCGGCGTCGAAAAGGTAATGGCGCAGTCCAGTTTGCCAAGAGGCAAACACGTTCAGGCCAATCCTTTTGAGTGCATGATTTTCCAGCACCGAGTAATGCGGGCGTGGCGCCTTGCTGGGAAACTCCCCAGGCGCGGCGACTTCGAGCTTGACTTCGACCTCGGCTAACGAAAAGATCTCCCTTGCGAATTCGTACCACGAGCAACTTTCCTCCGACGTCGCATGAAAGAGACCGTAGTCATCGCAACGACTCAAGGCTAAGACTTGACGCGCCAAGTCAGCTGTCGGCGTTGGACTCACGAATTCGTCATTGACCACCCGCACCCGCCCGCGGGTCCGCGCCAACTGGAGCATCAAATCTACGAAGTTCTGCCCACTCTTCGCCCGGCAAGGATGCCTCCCGTATAACGCCGAAGTACGAAGGACGAAATGCTTGGGGTTGAGCGTTCTCGCATAGAATTCGCCGGCGAGTTTTGAATTTCCGTACACTTGCAGAGGAAATGGCACATCTTCTTCGATGTAGGGCTTATCCTTCCTTCCGTCGAACACGTAATCGGTACTTACGTGTATCAGTGTCGCTCCCAGAGCGCATGTGATCGCTGCTAGATTCCGCACGCCAATCGCGTTGACGGCGTAAGCATTCTCGGGCTCTCGTTCGCAATTATCCACGTGATGCATTGCCGCGGTGTTCACTACGATCGCTGGACTGCATTTCTCCAGGCAAGCCTTCACGGCATCGAACTTGCTTACCTCGATGTCGGCATGGGTCAGCGACGAGACGCTGTCGTGATTTTCAGCAAAGGCATTCACCACGTCGCTTCCTAATTGACCATTCGCACCGATGACTGCAACGTTCATTGTGCAAACACCATGGCAGGCGCTCCGACCGCCGTTTCCAACTGCTTAAATGTTTGAATGTTGGAATACAGTGGGTTGTCCCAGTCCTGAAACCTGTCCCGATTTTCGATGAGGTCGTCGACAATGGATTTGACGCTTCCCGTCGGATGGAAACTCAGCACGTTTGCTGCTTTGCTTATGCTCACCTTGTAGTTTCGAAAGTCTTGAATGTGCTTAATGCCTAGATTGATACGAACATCCAAACGTTCCTCAATCCTGCTTCTCACAACATCGGCCACTTCGCCGACCGTGTAGTTCCCCGACGCCAGATTGAATACTCCTGAGATTTTCGCGTTTGCTTCGACGGCTCTGATATATGCGGTCGCGGCATCTTCAATACTGAGGATGGGTCGCCAAATCGATGGATTATTGACTGTAATGACGCCGTCCCGCAGCGCAGTCTTGAACATCGTGTTCACAATGAGATCCAGCCGCATTCTCGGGCTGTACCCAGAGATTGTCCCCTTGCGCAGACAGATGACAGAGAATTGATCGTTCTGGAGTTGCAGGGCCGCCTGCTCTCCCTGAAGTTTTGAGATCCCATACGGATAGCTAGAGCCTACGGGCCGCGTCTCATCGTAGAGCTCATTCTCTGTGTATCCGTACACGGAACAGGAAGATGCATAGATGTAGCGCTTTACGCTAGCGATCTTGGCGATGTATCCGAGGTATGAAGGGGCGGCGGCGTTAAGAACGAAGTTCTTGCTGGGCGAATATTCCGCCATCGGATCGTTCGAGAGGCCGGCGAGGAACATCACCTGGTCATAGGGCTTGAGATCTTCGACCGTGAGGTTGAAGATATCCTTATTCAGCACGCCGACCTGATGCGGCAGATGATTGCCGAACCAGAACAGCTCCACGACGTCCACGTCGTATCCGCGATCAAGCAATCGTGGAATCAGGACGGACCCTAAGTATCCTGCACCTCCGGCGACTAACAATTTCATCGTTAACTCCCGTTTGCAGCTTGAAATTCACGTTCCCCGCGATATTGAAAGTTTTCCGATTTCGGCGACGCCAGCCAGTCAGCCAGCGTGCCCGCTTTTCGGTCCTTCTCTGAGACAACAACATCGGCCAGTGGCCACTGGATCCCGATCGCTGGATCATCCCACCGGATTGCCGATTCAGCTCGCCCGTTGTAGAGACCTGTACACTTGTACTGAATTTCGGTGCCGTCGGAGAGGGCGCAGAACCCGCGAGCAAATCCGGCCGGGGCCCACACGCACCGCCGATTCCCCGCCGAAGCCTCAACTCCTACCCACTGTCCCAGGCTTGGAGAGCCTTTTCGGATATCGACCGCAACTAGAAACGCCGCCCCCACCGTAACCCGCATCAACTTACCCATCGGCGGTTCCCACTGAAAATGCAGTCCCCGGACAACTCCCTTCGCAGAACGGGAATGGTTGTCTTGCAGAAACTCAGTAGGCAACCCGAGCGCCTTGAACTGGTCGGCCCGGAACGTCTCAATAAAAAAGCCCCGCTCGTCTTGGAAGATCTCCGGAACGAGTACAACCACATCCCGGAGGCTTCGACTCTCAACATTAATCTGCATGCTTGCGATCTCTCGAATCCCGCTAAGAAAAATCCGTAAGTCCATCTATCGTGTGAGAGATACAGATATTGTACACACCCGCCCCTGAATGGTGGCCAAGACTTTTTCATTACCCAGTGGACTTTTCGTTTGGCTTCTGAGCCGGCATCATCCAGGCGGAGCGAAGCTTCTTTAACTTCTTGAAGAATAGCGGCTGGCGCATCATCTCCCGCAACTGGGAGTTAGTGATCCTTCTGCTCTTCTGGATCTGTCCCCGCTTTCGTAGGGTCGCCGGCAAGCACCTCAATACATCCAGCTTTGCCCGAAGGAACGCAGATCCCGCCCCTTGCTTGCTGAAATAAATGGCGGCACCGACCTCGTACAGCAATCGCTGCGGAGCTGATCTCAAAATCAGCCCTAGTGGCATATTTTTCAGGTACGTGACTTCAATATTTCGCTGGGAGTAAAAGACTTGACGGGATGGGATGGTCCGGTTCGTAGCCCGATAGCGATGGTAGACAATCGCCCCAGGTATGTAAACGCACTCAAACCCGCGGAGCTGCGCTCGGAAGCTTAAATCCAAATCCTCGTACGTCATGAAAAAATCAGGGTCCAAAAAGCCGATCGCCTCCAGCATCCCGCGTCGATACGCCACCGCTCCCCCACAACCGCCAAATACCTTGCGGGATTGAGTCCATTCCGGTCCGTCGAGTTCGTCCCGGCCCAAATCTACCGTCGCCCCCGACATCCCCAGGTCGAAGCCGCAATTCTCCACCCTGCCTCGTTCGTCGAAGTACATCATCTTCGACGCGAAGCTTCCCGCTGTGGAGTGCATTTGACTGGCCCGGTGGATCTCCTCGAGCCAGTTCGGATGCGCTTCGGTGTCATTGTTCAGGAGAACGATCAGGCTCCCGCTGGCTTGCGCATATCCTGCAATATTTCCGCCGGTGAAACCGAGATTCTCTGGCAAGACCAACAATTTCACTTCCGGAAACCGTGCACGAACATATTCGACCGAGCCATCGCTAGAGCCATTATCGACCAGGATCGTCTCGAAGTCCCGAAATGTCTGCCGGCTCATGGCGTAGAAACAGTCGTCTAGAAACTGCTTCCCGTTCCAGTTCAGAACTATGACACTAATTTCCGGCATACGGATTTCGTCCGGCTAACCCATCCAGCTCCACGGTCAAGGTCTCCTCCGAGCAACAGCGATGTCCTGGTAACTCAGATACTCCGGTCGGCCACACCACGAGCCGTGCCGAACGGTTTCCACGGTGAATCCCAAATCATGGTAGAGCTTCCGAATGTATTCCTCATCGAAGGCAATTGCGGTCTCGGGCACATCTTCGTCTTTTGTCCAGCAGCCGTCCAGTGGGTACTTGAACTCTAGCGAACTGCGACCGTCCTCGATCAAGGCTCGGGACTCCTTATTCAACAGGAAATAAGTCACCAAACATCGTCCATTCGGGCGCAGTGTGCGCGTAATCTCGAGTAGATAGTGTTCCATCTCCCGCTTGCGCATGTGCGTGAAAACAGAGGTGAGATATGTAAAATCGAAGTCGGCATCCCCGAACGGGAATTGATATTCGGCAGCCTCAAATCTTCCCCGCGGGTTGTACATCAGGTTCCGAACGTCCGCAAGTTGAAAACGGAAATGTGGATAGCGTTGGCTGACATTTCTCCGGCACCAATCGATTCCTTG